>Ga0081539_10000174_pt1 | contig 151265 bp, 130 predicted proteins | sample TabmetS4T2R2_FD_71023 | JGI IMG/M metagenome (GOLD analysis project Ga0081539, IMG submission 71023) | Tabebuia heterophylla rhizosphere microbial communities from the University of Puerto Rico - S4T2R2 | ecosystem: Host-associated > Plants > Roots > Rhizosphere ... | reverse complement strand
TGTTCGTCGGGGGGAGGCGAGCTATCAACCCCCCGAGACTGTCGCCCACCCCCCGAATAAACCGACGCTTGTCGGCTTGTCGGTTTGCCCCGACCCTCGATGCGTTTGACAAGCTGACAAGCCGACAAGCGTTTTTATTTCCTGCGATGATCTCCGCGAAGCTCGACAGAATCTGCATCATCATGATGTCGGCGGCCGGCGACGCCGTGCACACGCTCCCCGTGGTGAATGCGCTCAAGCGCCATCATCCCGCCGCGCGCATCACGTGGGTGCTCCAGCCCGGACCAGCCACGCTGGTCCACCAGCATCCCGCCGTGGACGAGATCATTCTCTTCGACCGGTCGCGCGGGTGGCGCGCGTTCGCCGACGTTCGGCGCACGCTGTCCGCGCGGGAGTTCGACCTCGTCATCAACCTGCAGGTGTACTTCAAGGCGGGGATCGTGACGTCGTTCGCGCGCGCGCCCGTGAAGCTCGGCTTCGACCGCGCCCGCGCGCGCGACATGAACTGGCTGTTCACGAACCGCAAGATCCCACCGCACCCGAACCAGCACGTCCAGGACCAGTACTTCGAGTTCCTGGCGGCGCTGTCCGTACCCGTGCATCAGGTGGAGTGGAAGCTGGGGCCGCGGCCCGAAGAGCGTCCGTGGCAGCGGGAATTCTTTTCGACCTTCGACCGTCCCGCCGCGCCGATCGTCGTTGCCACCAGCAAGCCGGAAAAGGACTGGATGCCCGAGCGCTGGGCGGAAGTCGCCGACGCGCTGTGGCATGATTTCGAACTCGAGCCTGTGCTCGTCGGCGGCCGCAGCGATCGCGAGCTCCACGCCGAGCATGTCATCCAGCAGCGCGCGCGTCGTCCGCCGCGATCAGCGCTTGGCAGCGGCCTGAGGAAGCTGGCCGCCATCCTCGACGGAAGCGCACTCGCGCTCGCGCCGGACACCGGTCCGCTGCACATGGCCGTCGCGCTGGAGCGGCCGGTCGTGAGCCTGATGGGTTACACGAATCCGAAGCGCACGGGCCCATACCGGCGGTATCACGACCTCATCGTGGACGCGTACGGTGATCCGGGTGAGGACTATCCGATCAGCATGGAGAACCGGCCGGATCGCATGGAGCGCATCCAGGTGCGCGACGTCCTCGAGCGTGTGGAGCGCTGGCGCGCGAATTACGGCGCCGCGACGGTCAGCGCGCCGAAGTCGTAGCGTATGCCGACGCGTTGGAGCACCCGCACCAGCAGCTGCAGCGGCAGGCCCATCACGGCGAAGTAGTCTCCGTCCACGCGACTCACGATGGTCGCGCCGTACCCCTGAATGCCGTAGGCACCCGCCTTGTCCATCGGTTCGCCCGTCGCGACGTATGCCGCGATGTCCGCGTCGCTCAATGGGTGAAAGGTGACGCTCACTTCCTCCACGGCAGATTCGATCCTTCCCTGCCACGCGACCGCCACCGCGGTCATCACGACGTGCGTGCGGCCGCTGATCCGGCGGAGCATGCGCGCGGCGTCGCCTTCATCGCGCGGCTTCCCGAGGACGTCGCCATCCACGACCACGATGGTGTCGCTGCCGATGACGACGGCGTCAGGCTCGTGAATCGCGGCTGCCTTGCCGCGCGCGAGGCGCTCCGCGTGGGCGCGGGGCTGCTCGCCGGCGAGATACGTCTCGTCGATGTCGGCAGGACGCACCTCGTGCGGAATCCCGACGAGCGTAAGCAGCTCGCGCCGCCGCGGCGACTGCGAGGCGAGGACGACGCGTGCGCGGGTCAACGTTCCAGCCAGAGCGTGACGGGGCCGTCGTTCACGAGCTCCACGTCCATCATGGCGCCGAATTCCCCGGTTTCGGTGGCAACGCCGCGCTCGCGCAGCAGCGACACGAAACGCTCGTACAGCGGCACGGCCTGCTCCGGACGCGCCGCGTCGATGAAGCTCGGACGGCGTCCCTTTTCGGCGTTGCCGTAGAGTGTGAACTGCGACACGACGAGAACGGCGCCGCCCACGTCGGTCAGCGCGAGGTTCATCTTTGCTTCCGCGTCGCCGAAGATGCGCAGACCGACGAGCTTGTCGCACATCCACGCGAGCTGCGCCTCGCCGTCGCTGTGCGTGAAGGCGACCAGCGCCAGGAGACCCTTCCCGATCCTGCCGGTGACCTCGCCTCCGACGCGCACCTCCGCGCGCGAAACGCGCTGGAGCAGGACTCTCACGACGGCCCTGCCTTCGGGCGTGATCTCCAGTCGGAGTAACTACAACGGCAGCTTGGGGGAAACCGCACGGGAAAATCCGGAAAACGGCAGGAGAGAATCTTTATTGCTGCGGAACAACAAAGGTACTCTCGTGCCCTTCCTGGCTCTCCTTATGACGCTTCCCCCGAGGAGAGCGCGGATCTGGGCTCGGAATGACTGGTCGGGAGTGCAGCAGCGATCGGGAGATGAATGCGGAACGTGGTGCCCTGACCGATGGCGCTGCGGACGTCGATGAAGCCGCCTGTCTGGCGCACGATGCCATACGCGCTCGCCAGGCCCAGCCCGGACGTCTCATACGCCGGCTTGGTCGTGAAGAACGGCTCGAACAGCCGACTCAGCGTCGCCGCGTCCATCCCCTCTCCGCTGTCCGTCACGCTCACGACGGCATAATCACCAGGCGCGACATCGTGCGCGTCCGCGGCGGTTTGCGGCACGCGCGTCCGCTCGATCGACAGCGTGAGCTCGCCGCCCTGCGGCATCGCCTCGCACGCGTTCTCCACGAGCGAAAGCACGACGTGATCGAGCTGCATGGCGTCGGCGAAGACGTGGATCGACGATCCGTCGTAGAGGAATACGAACCGCACGGTGTCGGGCACGAGCCGGCGCAGCGTCGGGAGGCTCTGGGTCACGGCGTTGCCGAGGTCGATGATCCTGGGACGCAGGAACTGCTTGCGGCTGAAGGCGAGGAGCTGGCGCGTGAGCCGCGCTCCCCGATCCGCGGCATGCTCGATCTCGATGATGGCGTCTCGCGCCGCGCCGGACGGGACCTCGCCCAACGCGACGTCCGTGTGGCACTTGATGATCGTCAGGAGGTTGTTGAAGTCGTGCGCCACGCCGCCCGCCAGCCTTCCCACCGCTTCCATGCGCAGCGCGTGGTGCAGGCGATCCTCGAGACGCTTGCGGTCTGACACGTCACTGATGGCCCCGAGCGTTCCGACGATCACGCCGGACCCGTTGCGATACGGGCTCGCGGACACTTCGGCGTACATGATGCTGCCGTCCTTCCGGATCATCTCCGTCTGGTACGTCTCCGACTCCCCCTCCAGGCGTCGCCGGAGCCGGTCGCTGAAGACGTTCCTCTGCGCCGCAGGCAAGAGCAGCGTCGTCGCGTTCTTTCCGATCACCTCGGCCGGATCGTAGCCGAGAACGTTCCGCACCGACGCATTGGCGACGACGATCCAGTCCTCGCGATCGGTGATCAACACCGCCTCGCGCAGGTTGTCCGCGACCGAGGAGAAGCGCAGCTCGGATTCGTGGTACCGGTCGCTGAGCGACTTCATCTCCAGGGCGCGTCTGTACCCCAGGATCAACAGCACGCCGAGCGCGGCGATGACGAAAAGCAGCAGGTAGGAAGCGGCCATGGAGACGTTGAGACTGTCTCCAAGTATCGGCCGCTCCCCGAATCCCTCTACCTGCCCTTAAGCACTCTGTTGTTTACTCGACCGTCACGGACTTGGCGAGGTTCCGCGGCTGGTCGACGTCCAGCCCACGCTTGGCTGCGATGTAATAGGCCAGCAGCTGCAGCGGGATCGCCGCGAGAATCGGATACAGCATGTCGATGGTCTCGGGGATGCGGAACTCGAAGTCGATCTTGCCCTCGAGCGCGGACTCGTCGCGGCTCGTGAGCGCGATCACCTGACCCCCGCGCGCTTTCACCTCCTGCACGTTCGACGTCACCTTGTCGAACACGGAGTCGTGCGGCGCGATGAACACGACGGGCATGTTCTCGTCGATGAGCGCGATCGGACCGTGCTTCATCTCCGCCGCGGGGTACCCCTCGGCGTGGATGTAGCTGATCTCCTTCAGCTTCAACGCCCCCTCGAGCGCGACCGGGAAGTTGTAGCCCCGGCCGAGGTACAGGAAATTGCTCGCGTCCTTGAAGCGCTCGGCGATCGCCTCGATCTCGTGCGCGCGGTCCAGGATCGACTGGATCTGCTTCGGCAGCGCGAGCATCGCCTGCGCGATCTCCCGCCCTTGCACGACCGACAGGCTGCGCCGGCGCGCGAACTTCAGCGTCAACAGCGCGAGCGCAATGACCTGGCTGGTGAACGCCTTCGTGCTGGCGACGCCGATCTCGGGACCGGCGTGCAGGTAGATGCCGCCGTCGTCCTCTCGCGCGATCGTCGATCCGACGACGTTGACGAGGCCGAGCGTGCGGGCGCCGCGGCGCTTGGCCTCGCGCATCGCCGCGAGCGTGTCCGCGGTCTCGCCGGACTGCGAGATCACGATACAGAGCGTCGTCGGCGTGATGATCGGATTGCGATAGCGGAACTCGGACGCGTACTCGGTCTCCGTGGGGAGGCGCGCGAGCTCCTCCATCATCATTTCGCCGATGAGACCCGAGTGCCAGCTCGTCCCGCAGGCGGTGATGATGACGCGATCGATCTCCTGGAGCTCGTCGCGCGTCATGTTCAGACCGCCGAGCTTCGAGAATCCCTCTTCCGCGACGAGACGTCCGCGCATCGTGTTCTCGATCGTCTGCGGCTGCTCGAAGATCTCCTTGAGCATGAAGTGCGCGAACCCGCCCTTCTCGATCTGATCGAGATCCCAGTCGATGCGGCTGACGCCCTTGCGGACGCGGCGCGCGTCGAGGTCGAGCACCTCGTAGTCGTTCTCGGTGAGGACGCCCATCTCGCCGTCGTCGAGGTACACGACCTGGCGCGTGTGCTCCAGGATCGCGGCGACGTCGCTCGCGACGAAGAACTCGCCCTCGCCGAGTCCGAGGAGCAAAGGGCTGCCCTTGCGCGCGCAGACGATCTTGCGCGGATCGCGGGCCGAGATGACGGCGATGCCGTACGTCCCGTCGACGAGACGCAGTGCGTCGATCACGGCGTCCTCGAGAGGCTCACCGTCCTCGGACGCCGCTTCGATCAGGTGCGCCAGCACCTCCGTGTCGGTCTCCGACACGAACTTGTGCCCGCGCGATTCCAGCTCCTTCCGCAGCTTCGAGGCGTTCTCGATGATGCCGTTGTGCACCACCGCGATCTGGTTGGTGCAGTCGTGGTGCGGGTGCGCGTTGCACTCGTTCGGCGCGCCATGCGTCGCCCAGCGCGTGTGAGCGATGCCGATCGAGCCGGACACCGGTGCCTCGGCCACGGCGCCCTCCAGCATCGCGATCTTGCCCGCCGCCTTGCGCGTCTCGAGTCCCTTGCCGTTCAGGGTCGCGACGCCGGCGGAGTCGTACCCCCGGTACTCCAGGCGCTTCAGCCCCTCGATAAGAAGCGGGCTCGCCAGCTTCGGTCCGATGTATCCAACGATTCCACACATAGTCCGGGCCTCGGTTTATCTCGCGGCCGCCGCGGCGGCCGCCGGTTCCAATCGTTCGAGTGGTTGTCTTGCGCGCTGTACCAGCTTGCGCGCCTCCTGTTCCGTCGGAGCCTCCGCGATCACGCGCACGATGGGCTCCGTTCCCGAGGGTCTCACGTGCAGCCAGCGATCGCTCCACGCGAGCCGAAGCCCATCCTGCGTATCTGCATCCGCGTCGGCGAACTCCTGCTGCAGCGCCGAATACACCGAATCGAGACTCGCCTTCGGACGGTCGAGCTTGTCCTTGACGATGGCGTATCTGGGAAGCTCAGCCGCAATCGCCGACAGCGGCTTCGCACTTTCCGTCAACAACTGGAGAATGAGCGCGATGCCCAACGGCGCATCCCGCCCGAGGTGTACTTCGGGAAGAATCACACCACCGTTTCCTTCCCCTCCGATCACCGCGTTCAGCTCGCGCATCCGGACGGCAACGTTGACCTCGCCAACGGGTGACCGGGTCAGCGTCGACCCGCCACGCCGCACCGCGTCCTCGACGACGAGGCTGGTGGACAGGTTGGTCACCACGGGGCCGCGCTTGTGCTTGAGGACCAGCATCGAGGCGAGCGCGAGCGTATAGTCCTCACCAATGGCGCGCCCCTCGTTCGAGACGAGCGCCAGCCGATCGACGTCCGGGTCGACGGCGACGCCCAGGTCCGCCCGTGTGTCGCGTACCAGCCGCTCGAGCTCGCGGAGATTCTCGGCGACCGGTTCCGGCGCGCGGGGAAAGCGCCCGTCTGGCTCCATGTGGATCGCGGTCACCTTGCACCCCAGCTGTTCGAGCAGCTGCGGTACGATCACGCTCCCGGCGCCGCGCACGCAGTCCAGCGCGACGTGGAATTTGCGCTTGCGGATCGCCTGTACGTCCACGTACGGGATCTTGAGAATCCGCTCGATATGGCGTTCGGCGGCGCCGCTGTCGACCTCGACGGATCCGAGGTGGTCCCATGTTGCGCGGGGGATGCCGCGATCGACGAACGCGCGCATCTCGACGCCCTCGTTCGCCTCGAGAAATAGCCCCGTCGGCCCGATGAACTTGAGGGCGTTCCACTCGATCGGGTTGTGGCTCGCCGACAACATGATGCCGCCCGCGGCGTGGTGGTCCTCGACGGAGAGCTGGCACGTGGGGGTCGTGGTGAGCCCGATGTCCACGATCTTCGCCCCGACGGACTGCAAGGCGCCGACGGCGACGCGATGGAACATGGGACCCGATACGCGGCTGTCGCGGCCAACGATGATCGGGCGCCCGGGATTCTTCTTCTGCGCCCACGCGCCGAAGGCGGCGGCGTAGCTGGCGACGATCTCGGGGGTGAGGGCCTCACCTACCTTCCCGCGAATCCCGGACACACTGACCATCAGCCCTTCGTTGGCCATCCATCCTCCGTCGAGAGTCCAAAAAGTAGTCCTCTCCACGAATCGGGCCAAGCGCGTGTCAGTCTGCGCGTTACACGTCTTCAGAGAGACACGGGCACTCTCACCGAAGCGTTGCGCGGGATGAGCGCGAGATCGCCGCGGCGGGCGGCCGCGATCGTGGCGTCCACGACGCGCTTGTCGAATTGCGTGGCGCAGTTTTCCGCGAGCTCGTGCAGCGCCTCATCGAAAGTCTTTTCAGCGACGCGGTACGGTCGACCGCTGGTCATGGCGTCGAAGGCATCCGCGACCGCGACGATGCGCGCCTCGAGCGGGATCTGGTCCGCCTTCATCGCGTCCGGCACTCCACCCCCATCGATACGCTCGTGGTGGGACCGCACGACGTTGAGTGCGATTGGCGCGTCTGCGAGCAACGGCGACAGGATACGCCAGCCGACGACCGGATGCGTCATGATATGCTGGTACTCTTCGGGGGTCAGCGGTCCGGGCTTGTTCAGCACGGATTCGCGCACACCGATCTTCCCGATGTCGTGCACATGCCCACCCAGCTCGATCTGGCGAATGATGTCGGGCTGAAGATCCAGGGAGCGGGCGATGACCGACGAGTACTGGCTCACGCGCACCGAGTGCCCGCGCGTATACGGGTCCTTGACCTCGAGCGCCTCGGCGAGCGCCTGTATCCCCGCGAGAAATAGCTCCTCGAGCCGCCGCGCCTGCGCGGCCACGCGCTCCTCGAGGCGGATCTGGTAATCGCGGTTCTCGAGGATGAGGCGGCGCTTCTCGAGCGCCTGCTTCACGCGCGCCCGGACCTCCTCGAGATGGAACGGCTTCGTGAGATAATCCATCGCGCCGATGGCCAGGCAGTTCACCGCCTGCTCGACGTCGGCCACCGCAGTGATCATGACCATCGCGGTGTCCGGCCAGCGGAGACGCACCGTCTTGAGCAGCTCGACGCCGTCCATCTTCGGCATGCGGAGATCGCTCATGACCAGGGTCACGGGCTGCTTCTCGAGCACCTCGATCGCCTCGGCGCCGTTGCCCGCCTCGAAGCAGCGAAAGCCGTCGTTCCGCATGAGATGCACGAGCACCTGCCGCAGTCGTGGCTCATCGTCCACCACGAGACACGTGACGACGTTCGTCGCCGCGAGCGGGGTATTGCCGTTCACGCGCAATCGTTCCATGTCGTTCGTCGGGTCATGCCATCGTTATGTTTGACCATACCCGATCTTCGAGTATCGGCATGACTCGCGTTTTCGACGAAGACCTCCGTGCCGGCTTCGGCACACGGGCGGTACATGCCGGACAGCGGCCGGAGCCGCTGGCTGGCGCCATCATGACGCCGGTGTATCTGACGTCCACGTACGTACAGGACGAGCTAGGCCGCAACAAGGGCTACGAGTACGCCCGCGGCAAGAATCCGACCCGCGAGGCGCTCGAGCGTAACGTCGCCGCTCTCGAGGGCGGACGCCATGGCTTCGCGTTCTCGAGCGGGATGGGATGTGTAGACTCGCTGATGAAGCTCTTCCGTGCGGGAGATCACGTCGTCTGCGGCGAGAACGTCTACGGCGGCACGTTCCGTCTCTTCGACAAGATTCTGCGTCACTACGGCCTGGAATTCACCTTCGTCGACACCCGCGACGCGGCCAAGATCGCGCAGGCATTGCAGAAGAACACGCGTGCGGTGCTTGTCGAAACGCCCTCGAACCCGCTCATGCGCGTGACCGACCTCCGCGCCGCGGCGGACGTCGCGCACCAGGGGAAGGCGCTGCTAATCGTCGACAACACCTTCGCCTCGCCGGTCTTCCAGCGGCCGTTCGAGTTCGGCGCGGACGTCGTCTTCCATTCGACCACAAAGTATCTCAACGGCCACAGCGACATGGTCGGTGGCATCGCGATCCTGAAGGACGACGAGCTCGCGGATCGCCTCCAGTTCATTCTCAACGCCGCCGGCGCCGTACCTGGACCCTTCGACGCCTGGCTCGCGCTGCGCGGCACCAAGACGTTGCACCTGCGCATGCGGCAGCACGACGCGAACGGCCGCGCCGTCGCTCGTTGGCTCGTCGACAAGCTCGGCGCGGAATCCGTCCTGTACGTTGGTCTGCAGACGCACCCCCAGCATGAGCTGGCCCGGCGTCAGATGTCCGGCTTTGGTGGCATGATCAGTATCGAGCTGGGCACGAAAGAGCGTGCCGCTCACGTGCTCAAGCGCGTGCGCGTCTACTCGCTGGCGGAATCGCTCGGCGGGGTGGAATCGCTCATCAGCCACCCGGCCACGATGACACACGCCTCGGTCGACGCTGAGAAGCGGGCGAAGCTCGGCATCTCCGACGGGCTTGTGCGCCTCTCGTGCGGCGTCGAGGAGACCGAGGACCTGATCGCCGATCTGGACCAGGCCTTCGACAAGCTGCCCGGCGCGACACCCGGGGGCGGGCGGACCCGTAGGGAGAAGGTCGCTTCCCCTACGCCATGACAACCAAGCTCACCGGCATCTCCTCGCGCTCCTGGGAACATCCAGCTGACCGCGCCGCTCTCAACGCACTCCGTTCCCTTCCCGGCTTCGACGAAGCGCTCAAGCGTGTGATGGGCTTCCTCGGCGAGCGCGGCGTGCGCCAGCTGTTCCTGGCGAACGCGGTGCGCGTCGGACCGCAGCAGCGTCCCAAGCTCAACGCGCTGTACGGGGAGGTGCTGGAGACCCTGGACGCGCCCGAGCGCTGGGACCTGTACGTCGCGCAGACACCGATCGCGAACGCCATGGCGGTCGGCTTCCAGCGCCCCTTCATCGTCTTTCATTCGGGCATGCTCGAGATCCTGGACGAGGGCGAGCGGCGCGCGGTGCTGGCGCATGAAGTGGGACACATCATGAGCGGGCATCCGATCTACACGACGCTGGCGGTGCTGCTGCTGGCGGTCGGGCTCGCAAGCATTCCGATGGGCATCGCCCTCCTGCCCTTCGAGCTGGCGCTGCTCGAGTGGTACCGCAAGTCGGAGTTCTCGGCCGACCGCGCCGCCCTGCTCGGAACGCAGAACATCCGGGAGACGCAAAGCGTCAACCTCAAGCTTGCGGGCGGCCCAACCCTCGACGACCCGATCGATCTGGACACGTTCCTCGCACAGGCGCGCGAGTACGAGACCATGGTCGGCCCGTGGGACAAGGTCTGGCAGTTCATCAACACCGTCTTTCGGACGCATCCGTTCGCGACCGTGCGCGCCGCGGAGCTGCAGCGGTGGACGGAGAGCGGGGAGTACGAGCGCATCCTCGCCGGCGATTACATCCGCCGCGGGCAGGAGCCGCCGCCATTCTCGAACGATCTCAAGCAGGCGGGCGGCTACTACAGCGATCGTGCGCGCGAAGCGGTCAACACCGTGGGCGACGTGATGTCGCGCGCTCGCGACGCATTCAGCCAGGCGTGGAGGGGCGGCGGGACCGCCGGCGGTCGGGGCGGAAGCGGAAGCGCGGCCGGGACTGACACGACGCAGTGAGGGTTCTCCTCGTGGGCGGCGGGGGCCGCGAGCACGCATTGGCATGGCGGCTCCGGCAGGACGATCCCGCGATCTCGATCGTCGCCGCCCCGGGGAATCCAGGTATCGCAGACCTGGCGGAGTGTGTCTCCGTCTCGGCGACGGACATTGAAGCGCTGCTGAAGCTCGCGACCGAGCGACGCGTCGATTTCACACTGGTGGGTCCGGAAGCGCCGCTCGCGGCCGGCATCGCCGACCGCTTTCGCGCGGAGGGGCGCGCGATCTTCGGACCGACACGCGGTGCCGCGCAGATCGAAACGTCCAAGGCGTTCTCGAAGTCGCTGATGCGCGACGCCAAGGTCCCGACGGCGCGAGCGATCATCGCCACGGAGCCGGCGCGTGCCAAGGGTGCCGCGCGCGAGCTCGGTCTCCCGATCGTGATCAAGGCCTCGGGGCTCGCCGCCGGAAAGGGCGTCATCGTTTGCGAGTCGATCGAGGACGCCGATCGCGCCATCGATGCCATGCTCGTGTCGCACGCGTTTGGCGTCGCGGGCCAGGAGGTGCTGGTCGAGGAATTCATGGAGGGCGAGGAGCTTTCCATCCTCGCGATCACCGACGGCGAGCGCGTCGTGCCGCTGGTTCCGGCGCAGGATCACAAGCGCCTTCTCGACGGCGACCGTGGCCCAAACACCGGTGGCATGGGGGCCTACGCGCCGGTATCCCTCGTCTCCGATTCGCTCATGACGGAGGTTCGCGACGCGATCTTCGCGCCGACGCTGGCCGCGCTGCGCGCACGCGGGCACTCCTTCACCGGGCTGCTCTATGCCGGTCTGATGATCACGCGGGACGGACCGAAGGTCGTCGAGTTCAACTGCCGCTTCGGTGATCCTGAGACGCAGGCCGTACTCCCCATCTCGCGTCTCAGCGAACCCTTCGGCGAGATGCTGCACGCTCTGGCGCACGGCGAGCAGTTGTCTGCCGACGCCGCGTGCACGCCTGACGGAGCAGCCGTTACGACGGTGCTCGCCGCCGAGGGATACCCGGACAAGCCGCGGACCGGCGTGCGGATACAGATTCCGTCGGACATGGAGAACGTGCTCGTCTTTCACGCCGGCACGGCGCGCCGCGACACCGGAGATCTGGTTGCGACGGGTGGCCGCGTGCTGGGGGTGACCGGCATGGCCGATTCCTTCGACGAAGCGCAGCGACGCAGCCGCGCCGCCGCGGCGCGCATTGGGTTCGAGGGGAAGCACTTCAGGTCGGACATCGGATGGCGCGAGGCTGCCCGCAAACATGCCGGAGCTACCTGAAGTAGAGACCATCGCGCGCGATCTGCAGCGGCGCGTCATCGGCAGTCGCATCACCGGCGTCGAGATCTCGAAGAAGGACGTGCTGCGCGTCGCGGGTCCGCGCGTGCTGGCGAAACGGACGACCGGGGCGACGATCACCCGCGCGTGGCGCCGCGCGAAGCTCGTCGTGCTCGACCTGTCGACGGGCGACCGGCTCGTGGTGTCGCTGCGGTTCACGGGCGCCCTGCTCGTCGACGACGGCACGTTGAGCGAGGAGGACCGCCGCTACTCCACCGTGCGCTGGAAGTTCGCCGATGGGCGCACGCTGCATTATCGCGAGGTCCGCCGGCTCGGAACGGTCTCGCTGATGACGCCCCGGCAATTCGACGCGTACGCATCCATGCTGGGCGTCGAGCCCCTCGAGCAAGCGTTCACGCGCGAGCACTTGTACGATCTGCTGCGGGGCTCTCGGCAGGCGGTCAAGAAACGGATCATGGACCAGCGCGCCGTCGTGGGCATCGGCAACATCTACGCGAACGAGGCGTTGTGGCGCGCCCGCATCGATCCGTCGCGGTCGGCGCGCGCCATATCGCGCGAGGAGAGCGATCGACTGCACCAGGCGATCGTGGACGTGCTGCGCGACGCCCTCGAGAAGCGCGGCACGAGCTTTCGGGACTACCGCGATTCCGCCGGCGAGCGTGGCGGATTCTCCACCCGCCTGGCGGTCTATGGCCGGGAAGGCCGTCCGTGCTTACGATGCGGGAGGAAGCTGGTCGGTACGCACGCCATCGACGGCCGGAGCACGGTGCTTTGCGTTCACTGTCAAAGCTAGACCTCCTGCGACCACGTACCTCCGACGCTCGGATCGCCGAGTTGCTCGCCGACGTTCGCCGGCGCGCGGAGAACAAGCCCGCCGTGTACCGGATGATCGCCGCCGACGGCGAGGTGGTGTACGTCGGAAAGTCGAAGCAGCTCCGGTCCCGCCTTCTGAGCTATTTCCGCGGCGCGTACCCGGACGAGAAGGGCGCGCGCATCCTGCGCGAAGCGCACACGATCGAGTGGGAGTATGTGCCGAGCGAGTTCGCGTCTCTCCTGCTCGAGCTGCGGCACATCAAGAAATGGCGGCCGCGGCTCAACGTGGCGCTCAAGAGCGACGGCCGGAACCTGTGCTTCATCAAGCTCACGGGCGGCGTCGCACCCCGCCTCACGGTGGTTCGCGGACCCGGATCCGACGACAACGCGCTGTACTATGGCCCCTTCATCGGCGCCGTCGGCGTGGACGAAGCCCTGCGGGAGCTGTCGGACGTCCTCGGCATGCGCGACTGCACCCTCGATCGCAAGATGCGCTTCTCGGATCAGGGCGAGCTGTTTCAGCTGGCGCCGCGGACACCGGGATGTCTCCGCTACGAGGTAAAGAAATGTCTCGGACCATGCATAGCGGCGTGCTCGTCCCGCGTGTACATGGAGCGCGTGGCGATGGCGCGCGCCTTTCTCGACGGGCGGGACGACGGCCCCCTCGCCACGCTGCATCACGAGATGATGGCGAGCAGTGAACGTCTCGAGTATGAGCGTGCGGCAGCGTACCGCGACAAGTTCAACCGCCTGGAAGCGCTGCGCGAACGCTTCGGACGCCTGCGTTTCGCGGTGGAGTCGCTCTCCTTTCTCTACAAGGTTCCGGGGAACGACGGCAGCGAGCGTCTCTACGTCATCCGCCGTGGCCGGGTGCGCGCCGAAGTGGATCCTCCACGCACGCAGGGCGAGAGATCCGCGCTGGATCAAATGCTCGCCGAAATCTTCGGCGATGCCGTGGACGGGATGCAGGTCCCCTCGCACGAGATCGACGAGCTCCTGCTGCTCACGAGCTGGTTCCGGCGCTTTCCGCGCGAGCTCGACCGCACGGAACGCGTGCATCGCGCCAGTTGACCGGCCCGGCGAGGCGTCCCGACCCGGGAACATCTGTTGGCAAGCAGGTTGCTTCTAGCGTTGGCATGGCAACGACTACCCCATGGCAGGCGACGACGCTCATGCAGTGCGTCAGCGTAAAGCCGTGGCTCGTGATTCCGGGCGACAACGAGCCGGGCGGCTGTCACGACCTGACGCTGGGGAAGATCTACGAGTGCCTGGGCGTCGAGGGGCGTGGATCGTTCGTGCGCATCGTGGACGACTCCGGGGAAGACTACCTCTATCCCCTGTCGCACTTCCGGCAGGTCTAACCACAAGCGTTCTAACCACAGAGCCTCTTCTGTTGTCATCCTGAGCGAAGCGAAGGATCTACTCGACCGACGGCAGATTCCCCTTCGCCGGCGCCACCTCAGAGCCGTGCAGTTCTCTGTGTACTCCGCGTGCTCTGTGGTTTAATGCCCTGTCCTGTGCGCCGGTTCTGCTCCGTGCTTTCTACTCCAGGTGCACAATCTCGATCTGGACCTGGCCGTCTCGAATCGACAGTCGCGCGACGCTCGGTTTCAGCTTGAAGCGTCGATGGCCGGCAGCGCCGGGATTCACGACCCATCGCCCGTCCGCGTGTACGACGAGCTGCTTGTGCGTGTGGCCGTAGACGATCACGTCAGCGCTGTAGGCGGCGAGGAGCTTCTCCGGCGTCGGCGATCCCAGCTCGTGGCCGTGGCTGACGTGGATTCGCACGCCATCGCGCTCGAGGTCGACCGCTGCCTCCAGCCCAGGCATGCCAGCAGGATCCGTGTTCCCGAAAACCGCGCGCACGGGCGCGATCACCCGAAGCTCGTCGAGCACGCCCTCGCCGACGTCCCCCGCGTGGAGAAGCAGGTCCACGCCCTCCAGCGCGCCGAACAGCGACGGACGTACCAGCCCGTGCGTGTCCGAGATGAGCCCGATCAGCCCCAACGACGGACGAGCGTGTGGTCGACGCCGAGGTGGTCCAGCACGCGCGCGACGATGAAGTCGACGAGCTCCTGCACGCTCTCCGGCTTGTTGTAGAAACCCGGAGCCGCCGGCATGATCACGGCCCCCGCGCGCGCGAGCCGCAGCATGTTCTGCAGATGGATGGCGCTCAGCGGCGTTTCGCGCGGAACGAGGACCAGGGTTCGCCGCTCCTTGAGCGCCACGTCCGCCGAACGCTCCACGAGCGAGCGTGACGCGCCGACCGAGATCGCGGAGAGCGTGCCCATCGAGCAGGGACAGATCACCATGCCCGCGTTTCGTGCCGATCCGGATGCGGGCGCGGCACCCCGGTCGGCGTCATCGTACACCCGCACGAGGCGCCGCCAGGCATCCGCACCCACGCGCTGCCGCAGCGCGTCCACGGAGTCGATGTCCAGCTCCGTCCGCAGCAGACGCAGCCCGTGCGACGAGACGATGAGCCATACCTGGCGATCCGCGGCGAGCAGCTGCTCGAGCAGCCGCACGGCGTACGGTGCGCCGGACGCGCCGGTGATCGCCATGACGACGGGCAGCTGCTCGCGCTCGGTCATCGGACCGCCGTCAGTCGCTCGACGAGGACGAAGAAGAAAAACGTGATGCTGATCATCCCGTTCATGGTGAAGAATGCCGCGTCGAGGTTGCGGAGGTCCTTCGCGTCGACCAGGGAGTGCTCGTACAGCAGAAGCGCGGTGCTGATGGCGACACCGACCCAGTACCACATGCCGAGATGCACGGCGACACCGACGGCGGCGAGCGCGGCGACGCTGATGACGTGAAGCGCACGCGCGACGCGGATCGCCGCCACCTCGCCCACCGCGGCCGGGATCGAACGCAGGCGATGCTCCCTATCGAAGCTCACATCCTGGAGCGAGTAGAAGACGTCGAAGCCGGCGACCCACGTCGCCACCGCAATGGCCAGCGCGATGAGCATCCACCACGGCCGGCTCCAGCTTCCGGTCACGGCGAGATATCCGCCGACGGGTGCGATCGCGAGCGACCATCCGAGCACGAGGTGCGACCAGCGCGTGAAGCGCTTGGTGAAGCTGTAGAAGAAGATCCACGCGAGCGCGACCGGCGACAGCATGAGACACAGCGCGTTGAGCTGGCTGGCCGAGTAAACGAACAGCGCCGACGCCAGGATGACCGACGTCCATGCTTCGCCCACACCCAGCACGCCGCGGGGCAGCTCTCGCATCGCCGTCCGCGGATTGCGGCTGTCGATGTCGCGGTCCACGATCCGATTGAAGGCCATCGCCGCGAAGCGCGCCGCTGTGAACGCGAGGATCACCCAGCCGACGTCGGACATCTTCAGCGACCGGCGATACGACGCGAGCACGACGCCGACCAGCGCGAACGGCAGCGCGAACACGGTGTGCGGCAGCTTGACCAGGTTGATGTATGCGACGAAGCGAGACGGGCCCGTGAACGTCTGACCTTCTCTGGAGGAAGGAGGAAGGGGGAAGGAGGAAGGAGGCTTCATTTGCGACCTCCTTCCTCCTTCCTCAGCCCTCTTTCCGTCAAGCCAAGCCGGGGCCACAGCTCATCCACGCGACGCTTCGTCTCCTCGTCCATTCGGATCACCCGCGGCCAATCCCGCGTGAATCCTTCCTCGGGGAGCTTCCGGGTGCCGTCGATGCCGATCTTGGAGCCGAAGGTGAACGCGCGACTCGAGTGATCGAGTACGTCCATCGGGCCCATCGCAAAGCGTACGTCGCGCTCGGGATCGAGGTTGTTCAGCGCGACCCACCACGCCTCTTCCTTGTTCCGCACGTTCACCCAGTCGTCTACCACGACGATCAGTTTAGCGAGCGACATCAGCCCCTGCCCCCACAGCGCGTTCATGACCTTGAAGGCCTGCCCCGGATACTCCTTCCGGATCGACACGAAGACGAGGTTATGGAAGATCCCCTCCGCGGGCATGTGATAGTCCACCAGCTCGGGAATCGTCAGCTTGAGTAGCGGCAGAAAGATGCGCTCGGTGGCGTGTCCCAGGTAAAAGTCCTCCATCGGCGGCCGGCCCACGATCGTCGCGGGAAAGATCGGATTGCGACGCATCGTGATCGCCGTGACGTGTACCTGTGGATACAGATCCGCGAGCGAGTAGAAGCCCGTGTGGTCGCCGAAGGGACCTTCGGGCACCAACGGCTCGCGCGGATCGATGTATCCCTCCAGCACGAAGTCCGCCTCGGCGGGCACCTCGAGATCGCATGTCAGCGCCTTGGCGAGCATCACCGGCGCCTTTCTCAGGAAACCGGCGAAGAGGAACTCGTCGATCGTGGGCGGCAGAGGCGCCGACGCGGAGTACATCGACGGTGGATCGGCGCCGAGCGCGATGCACACGGGCATCGTCTCCCCCCTGTCCGCCATCTCACGCCAGTGCGCGGCGCCGACCTTGTGGCGCTGCCAGTGCATCGCGAGCGTGTTGCGCCCCGTCTGCATGATGCGATACATGCCGACGTTGCGGATGCCGCGCTTGGGGTCCCGCGTGATCACCATCGGGACGGTGATGTAGGGTCCGCCGTCCTCCGGCCAGCACTTCATGAGGGGCAGGCGGTCGAGATCCACCTCGCTGCCGCGCCACACGACCTCCTGACAGGGTGGGCTGCCGCGCTGCTTCCGCGGCGGGTACTTCGTCATCTCGACCAGGCGTGGAAGCATTGCCAGCTTCGCCACGATGCCGTCGGGCGGCTTGAGCTCGAGCATCTGCGTGATGCGCGCGCCGATGTCATCCAACTCTTCGACGCCGAGCGCGAGCGAGATGCGGCGCATGGAGCCAAAGACGTTGATGGCGACCGGGAACTCCGACCGCTGTCCGTTCATGAGTACGGGGTGCTCGAAGAGCAGCGCGCGCCCTCCTCCGGGGCTCTTCATGACGCGGTCCGCGATCTCGGTAAGCTCGAGATTCAGCGAGACGGGCTCGCGGATACGAACGAGCTCGCCCGCGCGCTCCAACTCTTGCACGAAGGCGGCAAGCGTGTCGATTGTCACGCTGCACAAGGTAAGAGATAGGATTATCTCACGTGATGCCCTTCTGGATTCGACGCCCGTTTCTGATCCTGCGTGATCTGGTCACCAGTCGCGACCATCCGGACCTCGACCGCCTGGCCCGCATCGAGGAGCCGGAGGCGTTCGTCTGGGCGATACTTCCGCACGCTGCGCGCACGTTTTCCTCGTGCATCGCGTTGCTCCCCGAGCGCTCCGCGCTCGCGGCCGCCGTCGCGTATCTGTACTGCCGCATGCTGGACACGTACGAGGACCTCGTGCCGGACCGCGGCGCCCGCGAAGCCGCGCTCCGGGCGTTCGCCCACCGCCTCGACGGCGCGCCGGGAGGGCGCATCGCCCCCGCGCCGCCCATCGCTGACGCATCCGACCGCGACAATCGCGATCGCGCGCATCTGCTGTTGGTGCGCCGCGCGAACCTCGTGGACATGGTGTACCTGTCCTTCGATCTGGCGACACAGGGTGTCGTGCGCGACCTCGTCCGTGACATGGCGAACGGCATGGCCTGGTCGTCGTCCACGTTCGCGGCGCAAGGTGGGGTCCTCCGCGACGAGACGCAGCTCCTGGAGTACTGCCGGCACGTGCTCGGCAATCCCGTCGTATTCGGCGTGCGCCTGATGCGTCTGGCGCATGGGGGCGCGCCCGAGCTGTCCACCGTCGAGCGCGAGGACGCGATGCGTGTCGGTGAGATGGTGCAGCTCGCGAACATCACGCGCGACGTCGAGAAGGACCTGCATCGCGGCATCGCCTACGACGCCTCGCTCCGGGACGACCTCGGCCGCGAGGATCCCGCGGATCCCGCGCTCCGGGAACGCTGCAGGCGCGTGCGCGAGCGCCTGCTGCGCATGGCGTTCGATCGCGCGCCGTCGTACGCACGAGTCGTTCGCGCGCTCCAGCTGCCCCGCTGGAGCGTGGCGCGCGCGTCCGCGGTCCTCATGCTGCTCTTCACCGAGCGCTATTTCCGCGGTTGCTCGCTGCGCGTTGGTCGCACGGCATGGCGCGGACCGACCGCGACGATCGACCTTCTCGCGCGCACGTTCGCGGCGAGCCTCTCGCGCCGCCGTGCGCAGCTCGAGATCGCCCGCGTCGAGCGGGCCTTTCTTTCTCACGGATCGAACTGATCTAACCCTGCGAGTTCAAGCAAAGACCCGCATCGCTCGCGCGCGGGTTTTTGCTCTCCCGACACGCAGTCCTATCGGTCCGATCCGTGAGACCCGTGATGAGTCGTTGGAATTACTTAGTGGCCTTTGTTCCGACGTGTATTGCAGCTACTCCAAAGGTGAGTGAGCGCCAGTTGACCGAAGAAAAACCCGCCGCGCGCATACGATCCGCCAGGCATTCCGCCGAGGCAAACCGTGAGATGGACTCGGGCAGGTACCGATACGCTCCGCGACTGCCGCTGATCCACGCTCCGATCCGCGGGAGAACGCGATTGGAATAGAAGCCATAGAGCGCACGGATCAACGGTACCCTCGGCGAGGAAAACTCGAGGATCACGAAACGCCCGCCCGGCGCCACCACGCGGGCAACCTCGCGCAGCCCCGCATCGAGGTCCGCGAGATTGCGCACGCCGAAGGCGACGATCGCGCCGGCACAGCTGGCGTCCGCCAACGGAAAGGCCAGGGCGTCTGCGGTTACCGGATGGATCGGCCGGCCAGCCGCCTTGGCGACGCCGGCGCGCAGCATCGGTTCGGAGAAATCAGCGCCGACGACGCGCCCCCGGAAGCCCGGCTGGCGGGACAGCTCCACGGCGACGTCGAGCGTCCCGGCGCACAGGTCCAGATAGAGCCCTGAGGGCGCTCGCTCCCACTCGAGGGCCCGGATCGCCGCGCGTCGCCACCCTCTGTCGATGTTGAACGACAGTAGATGATTCAGGAGGTCGTAGCGTGGCGCGATACTCGAGAACATCGCGCGCACGTACGCGCGCTTCTCTGAGCTTCCCGCGGACGCCGCCGCCGCCTCGCGCGCGCTACGTTCTTCCGCCTGCTGCGATTCGGTCGCGGTCACCGGTGCAAGTTAGGCAGGCAGCGAGCATCTTCCATGGCGCGCATGACGCCGATTCCCGTTCTCGATCTCGCGAACCTGCCGGATGCCGACGTCGTCGCGCTCGCGCAGCAGGGGCGCGAAGCGGCATACCGCGAGCTGATTCGCCGCTACGAGCGGCCCGTGTTCTCGCTCGTGTATCGCATGGTGCGCGACCGCGAGCTGTCCGAGGATCTCACGCAGGACACCTTCGTGAAGGTCCTCACCCACATCGAGAAGTACCGCTCCGAGTTCAAGTTCTCGAGCTGGCTGTTCAAGATCGCGAACAACGTCGCGATCGATCATCTCCGCCGCCGGCAGCTGGACACGGTCAGCATGGAAGGATCGCCCCACGCGACGACCGCGGACCTGGCCGAAGCCACGTCGTTCGAGATCGCCACGCAAGGCGAGACTCCACTGCAGGAGCTCGAGGCGCGCGAGCTGGGCTCCGAGATCGAGCGGGCGATCTCCAAGCTCCGCCCCGAGTACCGCGCCTGCATTCTGCTGAGACACGTCGAGGACAAGTCCTACGAGGAAATCGCCGCCACCCTCGACCTGCCCCTCGGCACCGTGAAGACCTACATCCACCGCGCCCGCCACGAGCTGCGAAAACTTCTGGAGCATGTCCGGGAGGGGCCGCCCGGGTCCCCCGCCGAGGAGACCGCATGATGCCCGACACCTCATGATCCCGGACACCTGACGTATGTGATGCAGGACGCAGGACGCACGCGCTCTGAAACGACCCTGAAACCATCAACTCAGCCATTGCGTAGATTGCCGCGGAGGCACTGTGCACCACAGGCACTTACTACCGAACGAAATCGACCTGCTGCTGGACGAGGAGACCGGATTCGGCGTACAGCCGCTCCGGGAGCACGTCCGCGGCTGTTCTGATTGTCAGGCCAGGCTCGCCGAAGCGAAGGAAGTGGTCGCTGCGCTCGCGGAGATTCCGCTGTACAGCCCGCGCATCGGGCTGGCGGACCGCGTCATGGGCGAAGTTCCGGTTTTCGTCCCCTGGCATGTCGCGGCGCGCGACAGCATCGCCCGCTGGGTACCGACGAGCCCGGCGGCCCGGGCAGTCGCCGCGACGATGATCGCGGTCGTCGGCTCCCTTCTCACCGGCCTCACGCTCTGGATCGCCACACGCGGCGACGTGCTCGCGATGTTCACGGGACTCGTGGGTGAGGGTGCGCGCGGCGGCTTCACCCAGGCCGTCGGTGACCTCGTGGTGGCGTTCTTCGGACCCCAGGTCGTGGCCGCCGTGCAGCAGGTCGGCCCGCTCGGCATCGCGCTGGCGGCGGGGGGGTTCGTCCTCGCGTCGCTGGGAACCGTCTTCGGACTTCGACTTATCGCGACCTCGAGCCGCGCACGGAGCTGAACCATGCGCGCGCTCATCGTGGGAGCGCTGGCCGCCCTGCAGACGGTGGCCGCGTCGCCTCAGGCCGTTGATAGCGCCCGTGCTCGTGCCGCCCAGCCTCCAGCACCGCAGGGCATGGACGGACGCCTCCGGACCGAGATCCTGTTCATCCGTACGCTGTTCGGCTCCATCCACGCTCCCCCGCCCGACAGCTTCCGCATCGGCGAGCAGGAAGTCGCGGCCGGAGTCACTCGCACCGGCACATTGGCGGTGGCGAGAGGCAATCTCGCCGTCCGCGGCCGTGTGACCGGAGACGCGATCGCCCTGCACGGGGACGTCATCGTCTATCCCGGTGGATCCGTTGCTGGCAACGCGATCGCCGTGGACGGACGCGTCCGCACCGTCGGTGGTGTCGTCGAAGGCGATGTGCGCTCCATCCGGGGCGTCACCGCCGATCTGCTCGCCCACGCCGGCGGACGCGGAGCCGCAGGTGCCGCCGCGCCGGTTTCCACGTGGGAAGCGATCAAGATGGTCATCGGGTGGTTCGCCATCCTCTGCGTCATGGGCATCGGCGTGCTCCTCTTCGCCGAGAACAACCTCACCAACACCGTGGCCGCGCTGGATCAGCAGTTCGCGCGCGCCTTCTGGATCGGCGTGCTCACACAGGTCGCGGCGCTTCCCGGACTGATGCTGCTCGTCCTCGGACTGGTGGTCTCGCTCATCGGCATCCTGCTGATTCCCTTCGCTGTGGTCGCATACATCATCGCGCTGGCCGGCCTGCTGACCCTCGGGTTCCTCGCCGTGGCGCAGTTCACGGGACGGGTGTTTTTCCACGGCAGGGCTGACTCGCGCGCGGTGCGGCTCCGCTCGCTCTTTCTTGGCCTGGCGATCTACCTGGGAGCCTGGTTCCTCGCGGCGACGTTCCTGTGGAATCCGATCGTCGGCTCCGTTCTGCGTGCCGTGGCGCTCGCGGGATGCTGGGTCGCTGTCACCTTCGGGCTGGGTGCAACGATTCTGACGCGCGCGGGTACGCGTCGGGAAGGCGACCGCGTACGAAAGGGTCGACCGGTGGACGATCTCTCGTGGCAGACGCCGACGCCTGTCACAGGTGTTGTTGCGGCTCGACGGCCGGTGGTAACGACCAAGGAGAGGTAGTGCCAGCGTTCCTTCCGCGGTACGCGCTGTTGCTCGCGGTCGCCGTGCCGGCGCAGGCGCAGGCGCAGACGTGGCGTACCCTCGACGTCTCCCGCCAGCTGCGCGACAGCTCGCAGCACCACATCCTCGTCCGCTACGGCATCGGCAAGTTCTCGCTGCGCCCGACCAGCGATCCCGTGCTGTACTCCATGCAGCTGCGGTACGACGAGGAGCGCACCACGCCGATGCACGATTACGACGCCGTCGAGCGCTCGGCTTCGCTCGGTGTCTCGCAACAGACGGTTCACTGGGCCCGCCACGCGACGTCGAAGAACGCCGGCGAGATGCACCTCGGCCTGTCTCGCGCCGTTCCGATCGATCTCGAGATGGAGCTCGGCGCCACGGAAGCGCGCGTCGACGCAGGCGGCCTCACGCTGAACAACCTCCGAGTCCAGACAGGTGCCGCGGATGCGGCGCTCGATTTCAGCGTGCGCAACCGCACGCGCATGCGCCGGCTCGACGTGCAGATGGGCGCAGCAGACTTCAAGGTTACCAACCTTGGGAACGCCAACGTGTCGTCCGTTCGGATCAGCGGCGGCGTGGGTGGCGTCGACCTCGATTTCGGCGACGCGGTGCCTGAGGACGTCAGCGTGGACGCGAACGTCGCGCTCGGAAAGCTGAAGCTACGCGTGCCGAACGACGTCGGCGTGCGCGTCGAGGTCCAGCGATTCCTCGCGTCCTTCGATCATCCCGGGTTGTACAAACGCGGCGCCGCCTACTACTCCGAGAACTGGGACACGGCCGCCGTGCGGGTGCGCGTGCGCGCGGAGACCGTGTTCGGCGCGATCGACATAGACCGCGACCGGTAAAGTCGCTCCGCCGCGCGTGGCGCACGGTTTGCCCGTCGCTGCCGCATGACTTTCGGGAATTATCGCCTCGGCGTGCTGCTCAAGCAGACGGCGCGTGAGATCGGCGAAGACAAGGTGACCGCGCTGGCGGCGCAGGCGGCGTACAACTTCTTCTTCTCGCTCTTTCCGCTCTTTCTCTTTCTCGCGCCGCTGCTGAGCCTCGTCGTCGACCGGCAGACGCTGATGTCGGTGACGATGCAGCGCATCTCCGGCGCCGTGCCTCCGCAAGCGGCGGCCGCGATATCCATGGTGCTCGAGGACGTCGTCTTCGCCGGGAACGCGCCGGGACTCGTGTCGATCGGCGCGCTGCTCGCCGCGTGGTCCGGGCCGAACATCTTCGGGACGCTGGCGTCGGCATTGAACACCGCCTATGACGTCGAGGAGACGCGGCCGTGGTGGAAGCAGCAGGTCCTGCGACTTTTGATGCTCGTGATCGGTGGAGTCGTCGTTCTCGTCGCCACGGTGGTGATGCTCGGCGGCGAGGACATCGCGCGCGCGGTGGGCCGCGCGATCGGAGCCGGACCGGTGACGACGATGATCTGGTCGGTGGTGCAGTTCCCGCTCGCGTTCGCGTTTCTCGTGCTGCTCGCCTTTCTCACGTACAAGCTGCTGCCCAACGTGAAGCAGAACAGCCGACATGTGTTGGCTGTCGCCATCGTGACCTCCGTGTTGTGGCTCATCGCGACGCTCCTCTTCCGCATCTACGTCCAGCGATTCCCGCCGAATCCCGCATACGGCATCATCGGCGGCATCATGATCCTGCTGACGTGGATGTACTACACGATGTTCGTGGTGCTCGCGGGCGGTGAGCTCGCATCCGAGCTGCATCACGGCACGGGGACGGTGGCGCCACCGAAGGGCGCGACGTACTTCGGGCGGATCGTGTCCGCGGATGGGCCAGGCGCGCCGTCCGTCAGCGAAGCGTGACCGGGGCGCCGCGGGTCAGTTTGAGCGTGTCCGCCGCGCGGCCCTCGCGAACGACGATCTCGATCAGTCCCGTGGATCCGACGACCGCGCCGACCTCGCCCGGTCGCATGTCCGCGTAGGTTCGCCGCAGCGCGATCTCGCGTCCGTCGACGATCACGCCGCCGCCGCGGGGGCCCGCGAGGTTCGTGATCGCGTTTCCGAAACGGTCTACCGCGATCACCTCTCCGACGATGTCGCCGCTGGCGCTTCGATGCGGCTCCGGCGTGCGGCGGATGACCGGATCTGAGAACGGCTGCCCCAGCTCGTCCACGTCCACGCCGCGCGCGAGACGCGCCGCGGCCGGCGCGAAGACGTCGCGTCCATGAAATGTCGCCGAAGCATGCGGCGGCACGTCGAGCGCCACGGCCCGCGCGCCGCGCACCAGGAGTGCCGGCGAGAGCAATCCGTTGTCGGGACCGACGAGGAATCGATCCTCGCTGGCGATCGCCAGCGCGCCGCGCGACGAGCCGACGCCGGGATCGACGACGGCAACGTGCACTGTGCCTGCGGGAAAGCGTCTCCAGTAGCGCGCCAGCGTGAGACGCCCGACCTCGACGTCATGCGCGGGGATGTCGTGCGTGATGTCCACGATCGTCGCACCGGGTGCGTCCGAGAGGATGACACCCTTCATCTCTCCGACGTATCCGTCGGCTGTGCCGAAGTCTGTCAGCAGCGTAATAACTGTCATCCTGAGCGAAGCGAAGGATCTGCTCAATGACAACGGTAATACGTGTCATCCTGAGCGAAGCGAAGGATCTACTCAACGTACCGCAGATTCTTCGCTCGCTGCGCTCGCTCAGGATGACGGCTTTCGTTTTACACTGATTTCTGCTTCCATCCGCCGCTCCGCCAGAGCGCCACCATCGCGAGAGCGCGCAGCACCGCGGTGAGGGAGATCACCCACCAGATACCCGCCGTTCCCCAGCGCGCTGCGCCCCACGCCGCCAGCGGGATGCGGGCGACGGTGATCGCCGTTGACGAGAGCATTGGCGCCAGCGTGTGCCCTGCCCCGCCGAGCGCACCCTCGAGCACCACTTCAGCGCAGATGGCGAGCTGCGACACCGCCGCGATCCGCAGGTATCGCGCGCCCTCCACGATGACAGCCGGATCGTTGGAGAACACCGCGGCGAAGCGCTCCGGTATCCACAGCTCGAGCACACAGAACACGACGCCGAGCGCGGTGCAGAACGCGGTCGCCAGCCATCCCGCGCGCTCGGCACGATCCACCCGGCGCGCGCCGAGGTTCTGCCCCACGATCGCCGCGCTCGCCGTGCCGAAGCCGACACCCACCATGTACAGCCAGCTCTCGACGCGATGGCCGATGCCGAGCGCTGCGAGCGCCGGCGTCCCGAACGGTGTCGCGCTCCGTGTCACGAAGACGTAGATGAGACTGAACACGACGCCCGTTGCCGCGGTCGGGAGCCCGACCTTGCAGACGCTCGCGACGGCTTGCCAATCCATCGGCCCAAAACGCAGCTGACGTCCGCGCAGCACGAGCCACAGGCCGAGCGCGAATGCAACGCTTCGCGTCGCGACCGTCGCGATCGCGGCGCCCGCGATGCCGAGCCGCGGCGCCGGACCGAGACCGAGGATCAACACGGGATCGAGCACCAGGGTGACGGCGACGGACAGCGCCAGGAGCACGAATGGCGTGCGCGCGTCCCCTGACGCGCGGAACGCCGCGTCGACGGCGAAGAAGCCGAAGAGGAGCGGCGTGCCGAGCAGATACGTTCCCAAATACCTGGTGCCGAGCGCGGTCACGTCGGACGGCGTCTGCATCAGTGCGAAGAGCATGGGCAGCATCGCATGACCGACGACCGAGACGGCGACGCCGACCACGAGCGTGAAGATCAGCGCGGAGCCGGCTGCACGGGCGGCGGCGTCGCTGCGACCCTCTCCGTATCGCCGCGCCGCGACGGCCGTCAGCCCGACACTCACCATCTCGGCGACCGAAATGATGAGCCATACCCAGAAGATCGACGTCGCAACGGCGGCGATCCCGGCAGCGCCGATCCTGGTGCCGACCCAGTAGGCGTCGACGGTGCCGAAGAGCGTCATGAGGAGTGTCGACGCGACGGCGGGCACCGCGACGCGCGCAATCGTCCGCGGCAGGGGATCCGCCACCAGACGCGCGGCGGCCCGCGTGTCCTCCGCGACGGCAACCGGCGCCAGCCCTTCATGAGGGTCCAACGGCAGCGCGGCCGCCCGGGACTCGAGCGGCCGCGCGGTATCGAGCGTATCCGGACCTGTCATCCTGAGCGCAGCGAAGGATCTTCGCTAACTCGCTCCGAAACTCGCTTGGCGACGGAAACCAGGGCCTTCGCCGCCGACGACTGCGGGTCCGCGACCACGATCGGCTCGCCGCGATCGCCGCCCTCCATGACGCGCGGGTACAGCGGCACCTGACCCAGCAGCGGGAGGTCGAGCTCCTTCGCAAGCCGCTCTCCGCCGCCCGTCCCGAACAGCGAGCTCGGTTTGCCGCAGTGCGGGCACTCGAACCAGCTCATGTTCTCCACGATGCCGAACACGGGCACCTGGACGCGCTGGAACATCTTTGCGCCGCGCAGCGCGTCGCCGACCGCGACTTCCTGTGGTGTGGTGACGATGATGGCGCCGGCGACGTGCGTCGCCTGCACGAGCGACAGCTGCGCGTCGCCCGTACCCGGCGGCAGATCCACGATGAAGTAGTCGAGCTGCCCCCACGCGACGTCGCGGAGAAACTGATTGACGATCTTCATCACGATCGGCCCGCGCCAGATCGCCGGTTGGTCGCGCTCGATGAGAAAGCCGAGGCTGATGAGCTTCACACCATGCGCCTCGAGCGGAACGATCTTCTCGTTCACGACCGATGGCGGGCTGTTGACGCCCATCATACGCGGCACGTTGGGCCCGTAGATGTCCGCGTCCATGAGCCCGACGCGGGAACCGGAGCGGGCGAGCGCGACCGCGAGGTTCGTGGCGATTGTCGATTTGCCGACGCCTCCCTTTCCACTCGAAATCGCGATCACACGGCCCAGCTCGGGATACGCGATCGGCTGTTGCGCCGGCACCGGTTTCGGCGTGGGGCGGTCGTCCATCACCGGGAGCGCTCGTCCGCCTCCCGCCTCTCGCCTCCCACCGCCCGCCTCGTCTGCCATGGATCGCAACCTACAGGAGCTGGCGCGCCTCTGCGAGCACGCGCTCGCGTACGTCGTCGAGATTCCCGGCGATGAGCGCGCCGGACGCGCGAGCATGTCCGCCGCCGCCAAAGCGTCGCGCGAAGGCGTTCACGTCCACCGCACCGGTGCTGCGGAACGACGCCTTCACCTTGCCGTAGCCGAGATCGCGAAAGAAAATCGCCATCCGCGTGCCCGCGATGGACCGCGCGTGCTCCACGATCCCGTCGAGATCCTCCTGCCGCACGTGGTATTGCTCCATCGCGCCGGCGGGCATGGACAGCCAGGCAAGCCCCTTCCCCTCGTCGACGCCGAGCGTCTGGAGCACTTCGGCGAGCAGGCGCAGCCGGCCCGCTGGTGCGGATGCGTAGACGCGCTGGTACATCTCCTCCGGGTCGACGCCCATCGCGAGCAGATCCGCCGCGACGGCGTGCGCGCGCGGCGTGGTATTGCTGAAGCGGAACGCGCCCGTGTCGGTCATGATCGCGCTGTACAGTGCCCGCGCGATGCGCGGCGTCATCTCGAACTCGAGCTCGCACGCGAGATCGTACACCAGCTCGCCCGTCGCGCACGCCGTCGTATCGGCGAGCACCACGTCGGCCGCGCTGTCGTCGGAGGGGATGTGATGGTCGATCACGACCTTCGGGACCCTGAGCGAGCGCACGGTGTCAGCGAGCGCGCCCAGACGTTTGACGTCGCTGATGTCGAGGACGATCAGCAGGTCGATGTTCCTGAGCGCGGCGGTGCCATCGGCGCTGCGATCGACGACGCCATCCGTCCGGAGAAAATCAAAGAGCTCCGGCCATGGCGTGGGATTCACGATGTGCACGGACATGCCGCGCTGCGCGAGCATGTGCGCCAGGGCGGTCTCGCTGCCGCAGCCGTCGCCGTCCGCGTTGATGTGCGTCGACAGGGCCACGCGCCGGCCCGGCTGGAATTCGGTCGCGACGCGACGGATTCCGTCGCGGCGCTCGGCGGAGATTTTGAAGAAGTCCTGATGGGTCATGAAAAGAAGACGGCGCCCATCGGTGCCGGCGCCGTCCTCAAGATAACGCTGGGCCGTGTGTCGGTCAGCGCGCCGCGGCGGCGGCGTTCTCTCCCGCCGTCTTCGCGTGCGACTTCCCGTAGGTGAAGTAGATGACGAAGCCGATGATCATCCACACGAACAACCGGATCCATGTGTCCTTCGGCAGGAATGCCATCATCCCGAAGCACACGAGAATGCCGAGGATCGGCACGAGCGGCACCATCGGCGTGCGGAATGGCCGCGAAATGTCCGGGCGCGTGCGGCGCAGCACGATGATGCTGGCGCACACGATCACGAACGCCAGCAGCGTGCCGATCGAGACGAGTTGGCCGAGCAGGCCGATCGGGAAGAATCCGGCGACCAGCGCGGCTACGATGCCGGTGAGAATCGTGGTGACATACGGGGTGCGGAAGCGCGGATGCACCTTGCTGAACGCGGGCGGCAGCAGGCCGTCGCGGGCCATGGAGTAGAACACACGCGCCTGCCCCATCATCATCACGAGCACCACGGACGACAGACCCGCGATCGCGCCGACGTTGATGAAGTAGCCGAGCCACTTGAGCGCCGGCCCGGCCTTCTCGATCGCGACGAACACCGGATGCGGAACGTTGAGCTCCGTGTAGTGCGCGAGCCCCGTCATGACCAGCGACATCAGGATGTAAAGCACGGTGCATATCGCGAGCGACGCGAGGATGCCGATGGGCATGTCGCGCTGCGGGTTCTTCGCCTCCTGCGCGGCAGTGGACACCGCGTCGAATCCGATGTAGGCGAAGAACACGACGGCGGCCGCGCGCACGACGCCCGTCCAGCCAAAGTGACCGAACTCGCCCGTGGCCGCAGGGATGAACGGCGACCAGTTCGACGACTTCACGTAGATGAAGCCGAAGCCGATCACCAGAAACACGATCGCCATCTTCACGAACACGATGACGTTGTTGAACCGAGCCGATTCCTTGATGCCGATGACGAGCAGCGTCGTCACGATCGCCAGGAGCAGGATGGCGGGCACGTTGATCACGCCCGCGTGAACGACGCCATTCGCCGCGGCGCACGCCGCCTGTCCGTTGGCTCCGAGGCTCGCGAGCGAGTCCACGCTCATCAGCGTGGCGTTGGACGAGGGGTTCACGCACAGCATCGCCCTCGAGATGTGATTAGAGGCGTCCACGGTGAGCGGTGCCGACGCGTACGCGGGTGGCAGATTGACACCGAGCTCCGACATGAATGCGGTGAAGTACCCCGACCATCCCACGGCCACCGTCGCCGCGCCGAAAAGGTACTCGAGCATCAGGTCCCACCCGATGATCCACGCGAAGAACTCGCCGAGCGTGGCGTAACTGTAGGTGTACGCGCTACCGGCGATCGGGATCATCGCCGCGAACTCGGCGTAGCAGAGCCCCGCGAAGACGCATCCAATACCCGAGATGACGAACGACAGCACCACGGCGGGGCCGGCGTACTGCGCGGCTGCCTGTCCGGTCAGGACGAAGATGCCTGCGCCGATGATCGCACCGATTCCGAGGAGAGTGAGGTTCCACGCGCCGAGCGCGCGTCTGAGCGTGTGCTCGCCTTCTGCGGTCGCCTCCTCCTGCAAGAGCGCGATGCTCTTCGTCGTCCACAGTCCCATGCGGCTCTCCGTTGGGTACGTGAGGTGGGAACACGAAAACGGGCGGCGCGCCGCCCGGAGTGTATACAACTCGCGCGCGTCGATGCGCGCAAGGAAAGTGGACTGGGGACTGCGGCCTCGGATCAGGGACGGGACTGGAACCGTCGAGCTAGTCCCTAGTCCCTGGAGTAATTCGGAGCTTCCCGCGTGATCGTCACGTCGTGCGGGTGCGACTCGCGCAGCCCCGCCGCCGTGATGCGGACGAACTCCGTGCGCGTACGCAGCTCCTCGATCGTCGCGCACCCGACGTATCCCATGCCGGCGCGAAGGCCACCGACCATCTGGAAGAGCACGTCGGCGACGGGGCCCTTGTAGGGGACGCGACCCTCGATCCCCTCGGGCACGAGCTTTCTCGGGGAGAGCTCCCCCTCCTGGAAATAGCGGTCGGCGCTGCCGTCCTGCATCGCGCTCAGCGATCCCATCCCGCGCACCATCTTGTACCGCCGTCCCTCGAGCAGGAATGCCTCGCCGGGACTCTCCTCGCTCCCCGCGAGCAGGGATCCCATCATGACGGACGACGCACCCGCCGCGAGTGCTTTCACGATGTCGCCCGAGTACTTCACGCCGCCGTCGGCGATGACGGGGACGTCGCCCGCACCCGCGACACAATCGAGCACCGCGGTCAGCTGCGGGACGCCCACACCCGTCACGACGCGCGTCGTGCAGATGGACCCTGGCCCGACCCCGCACTTCACCGCGTCGACGCCGCGTTCCACGAGCGCGCGTGCACCGTCCCGCGTCGCGACGTTCCCCGCGACGATCTGCACCTCGGGGAACGACTCGCGCACCTGGACCGTCGCGCGCAGCACCCCCTCGCTGTGTCCGTGCGCCGTGTCGATGACCAGCGCATCGACGCCCGCGTCCACCAGCGCGCGCGCCCGGGCAAGGAAGTCGCCGGCTGCGCCGATCGCGGCGGCGACGCGAAGCCGGCCGTGCTTGTCCTTGTTCGCGCCAGGATACTGCCGCCGCTTGTGGATGTCCTTGATCGTGATGAGCCCTTTCAAATGTCGCTCGCGATCCACGACCGGCAGCTTCTCGACGCGATGCTGCGCCAGGATCCGCTCGGCTTCATCGAGCGTCGTCCCCTCGGGCGCGGTGACCAGGCGATCCTTCGTCATCGCATCGCGCAGCGGCCGATCGAAATCGCGCTCGAACTGCAGGTCGCGGTTCGTGATGATCCCGACCAGACGATCGTCGTCGTCGACGATCGGAACACCCGAGATGTGGAAGCGCGCCATCAGCGACATCGCCGCGCGAACCGTGTCGTCGGGACGCAGCTTGTACGGCTGCAGGATCATTCCGCTCTCGCTGCGCTTTACGCGATCGGCTTCGGCGGCCTGCCTGTCGATCGACATGTTCTTGTGCAGCACCCCGATGCCGCCCGCGCGCGCCATCGCGATCGCCATCTCGGATTCGGTCACCGTGTCCATCGCCGCGGACGCGAGCGGGACCTGGAGCGCGATGCCGCGCGTGAACCGCGAGACCGTCGCGACGTCGCGCGGGTGCGTCACCGAATGCCTGGGCGCGAGCAAGACGTCATCAAACGTCAGAGCCACGTCCGCGCGCACTCTCGATGCATCGCTCCGTGGCTCTCCCCCCCGTGGCTCGCGGGACTCCTCTAAACGCGAAGGCCCGCCGCCAGATCGATCCTGGTGCGCGGGCCGTGTAGTTGGACGGGTGGGTGTCGCCATGGAGAAAGGTACCGTGAGCGTCAGCCCCGGTCTAGTCGGACGTCATGTCACGCGCGACCCATCACGCGCAGGCGGCGACGCATGCGGCGCGGCAGGAAGAACGCGGCCGCCACAAGCACCTTGCGGAGGTTGAGATCGAGCAGCTCCGCGGGATCTCCCGTCCAGTGCGAGAGCAGCACGGCGCGACCCGCGTTCTGCATCAGGCGACGAAGCGCGAGTACCAGGAGGTAGACGTCGTCCACCTCACCGAGGAAGGGGATGAAATCGGGAATGAGATCGACGGGCATCACGATGTACGCGATGGCGCCCGCCACGAGGAGTTTGTCGACGACCGCGACGCGCGGGTCGGAAACGAGCCCCCACAGGAGCTTGAGGAAGCGGGGCAGCTCGGCGATGTACCCCATCACGGTGCGCTTGGCGCCCGTGCGCGGGGAGCCCGCGACCTCACGCGCGCGCGTGCCGGCGTCGCTCTCGGCCGTGTCTCTGCGGGGACGTACCGGAGGACTCTCCACCGTCTCGCCACTCCGCTGTTTGACTCGATCTCGTGCGCTGCGCGGTATCGCCATCAGAGACGTTCCTCTCCCGAGCCCGGCTCCCTGACGTCGTGGGCAGGACTCGATGCTTCCTTCGGTTGAACTGGCGGCGCCGGCGGGGCCGACGCAGGTGCGCTGGGGGATGAAGCACCACTCGTACCGCTGGGTCCGCGACTGGCTGCTGACGGGCTCGGCGTCGCCGCCGATACGATGTCATTGGCGACGGAGCGTCCGGCCGCGACAGCGCCGTTCAGGATGTTCGCGGCGCGGTTGAGGAGCCCCATCGTCTCCGAGATCGCCGCCGCCGAGACCTTTCCAGCCCGGAGGCGATCCTCGACGGCTTCGGTGAAGCGGGTGAAGGCATTTCCCTGGGGCGTCTGACGCTGGGCGTACTTCGATTCGAGAAACTCGACATAGTCGAGAATCTGATATCCCTTCTCGTCAGAGAGAGCTTCGACGCGCCGAAGAATGCGTTCTCTGAGATGCTCGTTCATATGCGCCGCGCTTCGCGCGGATTGGCCGCCCTTCGGGCGGATGGACCGCCGTGCGGCGGATTGGCCGCCGCATTCGCGGCGGATGGCCGCAATTTAGCGCGAATGAAAGGGAAGCTGCGGGAATCCGAGGGAAGCAGCGGTCATCCGCCCGAAGGGCGGCCCATCCGCCCGCAGGGCGGCACCTCCGCCGCACGGCGGCTATTCCGCCGCGAAGCGGCGGCTAATCCGCGCCGTCAGGCGCGGCTATTACGCGGCCTTACCCGCGCCAGCGGCTTCTGTGACCGCGCGCATCGATGTGCACGTAGGGCGTCGTATACCGGCGGCTCGTGTAGATCCCGAGCCCGCCGATCAGATCCGGATGCGTGCGCTCGACCTCTTCGACCGCCGCGACCACGAGGCGCCAGTCGTTCCGATCCAAACGCCCATTGCCATTGGCGTCCACGACCACGTCCGCTGCGTCGCCGTACTGGTGGCGGCTGTCGCGCGCGGCGCGCACGACGCGCTTGTTGTGCGACGGCGTGCGGAACCCCGAGTGCACGTCCAGCTCCAGCTGCTGCGTGCCCACGACGCCCTGCTGCCGCTCCAACTCCGCGACGACGAGCTCCAGCTTGTCCAGCAACCGCGGCTGCAGCGCGATGTACTTCGGCCATACGTCGGCCTGCTCGTCGTGCGTGATGAAATCACGTATGCGCAGGTGTTTGCTGATCGGCAGGTCCAGGTGCTGCGGATACACCTCGAGGAACCCGTCCGGATGCTCTTTCTCGGATGACCCGCCGCGGAGCTTCTCGGCGATGTACGTCCCGATGCGATAGCCGTTGAGCATGGCGCCAAGCTTTTCGCGGAAGGGACGGATGATCGCCACCGTCGGCTGGTTGACGATCTGCCGCTCGCCGTCGCGAATCAGCGTCAGGTAGTAGAATCCCGGAACGGTCGGCGTCGAGAGATCGGCCCCGTCGACCGGCTGAGACGCGAAGCCGGATTCGGTGCCGCGGAGCGACGTCCATTCGTACGTGAGCGACGTCGGATCACCGCCGACGGCGAGCGGGAACTCGATCTTCTCGCCCGGAAGGGCGAACAGCAGCTTCACCTCGCCGCTGCGGCCGAACGCGTTGCCCGAGGCGGCGCCGAGGATGGAGCTCGCACCGCCGAGTCGCGCGAAGGGCGTTCTTCCCAGGGCAGCTTCGGGGCGATAGAACTGGATGACGCCGACCGCGGCGCACAGCGCCACGAGCGCCGTCGCCACGTCCGCGCGGAGCAGCGGGTGGCGCCGAATGACGGGCTTGAAACGACGGCGCTGTGTCTTCTTCATCCGATCAACCCCCAACGGGCGCGCCAGCCGCGGACGTCGACATGCGCGAAGGGGCCATGGGACGCGGTCGCGCGGTACACGCCCACGCCGCCCGCGAGCCTCGGATGCAGACCCTCGACTCGCTCCGCCGCGGCGAGTATCACGCGCGCATCGCGATAGTCGACTCGACCATCCGCATTGAGGTCATCCATACGCCCATCCCCGTCATTGTCGACAAACACGTCGGCCGCATCGCCGTACATGTGCCGGCTCACGCCGGATCTGCCATCGCCTCCCGGACCGTTGTACTGCGGAGTCCGGAAGCCACTCATCACTGTCATACGACGAACGACAACGCCTTGCTTTTCTAATTCCTGGATGACGAGCTCGAGCTTATCGACCAGGTCCTCGCGCAGAACGACGTATTTCGGCCACGTGCTCGCCTGGTCATGGGTGATGAAATCGCGGAGCCTGAAGTGCTCCGAGATCAGAGTGTTCTGGTTCTCCGGCGTGACCTCGACAAAACCCTCGGGGTTCTGGTACGCCCCTTTAGTAACACGGCCGCGCTCGCCTGGCCAGAACCCGATGAGGTACTGACCGATTCGCCCATTCACTTTGGCCGTGAAGGGATGCCGGGTCAGGTACGTCATGAGAGGCCCGCGCAGCTTTCCGCTCAACCCGAAGCGCATGCTGTCCGTCGCAGGCGCACCGGCTGTCGTGACACTGGCGCCAACGCCGACGGCGGCGTGCCCGACGCTGACGCGCCCGGCCGCGCCGAGTGACTGATCCCAAAAAAAGATCGCGGCGCTGCTGGCTAGCAGCGCGCGAGCGAAGAACTGCACCTGCATCCGGGTTGTCTCCTGACCGCTGAACTTCAAATTCGGCCGCAATTTAAGTGTTCTGGAGGGCTTGGCACTGTGCCGTACCTCACATCTCCTCAAGGCTGCTGATCGTTCGGTTAGGATGGGGCGCCGAAGATGCTCAGTAAATGAACACCGGCGTCCCTATCGGGACGATCTGATATAGCCTTGCGATATCTTCGTTTCGAAGTCGAACGCACCCATGACTGACCGAACGGCCAATTGTCTCCGGTTTGTCGGTGCCGTGCAGCGCGTAACCGTCTCCGAGATTCAGCCGGTGCGTCCCCAGGACGCCGTGGTACTTCCGCTGGTTCGTGCCGAAAGGGGGGATGATCAGATTGCCACCGAAGACGAGCTCATTTCCGTCGGCTGCCGCGAGCCGGGTGATGGTCCCGTCAGAGTTGCGGCGCACGACGTCCGAGCCTGATACGAGGACGGCGCTGCCATCCGCGCCCACGATCGGCTGGCCGCGCATCAGCCGAACCACGCCGAGCCCCTTGGCCTGCGCCTGCTCGACGTAGTGCCAGTCGGGGGGTACCCAGATCGGGTCCGTCTCCTTGGAGACGACCGTAAGGCGACCACGCGGTGTCTCGAAGCGCCAGTGCGTGTCCGCTCCCGTGCGCTCGAGGACGCGGCCGCTCCCCGTGGCGACCTGCGTCGTGAACAGCACCGAGTCTCCCTGCTTGTACCACAGCCGGTGGTCCTCGATGCTCACGACGATGTACGGCTTTCCCGCCATCGGACCGCGCCCCGACGCGACGAGGCGCGCCAGGCTGTCCGACTCGAGGCCGATACGTCGCTTGAGCTCATCGAGCACCTGCACGTTGTCGTTGAACACGAGACGGCTGACGTCGCGCTCGTAGCGCAGCCGCAGGGTGTCCGCGACAAAGAGGGTGCTGGCGCCCATCGCGAGCACGGCGATGCCGGCGAGCGTCCACAGCACGCGCGCACGCGACCGAACGGCGGATTCCATCAGTGGATGTACACCCGCATCCCGGGTGTGACGATCTGCAGAATCGCGCGCAGGTCCTCCGCATGCGCGCGAACGGAGCCCGGGAGCACGTACGCGGAGTCGTTCAACGGACCCGAGGTCGGCATCGAATACACGACCAGGCCCCCGTCGAGCACCATCGCTGCCGGCCCCAGCGCGCCGCGAATCGCGCGCTCGTCGGGGATGGCGAGCGCACGGTCCGCGTAGACCCAGGCGGGTATTTCCCACGAGTCGGAGTCGGCGAGCACGCGCGCGATCGTGCGCACTCCGCGCGGTGTCGCGAGCCGCACGGTGTCGGGCGCGATGCCGATGGTGCGCTCCGGTCCGATCTGGACCGGCATGACACGCAGCAGCGCGCCCTCGCGCTCGAGCGTCATCGTACCGCTGTCGACGGTGATCGACAGATGCAGCGCCGGCTCGACCTGCGCCTGCCGGCGGAGCAGCTCGACCGCGATACGCACCTTGTTCTTCTCCTGCGAGACGATCGCGTCCGTCCGCTGTCGCTCGAGCGTCGTCATCGCGCCGCGCAGGCGTTCGATCTCGCGCGCGTATCGCGAGCGCTGCGACGCGACGAGCGCGTCGACGGCAGCGAGCAGCGTGAGAAGCACCGCCGTCGCGATGATCGGCCCCCGATAGCGTCGCACGCATCAATTATCGCTTGGTCGGCCACTTTCGGTCGGGTAGCTTTCGCGAATGCCGCGTCGTCCTGTCGTTCTCGTCGTTCTCGACGGCTGGGGGTACCGTGAAGAGCGCGAGGGCAACGCGATCGCGCTCGCGAACACCCCCACGTGGGACCGCCTATGGGGGCGCGCTCCGCGCACGTTGCTGGACGCGTCCGGCTTGCCGGTCGGGTTGCCGGAGGGTCAGATGGGCAACAGCGAGGTGGGCCACCTGAACCTCGGCGCCGGCCGCGTGGTGATGCAGGACCTCGTGCGCATCAATCAGGCGATCGAGGATCGCAGCATCTTCGAGAATGCCGCGTTCGTCGAGGCGTGCGAGTGCGTGAAGCGTGACGGCGGGACGCTGCATCTCATGGGGTTGATCGGGACCGGCGGCGTGCATGCGCTGGACAAGCACCTGTTCGCGCTCATCGACCTCGCCGAACGGCGAAAAGTGCCCCGCGTCGCCATCCACGCGCTGCTCGACGGCCGCGACACCATGCCGCGATCCGGACACGGCTACATGCGCGAGCTGGTGCAGTACGCGCGCGGCCGTGCGCACGTCGCGAGTCTCGGCGGGCGGTATTTCGGGATGGATCGCGATCAGCGCTGGGACCGGCTCGAGAAGTGGTATCTCGCGTCGGTGAAGGGCGTCGGGCCGGAGGCGCTGGATCCCCTCGCCGTCATCCAGACCTCTTACGACCACGGCGTGACGGACGAGTTCATCGAGCCGCACGTGATTACGCGGAACGGCCGGCCGATCGCGCCGATGCGCGACGGCGACGCCCTCGTCTGCTTCAATTTCCGCGCGGACCGCATGCGCCAGATCGTGCGGTCGCTGACGGAAGACGACTTCACCGGCTTCCGCGTCGGCCAGCGGCCGTCGATCGAGATCGTCACGATGACGTCGTACGACCGCACCTTCGACCTGCCCGTCGCGTTCCCCCCGCAGTCGATGGCGAACATCGTCGGTGAAGTGGTGTCGAAGGCCGGTATGACGATGTTTCGCACGGCGGAAACCGAGAAGTACGCGCACGTCACGTACTTCTTCAACGGCGGCGTCGAGACGCCCTTCCGCGGCGAGGACCGGCTGCTCGTGCCGAGCCAGAAGGTCGCAACGTACGACCTGGCGCCCGCGATGAGCGCGCAGGGCGTGACCGACGTCCTGTGCAAGGCGATCGACGAGCGCCAGCACGACTTCATCCTCTGCAACTACGCGAACGGCGACATGGTCGGGCACACGGGCTCACTGCCCGCCACCATCACCGCGGTCGAGACCGTGGACGTCTGCCTGGCGCGCGTGCTGACGTCTGCCGAAAAGAGCGGCGCGCGATTACTCATCACCGCGGACCACGGCAACTGTGAGATCATGATCGATCCCGCGACCGGCGGTCCGCACACGGCGCACACGACGAGCCCCGTGCCCTTCCTCGTCGTCGACCCCGACGGTGAGCGTCCGCTGCGGCGCGGGGGCGCGCTCTGCGACGTGGGACCCACGATACTGCGCCTGCTCGGCCTCGAGCGGCCACCGGAGATGACAGGGATGGATTTGCGCGAACTCGAGATGGCCGAGGCGAACGCGTGAGGTCACGGCACACGGGAGTGCTCGGCGCGCTGGCGCTGTGCGTCTGCACGACACCTGCGGCGGCGCAGGTCGGATACGATCCGCACCGCAGTCCGTACAGCGATTTACGCGAGACGCAGGAGCTCACGCTGTTCAGCGGGTACTTCCACGGTCACAAGGATCGCGCGTCGGCAGCGCCGGAGAGCGGGCCGATGACCGGCCTCCTGTACCAGTGGCGCGCCAGCGGCCCCGCCCATCTGAGCGCCAGCGTCGCGCGCGTGTCCTCGCAACGGAACGTCTTCGATCCCGAAGCTCGCGCCGATTGCGCCACCGCTGCCACGGCAAATTGCAAATTGGTCGGCACGTACCGCTGGCCGCTGTACTTCTTCGACGGCACGTTCGCGCTATCGCTCACGGGCGCGCGCAGCTACTTCAACCTCGTGCCGGAGTTGCGCGCGGGCCTCGGCCTCGTGTCCGATTTTCACGGCCAGCCGGACGTCGGCGATTTCGCATTCGGCACCCGCTTTGCATTCAACGGAGGGCTTGGCATCCGCTGGGTGCCCGGCGGCCGGTATCAGTTCCGCGCGGATTTCACGAATCACATGTACTCGGTGGAGTATCCGGAGGCGTACTTCGCTCCGGCGCCGGACGGGTCGAGGATTCTGGCACCGACGCGGTCGAAGTCTTCGTGGTTGAACAATCCCGGCATCACAATCGGAGTGTCGTACCTGTTCTCGAGGTAGCCTCGCGCGCTCGCCGCGCGGCGCCGGCGGTACGACGACGTCACGCGAGCGTGGAGGGCTGAGCGCATGGCGAGCGGCGACTTCGAGAACATCCACGACGTCGAGGACCTGAGCGATCGCGAGCTGCGCGATCTCGTGCGCGAGCACCTGCGGGCGCACAACGGGCTGGACGCCGATTACATCACCGTCAACGTCGCCGAGGGCGCGGTGACGCTGGAGGGACGCGTCGGCACCGATTACGAGCGGCGCGTCGCCGAGCACGTGCTGACCGACGTCCTCGGCCTGTCGGACGTGAAGAACGATCTCGTGGTGCAGGCGCTCCACCGCGCGGAGAGCTCGATCGACATCGACGAGCACCTCGCCGAAGACGAAGCCAGCGAAGGGCTCCTCCTTGGCGACCGTCCGGTGCCGCTCGATGCTGAAACCGAAGGAGTCGAGGAAGATCTCGACGCGCGTCTCTACGGCACGACGGACGTCGGCAAAGCGATCGCGGACGGTACGGCGTGGATTCCACCGGAGTCGCCGACGCAGGAAGGGCTCGAGGGGACCGCGGGTGGATCGTTCCCCGGCGAGGACCATTAGTTTCGACGGATGGCGTCCGCGCTCCTGACGCGCCGGATCACATTCGCTGCCGCGCACCGCTATCGCCGCCCCGAGTGGAGCGACGAGGAAAACGAGCGCGTATTCGGCCTGTGCGCACGCCCGAACTTCCACGGGCACTCGTATTCGTGTGAGGTCACGGTGCGCGGCAGGATCGACGATCGCACCGGCTTCGCCATCGACGTCGCGAAGCTGGACGGCGCGCTCGCGATGGAGGTCCGCGATCGCTTCGATCACCGCAACATCAACCTCGACGTGCCGGAGTTCGCGGACGGCAAGCTCATCCCGACCGGCGAGAACCTCGCGCGTTTCATCTTCGAGCGTCTGACGGACACGCTGCGCGACATTGCCGAGGTCGTCGAGGTCAGCATCGCCGAAGACGAAACGTTGCGCTCCGCGTACCGCGGCTGATCTCCCGGTAGACGGAAGAATTTTCCGGTCGTGACCTGAGTTGGGGTTCGGTCTTCCTCAGGTGTGGAAAACGCGACCGAGAACAGATCTGTGCGCTTGGCGATCCCTTCGTGACCCCCACAACCAAAGTCGTCACCTCGTACTCCCCTGACGCAGGGGTCGCGGGCGTGGCGGATGATCTGGGGCCGCTGGTGCGGCTCCACGAGGAGCTGGGTCGCTTTCGCCTGAGCGCTGCGCGCGTGAAGCGCGCCCGCGCGAACATGGCGGACGGACGCATCGGCTTCGATCCGAGCGACGTGTTGCGCTCCGCGGGCGATCTCGACGCGAGTCTCGGTAAAGTCGCGACGGCGTTCGAGATGTGCGGTATGACATCGCCGCGCGAGCTCGAGCGCTTCCGGAAGGGCTACACCGTGGCGCAGCCGCTGCTCAAGGCGTGGCTCGTCGGCGAGCGCGGATCCAGCGACGCCGGTCGACGTCTCGCGCTTCGCGCCGCGGCCGTCGTGGGCAACGCGATTCTGCGCAGCGCCGCCATGCAGGCCAGCAAGGGCACCGAGATGACTGACGCGAAGCGCGTCACCTGTCCCTGCTGCGGAGGACCACCGGATCTCGCGGTCCGCAGCGCCTCCGCTCGCACGCTCGTGTGCGTTCGCTGCGATACGTCGTGGCGCGCGCCGACCGAAGGCTGCCTCGGCTGCGAAGCAACGCGCGCACCGACGTTCGTCCGCGTCGACGCGCTCGACCTCGGCTATCAGCTTCTCGTCTGTCACGCCTGTGCGCGCTATCTGAAGGAGCGCCGGGCGGAGGGAATGCTGTCGCCGATCATCGAGCGCACCCTCAGCTCGGAGCTCGACGCGGCCGCGGAACGCCGAGGGCTGCGGATCTGACCTCGCGCGACCCCACCGGGGTCGTCGGAGTGGTGGGGGTCGTCCTTGCCGGTGGCGCCGGCCGTCGAATGCAACGCGGCGATCGCTCGGGACAGAAGGGGCTGGAGCGCGTCGGCGGCAGGAGAATCATCGACCGCGTCGCAGACGCGCTGCGCGGCATGACGCCCGACCTCGTCGTCGCCGCGAACGACCCCAGCGCGAGCGAATGGCTCCCTGGGACACCCGCCGTGCCGGACATTCACCCCGGCACGGGCGGTCTCGCCGGCGTCGAAGCTGCGCTGCAGTACGCGGCCGGGGCCGACGTCGTCGTTGTCGCGTGGGACATGCCCTTCGTGACGAGTGGCGTGCTGCGGCTGCTGCTGGACGCCGCGCGCGCGCACGCCGCGGACGTCGCGCTGCCGGAGAGCGATTCGCCATACGGCGTCGAGCCGTTCTGCGCCGCGTACACGGCGCGCGTTCGCCCGGCGCTAACCGACTATCTGGCGCGCGGCGGGGGCCCGGCGAGCGACTTTCTGCGCGCGCTGCCGCGCCTGCATCGCGTTCCGGCGAGCGCATTCGCCGCGCTTGGCGAGACGCATCGGATCTTTTTCAGCGTGAACACGCCGGAAGACCTCCGGCGCGCGCAGGCAATGGACGAAATCGCGGAGTAGTTTTGGCGGGTGCGCGTGTCAGCTGTGTGGCCGATGCTGTCGAGCGTCGCGATCGCCGCCTGTGCGCCGGCGGTCTCGGGCCCGACGCCGGCCCGTGACGATCGCGCGGCGCTGACATACGCTCTCGACTCCATGCTGGCCGCTCCGGAAACCCGGGCGGCGCGCTGGGGCGTACTGATCGTGGACGCGGAGCGCGGAGACACGCTGTACTCGCGTGACGCCGGCAAGCTGCTCGTGCCCGCCTCGAACCAGAAGATCGTGACGTCAGCCGTCGCGCTGGACATCCTCGGCGCGGACTTCCGTTTCGCGACTCCGATCGTTGCACGCGGCGACATCCGCGCCGGGACGCTCGACGGCGACCTTCTCGTGGTCGGCCGCGGCGACCCGAGCGTCAGCGACAACACGATGGGCGACGCGATGATTCCGCTGCGCGCGGTCGCCGACTCCCTCTGGAGCCGGGGCATCCGGCGCATACGCGGCCATCTTCTGCCGTCCGGCAACGCATTTCCCGACGCCAACGCCGGCTATGCGTGGAGCTGGGAGGATCTCGACGCGTCATACGGCGCCTTGGTCGACGAGCTGCTCTTCAACGAGGGCTACTCGGAGCTGCACGTCCGCGCCGGCCCTGCTCCGGGTGACGCGCCGAACGTGCGGACGACGCCGGCGCGCGCTTTTCCCCGCGTGCGCGTCGAAGCGCGCACCATCGTGCGCGGCACGGGGCGCGACTCGGTGGCGCAACTCGACGCCGCGAAGGACACGCTTCGCGGCGACGTCGTGATCACCGGGACCATCCCCGTCGGCGACAGCGCGGTGCTGGAGGTCACGCATCGCGATCCGTCAGAGGCGTATCTCGCGGCGCTGCGCGAAGCGCTCGCCGACCGGGGCATCGTCGTCGCCGACAGCAACGTCGCTCCTGCCTCGCGCACCGACACGCTGATGGTGCTCCGCTCGCCGCCGCTGTCTCAGCTGTTGGCCACGTTTCTCAAGCCGTCGCAGAACCAGATCGGCGAGATGCTGTTCAAGGCCATCGCGCTTCAGCGTACCGATACCGGGACGGCTCGCATCGCACGCCGGCTGGTGGCCGAGAAGCTGCGCTCCTGGGGCGCGCAGAACGACGGCTTTCTCGTGTGGGACGGCAGCGGACTGTCCCGGCAGGACCTGATCTCGCCCGAGACGATCGTACACGTTCTCGACGCGATGCGCCGGCGGCCGGATTTCCAGGTGTACTACGACGCGCTCCCCGTCGCCGGTGTCGACGGCACGCTGCGCGCCCGGATGCGCGGCACGCGCGCGGAAGGGAACGTGCGGGGAAAAACGGGGACGCTCAGCAGCGTGCGCTCGCTGTCGGGATACGTCAACACGGCCGGCGGCCGGCTGCTCCTGTTCAGCGTGTTGTGCAACAACTACGTCGTGCCGACCGCGTACGTTACGCGCGTACAGGACAGCGTCGCCGTGCGGCTCTCCCGCCTGCGCGACACCGGGGGGAGCGCCGCCGGGAGGGCGAGGTCCGGTAATTGAACGCGCCGCGGGAGGCGCTGAGCGTCCGCGACGCGATCGACACCGTCCTCGCGGACGTCGCGGTGCTCGAAGCCGAACGGGTGGCGCTGCCCGACGCGCTCGGCCGCGTGCTCGCGGCGGACGTCATCGCGCCGCTCTCGCTCCCACCCTGGGACAATGCCTCGATGGACGGCTACGCCGTGCGCGCGGAGGACATTCGCGGCGCCAGCTCCACCAGCGCGCGGCAGCTGCGTGTCATCGGAACGATCGCGGCGGGCGGCTCGAGCACGCGAAGCGTCGGGGCCGGAGAAGCGTTCCGGATCATGACCGGCGCGCCGCTGCCGGCGGGCGCGGACTCGGTCGTGCGCGTCGAAGACACGGATGGCGGCGAGGCAACGGTCAGCGTGCTCTCCGATCGCGACGCCACGCGCAACGTGCGGCCGCGCGGCGAGGACGTCGCGAGAGGCGACGTCGCCGTTCACGCAGGCACCGAGCTGCATGCCGGTCAGCTCGGCTTTCTGGCGTCCGTGGGATGCGCCGCCGCGAGCGTGCATCGCCGCCCGCGGGTCGCGGTGCTCGCGTCGGGCGACGAGCTCGTCGACGTCGATCGCTTCGACGAAGTGCTGGCGGGCGCGAAGATCGTGACGTCGAACAGCTACTCCCTCGACGCGGCCGCGCGCGAAGCTGGCGCGCGCGTCATCTCCCTCGGCACGGTCGGGGACGATCCCGCCGCGTTGCGCGAACGGCTCACGCGATGCGACTGCGATCTGCTGCTCACGACCGGGGGCGTGTCCGTCGGCGCTTTCGATTACACGCGCGGCGTGCTCGCGGAGCTGGGCATGCAGCAGCGCTTCTGGCGCGTGCGCATGCGGCCCGGTGCTCCGGTGGGATTTGGAATGCTTCGCGGCGTTCCATGGCTCGGACTTCCGGGCAACCCCGTGTCTGCACTGGTCACCTTCGAGCTCTTTGCCCGCCCGGCGATCCGCAAGATGCTGGGACACACGCGGCAGTTTCGTCGTACGGTGCGCGCGCGGCTGCAGGAAGATGTCGTGCTCAGCGCGCCGCTGACACATTTCCTCAGGGCGCGCGTGGAGGAGCGCGACGGGCAGCTGCTCGCGCGGCTCACCGGACCGCAGGGCTCCGGACTGCTCTCCTCGATGGCGCGCGCGAACGCGCTGCTCGTGGTCCCTGAAGACCGCGTACGCGTGAGCGCCGGCGACGAGCTGCCAGCGATACTGCTGCACGATGACCTGGCACACGCCGATGCTCCCGCCTTCGTGACCAAAGGCACAGCATAAGCTTCACTCGAATCGCAACTTGCGGGGGAATGCCCCCTGAACTGTCGCAAGCGCGTTCGTGTCCGTACGTTAGGGGCGCTCGACCCTCCCTTCCCTCGCCCTCCGCATGCGTTCTGTCCCCCGGATACTCACCGCCGTCGGTGTAGCCGTCGCCACAGTCACGTGTGCCGACCAGTCCATGGGGAATCGCACGCGCGGCCTCGCGCGACTCGCGATCGCCCCCGCCTTCGTGCAGGCGCCCGCCGGCGGACCGGACATCGAAGTGGGCAAGGTTCGCGGCGTGCTGAGGAAGCAGAACGGCAACGACAGCTCGGTCGCGGAAGCGGCACTTCGCGGCGACAGCGCCATCCTGGAGTTCACGAACGTCGTCGTCACCGGCGACAACGCGAACTACGCGCTGCACGTGCGGGCGTTCGACAAGAACAACGTCGTCGTGTTCGAGGGTTCGGAGAACCTCACGCTCGTCCCGGGAGACAACAAGCCGGCCGCGCCGACGCTGGCCTATGCGGCGCCGGATGCAAACGTGACGTCGCTGGACATTCCGGTGGCGGAGGTGCAGCTCGACTGGGCCGGCGCCAAGCCGGGTGACGTCTCCTGCCTGAACCGCAGTCCGTCGCCCACGGCGAAAACCGAGCAGACGCTCACCGTCATCGGCAAGACGTCGGCTGGCGCGGAAGTGCCGAACGTGCGCGTCGGATGGACCTCGCGGGACCCCTCGGTCGCCACCGTCGACGCCGGCGTCGTGAAGGCGAGGTGCGCGAACAAGTCGACGTACGTCGTCGCGCGCACCTTCCTGGACCAGGTCGACTCGGTGAAGGTGAGCGTGACCGCGCCGCCGTTCTCGCTCATGATGACGCCGGATTCGGTGAACCTGCCGCGCAACGACACGATCCAGCTCACGGCACTCGTCGTCGACGAGACCGGCAATCCCCTGCCGACGACGGGCGTGACGTGGAGCAGCTCCGACGACAGCCGCGCCGCGGTCACCGCGACGGGACGCGTGATCGGCAAGCAGAATGGACGCGTCCTCATCACGGCCACGTCCGGCGATCGTCGCACCGTGGCGGTCGTGCTGGTGGTGCGTCCCGTCGCGGCGCGCGTCGCCGTCGTGCCGCAGCGCGATACGCTCGCCGTCGGCATGGTGCGTGGCTACGTGGCCAAGGCATTCGACCGCGACAATCGCGTGATCGGTGACGCCACGGGTTTCACCTGGCGCTCCTCGAAGACGGTCGCAGCGACGGTGAACACCAGCACCGGCGTGGTAAGCGTCGCCGCATCGACCACGGATTCGGCTTACGTCTTCGCGACGCTCGACGGCAAGACGGACAGTCTCGCGCTGCAGATCGTGCCGTCGCTGCCGCCGGGCGCCATCAAGGGCAAGATCGTGAATGGTGCGACCGACGCGCCGATCGCGGGCGCGACCATCGCGGGACGCGGGGGCTCTGCAACGACGGCGTCCGACGGCACGTTCGTCCTCGGCGGCGTCAGCGCCGGTGACGATCTCACGTTGACCGCATCCGGCTTCGCGACCGTGACGTTCTACGACGCGCCCGCGTTCCCGGGTCAGACGATCCAGGTGCCGACATTGCCGATGTCCTCGTCGGCCGGCCCGCTCGGCGGCCGGGTGATCAATGCACTCAGCGGCAGTCCGGTGAGCGAAGTTACGGTGAGCGTGTACACCGGCATCAACGCCGGCCCGTCACCGCGGCGTCCGGATCCGACGCTCGTCGCGAGGGTGCTGACGAACAGCAGCGGGACGTTCTCGGTCCCGAACGTGCCGGCCGGCGCATACACGTTTGTCGCTACGCTGCCGGGATACTCGGAAGCGATCGGCGCGGGCGTGCCGAACAAGGCCAGCCCTGACATCTTCATCGCGCCATCCACGGCGTCGGGTCTGTACGCCGTCGTGACGTGGGGCAACTGCGGTACGACCAACGTGCCGTGCAATCTCGAGGCGCATGCGACGGGTCGCCGGCTGCCGCCGGACACCGGGCGCTTCAACGTCTTCAGTGGCGCCCGCGCGTACGTCTCGGTCGACACGATCGCGGCCCTCGATCTCGAAGCCAGTCAGGGCAAGGGGCCCGAAGTCGCAAGCATCAGATCCGCCGCGCCGGCCGGCGGCTATCGCTTCTATGTCCGGAACGCCTCGGCGCAGCTCGGTGCCATCAGCCGCGGTCTCGCGGATTCGGCCGACGCGCGCGTCGACGTGTTCCTCAACAACAAGGTCGTGGCGACCTTCTTCCCGCCCGCCGCGCAGCAGGGCAATCTGTGGGAAGTGTTCAAGTTCGACGGCGCACGTGTTTTCCCCGTGAATCAGATCATGTACACGCCGACCGCCGCGTTCACCGACGACAACGGCGCCGCGCCGATCGACATCACGGGATCGTGGCGCGGCATGGTGACGCTCGACGCCGGCGCGGGATCGCAGGAGGTGACCTTCACGCTCACGCGCAGCGGACCACGTGTCGAGGGGACATGGCAGATCACCGGCGATCCCAACATCACTCCGGTCCGCGGCACGCTTTTCGGAACGCACCTGGAGCTCGGAAGCGCGCAGCCGGTGAGCAGCACGGACGACTGCTACAAGTTCCCGTGGACGTGGACGTTCAACGTGACGTCGAGCGGTCTCGTGGTCGCATCCGTCGTGGGTACGGACTGCGTCGGCAACGGTACCGGCGGACATACATCGCTGACCCCGCGAACCGGCGGCACCGGCACGCTCGCAAAGCTTCCGTAATCGGATCAGTCCAGATTCCGGGCGACAATTTCGGCAATGTCCAGCACCTCGGCTTTGTCGCGCGCCCCATCACCGATCATGGTCATGCAGAACGGGCACGCGACGGCGATCGTGTCCGCGCCCGTCGCCAGCAGCTCCTCCACGCGCTCGACGTTGATCCGCTTGCCGACGCGCTCCTCCATGAACATGCGACCGCCTCCAGCGCCGCAGCACAGCCCGCGATCGCGCGACCGCGGCGCTTCGACGAGGTTGACCACCGGTAGTGCGCGCCGGATCGTCTCGCGCGGCGCGTCGTACACGTCGTTGTAGCGTCCGAGGTAGCACGAGTCGTGATACGCGACCGTCAGCCGGTTCCCTTCCTCGGTCTGCAGCGGGACGCGATTCTCCTCCATGAGGCGCGCGATGTACGTCGAGTGGTGAATCACCTCGTAGTTCCCGCCGAGCTGCGGGAGCTCGTTGCCCAATTGATGAAAGCAGTGCGGGCACGCGGTCACGACCGTCGGCACTGAATACCTGTTCAGCGTCTCGACGGTGTCCTTCGCCAGCATCTGATACAGGTACTCGTTGCCCAGCCGGCGCGCCGGGTCCCCGTGGCAGTGCTCCTCCTGTCCGAGGATCGCGAAGCGAATGCCGCACGCCTGGAGGATGCGCGCGAACGCGACGGTGATCTTCTTCGCCCGCTCGTCGAAGGAGCCCATGCACCCGACCCAGAACAGCACCTCGGGCCGTTCGCCGCGCTCGTGCAGCTGGAGCATCGTCGGGATGTTCATCCCTTCGGCCCACTTTGCCCGATCCGCCTGGGCGAACGCCCAGGGTGAGCCGTTGCGCTCGAGCGACTCGAAGGCCGGCTGCACTTCGGGGGGGAAGCGCGACTCGCTGAGCACGAGGAAGCGGCGCATCTCGTTGATGACGTCGAGCTGATCGATCGACACCGGACATTCCTGGACGCACGCGCGACAGCTCGTGCAGGCCCACAGCTCATCCTCCGAGATGTACTGGTCGAGCAGACGATGCTCGAGCGCCTGCTGCGGCGTCCGCGCTCCGGCGTCGCCACCCTCGCCGTGCACGAACATCGGCCGCAGGAACTCCATGCGGTCACCCGTGAGCAGCGGACCCTTCTCCATCAGCCGCATGCGCGCGTTGACGACGATCTTGCGCGGACTGAGCGGCTTCCCCGTGATGTTCGCCGGGCATGCCGCGGTGCAGCGTCCGCACTCGGTGCAGGAGTAGCCGTCGAGCAGGTTCTTCCAGGTGAGATCCTCGACGTCCGACGCGCCAAACTTCTCGACGTCCGCCTCGAGATCCATGGGACGCATGGCGGCGCGCTCGCCCTTCCAACTCGTGTTCGAGAAGAAGACGTTGAAGAGCGATGACGCCACGTGCAGGTGCTTCGAGTACGGCAGGTAGTTCAGGAACGCGAGGACCAGGACCGCGTGCGTCCACCAGCTGACGCGATAGCCGATCCATGCGCTATGCGCGTCGACGACCGCGAGGCCACGACCGACGCCGAGGGACGCGAAGCGCGGCAGGTCGACGGCACCCGGGCGCGCGACGGCGAGGAATCCGCCGGCGAGGAGATACGTCAGCATGAGCGACCCGATCATCCCGAGGATGATGTAGGCGTCGAGATGCTCGATGTTGTCCCCCTCGAGTCGGCGTGGGTGCAGCACGAGCCGGCGATAGTACGCGAAAGCGACGGCGCCAAGCACCAGGACGGCGAACGTGTCCTGCGACAGCTCATAGGCTCGGTACGCGGCGTCGGGTACGAAGCGCTGGTACGAAAACGTTCGAAAGACGCCGGAGATCAGGAGCTCGATCGTGCCCGCCGTCAGGACCATGAATCCCCAGAAGATCGTCGCGTGCATCACGCCGGCGATGGGCTCGCGAAGGATCTTCGTCTGCGCGATGCCGACTCGCAGGACGTTCCATATGCGCCGGAAGGGCTGGTCGGTGCGGCGCTCGGCCTTGCCGAGTCGCATGTACTGCACGAGCCGCTGGACGTTGAGCGCGAAGAATCCGGCGGCGACGACGACGACGAACAGGAAGACGACGCTTTCGGCGTTCAGATGCTAGTGCCCCTTCTTCGCTTCGCGAACAGCGGTCGTCAGCGCTGGCACTATTTCAAAGACGTCTCCGACGACACCGTAATCGGCCACCTTGAAGATCGGCGCTTCGGGATCCTTGTTGATGGCCACGATCGTCTTCGAGGTCCGCATACCCGCGAGGTGCTGAATCGCGCCGGAGATTCCGACCGCTACATATAGTTGCGGGCTCACCTGACGGCCGGTCTGTCCGATCTGATCCGAGTGTGGCCGCCAGCCTTCGTCGGTCACTGCGCGCGTCGCCCCAACCGCGGCGTTCCCGAACGCGTCGGCGAGATCTTCGACGAGCTTGAAGTGCTCCGGTCCGCGCAGGCCGCGTCCACCCGCGATGATCACGGGCGCCTCGCCGAGATCGAGCTTCCCCTTCGCGCCCTCGATGATCTCCTTTACCGTCACCTGCTCGGCGCCCGGATCGAGCGCGGGCTGGACGGTCTCGCTACGCGCGTTACGCGCCGCTTCCTTCGCGGTGAACGCCGATGGACGCACCGAGATCACCGCCGGCGACCCGCTCACCTCGAGCGTGATGATCACCTTGTTGGCGTAGCCCGGGTGCTTCGCCGTGATCTTGTCTCCTGCGGCTGACAGGGCGATGACGTCCGCCGCGATCGGCGCGTCCAGACGGGCGGCGATGCGCGGGCCGAGGTCACGGCCCTGCGACGAGAATGGAATCACGACCGCGCGATACCCGCCGGCTTTCGCGCGCTCGGCGAGCGTCGCCGCGACCGACTCGCGCGCATACCGCGCGAATGCCGCGTTCTCACAGACGAGCGCGGCGTCGGCGCCATACTGCCCCACCTGCGCCGCCTTCGCCGCGATTCCGGGTGGGCCGGCGACGAGCGCGTGCACCTCGCCGCCGCCCATGCCGTCGGCGAGACCACGCGCGGCGGTCACCGCCTCGAGCGCGACCTTGCGAAGCTCCGTGCCGCGCGATTCCGCGAAGACGAGAATGTTCGGCATCAGAGGACCTTCGCTTCGTTCTGCAGCAGCTTCACGAGCTCCGGCACCGCCGAGGCTCCCTGGCCCACGATGCGTCCTGGCGGGCGCTCCGCAGGCAGCTCCATCGACTTCACCGCCACGCGGATCGAGCCGAGCTGCGCCGGCTTGGTCTCCAGCGGTTTCTTCTTGGCGGCCATGATCCCCTTGAGCGACGGATATCTGGGACGCGCGATGCCTTCGTCGATCGTGACGACCGCGGGGAGCGCGAATTCCACCATTTCACCGGCGCCCTCGAGCTCACGGCGCGCCGTGCCGCGTCCGTTCGCGATCTCGAGCCTGGAGACGGCGGTGATCGTCGGGACGCCCAGCAGTGCGCCTGTCGCCGTGCCAACGACGCTCGCCGACGTGTCGAACGCGTACTTGCCGAACAGCACGAGGTCGAACGCGCCCGCCTTGAGCTCGGTGGCGAGCGCCTTCGCGACGGCGAGCCCGTCGAAAACGCCGGCGTCGGCCTTGAGATGAATGGCGCGATCGGCCCCCATGCTCATTGCCTTGCGGAGCGTCTCCTGCACATTGTCCGGCCCGACGGCGACGACGACCGTCTCACCCGGTCCCTGTTTTTCATTGAGCTGCAGCGCGACTTCGACGGCGTAGCTCGCGAAGTCGTCCATGTCGAATTTCAGTCCCGTCTCGTCGATCGCCGCGGATCCGCCGGCGATCTTGAAACGCGATTCGGAGTCCGGTGTACGTTTGATGCACACTGCGATTTTCATGGCGAAAGAAGATAGCCTCCCGCGACTCGCAATTCTTCTGTTGTTCGGCCTCGCGGCGCGCGGGAACGCGCAGATCGTCGAGACACCGGTTGCGTTCGACAGCGCGCAGAAGGTGCGCAGTCTGACGCCGGCGCTCGTGCGACGCTTCGACCTCAAGCCACCCGCGTGGCCCGTGACAGGCGACTTCACCGAGGCGCGTCTGTACGCGGCGCGCGGTGGCGACCACGTGCTCGTCGTCGAGCGCGTCAACCGCGAGGTGGAGCGTTACGGTCTGGACTCCGCTCAGGTGTCCGTCCTGCGCGCGGCGATCGACAGCGCGATGGTCTCGCGAACGGGTGGCATCGTCGCCGAGCCATCCACGGAACGCGAGGACGTGTCGCGAGGGGCGTTTCTCAGAAACCAGATGATCCTGTCCGCGGGCGTGTACGGCCCGCTCATCGCCGCGTTCGCGGACGACGGGCAAACCGCCACCGCGCTCTACCTGCTGAGCACCGGCGCGAGCGTCTTCATCGTCAACGGCATATCGAAGAACACGCGTGTGACGCGCGTGCAGAACGATCTGGCGACGGACGGCGCCATCCGCGGCTTCCTCGCCGCGACCGGGCTCATGGCGTCCTTCGGCGGAAACGACATACCGCGACAGACGTACTCCGCGATCGGGCTCGCGGGATCGATCGGCGGATCGGTAGCGGGATACCGCTACGGCGCGCGACTCACGGACAGCGAGGCGCAAGCGGCGCGCAAGATTTCGACGCTGGCCGCCGCGACGGCCTTCACTGCCCTCGGCGCGGCGGGCGCGCTCGAGCCGGATAACGCAGAACGCAGTGTTTTTCCCGCGATGGTCGCCGCGGGTGGCCTGGGTTACTTCCTCGGGCCGATGTACGTGCGACGCGCGAAGTATACTGTCACCGCGGGTGACGTACGTCTGCTGCCCCTGGGCGCCTTGATCGGACTCGGGGCCGGCCTCACGCCCTTCGCGGATGGCGACGGCGGTCAGGGCGCCTGGACGGCGATGACGCTCGGGATGGTCGGCGGCGCATTGCTCGCCAACCAGGGCTGGGTGCGACCCTTCGACAATGCACACAGCGACGCGACGCTCACGTGGCTCGGAGCCACCGGTGGAACGCTCATCGGCGCCGCGGTGGCGATTCTGACCGACGCACAAGACGCGAGCTGGAGCATCGGCATGCTCACGACGGGTACGTTCGTCGGCGCTCTTGCCGGCCACGCCATCGCGAATCCGCCCCGCGCGAACGCGCGCAGTGCAATGAACATCGATGGCGCTCCGCGACGCGGCGTGCAGCTACAGTTCGACCCGGCGAGTCTTGCCTTTGCGGCGGCAAAGACACCCGGGCGTCATGCATTGTTCACAGTGCGATTCTGAGCGTTCTCGGCCCGCCGCACCCGCGCCGAGGGCCGCGCGGCCGAGAACGGTCAACGCCTCACTTGAACGCCGACAGGCCCGTGACCGCCTGACCCAGCACGAGCGAATGCACGTCGTGCGTCCCCTCGTACGTGTAGACGCTCTCCAGGTTGGCCATGTGACGCATCGCCGAATACTCGGCGAGGATGCCGACCGCGCCGAGGAGGCGGCGGCATTCGCGCGCGATGTCGGTCGCGACGCTCACGTTGTTGCGCTTGGCGAGCGAGACCTGTTGCGGCGTCATCGTCCCCTGGTCCTTCATGCGGCCGAGGTGCAGGGAGACGAGCTGCGCCTTCACGATCTCGGTCAGCATGTCAGCGAGACGCTCCTGCTGGATCTGGAATCCGCCGATGGGCCGGTCGAACATCACGCGATTCTTCGCGTACGAGACCGCCTCCTCGAAGCACGCGATCGCCGCGCCGATCGCGCCCCATGAGATGCCGTAGCGCGCCTGCGTCAGACACATGAGGGGACTCTTGAGCCCTCCGGACTTGGGCAGGAGTGCGTCGGCCGGCAGGTGGACGTCCTGGAATACGAGCTCGCTCGTGTCACTCGCGCGCAGCGAGAGCTTGCCCTTCTGGTCCTTCGACGTGAACCCCTTCGTGCCTCGCGGCACGATGAAGCCGCGGATCGATCTCTCGTCGGCGTCGCCATCGGTCTTGGCCCAGACGACGGCGATGTGCGCGGTGGATCCGTTGGTGATCCACATCTTCCCGCCGTTGAGCACCCACGAGCCGTCGTTCTGCGCGCGCGCCATCGTGATCATGCCCGCGGGATTCGATCCGTAATCCGGTTCGGTGAGACCAAAGCAACCGATGATCTCTCCCGCCGCCATCTTCGGGAGATACTGCTTCCTCTGTTCCTCGCTCCCGAACGCGTAGATCGGATACATCGCGAGCGCGCCCTGCACGGACGCAAAGGAGCGAACGCCCGAATCGCCGCGCTCGAGCTCCTGCATGATCAAGCCATACGCGACGTTGTTCAGCCCCGCGCACCCATACTCCTCGGGCAGGTTCGCGCCGAAGACGCCGAGCTCCGCCATCTCGGGGACGAGCTCCTTCGGAAAGCGTCCTTCGACGTAGCAGTTGCCGATGACGGGCAGCACGCGCTCGTCGACGAAACGGCGGACGGAATCGCGGACCGCGCGCTCCTCCTCCGAAAGCAGCGAATCAACCGCGAAGAAATCGAGCATGCTGAAAGGTAGAGAACACGGATAACGAAGACAGCGTTCCCGCAGTTGTTGTCACGCCGCCACCGTCCTTCGCGCGTACGGGGAGATGCCAACGGAGCGGGCCTTCGCGCGAAACTCGCGACCGTGGTCGATCGCCAGCCCACGCTCATCCTGCCACTGGTGCACCATCTCGTGCAGCAGCGTGTGCAACGCCTCGTCCCAGCCGTGGTTCCGCAGGTGGCGGCGGCTGATCGCGATCTCCGGTGGATCCCCCGTCTTCGTCGCGGCCGTGTAGTGTCCGAGACGCGCGCGCATGCGCCGCGAGACACGCACGCGGAGGGAGCGCAGCTCGTTGTCGAAGTAGTCCTGGTTGTACTTCGCGTGCCATTCCGTCAACCGCTCCGCCAACCGCCGGTCATCGGGGTGCGTTCCCTCGCGGCGCCGCGCCGGCGCGAGCGGTGTCTCGATCGGGAACTCGAGGAGACGCCGGCGCGCCCGCAGCCGTTCGCCGCGCGTCGCGCCCTCCACGAAGCGTACGATCGCCGCGAGGACGTCGTCGGGAGCGCCGAGATACCCTTCGTGCACGCGGAGCTCGTCGCCCGCGAAGCTCACCATGACGTTGCGGTTGCGCGTGAGGCGACAGCGGCCGATGCGGCGCAAGCCGAGCGCCCGCAACTGCCGCAGCAGATCGTCGGCTGTACGCGGGCGCGGGCCGAGCATCAGCGTCAGCTGCGACGGATGCGCCGCGAGGGAACGTCTCAGCGATCGAAGCATTGCTGTGGTCCGGGCATGAACGCTCGCTTCTCCTGAGACCAGATGAGCGTGTGCACGTCGATGGCTTTGTCGGTGATGGTGATCGTGTTCACCGACGACGGCCGTCCGCCGCGCCCGCGATTCGAGATCGTGCCCGCGGTCGAGATGATCGTGCCTTTCTTGGTGTGCTCGATGTAATGCACGGCCTCCTGATGATCGTGCCCGCACAGCACGAGGTCCACGCCCATCTCCGCGAACGCGCCGAGAATGCGATTCGTGTGGCGCAGTCCGTGGCGCTGCGACAGCTCGCCCTTCACGGGATTGTGATGCATCACGATGACGCGCGCGTCACCAGCTGCGGCTTTCGCGAGCTCGCCGGCCGCGCGCGCCAGCTGCTCCGAGCGCACGTGCCCGATGATCGAGATGTCGCGGACGTTCCACGTCAGCGTCTGCGGAATGACGCCGTGGCAGGTGTTGATCCCGACGAAGGTCGCGCCCGGCACGCGGAGCACCGGCTCGATGTCGTCGTTGATGTACCGGCGGTACTTCCGGAGGATCTTGTTGTCGTCGCCCAGTCCCAGGGGCGACAGCCACCACTGGACATCGTGGTTGCCGGGCACCGTGATCACCCTGCTCACGCGCTCGGCGTGCTTGATGAACGCGCGCGCGCGCTGGAATTCGCCGGCCCGGGCGCGCTGCGTGAAGTCCCCGGAGAGCGAGGTCACGTCGAAGCGCCGATCGTGAATCATCGCCTCGATCGCTTCGTACTGCTCCGGAACGGCCGGGTGCCCGAAATGCAGGTCGGAGCAGTGGAAGAGCGAAAGCGTCGTCACAGCCTGGCGATGATCGCGTCCGTGAACTCGTCCGTGGTGGCGCTGCCGCCGAGATCCTTCGTCAGCGTCTTGCCTTCCTTGATCACCGTCTCGAGCGCCTTGCGCACGCGCAGCGCACGCTCGCCCTGCCCGAGATGCTCGAGGAGCATGCAGCCGGCGAGAATCAGCGCCCCGGGATTCGCGATACCCTTGCCGGCAATGTCGGGGGCGGTGCCGTGCACGGCCTCGAAGATCGCGCCGTGGAGCCCGATATTCGCGCCGGGCGCGAGCCCGAGGCCGCCGACCAGACCGGAGATCTCGTCGGACAGGATGTCGCCGAAGAGATTCGTCGTGACGATGACGTCGAAGCGCTCGGGATTGAGCACGAGGTTCATCGCCATCGCGTCCACGATGCGCTCGTCGAACTCGATCCGCCCCGCGTACTGCTGCGCGACCTTGCGCCCCGTGTCGAGAAAAAGACCCTGCGAGAACTTCAGGATGTTCGCCTTGTGCACGAGGGTCACGCGCTTTCGCCGATGCTTCACGGCGTACTCGAACGCGTAGCGCACGATGCGCTCGGCCCCCGCGCGCGTGACGATCGCGATCGACTCGGCGGCCGCGCGTGGATCGTCGCCGATCTTGATGTAGTGCTCGACGCCCACGTACAACCCTTCTGTGTTTTCGCGGATGAGGACGAGATCGAGATCACGGTATCGGCCGCCGGGCACGATCGAATACGCGGGCCGCACGTTCGCGTACAGATCGAACGTCTTCCGCAGCGCGACGTTGATCGAGCGGTAGCCTTCGCCCACCGGCGTCTCGAGCGGCCCCTTGAGCGCGACGCGCGTGCGCTTGATCGAGTCGAGCGTGCTGTCGGGAATCGGATCGCCGTACTTCGCGACGGCGGCCATCCCGGCGACCTGTACGTCCCAGTCGATTTCAGCGCCCGTCGCCTCGAGGATGCGGACGGTCGCGGCGGTGATCGACGGCCCGATGCCGTCGCCGGGGATCAGGGTAACGGGAGTCGGCATGGCGTCACGGGGCGACGAACAGGTCGACGAGCCGGCTCGCCACCTGCGTCATCGCGAACGCGGCTGTCGAGGGCGCCGGATCACTCTTAACCTCTCCGACCCAGCGCGCCTCGGCGGTGCGGGGATCGAGAAGCGTCGCGCGCAGGATCGCCCGCGCGCCGTCGTACCTGAACTCCACGGGCAGCAGGACGTATCGGACGTCCTCGTGCAGCGCGATCATCGTCCTCAGCTGTGACGACAGCGGCTCGCCGAACTTGCTCCCCGTCTCGAACGCCGCCGACCGCAACGGCTCCACCGCGAGCTGATACGGATCCGCGGCGTACGTGCGGTTGCGCTCGTAGGCGCGCTGCAGCTCCGCGGGAAGGATCCAGCGCGCATCGAGCCCGTGGTCGCGCAGCTGGGCCATGATGCGTCCGTCGACCAGCATGCCGATCATCCGCGCCGAGCCCATGTCGCGGAAAAGGGACGACGTGTCGGCGCCGCGGATCCTCGCGGTCGGCGCGAGCACGACACGCTGCGTGCCATACGTCGCGAGCGGATGCGCGAGCTCTTCGCGCGCGGGCTTGCTGCTGCCGCGGTGACACGCCGCGAGCGCGAGAAGCATCGGCCAGCGCAGAGACGTTGTTCGCAGCACGGCACCGAATTTAACGACTCACGAGTCGTACGTCGTGTGTCAGGGTGCGTGGTGCGTCGTACGTCAGCGTGCGCGGTGCGTCATGCGTCTCATGCGTGACACGCACGACGTATGACGAACGCTGACGTACGACGCACGACGCACCCTGACGCAAAACGCACGACCTCTGTTGACCGGCATAACGCCTCCCTTCACTTTGTGCCAATGCCAAAGCTGATCTCCGGCGCGCTGTGGACGCTCATCGCCGTCGCGGGCGCCGGCGCCATCGCGTGGATCGCGGTGTCGCGCGGCGAGACGATCAGCGCGGCGTGGCTCATCACCGCCGCGGTCTGCACCTACCTCGTCGCGTACCGCTTCTACAGCAAGATCATCGCGGCGAACGTGTTCGCGCTCGACAGCGCGCGTCCGACGCCCGCGGTCCGCCTGAACGACGGCCGCGACTTCGTGCCGACGAATCGCTGGATCGTGTTCGGGCATCACTTCGCCGCGATCGCCGGGCCCGGGCCGCTCGTCGGACCGACGCTCGCCGCGCAGTTCGGCTTTCTCCCGGGAATGCTCTGGATACTCGTCGGCGTCGCCCTGGGCGGCGCCGTGCAGGACATGGTGATCCTTGCGTCGTCCGTGCGACGCAACGGCAAGTCGCTGGGGCAGATGGCGAGAGAGGAGATCGGACCGATCGGCGGGTACACCGCGCTCGTCGCGGTATTCGGAATCATGATCGTGCTGATCGCGGTGCTCGGGCTCGTGGTCGTGAATGCGCTGCGATCCAGCCCATGGGGCACCGTGACGATCGGTTTGACGATCCCCATCGCGATGTTCATGGGTGTGTATCTCCGCTGGATCCGGCCGGGGCGCGTGCTGGAGGCGAGCGCGATCGGCATCGTATTGCTCGTCGCCGCCCTCTTCGCGGGTCGCTGGGTCGCGGACAACGCGGCGCTCGCACCGCTGTTCACACTGTCCGGGACGACGCTCGCGCTGGTGATCATGCTGTACGGATTCGCCGCGTCCGTGCTTCCCGTGTGGCTGTTGCTGGCGCCCCGGGACTACCTCTCAGCGTTCGTGAAGATCGGTGTCGTCATCGCGCTGGCCGTCGGCATCGTCGTCGTCCTGCCGCCCCTCCAGATGCCGGCGCTCACGCGCTTTACCGACGGCACGGGCCCGGTCTTCGCCGGCAAGCTGTTCCCCTTCGCGTTCATCACCATCGCGTGCGGCGCGATCAGCGGATTCCACGCGCTCATCTCGAGCGGCACGACGCCCAAGCTGCTCGAGAACGAGAAGGATGCGCGCTTCATCGGCTATGGCGGCATGCTCATGGAATCCATGGTCGCGATCATGGCGCTGATCGCGGCGTGCGTCCTCACGCCCGGCGTGTACTTCGCCATCAACGCGCCCGCCGGCCTCCTGGGGACGAGCGTCGAATCGGCGGCACAGGCGATCCAGAACTGGGGCTTCACGGTGACGCCGGCGGAACTCAATGCGCTGGCGACGCAGATCGGCGAGAGCTCGGTGCTCGCTCGCACCGGAGGCGCGCCAAGTCTCGCGATCGGCATGGCGCACATCTTCTCGAACGTGTTCGGTGGCGGTGCGATGGCCATCTGGTATCACTTCGCCATCATGTTCGAGGCGTTGTTCATCCTGACGACGCTGGACGCGGGCACGCGTGTCGGCCGCTTCATGCTGCAGGATCTCGGCAAGCACGTCTGGGCGCCGATCGGCCGGGTGTCATGGTATCCGGCCGTCGTCATCTCGAGCGCGCTCGTCGTCGCCATGTGGGGCCACTTCCTGTATCAGGGCGTGCTCGACCCGCTCGGCGGAGTGAACTCGCTCTGGCCCCTGTTCGGGATCTCGAATCAGCTGCTCGCGACCGTCGCGCTCTGCGTCGGCACGACGATCATCATCAAGATGGGCAAGCCGCGATACACCTTCGTGACGCTCGTGCCATTGGCATGGCTCGTCGCGGTCACCATGTCCGCCGGCGCGGCGAAGGTGTTCTCGAGCGATCCCAAGCTCGGATTTCTCGCGCATGCGCGCCTGCTCGGATCCGCCATCGCGAGCGGCGCGTTACCCGCCGGAATAAAGAGCGCTGCCGCTGCGCGTCAGATGATGTTCAACGACTATCTCGACGCGGCGGTCGCGGCATTCTTCATGGTATCCGTCGTTGTGATCCTTGCGGACAGCCTGCGCGAGTGGGCAGCGGTATTGCGCGGACGCAAGCCTGCGATCAGCAGCGAAGTGCCCTTCGAACGCGGCGTTGCCGTCGCCGGCGACTAGGTACCCGCGGTCATCTCTGGTTCCCGTCCGTCTGACCCGAGAGCGACTTGCGCGCGCGCTCGGCGCTCGCCATCCACATCTTCACCAGCTCGCCGCGCAGCGGCGGCACGTTCTCGCCGCTCGGCCGTCCGCCGACCTTCACCCGCTCGCGCCGGCGCACGCGATACTCGGGCAGCCCGAGCGCGAAGAAGAGCAGATAGATCGCGAGGATCGGAATCGCCCAATAGGACGCGATGCTCTGCGCCGCTTCCGACCCGCCGCTCATGAGCCACACCGTCACCCACCGGCCGATGCCGACGAGCGCGACGATGGCACCGAGGACCTGGAGCGCGAGACGCATGCGGCGCATGGCCAGCAGCGCGCGCCGCGTCGGCCCCGGCACGAAGGCGAAATCGCCGCTGCCGTTGATGAGGCTTCCGGCGTCCCGGTGCGTATCCGACAGCACATCCGCGACGACCCAGGTGGGATACCCGGACGCGAGCGCCCAGCGCCAGCGCTGCAGCGCGATCAGGCCGTAGAAGACGAACACGGTCGCGAGCCCGAAGATGATCGCGAGGCCGGCTCCGAGGACGAAGCTGCGCCACAGTTGCGCGTCGCCACCCGCGCGCCGGAGCACGGCCATGTCCGGCCAGACGCCGAGCGCGCCAAAGAACAGCGCGACAGCCGCAGAGGTTCCCGTCACGGCGGAGATGAGGCGCGCCCCTACGCCGCGCACGCGCGACATTCCGGGTGGCGGCCATTCGACGACCTGACGCTCCGCCGGATTGAGGAAGTGCACGATCTCGACCGCGCTCGGACGCCGCGCCGGCGTCTTCTCCAGGCAGCGCGCGATCAGCGTCGCCAGCTCGTCGCTGACGTCGGAGCGGAGCTCGTCGATGCGCGGCGGAACGTCGCGCATGTGCGCCGCCATCATCGTCACCGGCGACCCCTCGAAGGGCGGCCGGCCCACGAGCAGCTCGAAGGCGAGCACGCCAAGGCTGTACACGTCGCTCTTTCCCGTCACTTCCTCGCCGTTGCCCTGCTCGGGACTCATATACGTCGGCGTGCCGAGATACATCCCCTCGTCCGTGAGACGCCGGCCGAGGCTGTGACGCCGCGAGCTGTACGCGGCGGAGATGCCGAAGTCGAGCACCATCGCGCGCCCCGTCTCGCCGTCGAGCACGATGTTGCTCGGCTTGATGTCGCGGTGGAACACCTTGCGCCGATGCGCGGCCGCGAGCCCCGCGGCGACGTCCGCCATGAGACGACGCACGCGCGATTCAGTGAGCATGCGTCCGCGCAGCGCGCCCATGCCGAGCGTCGGTCCGTCGACGAACTGCATCACGAAATACGGGATCCCGCGTCCGGCCAGCTCGCCGACCTGATACACGTTGACGATGTTCGGGTGCGACACCGCGGCAATCGCCTCGGCTTCGCGCGTGAATCGCTTGCGCGCGACGGGATCGTCCGCCAGCGCCGGCGAGAGCATCTTCACCGCGACTTCGCGCTTGAGCACCGAGTCGCGTCCGACGAAAACCAGCGCCATCCCGCCCTCGCCCACCATGCCGAGCACGCGAATGTTCGGCGCGAGCGCGCGAACGAGATCGTTGTACAGGTCCTGCAGCTCGGCTGGAGGGCGCTGAAACCGAACCCATTCGCCGGAGCGGATCTCACCGGAAGGGATGGCGCGCTTGGGCGGCGGCGCTGGAGCGTCGCAGACGGCGCATGTCGTCGCACGCACGCTCACGGGAGCGTGGCATACGCTGCAATGCGGAAACTCGGTCACGCTTCCGCTCCCTTGTGAGCGCTGAAGGGACTGAGGCGGAGAAGAGGGTACGGTTGGACCAGTCGTTGACGTCGGCGTCAGGTGTACGTGACCGGAGTGGCCGGTTCGTGACTCAGGTCACAACATATGAGTCGCGCACAGTCGCGCCAGACCTGCATTCGGAGTCGTGGACGTACGCGGTCATTCCGAGCGAAGCGAGGAATCTGCAGTTGATTTCCTGCAGATCCCTCGCTCCGCTCGGGATGACAACACAGCCTTTTTCACGGTATATGAAACGACCTGCCATCATCACGCTGCTTGTCGCCGTCGCCGCGGTCGGCTCTGCACAGACGCCATCGCGCGCCGCTCGCTTCGACCTCACGATCCCGAACATCATGCGCGGTCCCGAGGTGTACGGACGGGAGCCCCAGCGCGTACGGTGGAGCGCGGACGGACGCTGGATCTACTTCTATTGGAATCCGCCCGGCACGAAATGGAGCGAGCCGCTGTGCCCCTATCGCGTCCGCGCCGCCCCCGGTGCGACCCCCGAGCGTCTCACGGAGGCGGAGATCGATTCCGCGGGGCCGGTCTTCGCGGATGGCAGCGTGTCGCGCGACCGCAGCGTCAAGGTCACGGCGTACGAGGGCGACTTGTATCTGGTGGACATGCGCACGAGCGCGGTGCGCCGGCTCACGCAGACCGTCGCCGCCGAATCCAGCCCGACTGTCACCGGTGACGGCAGCGGCGCGTACTTCGTGCGCGACAACAACGTCTATTTCCTCGACATTCCCCGCGCCTTCGTGCGGCAGGTGACCGACGTGCGCTTTGGCCCGGTGCCGAAGGAGGATTCCGCTCTCGCTGGCCAGCGCGGCGCGCTCAAGTCACAGCAGCAGGAGCTGTTCGACGCGATCCGCGAACGCGCCAGGCTGGACAGCATCGCGAAGGCGGATCGCAAGAGCCACGAGGCGCTGCAACCCAAACCGCTGTATCTGAACAAGGACGAGCGCGTCACGCAGATCAGCGTCTCGCCAACAGGTTCGGGACTGCTGATCGTGACGTCGGTGCCGGCGCCGAGCGCGCGCGAGACCGAGGTGCCGCAGTACGTCACGTCGAGCGGATATACGGAAGAGCTGAAGGTGCGCACGAAGGTCGGCGACGATCAGTCGAGCGCGCGGGTTGCGTTCATGTCGCTCGCGGGCGGCGATGTCCGCTGGCTTCACGTGATCCCGGGCGACACGACGCGCGCGCCGTCGATCGCGTTCACGGCGGGCTGGAACGACGCCGGCAATGCGGCGCTCCTCGTGGCCGTCGCGCGCGACTACAAGTCGCGCTTCGTGCACACCGTGAACGCAAACGGCGCAGTGACCACCGTCGACGTTCTTCGCGATTCCGCCTGGGTGCTGACGAGTCGTGGAGGCATCAACGCGTGCGGACTGTGTGCGGGATGGCTGGACGGGAACCGCTTGTGGTTCACGTCCGAGGCAACCGGATTCGCGCACGTATACACCGCGTCCGCGGACGGGAGCGGTAAGCAGCAGCTCACGCACGGCCGGTGGGAGGTGCTCGACGTCGCGTTGTCGCCCGACCGAAAGACGTTCTATCTCACGACGAGCGAGGGCTCACCCTTCGACGCGCAGCTCTACCGCACGAGCGTAAATGGCGGTGCACGCGACCGGCTTACGGTGCAGGCCGGGCTGCACCAGGTGACGCTCTCTCCCGACGGTCTGTCCATGGCCGACGTGCACTCCTTCGCGAACAAGCCGCCAGAGCTCTTCGTGGCCCGGCTGCTGCCGGGTGCGGCGCTGACGCAGCTCACAACCTCGCCCACGCCCGAGTGGCGCTCGTACGCGTGGCGCGTTCCAGAGATCGTATCGATCACCGCGTCGGATGGCGTGAAGGTGCCGGCACGCATCTACCGGCCGCAGGACTTCTCGGCGCCGGCGAACGGAGCCGCCGTCATCTTCGTGCACGGAGCCGGCTACCTGCACAACGTGCACAACTATTGGTCGTCCTACGCGCGCGAGTACATGTTCAATCATCTGCTCGCATCCCGCGGCTACGTCGTGCTCGACATCGACTACCGCGGCTCCGCGGGATATGGGCGCGACTGGCGCACAGCGATCTATCGCCACATGGGCGGGCGCGATCTGCAGGACCAGGTGGATGGCACGCGCTACCTGGAGCGCGAGCTCGGCATTCCGCCGGAGCGCATCGGCATCTACGGGGGCAGCTACGGCGGCTTCATGACCCTGATGGCGCTGTTCACCGAACCAAAGCGATTCGGCGCGGGCGCGGCCCTGCGCAGCGTCACGGACTGGGCGCACTACAACCATCAATACACGTCGCAGATCCTCAATACGCCCGAGGCGGACAGCATCGCGTATCGCCGGTCCTCGCCCATTTATTTCGCCGCGGGTCTTGAAGACCCGCTTCTCATGGCGCACGGCATGGTGGACGTGAACGTGCACTTTCAGGACATCGTGCGGCTCACGCAGCGGCTCATCGAGCTCGGCAAGCAGAACTGGGAGCTCGCGGTCTTTCCCGTGGAAGATCATGGCTTCGTGCGACCGGACTCCTGGACGGACGAGTACACGCGCATCCTCAAGCTCTTCGACCGCACCATCGGCGGCGCCAGGGATGTGAAGACGACGAGCGGAGCCGTCCGGCAGTGACACTGGCCGACGTACGTGTTGGACTGAGTCGTGCGGCGGATGTTGTCCGCCGGATCGTGGGCGTTCCCGATTACCAGCGCTATCTCGCCCACGTTCGTGAATGTCACCCCGGCCAGCTGCCGATGACGCGTGCGGAGTTCGAGCGATCGCGTCTCGAGGACAAGTACTCTCGGCCGGGCAACAGGTGCTGTTGAGGAAGGAGGAAAGAGGAAGGAGGAAGGAGGAAGGAGGAAGGAGGAAGGAGGAACTACGAATCACAATCCTCCTTCCTCCTTCCTCCTTGCTCCTTCCTCCTTCCTCACTCGCTCCCGGATTTCGGCACGCGCGTCAGCGCGATGGCCGCCACGCCTGCAAGCGTTGCTCCCATGATGAACGCGCTGTGCGCCCCAAAGCGGTCCCAGACGAATCCGAAGAGAATCGACGCCGGCAGCATCCCTGCACCGACGGTGAGATAGAACCAGCCAAAGGCTGTCCCGCGCTTTTCCGGTGACACGAAGTCGGCGACCAGCGCACGCTCGGTTCCTTCCGTGAGCGCGAAGAACAACCCGTATGCCGCGAAGAGCGCCCATGCGTGCCATTGCGCCGACGCGAGGGCAAAGCCGACGTACACGAGTGCGTACCATCCCCAGCCGAGCACCAGGGTGGGCACGCGACCGATCCGATCGGACAGACCGCCTCCGTGCGTGCTCGTCAGCGTCTTCACGACGTGCAGCGCTGCCCAGAGAATCGGCGCGAACGCAATCGGAACCCCAAGCTGTTTGGCGCGCACCAGCAGAAACGCGTCCGTCGAATTGCCGAGCGTGAACACCAGCACGACTCCGAGATACGCCCAGAAGTGCGCCGGGAGCCTGGCGTTCCTGGCGCCGAGTGGAACGGTGACGGGCACCTTCTCGGCTTTGATTCGCGGCGCCGACGTCTCTCGCACGAACAGCACCACGGTCGCCGTCGCGAGGATCCCCGGGATGAGCGCGAGCCAGAACACCGTTCGCATCTCCATGGCGCGCCATTGCAGCAGCGCGAATGCGATCAACGGTCCGACGACACCGCCCGCATGGTCAGCTGCGCGATGAAACCCGAACGCGCGCCCTCGGATCGACGGATCGACGGATTCAGCGATCAGGGCATCGCGCGGTGAGTTTCTGATTCCCTTCCCGACGCGATCGGTCAATCGGATAGCCAGGACCTGTCCCGCGGACTGCGCCGCGGCCACGAGCGGGCGCACGAGCGACGCGAGGCCGTAACCGAACACGACGAGCGGCTTGCGCCGGCCGATGCGGTCCGACCACCAGCCACTCGCGAGCTTGAGCAGCGATGCCGTCGTCTCGGCGGCGCCCTCGATCGCGCCCAGCGTGCTTGCCGACGCCCCCAGCGTCGCCGTGAGGAAGATCGGCAACAGCGGATAGATCATCTCGCTCGAGACGTCCGTGAGAAAGCTCACGACGCCGAGCGCGATCACGTTGCGGCCAAGTCGAAGCGAGGGCGGCTTCATGCCGCGCGCAATGTATCACCATCACACCACTTGCAATTGTGCGCGGGCCGGCGAGAATGAAGCCATGCCGCCGCGCGTCGCCGATGTCACCGCGGAGACGTATCGTGAGCTGACGCGCGAGCGTCGGTGGCTCGCCGATCTCGATGGCGAGGTCCTGCGCACCCAGGTCGAAGTCGCGCAGATCGCCGCGCCGACCGGCTCGGAAGGACGGCGCGGACGCTGGATGGCGCGCCGATTCGCGGACGTCGGACTCGCCGCCTCCCTCGACGGTGCGGGCAACGTGGTCGCGCGGACGCGCGGCGCGTACGCCGGCGATCCGGTGGTGGTCTGCGCGCACCTGGACACCGTGTTCCCCGAGAGCACCAACCTCGCGGTGCAGCGCGACGGCGAGCGCGTCGTGGGGCCCGGCATCTGCGACAACGGCCGCGGGCTCGCGGTGATGCTCACGCTCGCGCGCGTGATCGAGCGCGGCAATACGGGGCTCGCCCGCGGTATCGAGTTCGTGGCGACGACGGGCGAAGAGGGCGTCGGCGATCTGCGCGGCGCGAAATACTATCTCGCAAACTCCGCGCGGCCGTTTGCCGTCATCGTGCTCGACGGCGCCGGGGACGACCGCATCGTGAATACGGCGCTGGGATCCCGGCGCTTCCGCGTCGTCTGTCGCGGACCGGGGGGACACAGCTGGGCCGCCTTCGGTACGCCGAATCCCGTCCACGCCGCCGCGCGCGCCGCGGCCGGCCTCGCGAGCGTGCGCATACGCGGCGCCTCGCGCTCCGCCATTACCGTGAGTCGCATCGGCGGCGGAATGTCGATCAACGCGATTCCAGAGGAGGCATGGCTCGAGGTCGACGCGCGCAGCACCGACGATCAGACGCTCGCCCTGCTCGAGCGCGAGATTCGCGCGATCGTCACCGCCGCCGCCGCTGAAGAGAACGACCGGCGCACCCCGGGGACGCAGCCGCTCAGTCACACCGTCGAGCGCATCGGAGACCGACCGAGTGGCGCGACGCCTGACGACGCACCGCTGGTCGTCGCGGCGAGCGAGGCGACGCGTCTCGTCGGCCGCGAGCCGGAGCTGGCGACGGCGTCGACGGATGCGAACGCCGCCATCGGCGTCGGCGCGCCCGCGATTGCGATCGGCGCCGGCGGCAAGGGCGGGGACGCGCACACCAAGCGCGAGTGGTTCGATCCCACGAACGCGACCCTCGGCGTCGAGCGCGCGCTGACCATCATCGCGACCATGGCCAGACTCGTGACAGAATGAGACTACGCTTGTCGGCTTATCGGCTTGTCAAGCACATCGCGAGCATTTGACAAGCTGACAAGCCGACAAGCGCCCTTAGGTTCGCACGCGAATCTCTGAGTGGTCTCCCACCGTCAGGTCGCCCTTCAACCCCTCGATCACGACCTCGTCGCCGATCAGCGAGTCATGCAGCTGCGACTTCCGGATCCGTGATTTCTCGCCGACGATCACGTCCCGGAGGGTCGAGTCCTCGATGACGCTCCCCGCACTCACGGAGACATTGGGCCCGATCGTCGAGCGCGTGATCGTGACGCCGTCCTCGATGTAGACGGGCTCGACGATCTTCGCGTCGCCCGGAAGGTTCCCCGGACGGCGCGCCATCTTTCGCTTCTCGAGAATCGTTCGATTGGTCTCCAGCAGCGTATCGATCTTGCCGGCGTCGTACCAACCCTCGACGTCCACGACCTGCAGCTTCGCGCCCTTCTCGATCATGTACTGGAACGCGTCGGTGAGATAGTACTCGCCCTTGTTCGGCGGTTGCTTCAGGACGTACTCGATCCCTTCGAGCAGCAGCTTCCAGTTCCTGATGTAGTAGAGACCGATGTTGGCGCGCTTCGAGATCGGGTCCTTCGGCTTCTCCACGATCTTCGTCATGTTGCCGTCCTTGTCGCTCACGACGACACCGAAGCGCTGATAGTCTTCGACTTCCTTCACCCAGATGATCCCGTCTGCCTTCGTCCTGTTGATGACGCCGAGATCCGCGTCGAAGATCGTGTCGACGAAGATGATCATCACCGGCTGATCGACGTGCGAACGCGCGAGCGCCACGGCGTCAGCGGTCCCGCGCTGCACCTTCTGCTCGATGAAGGCGGCCTTGAACGGATACTTCTTCCGCGTGTAGTCCTCGACCTTCTCCTTGAGATGGCCCGTGATGTAGATGACTTCGTCGACCCCACCGAGCCGCTGCAGGTCGTCCATCACGTAGTCGATCACCGGCTTCCCGGCGATCTTGAGCATCGGCTTGGGCGTGATGTGCGTGTGCGGGCGCAGCCGCGTGCCCTTGCCCGCGAGCGGAATGATGACTTTCACGGTGCGCTGGTCCCCTCGCGTCCGTAGCGATCCTTGATGCGCACGATGTCGTCGATGTGTGGCGTCGACGCCTCGAGCACGTCGCAGTCCGTGACGGCCTGGATGTAATGCACCGTGCCCGGCGCGATCCGGAATGACTCGCCCTGCTTCAGCTTCATGTCCTTGAGCTCGTCGCTGCCGGGCAACTTGACCCAGTAGATCATCTGCCCGGCGAGGAGGTGAACGGTCTCGTCCTTGTGCTCGTGGTACTGCACGGACAGCGCCTCACCGGCGTTCACGTGCAGGATCTTGCCGACGTACTGGTCCGTGTGCGCCCAGATGATCTCGTAGCCCCATGGTTTGGGGACGCGGGTAACTGTCTGGCGACCGGTCAGAGGATTACCCGGGGGGTAATCGGAAGGGGCTGGCATCGCGCGAGACAATGTAGCCTGTAAACGTTCGAAACTACGCTTGTCGGCTTATCAGCTTGTCGCGCGAGCATCGATGTGTTTGACAAGCCGCCAAGCCGACAAGCGTCGTTTCAGTTGACAAGCGATGCGTCGAAGCGCATGGCACTCTACCTGCTCTGTCCGCCGGTACATGCTTCTCGCACCGCGCTATATCCCACGCCTGGCCGCTACCGTTGGCCTGTTCACCAAGTACGGCCTCGGCGATCTGGCCGATCGAACCGGCCTCCGCGCGCTCGTCGAGGCCGACGAGGCGGCCGACGGCAACGGCGCGTCGCCCGAAAAGGCCGTGCAGTTCCGCAAGCGTCTCGTCGAGCTCGGCCCCGCGTACATCAAGCTCGGACAGGTGCTGTCGACGCGTCCGGATCTCGTGCCCGAGGCGTACGTCCACGAGCTCGAGAAGCTTCAGGACGAAGTCCCCGCGATCCCGTTCGAGCAGGTCAAGGAGACGATCGAGGACCAGCTGGGCGCGCGACTGAGCAAGCTCTTCGAGTCGTTCGAGCGCGAGCCCCTCGGCACGGCGAGCCTGGGACAGGTGCACGCCGCGGTGTTGCGCGGCGACCGCGACGTGGTGGTCAAGGTGCAGCGCCCGAACATCCGCGAGCTGCTCGCCGATGACCTCGAGTTCTTCCGCGAGCTCGCGTCGTTTCTCACGAAGCACACCCAGGTGGGCGCCCGCGTCGACATACTCGGCGTCGTGCAGCAGCTCGAGCGCGCGCTGCTGGACGAGCTGGACTACCGCATCGAGGCGCGCAACGCGGCGACGTTCCGGCGCGCGCTCGCGGAGTTCCCCACGCTCCTCGTGCCCAAGGTCATCGAAGGGTTCACCACCGAAAAGGTGCTCACCACGGAACGGATCAAGGGCCTCAAGATCGACGACGTGAGTCCGCTGATCCGGATCGAGCACGATTTCGAGCCCGTCGCCGAAGAGCTCACGCGCGCGTACCTGAAGACCATCATCATCGACGGGCATTTCCACGCCGACCCCCACCCGGGCAACGTCTTCGTCGTTCTCCCCGAGATGGACAACCCGATGACGCCGGCGGAGCTCAAGGCGCGCGACCGGCGCGGGCAGCCGCGCCGCGCGCTGACGCCGATTCAGCGCATCGAGCAGCAGGCGCAGAAGGATGCGCCTCTCGCCCCGCCGGTGGAGACCGACGTCAAGCTCGCGATGATCGATTTCGGCATGACCGCGCGCCTATCGACGAAGATGCGCGAGCAGATCGTGCATCTGCTCATGGCGCTCGCGGACAATCGCGGTGATGCCGCCGCCGAGACGCTCATCGAGCTCGGCGACCCGCTGTCCGACTTCGATCGCGGCGCCTACACGCGCGAGATCGCGGGCCTCATCGCGCGGAACTACGATCTCGCGATCGGCGAGGTCGAGGCCGGGAAGGTGCTGTACGAGGTAATCAACATCTCGTACCAGCACGGCTTGCGGCTCCCAGCGGAGCTGACGCTGCTCGCGAAGGCGCTGTTCAACCTCGACGGCGTCACCCGCGCGCTGGATCCGCTCTTCAGCCCGATCGGCGCGATTCGCGACTACTCGAACAAGCTGGCCGCCGATCGCGCGCGCCACGACTTCTCGCCGCGCCGGCTGTTCCAGATCGCCACAGAGAGCACCGATTTCGTCGCGGCGCTGCCGCATCGTCTGGAGGTCATCACGCAGCGCCTGGCCGCCGGTGAGTTCGAGACGAAGGTCGAAGTCCCTCAGCTCGTCGTGCTGATGAAGGGCCTTCAGAAAGTGGCCAACCGCGTCTTCTCGGGGCTGGTGCTCGCGGGGCTGCTCGTCGCCAGCGGACTGCTCATGCCCTACAGACGCTCGCTCGCCACGCTGGGCTTCGTGATTTCCGCGGCGCTGGGCCTGTTCATGGTGATCAACATTCTCATCGCGGATCGACGCACCCGCGGGCCCGACGTCTAGCGTCAGAACAGGTCGTTGAAGGTGATCAGCCAGCGGCCGCGGACCGCGCTTACCGTCTGCCGGCGCGGACCGATCGCGAGCTCCGGCCGGCTCACGTAGAACGGCGCATCGATGCGGACGATGACGTCGCGATCGTAGAGGCGTCCTCGCACGCTCAATCCCACGCCCGCGTCGGCGAGCCAGTCGGGTGGCGAGGCGGAATCGGCCCTGGCGGCGTCGCCGAACGCGTGCGCCCATAGGGCGAGCGTCGGCGTTCCGAACGACGGCATGATGCGACGCGACAGGTCGACGTTCGTGGCGACGACGTTCCTGGTGGTGACCGTCCAGCTGTAGCCGCGGAGCGCCGCACCCCCGAGGGGCAGCCAGTTGACGTCGTCGCGCTTGAGAATCGAGCCCTGCGGCCGCCACCAGTGATTGTAGAACGTCGAGACCGGGTCCGCGGTGCTGACGAACAGCGCTCGCTGTTGCGGGACATGCTGCGCGGCGCCGCCGTAGAGGCGCACAGCGGCGCGTGCGTTGTCGGAGATTGTGCGCACGGCTCCGAGCGACAGTTCGGCCTTGGCGTAGCTGCGGTCACCGACGCCAACGAGGATACCCGGCGCGGCGAAGAGATAGCTTCCTCCGCGCTGCGCGACCGTCCATTTCGCGCGCGCCCCGATGTCCACGATCATGCTGTCGCTCCAGAACTCGGGAACGAGGGGGCCCCGCGCTGCCCGCGCCATCGTGAGCGCAACGTCATACGTCCGTTGGAATCGTGCCCACGATCTCTCCCGGCGCCACCCGATGTCCGTCGAGAAGATGTCGTCGAGAATTCCGACGTCTGCATGGAGCCCAATCAGGGGCCGCCCGCGGAAGTACGGGTTCTTTAAACGCTCCCACAGCTGCAGCCGTTCGTGCGGATCGTCGAGCCGCCGCCGCGTAACCCAGGCGGCGCCAATGTCGCTCCTGTCGATCGAGCCGAGATAGTTGCCGCGAACGCGCACAGCCGGCGTGAAGCCTCCCGGACGCGAATACCAGGCGAGGGAGCTCAGGAGGACGACGTTGCGCTCGCGATCCGCCTGATCGAGAAAGGGCCAGTCGAAATTCACGCGCGACCGATGCGAGCCGCCGAAGAATGACCGCGGAATATCGTTGCGGCGGTTCCAGTCCCACGAGAAGTGCAATGGATCGAGACGTACCTCGAGCGGCTCCTCGCGCGTCGCGATGCGCAGGTGCTGCCGGTCCAGCGCGGGATCCGCTCGGCCGATCGTCCATCCGCTCGCGGTGCGCACGCCGACGGCGATCGCATGACGATAGCCGCCGACGCGAACGACGTGGGCGTCCGTGGTCCACTCTCCTGCCGCGCCGCGTGTCGTTCGCGCCTTCCTGAGCGCGTAGTCGGTGAGGCCGACGCGGTGCACCCACTGCTCGAAGAACCATCCCAGGTTGCGGCCGCTCACGCGCTCCGCTGACGCGCGCATGGCGCGTTCGTCGACGTGCTTCAGGGCCCAGCGCGCATAATAATCGTGGAGGAACTCGACAAAGAGCGAATCCCCGAGGACGTCGCGCAGCTGCCCGTACATCACGTTCGCGCGATCGTAGATCATCTCGTTGTACGTCGAGAAGTCGCGGAACTCGTGCGCAATCGTACCCAGGGGCTGCGCGTCCCCCTGGATGTCCGTCATGGCTTCGCTGAAGCCGGTCTCCTCGCCGCGTGGCACGAGCATCCGCATGGCGTGCGCGCGATATCCGGGCACGGGCGCCAGTGCATCGACGATTCCGCGTCGCGCGCGCTCGGGCGTCGTGAGCAGCTGCGCCCAATCGGTCTGATACGACGTGAGACCCTCGTCCATCCACCCGCTGCGCCACTCGTTGTTGCCGAGGATGCCATATGTGAAGACGTGTCCCCCCTCGTGGAGGATCAGTCCCGGCGATGGAGAGCCGTTCATCTGCATCATCGGGAACTCCGTCCCGCCGGCGTCGAGGCGGTGCAGCACCGTCATCTGCGGGTACGCGTACGGGCCGTAGATCGCCTCCAGCCAGCGCAGCGCGTTGATCGTCCGCTGCACCACCCTGAGATGCCCCCACGTCGTGTCGTCGGCGGGCTTGTACAGCACGTGTATCGACACGGTGTCCCACGTCGGCCAGTGGACGCGGGGCACCGGTCGCACGTACACGCCACCCTCGTAGCGGTAATCCGGCGACGCCGACCACGCGAAGTGATGTACGTCGCGCGCGACGAAACGCACCGCTTTCATGTCTGACCCCGGCGCGCCGTCCGTCGCTGAATGCTCTGCGCCATAGGCATTCGACGCGGGACGCACGATTCCCGCGCGGCGCGCTCCGGACCAGCCGGGATCTCCCTCCACGGGGACGCCCGTTGCTCCAATGACCTGGTCCTGGCGCACGATCAGCGTCACGTCGTACGTGCCGTACTCGCCATACAGTTCGCCCGCGGGCCGCAGCGCGTTGGGTTCCCAACCGCCGCGATCGTAGACGGCGACCTTGGGATACCACTGCGCGAGATCCCATGTACGACTGCGTCGCGCCTGTCGCCGTGGGATGGTCGAAGGCCGCGCGTCCCACGCGAAATCGACGTCGAGCGAGTCATGCGGCGCCAGCGGTGAGGGCAGCCGGAAGTGCGCGACCGTGCTGTCCGGCGCCCCCGGATAGTCCACGGCGACCGTGGCGCCGTTGACGCGCACGGGAGCCGTGAACCGCTCGTATCCGTAATCCGGCTCGCGCAAATGCTGAAAGCGCTCGCGGCCCTCGCGCTCGTCGGCGCGGCTCCATTTCGACAGCGGACGAAACGCATTCAGGTACTGATGCACGTACATCTCGCGCAGCGTGTCCGGCGAGTTGTTCACGTAGTGCAGCGTCCCCTGTGCGCGCACTCGCTGCGCCGGCTCGTCCAGCGTCGCGACGATCCTGTACGCGATGCGCTGCTGCCAGTAACCGGTCGTGTCTCCGTGAACGGGTGTCGATGACGCCGGCGTAGCGGACAACTCCTGCTGCAGCACGACCAGCAGCGCGGCGGACAGCATCAGCATCGGCGAAAGATCGCCTGATGCGCGCGCTCGTGTAATCGCTCAGATCGCTGATGCGACATGTCGGACGGATGACATCAGGATGAAGAATTGGTGAAGGGTGTGGGCAGCGCCCACGGCCGGCGTATCGTACGCATACACCGCCTGGACCCTCATGTACTCGACGTGCCTGTTCTGTCATGCGCGGCTCGGCAGCAACGAGTCCATCGAGCCGTTTCCCGTCGGACGGCGGCTGGCGTTCGACGCAGCGAGAGGCCGCCTGTGGGTCGTGTGCAGTGCCTGCGGGCGGTGGAACCTGTCGCCGCTGGACGAGCGGTGGGAGGCGATCGATCGGTGCGAGCGCCTCTTTCGCGCGACGCGCGTGCGCGTGACGACGGCGCAGATCGGACTCGCGCGGTTGCGCGATGGGCTCGAGCTCGTGCGTATCGGCGCGCCGCTGCGCCCCGAGTTCGCCGCGTGGCGGTACGGCACTCGTTTCACGCGGCGGCGCACGCGTGCGCGCATGACGGCAGCTGGCGCCGCCATCGCGGCCGGCGCGGGCGCGGTGGCGTTCGCGCCGGTACTGCTCCCGGCGCTCGCGGTGACGACGGTGAGCGTCATCACGCTCCCCGGGATCACGACCGTGTTCGGAGCGTTCCCTGCCCTGGGCGCGCTCGCGCTCCGCGACTACTTGTACAACGAGCGCGTTATTGGCCGGCTGTTCCGCGGCGGACGCGTGCTCGCCGTGCGCGCGAAGCATGGCCGCAGCACGCAGTTGCACGTCGCCGAGGATGATGCCGTCGCGCTGGAGGTCCAGCACGACGCGGGCTGGACGCGCTTCGAGGGCATCGCCGCGATGCAGGCGGCGAGTCTTCTGCTCGCGGGCGCAAATCGCTTCGGCGCCTCTCCCTCGCAGGTGCGCGCTGCCGTGGCGCGTGTGGAGGAGCTCGGCGACGCCGCGACCTATCTGCGCGCGGCGTCGACGCTCGGCGGCGCGCGGAACACGCGCTTCGTCTCGCTCCTGAACATCTGGCGTCGCATCGGCACCCTGCATCTGTCGAGCACGGAGTGTCTGGCGCTCGAGATGGCGCTCCACGAGGAAAGCGAACGCCGCGCGCTGGAAGGCGAACTGGCGATTCTCGAAGCCGCGTGGAGGGACGCCGAGGAAATCGCCCGCATCAGCGACGAACTCTGAGAGCGCTGAGAGCCGAGGGCTGAGGGCTGAGGGCTGAGAGTGAAGGGCTGAGACTGTGACGCAGTCCTCAGCCCTCAGCCCTCAACCCTCAGCCCTTCAGTCGTTCGCCACCTTGCCCTGCGCGCCGTTGCCTTTCACGTACCGATCGAGCCAGGCGACCCAGCGGCCCCACTGATCGAGAATGTTTTCGCGGCCGATCTGACCGTGATCCTCATACGGGTACATGTAGAGGGCGGCCGTCTTCCCCATGCCGAGGAGGGCGTGGAAGAGCCGGACGGAGTTGATCGGGTCGGTCCCGACGTTCTGGTCCGCGAGGTGATGGTACATCAGCAGCGCGCCCGTCAGGCGGTCCGCGTAGAGCAGCGGCGACATGGAGAGGTAGGTCTCCCGCGCCTCCCAGAGGTCCCGCCGCTCGGACTGGAACATGTTCGGCGTCAGCGTGCGGTTGTAGTTCCCGTCACCCGCGATGCCCGCCTTGAAGAACGGCGTGTGCACCATCGCGTTGACGGTGCTGAACGCACCGTAGCTGTGTCCACCGATACCCAGCCGCGACCGGTCCGCGAGGCCGCGGCGATCCACCTCGTCGATCAGCGCCGCGAGATTGTTGCGCAGATCGGAGACGTAGTTGTCGTTCATGCGCCCGGTCTCGCCGAAGATCGGCGCGTCCGGCTCGATGTACGCGTACCCCTGCGTGATGAGATACACCTTCGACAGCGTGCCGAGGTTCGGGAACTGATTCCTGTTGTACGTGCGCTTCGACCGGTCGTACCCCGCCTGATCCGTATACTCGTATGGATAGAACCAGATGAATCCGGGCGGCTTCGTGCCCGGTTTCCAGTCGGCCGGAAGCGTCACGGTCACCCAGAATTTCCGTCCGTCCGCGCGCGTCACCTGGAACATCTCGCGCTTCGCGTTCGTGATCTCGGGGGTGTAGTCACGATTGTTCGTGAGCTTCGTGACGGTGCCCGCCTTCAGGTCGCGCCGGTACGCGTCGGGCACGACGGTTGGCGATTCGCGCGTCATCACCGCCATGTCGAAGTCCGGGTCGAGGGCGGCCACGACGGCCTCGTACTGATTCGGCGCGGAGGTGAAGAGCCGCGTCTTCTGACCCGTGCGGATCTCGATGCGGTCGAGGAAGGGCTGCGGTGCGCTGTCCGTGAAGGTGTGATAGTGCTGAACGCCGGCGAGATATGCGTACCTGCCATCCCGGCTCGTCAGGATGGTCGCGGCGTCGCCGCCGCGCTCCGAGACGAGCGTCCCGGGATTCTGATAGAACGTGACGGAGTCCGCGCCGCGCCCGCCGCGGGCGTTGCCGCCCCCGAAACCGCCGCGGCTGACGCCGAGCGTCGGCTGCAGGCCGCGCACGCGCGTGAGCGTGTAGCGCTTCGTTGGATCGCTCACGTCGACCGCGAACACGTGCGCCGTGCCATTCGCGTTCTCGGCGACGAAGATCGTCTTGCCGTCGCCGCTGAACGCGATCTCGCTCATGCGATTGCTGTTCTCGAGCACCATCCGCCGACTGGCCGTATCGAACGGCGCGCTCCAGATGAAAAGGCGGTCGCGGGCGCGCGCACGCTGGCCCTGCCCCTGCGCGGACTCCTCCGCCGGAGCCTGCGATGCGGCGGCCGGCTCCAGCTGCGCGAAATACAGAGCTTCTCCGCCGGCGCCGGGCACCCATTCGATGTTCCGCTTCGCGGTATCGGATTGCGCGCGGGCCTGGTCGTCGTCCCCGCCGATGCTTTCGGTCTCGCGCACCGGGCGGCGCGTCAGTTCGACAACGCTTTTGCCGTTGGCGTCCCACACCTGCTCCGCCGTCGCGAACGCGCCCACCTGCACGATATACGAGAAGGGCTTCTGCATCAGCGTCACGTCGAACCAGCGGCCGGACGGCGACGCGTTCACCCGCTGGATCATGGCGGGCGTGCCGATCTTCCTGACCGCGCGCGAACGCACGTCGATCGTCGCCAACTGCCCTGTCGTGTAGTACTCGAGCAGATCGCGCTCGCTGGGCCACTCGAGGAGATCCGCGAAGGTCGGCGTCTTGTTCTTCGCGCCCGGCGTCGTGAGGCGCACCTTCGGTCCCGTCGCGAGCGCCGGCGCCTGTGGCTCCGCGCCGCGATTGTCCGGGATCAGGACGGCGACGACCTGCGTCCCACCCGCGGTCCATTCGGGCTCCGTCACCTGCGTGGCCAGCACGGGCGTCGCCGTGACCCGGCGCGATTTACCCGTGGCCGCCTCGGCGACGTAGATGTGCGTCGCGTCGTCGAAGTTTGCCATGAACGCGAGCTGCATCCCGTCCGGCGACCACCGAGGGCCGGAGACGCGCGCACCCTGCGGCACTTCGACCGGCATCGTGCGGCCGGTCATGGCGTCGATGATCTCGAGGCCGGCGCCCGCACGCGTCGTGAGCGCGCGCGCGCGGTTCGCTTTCGGGTCCACCTGGAAGCCCGCGAGGTTGTACCACGGCTTGCCCATTAGCTGCAGCGGCGGCATCCCATCGCCCTGCGTCTTGAGAAAATGCCGTCGCGTCGGACTCTGGTTCTGCAGCGACACGTTCATGTATCGCGGCGCCGTGACGAGCCTCTCGATCTCGGCGGGTGGCCGGATGTACGTCTCGCGCGTGAGCAGCGCCCAGTTCTCGTCGGTCTTCGCGCGCTCCTGAGCCGGAAGCGCCGACACGGCGGTGACGGTCAGGGCAAGCGTGGTGCGGAGGGTGGCAGTGCGCAGCATGTGAGTCGAGGGCTGAGGGCTGAGGGCTGAGGGCTGAGGGCTGAGGGCTGAGCAAAAGCCCTTGAATGCGTCCTTCTATTTACGCTGCCGCCCGACGTCTCGCTGCTTCTGGGCTGAACAAGACCGATGTCAAGCAGTGTTGTCTATCGGTCAATGTACCTTGACATGATCGGCCCTCCGATGCTACGCTCCGCGACATGAACAATCGCCTCCGAATACTGCGCGCCGAGCGGCGCTGGTCGCAAGCCGAGCTCGCCGAACGGCTGGCCGTCTCGCGGCAAACCGTGAACGCGATCGAGACGAGCAGGTACGATCCAAGCCTCCCGCTCGCGTTCGCGATCGCGAGACTGTTTGGTCGATCGATCGAGAGCGTGTTCGAGCCCGACGAGGATTTCGGGCAAGGGGATGGGGCGCGATAACACGCAGCCCACTCGCAACAGCAACTGCCACAGCAACAGCAACTGCAACTGCCACAGCAGAACGCAGAGGACGCAGAGGTTCGCTGACAGCGCGGAGGAAAACCAACAGCTTTGGGTGGTGCATGGTGGCGCGAGAGGTCTTCGCGCCAATACTGACCAACACCATTCCATGCAGTCCTCTGCGTCCTCTCTTTTTCTCCTGCGTCCTTTGCGTTCGGCTGTGGCAGTTGTAGTTGCTGTGGCGTGTGGCAGTTGCCGCGCTGCCTGAGTATTCTCGTCGCTATGCGCATTGGCATCCTGGGCGCCGCTGAGCGTCGCCCGTGCTGACCCCGATCCTGCGGACCCTCATAACGCGTGAGCTGCGCGCCGTGAAGCGGGAGCTCGAGGCGTATCCCGATGACGCGAGCGTGTGGCGCGAGATCCCAGGGCTGCCGAACACCGGCGGCACGCTCGCGCTGCACATGGCCGGCAATCTCCAACATTTTTTCGGCGCCATTCTCGCACGGGACGGCTACAAGCGCGATCGCGATGCGGAGTTCGCGCGCCGCAACGTCCCGCGGCAGGAGATGTATGCAGAGATCGACCGGGCGATCGCGGCGGTAGAGCGGGCCCTGGACGGCGTTCGCGACGATACGTTCGGGACCGCGTATCCGGAGCCGATCGCAAATCGGCGCGTCGTCACAGGCCCGTTCGTCGCCCACCTGGCGAGCCATCTCGCCTACCATCTCGGGCAGCTGGACTACCATCGCCGCGCAGTTACGGGAGACCGCCGGGGTATCGAGGCGCTGTCGGTGCGGGAGTTGCCAGAGGTGTCGTGACCCGTGCTCCGGCGCCCCCTGCGGCGCCCGCGTACTCCGCCCGTCACCATGATGCACGACCCAGCTCTCCCCGACACCTCGAAAAACGACGCCGAACAGACGGGTGACGACGTCCGCGAGCGCATCATCACGCTCGCCTTCGGCGGCGAGCGCGAACGCTTCGAGCTGTTTCTCCGCACGCTGCGCGAAGCGATCCCACCGGATGTCGCCGTCGTGCTGCGTGGCAGCGCGGTCACGGGGACGCGCTGGGAGGATGGATCGCCCTTTGACGCCGATGGCCCGGGAACGAGCGATCTCGATCTGACGCTGATCGGCGGCGGCATGGTCGAGCACTTCGACGTGTTCTACATCCCGAAGCTCCACTCCGCGCCACTGAGCGACGAGCATCCGGACGCGTCGGCGACCTTCATCCCGCTGCGGCGCGCGCTATGCCACATCGCGCGCCGTCCCGTGAACATCCAGGCGACGGCGGACCTCGTGCAATTCCTCCGCGACAAGGTGATGAGCCAGCCGTACTACGTGCTGCTCGCGAAGGAGGACGACGTGCCGGACCGGGAACGCGGCGCGTGACGCTGCGACTCCTGAGCTACAACATCAAGTTCGGCGGCCGCGGACGCGCCAAGGCGCTCGCCGAGGTCATTCGCGCGGCGAACCCCGAGGTCGTCCTGCTCCAGGAAGCGACGGACCCGCGCGTCATCCAGGAGTTGGCTACGCTGACGGATCTGCCGCACTGGGGCTCGCGGCCGGATTACTCCATGGGTTTTCTCACGCGCATTCCCGTCGCGCACCACGCCTGGCACCACCCGTCGAACGCCCGACACGCCTTTCTCGAGCTCGTGCTCGAAGGCGTCGACTGCCGCATCTTCGGGCTGCACCTCGTTGCCTGGTTCTCCAAGTGGACCGAGCGCAAGCGCGCGCGCGAGATCCGCGCCCTCCTCGACGGCATCAAGGAGCACCAGCACGGCTTCCATATCATCGCCGGCGACTTCAACGCGCTCGCGCCCGGCGAGCTGCTGGCGGTGCAGAAGATGCCGCGATGGATCCGCGCGATGATCTGGCTGAGCGGCCGAGACATCTCGCGCGAGACGATCCAGCTGATGCTCGACGAGGGCTACATCGATGCGTGGCGATTGCTGCACCCCAACGACCAGGGATTCACCTTTCCCACGTGGGATCCACACGTGCGACTCGACTACGTCTTCGTCCCCGCGCGCTCGGTGGACCGCGTCGCCGTGTGCGAGGTGTGGTGCAATCCGCTCGCGCAGGTGAAGGAAGCTTCCGATCACTCGCCGATTCTGCTCGAGGTACGGTAGGTTCGGCGGGGCTGACACGAGTGATCTGTCATGTTTCAGCAGCGTAATCACCCTGCCTTGAGACACCTACTGGTCGCGCTGTTGCCCGTCGTCTTGTGCGGACACGCGGTCGTGGCGCCTGCCACATCGCGTCCCGGCGCGTACGAGCGGTACGTGCTGCGGGTACCGAACGAGTCCGACAATCCCACCGTGCGCGTCGAGATTCGTTTCCCGGCCGAGGTGCGCGTCATCTCGTTCGCGGAGGTTCCGGGTTGGCGGCTCCAGCCGACATGGGACAGCACGGGCCGCGCGGCAGCGGCATCGTGGGCCGGTACGTTGCCGCCGGAGCGCTTCGTCGAGTTTCCCTTCGTGGCGGTGAATCCCTCGTCATCGGCGCGCATCAGCTGGCCGGTCGTGCAGACGTACGCAAACGGCCAGCACGTGGAGTGGATCGGTCCGCGCGACTCCGAGAATCCGGCGTCCATCACCGTGATCGGCGAAGAGCGGGCGGCCGGGCGCTCGCTGCCGACCGCTCTCGCGGCGCTGGCGCTGCTGATCGCGATCGTTGCACTCGGCGTGGCATCGCGGCGCGGGACGCCGCCCGTCAGCGCCGCAGGCTGAAGCCCACGCGCTGCTCGACGAGCTGACGCACCGCCCTGCCCCCGATTTGCGCGGGGGCGTAGCGCGTCTTCACGAGCCATCCGACCGCGGCATCGGCGAACTGTTGATGTGTCGCAGCCACGACCGTAATGCTCGCGGCCTCGACGCGGCCCGTCGTGTCGACGACACATCGGAGGATGACGTCTCCCTCCACGCCGGCGGCGCGCAGACCGGTCGGATATCCGGGCCGTCCGTTGTGCTCCGACGGCGACACCTGCCGCTCGACGCGATCGGTCGTATAGATCGACGACCCGGCTCCGCTCGCCATCGACACAGGGTCGAGGCGCTCCCCTGCCCAGAGCCGATTCGGATCGAATGCGTTTCGATCCGGTGAGGCGGGCGTCGCTGCGGCCACTGTCGTGATGACAGGAACGTCGATATCAGGCACTGTCTGCTGCCGCATCGCTGGTCCCGCCGTAGCATTCGGCTGCGGCGCCGTCCGCGACTTCGGCCTGGAATCGGGGAACGTGAGTATCGGTATGGGCTCCTCGGCGATCATGCGCGGGGGTAGCCTCGGCTGCATCGTCGCCATTGCTGCGCCCGCGATCACCGCTGCATGCGCAACCACACTGGTTACGGCCCCTCGTGGGCCGGCACCCGTGCTGCGCGAGGCGCTCTCCAGCAAAACGTCGAGCATCCCATCCTCCGGAATCGTCCTTTGCGACGATACACACGAGGAATTGCGCTCGACTTAGCAATTCATGAAGAAGTGGTGAATTGCGGATTAGCCGACGCTACTGGCTGCCCGTTCTCGAAGGCGGGTTGGTCGTGCGCCTGCCCCCAGCTGCTTTTTCACGGCATCCTCCCTCCGTCGCGCTCAGCGGCCGAACTGATACGATATGCCGAAACCGAACTGCGTCGGGCTGTCCTCGACGAGAATGCGGTGCAGGGCGGCGTGAGCGCCCAGCCCGAAGTCGAATGTATAGCCGGCGCCCGCGCCGATCATTCCGATCGTCGCGCCATCCGTCGTCACGTTCGTGAAGCGGCCGTAGGCGATGGACGGCGATACGAACAGCGTCAGCAGCGAGCTCTCGGCCTGTGGCAGGCTGATGGCGAGCGGCGCGCTCAGCATCACCGACCGCGCCGACACGTCGCTGTTGTGCAGCTTTCCGAGACCTGCGCTCAGCTGCAGCCCCAGATCCGTGTCGCCGCCGATGTCACCCTCGGCTCCCTTCCGGAACAGCGAGAACGCGATGTCCGCGCTTCCCATCGTCACGCCCTGGCATCCGTTGCAGGAGCGACGCGCGATCGTGCCGCCTACCTGCAGCCGCCGGCCGGCGTGCGCAGCTGCGCTGAAGCCGACGTTGTCGAACGCCAGCGAAGGGTCGCGGAAGTTGTAGCGTCCGTATCGGAGCGCGACGTCGGCGAGCGACGCACCGCCGACGCTCCGCTGCACGTGCACGATCTGCGGCAAAGCGCCCGCCGGCGTGAGAATCATCGCATTGAACGCCGCGATTTTCTCCGGGGCGGCGTTCTTTGGTTGGGCGTCGGCGGCTGCCGACGCGGACAGCATCAGGGCCATGCCGGCAGTGAGGCAGTGCCTCATGTCGCTCCGAGGTGATCGGATGGATTGAATCGCGGAACGGCTGCTCCGCGGCAACATGAACGGTCACGCGCGACGGTGCAACCGCGGGGTGGCGACTGCTTGCCGCACGCTGAAACCGGGCGTACTCTATATCCGTTACGGATATATCCGCCACGGACCCAGCATGGCATCGGTACCCGATCCCGACACGCTGCTCCCGCTCACGCCCGTCGTGCTGCACATCCTGCTCGCCCTCGCCGACGAGCGGCACGGCAAGCACGGCTATGCCGTGGCGCGCGAAGTCGAGGAGCTCACGGAGGGACGAATCCGCATGGGGCCCGGCACGCTCTACGGGTCCATCCAGCGCATGCTCGACGCCGCCCTCATCGAGGAAGCGGCACGGGCGCGCCGTGGGCGCGCGCAGGGTGACGAGGACGAGCGGCGCCGCTACTACCGGATCACCACCCTGGGTCGGCGCGTGCTGGAACTCGAGCTCACGCGGCTCACGGAGGTCCTCGCTGTCGCGCGCCGCAAGCAGTTGCTGCGACCGGAGCCGGCATGAGTCGGTGGAACACGCAGCCTGACCGCGGCGAACGCGTCTTTCGCGCGCTCATGCGGCTGTACCCCGCGTCGTTCCGTGGCCGCTTCCTCGAGGAGATGGTCGAGTTCTTCCACGCGAGGCGCGACGAGCAGCGGCATCACCACGGCGCGCGCGGTGTCGCGCGCCTCTGGCTTCACCTCGTCGCCGATATCGCGCTCAACGCGCCGCGCCAGCATGTCCAGGCGTGGCGCTCCACCACGGCCAGGGATCTTCCCTGGGCGACCCCCGAGTATCCCGCAGACACACACCCCATGGAGACCTTCCGCCAGGACGTCGCCTACGCGTTGCGCGCGCTCGTCCGTCATCCCGCGTTCGCGCTCGTCGCGGCGTTCACGCTTGCGCTGGGCATCGGCGCGAACACCGCGATTTACAGCGTCGTCGACGCCGTGCTTCTGCGGCCGCTGCCGTGGCCCGACAGCGACCGCCTCGTGATCGTGTACGGGGCTCGCGGCAACCAGCGCACCAACGGCGTGGCGTATCTGGACTACCGCGATTGGCGGGAGCAGAGCCGCTCGTTCGCGGAGCTCGGCATCGTGCGCGGCCAGAGCGTGAATCTCACCGGCGGCGACGCGCCGGACCGCGTCATCGGTTCGTTCGTCACCGCAAGCACCTTCCGCATGCTCGGCGCGTCGGCCCTGCGCGGCCGGTTGTTCACGAACAGCGAGACCGAGGTCGCCACGAAGGAGCCCGTCGCCGTCCTGAATGAGAACGTGTGGCGCACGCGCTTCGGCGCGCGACCGGACATCCTCGGCCAGACGCTCACGTTGAACGGCCAGGCGTTCACCGTCGTCGGCATCCTTCCCGCCGGCTTCAACGCGCCTCTGGGGACGCCCGACGTCTGGCTCCCGGTCGGCTATTACCCCAACAAGGGAGACCTGGAGCTGCGCGGGCGCGCCGGCGTGATGGTCTTCGGCAAGCTCAAGCCGAACGTCACGGTCGCCCGCGCGCAGTCCGAGCTCGACGACATCTCGACGCGCCTTGCGCAGCTGTATCCGTCCACGAACGCCGGGTCGACGGCCAACGTGCAGCCGCTGCGCGAACAGCTCATCGGATCGGCGCGCGCGCCGCTGCTCATCGTGCTCGCCTCCGTGGCCACGGTTCTCCTGATTGCGTGCGCGAACGTCGCCAACCTGCAGCTCGCGCGCGCGGCGTCGCGCCGTCGCGAGCTGTCGGTTCGCGCCGCGCTCGGCGCTGGGCGCAAGCGACTCCTGCGCCAGCTGCTCACGGAGAGTCTCGTGCTTTCGATGGTCGGCGGCGCCGCGGGTCTGGCGATCGCGTACCTCGGCGTGCGCTGGCTCGCGCGCATCGTCCCCAACCTCCTCACCGTCTACGGCGACATCACCCTCAGCGGTGGCGTCCTCGCGTTTGCGGCGCTCGTCACCATCGGCACCGGCATCGCGTTCGGCATCGCGCCCGCGTGGCAGGCCAGCCGCGCGCAGATGCAGGAGACGCTCACCGTACGCGGCGATGCGGGGGGCGCGCTGCGACTTGGCGCGCGCAGTGCGCTGGTCGTGGGGCAGCTGGCGCTGTGTGTCATCCTGCTCGTCAGCGCGGCACTGCTGACGCGCAGCCTGCTGGCGCTGACACGCGTGCAACCCGGCTTCGATCCGGATCACGTGCTGACGATGCAGTTTCGCCTGCCCGCCGCGCGCTACAACACGGAAGCCAAGATCGCCGACATGTTCACGCGGGCGATTGCCGAGGTTCGAACCGTCCCCGGCGTCGAGCACGCGGCGCTCGTGCGAGCGACGCCCCTGAACGGGAATGGCGAGACCGCGCCGTACGCCGTCGATGGCCAGCCGGTGTCCAGCAGCAAGGACCTGCCGACGGCACACCTCAATCTCGTGAGCCCGGACTACTTCGAGACGATGCGCATACCGCGGCTCGTAGGACGCGACTTCACCGGCGAGGATCGGGCGACGACGATGCCCGTCGCGATCGTGAACGAGCAGCTGGCGCGCAAGATCGCGCCGCAGGGATCCGCCGTGGGCATGCGGATCCGCGTCAATCCCGCGGACACCCTGCCCTGGGCGACGATCGTCGGCGTCGTCGGCACAGCGAAGCATTTCCAGCTGAATGAAGCGCCGCTCGACCAGATCTACCTGCCGTACACGCAGCGATCGCTGATCTTCACCGAGCTCGTGGTGCGCACGAAGGGCGACCCCATGACGGTCGCGAACCCGGTGAGGTCGGCGATCTGGCGGGTCGATCCCGATCAGCCTGTGTGGCGCGTGCGTCCGCTGACGGCGTCGATTGACGCACAGCTCGGGTCGCGCCGATTCATCATGCGATTGCTCGGCGGTTTCGCCGCGGTCGCCGTGTTGCTCGCATTGATCGGCGTGTACGGCGTCATGAGCTACGCCGTCGCGCGGCGGACGCAGGAGATGGGAATCCGCATGGCGCTCGGCGCGCGCACCAGTCAGGTCGTCGGGATGGTGCTTCGCCAGGGACTCCGGACCATCGCGCTCGCGGTCGCGCTCGGGCTCGTCGGCGCCTTCCTCGCAACGAGACTGCTGGAGACCCAGCTGTTCGGCGTGCAGCGCACCGACCCGTTGACCTTCGGCCTCGTGCCGATCGGCCTGGGCGTCGTCGCTCTGCTTGCGTGCTATCTGCCGGCGAGACGAGCCAGCCAGGTCGATCCGCTCGTGGCTCTGCGCGCCGAATGAGAGTTGGCGCGACAAAGAAACGCCGCTCGAATCGAGCGGGCGTTTCGTCCTGCAGACTTGCGCGCAGGTTACCGCGCGAGGTTCCAGCTGAAGCCCAGGCCGATGTTGTTGCCACCGTCCTGGATGATGACCTTGTGATAGCTCGCATGCAGACCCCAGCCGGCGGCCGACATGTAGAAAGCACCGGCGCCGATCATCGGACGCGTGCCGCTTTCACTCGTGCTCGTGCCGCCGGCGTCGTAGCTGAGGCGTCCCCAGCCGAAGCCAGGGGTCACGAACCCACCGATGCGCGCCTTGCTCGACTGCTCCATCGACATCGCGAGCGGAACACCGATCGCCGCCGACAGCGCAGTGGCGTCACCGGCTTTGCCCCATCCGAGGCTGCTCTGCAGGTTGATGCTCATGGCGGTGCTGCTCTTCGCCGCGGCATTGTTCCACAGCGTCGAGTGCACGTCGCCGCCGAGCATCAGCGGGTTGTCGCAGGAGAAGCCAGCCGGGCAACCGACCTGCGTGTACGCCACGGTGCCTGCGAACGCCGCGTTCATGCCGGCCTGATGGTAGAACGTGCCGCCGAACGTGTTGTTGCCCTCGCCGCTGCTCGGCGAGAAGTGTGAGTACCGGCCGGAGACGTTGTTGAAGGTCTTCTCGCCCTTCGTGCCCGGCGAGACGAGCACGGGAGTCAGCGCGCCCACGGGGGTGCCTAGCAGTGCACCATATGCAGCAACGTCCTGAGCGCTCTGGGCCGCGGCATCGCGGGAAATCATTGAGACGAGACCCACCACGGTAGCTGCCGTGAGGAAACGTCGCATACGAAATCCTCTCTGGGTTAAGGAACGCGAAAGGATTCGTCACCCCGCTGGAAATGACAAGTGACGCGCGACACACTCGCGTTATGCAAGAGAGGGCACACGTTGCGCGTGTGCCCCCTCATCGTCAGGCGACGTTTGTTTTCCCTTACGACCTCGATTTCGCGCGCTCCAGCTTCGACACGTTACCCTCGCGCGCGAGGAGGTACACGACGCCACCCTTCCCGAAGCCGACGATCGTGCGATCCTTGGGTACCTGCACGCGGTCCACGAGCGCGCCCTTCGCGTCGACGACGTCATACACGACACCACCTGCGATGGCTTTCGTCGGGATCGTGCGCACCCAGATGAATCCGTCCGCGTCAGCGCGGACACTGCCGACGAAGAACGGCGGCTTGTAGTCCGGCAGCTCGCTCGGAGTCACGAAGGTCATCTCGCGTCCCGGCCCACCGAACGCGCCACCGCCCGGCGGCGGGCCGCCCGCGCCGCCCGGTCCGGCCATGATCGTGACGCGCTGCTCGCCTCCGCCCGGTGGGCCGCCCGCGGCCGCGCCGGCGCCGAATCCGACGGCTGCGCCGCGGCGATTCGCGCTGTCCGCGGCGACCATGCGCTGTCGCACCGCCTTCACCGAGTCGAGGAACGCGACCTTGTCCTCGTCGGAGAGACGCTGCCAGTCGAACGGCATCTTCGGCGACGACTCGCGCGCACCATCGGGGCGCACCCAGTCGACGTGATAGTCGCGGCCGCGAATGAGCGCGATGGACCCGTTCGGGAGCACAGCCCAATCGTCGACCACCGGCAGCGGGTTCGCGATGGACTGCATGCGCACGCGGCCGTTCTCGTCGCGCTGTATGTCCATCTTGATCTTGGGCACCTTCAGGAAGCCGACGGTATCGAGCACGCGCGTCGCGAGATCGATGCGCACCAGCGCTGCGGTGTCGGGGGGCTCCGGCGGAGTGAATGTCCCGTTCGGGCCCATGGATCGCGCCATCATCGCGCGCATGTCGGGCGCGCCGCGGTACACCAGCCTGCCGCTGGCGTCGAAGGTCGGCACGCCGAAGACCGCATTTCCGAGGGTCATCGCGTCCTGGGACCGGGGCAGCGCCATCACGCGCTGCAGCTTGCCCTGCGGGTCGACGACGGTCATCGACTGCGACTGGGGATCGATGAAGAGCGACGAATCGCCGCGATAGGCGATGAGCGCACCCGTTCGGCCCCCGTACGCGCCGGCCGTCGCCGGCGTCGTATCGGCGACGACGCTCACCTGAGTGAGTGTCGAATCGAAGAAGAGCAGCCGGCGATTCTGCATGTCGTTCACCAGCACGCCCCGACCGATGTCCCGGATAGTGACGAATGCGCCGAGCTGCTCGCTCGATACCGCGGTGACGGGACCGAGCTGACGGGTCGGCGGGGCCTGCTGCGCGATGGCTGTTTGCGTGACGGCAACAAAGAGCGAGGAGTACAGAAGACTTTTTGTCATGGGTCGATTGGTAAGAATGATGTCATCCCGAGCGAAGCGAGGGATCTGCAGGTGAACGGCGTGCTCGTGACTTCAGATCCCTCGCTGCGCTCGGGATGACGACAAACGGCTAGGGCGCTCGGACTTCGACGCGGGTGACAGCGCCGCCGCCGCCGGCCATGAAGACCTCGGCGCCGGCCGGCATGAAGCCGCCGAAGGGGCCACCGCCCGTGCCGATGCCGGCGGTGCCGGACCGGATCGAAGCGAGATAGCGGGTGTCGAGATAGCTGGCGATGAAGGGCGGCAGGCGGCGGGACTGTGCGTCGTTCAACAGATCCTTCACGACGGGCGCGATGCGTTTCAGCAGGTCGACGGTCTGACGCCGCGCCACGATGTAACGATGGTAGATCGCATCGTGGTCGTAGTCGTCGGGCAGCGCGCTGAACTCCTTGACGATCGGCGACCAGATGCCGTCGAGCGCGATGATGTACCGGCGGTTCATCGTGGCGACGCTGTCCGCCTGCACGCTGGTGAGATGCAGGGTGTCCTGATCGCGGAGGATCGCCGCCAGCGGGTTCGGGATGCCGCCGTTGCCGAACATGGCGCGCAGCATGATCTCCGGCGCCTTCGTGCCCTGCGTGCGCCGGCCGCGATCCAGCTGCTGCGTCAACATCTGCCGTTCACGCGTCGGTCCGACGTCGAAGCGCAGCAGCGCGGTGAGCGTCACGGGCGCGCGGATCGCGCTGAAGGCGGGATTCGTCGACCCGAAGCGCCGATTCACGTCGTAGCGGAAACGCTGGTTCGCGGCGTCAAAGCCGCGGACGAAGAGCAGCGAGGCGTCGGGGAGCGGTGTCTGTCCCCAGCCGCGCACGTTCTTCGATCCGTGCATCAGCAGGTCCGCGGCCGCCAGCGGGTTCGACAGCTGGAAGGACAGCGTCGCGCGCTGAGGCATGTGCACCTTCAGCGGATTGAAGGAGAGCGACATCGTCGCCGTCGACGTCCACGGCCCCTCGCAGCTGAAGCGTCCCGCCACGCGACCGAGCTGGTCGCGGAGACACTCGCGCGCCGACCGCGAGCCATTCGTCAGCAGCGACTGCATGCCGTTCGCGATCGTGGTGTCGGCAGTCGCCGATGGATTGAAGATGAACGCGCGATCGTTCGCCGAACCGTCGCCGTTGATGTCCCCGGCCACCATGGGCGTGTACGGCATGCCGGACCGGAATTGGCCGAACCAGCTCACGCGCAGGAAGTCGAAGAAGTTGTAGCCCACGCTGTACCCGATCTGATGCGGCGACTGCGCGGAGCGTCCCCATGCCACCTCGAACGGATTGCCCGCCGTGCTGCTGAACCCACGGTACTGCTCGCGACTGTGCGAAAATGTGTACCACGCGCTCCACGACAGGCCCGTGCTGAAGCGCGTCGGCGACAGCTGCAGGGTCGCCTGATATCCCTCCGAGCGCAGGTCGGACAACAGCTCGGAGACGCGGGAGTACCGCGGCGTGACGCGCGCGTCCTGCGGAGCGATGGCGCCCGTCGACGACACGATGCTGGTCGTCCGAACGTACACGGGGCGTCCGCCTTCGTCGCCGAGCGAGAACTGCTGCACCGGGCTGAAGTTGCGGTCGACGGTACTCGTCTGATTGAGGTTCATCGAGTACGTCAGATTCAGCGACGTCGAGAAACGGTTGTTGAGGGTCGGGCCGCTCCACTGGATGTTCGATCGCACGCTGCGCGGTGACGCGTAACCGCGCGAGAAGGCGGTGACGTTGGGAACGGTGTTGATGAACGTGGGACCGGAGCCCGTCGCACACTGAGCCGGAATCTGCGAGGGATCGGAGAGGTACGCATTCCAGTTCGGCGCGGGCGTCGCGGCGCCGACGCAGGTGAGCTGCTGCACGGCGCTCGGCAGTCCCGTGTTGTCGAGCGCCGCACCCACGAGGTTCGGTCCGGGGACGTTCTGGAACAGCCCGATGCCGCCGCGAACCACCGCGCGCGGGCCGCGCTGCGCGCCAAAGAAGGACGCGATCTGCGCGGCGGTGCCGTACGTCCAGGAGAAACCTGCGCGCGGACTCACGTACAGCCGGTTGGGCAGCTTGTCGTTGCGGATGCCGAACAGCGTATCCAGCGACCGGTTTGCGCTGGGGGTCGACAGGAACTGCGTCCCATCGACGCGCACGCCGTACGTGAGCTGGAGATTGTCCGTGCGGCGGTACGAATCACCGAGCGACAATCCCGCGGCGACCTGGCCGACTTCACGCTGTCGCGGTGACAGCTGCCGCGAGAACGACGCGGGGTTGTTCGCCTGGAAATCGGCGAGCGAGTTGTACGAGAACGTGCCGAGCGTATTGAAGGCGAACAGCTGGTCGGCGGTCTCGTGACGCAGCTCGCTCGTCAGCTTGAGACGATGCTTGTTGTTGGCGCTGAACCACGACAGCTGATTCTGCAGCTGCTCGGACGTCGTCGTCAGCGTCGAGTTCATCGCCGGATTCCCGCCGAGCGAGACAGTCTGCACGCCGGTGGTGCCGTCGTCGAAGGTGGAGTTGACCCGCACACGCGCCGCGGGCACGTCGAGGTAGGGCGTGCTGTACATCTTCGATGCGCTGACCCCCAGGGACGTTTCGGTGAGGATCCCGACGCCGAAGTAGCTGCTGTGCCGGCCCTGGACCCCGAAGCGCCAGTTCGTGCGGTCCCCGCCGAACCCCGGCGTCTCGAGCGCGGATCCTCCCGTGGGACTCTGACGCCCCCAGCTGCCGTTGAACGTCATGTTCACCGCGCGCCCACTGGTCGCGCTGGGCGACGTCAGGTCGAAGCTCCCGAAAATGAGACCGTTGTCGCCGATGCGATCCTCACGCAACCGCCGCGCGAACGCCGGAATCCGCTGCTGCGACATGATGCCGACCACGGAGTCCCGCGCCGCCATCGAGACGCCGGACGCCTTGAGCCCCGCGGCATCCGTCGTGAGCAGCGTCTCGAAGTCGTTCATGCGCCGGCCCAGCTGGTACGAGACGTTGTAAAACATCTTGTCGAATACCAGCGGACCCGACACCAGGCCGCCGAGCGAGGCGTTGGTGTATTCCTGGCCGAGCCGGCGGGCAGCGGCGTCGGTCCACTGCATCGCGGGGGAATCGAAATTCAGGCTGTTCGTGCGCGAGATGAAGTTCGATCCCGAGCGCGACCGCATGCTCAGCTGTCCGCCGCTGAAGCCGCCGCGCGACACGTCGTACGGCGATGTCACGAGCGACGTGGACACGGCCGCGTCGCGCGGAAGCGTCGAGCCGCCGAACATCATCCCGTTGAGCGTCATGTTGTTCTGATCCGCGCCGAGCCCGAACACCGAGAAGCCGGACGACCCGTCGTCGTTGGTCGCGGGCTGCACGCCAGGCAGCGTTGCGGCCATCGCCGCGAGGTCGCCCAGCAGATTCGCGGGCACCTCGCTGGCGGCCACCTGGCGCTCGGTGCCACTGGCGTCCGGCGCGACGTCGTTGCGGCGCGGCCGGTCTCGCTGGCTCTTCACCTCCACGGCGTCGAGCACCGCGTTCACGCGCTGGAGCCGCGCGTCCGCGATCAGGATTTCCTCATCAGCGACGCGCTTGACCTCGAAGCGGCGCGCCGCGAAGCCGATTGCCGCGAAGGAGACCATGTAGTCGCCTTCGCCACCGGGGAAGGTGATCGTGAAACGTCCGTTCTTGTCCGTCCGCGCGGTGCGATTCACGTTGCCCGCGAGCGACGTCGCGGTGACGACGACGTTCTCGATCGGCAGGCTGTCGGGTCCGGTCACCCGGCCGCGAATGACGTCCGACTGCGCGGCGGCGACGGGCGCGGTCGCCGCGACGAGGACGGCCACCAGAAGCGCGGTGCGAAAGCGTCTCAGACTCATATGAAAGGCAAGGCGGAGGCGAGTGGTCGACAGATCCACTTCTTGGACTCTCCCGCCGGGCGGAAGGTTGCCTGTACGCTTACGATTGCGCCCGCAGCGACGTGGGCGTCAAATCCGCGATGGTCTGCTGCTGTGGCGCCTCGAGTGGGAGCATCACGGTAAAGCTCGTCCCCACACCCACGATGCTCTCCACCGAGATCGTGCCTCCCAGTCGTTCCACCAGCTTGCGCGTGATGCTGAGGCCGAGCCCCGTGCCGCCGAACTCGCGCGTGCGCGACTGGTCCACCTGCCGGAAATCTTCCCAGATCACCGAGAGATGCTCCGGCCGGATGCCGATGCCGGTGTCGTTGACGTCGATGCGCACGCCCATCGCGTGCGGACGCACCACGATCGACACGCCGCCGCGCGAGGTGAACTTCATCGCGTTCGACAGCAGGTTCAGCAGGATCTGCTTCAGCTTCGTGCGGTCGCTGACGATCGTCGGCGTCTCCTTCGCCACGTCCACCGTATAGCTCAGCGATTTGCGGCGGATCATCGGCTCCATCTGCTGGCTCGCCTCGCGCACCACCTCGTCGAGCGACAGGTCCTCGAGCGTGAACTGCATCTTCCCCGCTTCGATCTTCGCGAGGTCGAGGATGTCGTCGATGAGCGCGCGCAGGTGGTCGGCGGCCGCGCGCGTACGCTCGAGCGGATCTCGCTGCTGGTCCGACAGCCCGCCGAACATCCCCTCGAGCAACAGCGCCGCGTAGCCGACGATGGCGTTGATCGGCGTCCGGAGCTCGTGGGACATGCTGGCGAGGAATTCCGATTTGAGACGATTCGCCTTTTCGACCTCGTGTGCCTGCCAGAGCAGCTGGGCGTTCTGCTCCTCGAGGTGCGCCGTCGCCGCGCGGATGCGGTCCTCGAGATCGAGGTTGAGCCGCTTGAGCTCCTCATAGAGGCGCTCGTTTTCCACCTGCTGCCGCAGGTCGTGCAAGGCGGACACGACGGCGATCGGCTCGCCGCGCTCGTTCTCGATCTTGCCCGCGACGACTTCGACCGGAAGCATCGAGCCCGTGCGCGGATCGGTGAGCTGCATGCGCGACTGCGTCGACTTGTCCGTCGAGAGCAGGAAGTCCGAGATGAACGTCGTGAAGTGCGTGTCGTTCCCGCGCACCGCCTGCTGCTGGCGCCGCGACGCCGCCTTTTCCGCGATCTCGAAGAGCCGCTCCGCCTGGTCGTTCATCAGGATGATCTTCGACGCGTTGTCCGTGACGAGGATCGGGTCGGCGACGTTCTCCAGGATCAGGTTCAATCGGTCGCGCTCGCCCGCCGCCTTGATCTCGGCCTGCCGGACGCGCTGCACCTGCCGCTCCAGCTCGTGCGAGGCACGCCGCAGGTCCGTGACGTCGCGTAATACTGACAGCACGGCGTCCTCCGGGCCGACGCGCTCGCCCAGCGGATGTGCGAGCACCTCGAACAGCAGGTCGCCACCCTCGTCCGGATCGACGAGGTTCAGCTCGCGCGCTTCACTCCCGCGCATCCCCGAACCCACCATCGCCGCGCGAGACAGGAACGAGGTGAAGAGCAGGTTGTTCATCTCGACCGCGCGACGCCGCCCCGCGCTGTCGTCCTCGTTGACGGCGAGCAGGTGTTCGGCGCGCCGGTTCTGTGCGATGATGTCGTTCGCCGCATTGGTGATGACGACGGCGTCCGGCAGCGAGTCCACCATCAGCGTCAGGCGGTCGCGCTCGCGCGTGAGCCGGTCACCCTGATCCTTCCACCACTGCAGCGCCGAGAGCCGCGACAGGATGGAGCCCGCCATCATCGTGATGTCCGCGAGGTCTCTGGCGCTCGCGTCGTCGAGCGGCGTGGCGATGAGAACCACGCCGCCGGGCGCGGTATTGAACGCCCGATCTCGCAGTGGCACCAGCCGCGCTCCCGATGCGGCAAGCAGCTGCTCCGCCTGCGAATCCGGCATGATCGCCGGCGCGCCGCGGAAGTGCGGCTGCGGCATCGGCAGCGCGGTCCAGTCGTGCAACGGCCCGAAGCGCCCAACGCGCGCGACGCGGGATGATTCCCGCACCACCGGAGTCAACGCGAGGGCCGACACCATCAACGGATGATTGCGGTCCTCGATCTGCTCCGGCAGCTGTCGCGCGTCGTCGCCGCGCAAACGCACCTGGTCGACGAACACCAGCGCTTCCTGCGCAGGGACGAAGCGCAGCATCGCGGCGGCCGGGCCGCCCGCCAGCGAGCTCAGTTCATTGAGGAGAAACGAAACTGCTGACGCGTAATCCGGCGCTTCCGCGAGCGCCGACAGCAACCGGGCAACCCGCCGATCATCTCCGCCGACGTCGGCGGCTACGAGATCATGCGCGCGACTGCTCAAGTCTCCGTCTCAGCTCCGCATTCTCGCGCTGCAGGCGATCGACATCGTCGCTCCCCGCGCCGACTTCACGCGGCCGCGACACCGGCGCCGTGATACCCACGGCCTCGGAGTACTTCAGGTACGTGTCGATGGATGCCACGACGACACGCGCTTCGACGGTCACCAGATCGATGCCCACGAGGGACACGCGGACCCAGGCGTCGATGACGATGCCCTTGTCCAGTACTCGATCGAGTACGTCGATAAGTGAGCTGCCACTTGGGGTTCTTTCGACCGCCATACGGTGTTCTCCCTCAGCGTCGGGTTTAGGGCTAAGCGCGTGCGACGCGTGCCGTAGGGCGCGCGCGTTCCATCAGTTGGCTCGTCACTTTCCACCGCCTTTCCGCTTCGACGGCTCGACGCCCGCACCAGCTACCAGACGCTCGAGCTGTGCCTCGATCCTTCTGAGCCGCTCATCGGTTCCCGATCCGAGTGCCATCGGGCTGGCCGACAGCCGCGGATCTCCCTTCCACCAGTTCAAGCCGATCTCCTGTGCCTTGTCGATCGAGCACACGAGCAGCCGTATCTGGATGGTAAGCAACTCGACGTTCGCGAGGTTGATCTTGATGTCCCCCGCGACGACGAGCCCTTTGTCCAATACCCGGTCGAGGATGTCGACCAAGCCGTGCGTACGTGTCGGATTTGCGAACTCAGGCAATTATCGGCATCCCCGGTGATTGGCCTGAGCTAACGTAGCCGGCCGAGTGGGCCCAAATCGATGTCGAGGTCCTCGTCGCGCAGGCCAAAGGCCGTTTTGAGCTCTTCCATTCGCTCATTCAGTCGCAGGAGAGCCAGCCCCAGCCGCTCGATCTCTTCCGACGACAGCGTGCCGCTGTCCATCCGCCGTACCGCTTGGTGCTCCAAGACTTTACGGACAACCTCTACCAGGGTCAAGACAAGCCGTCCCAGCTCCTGCGCCGCGCTGTCGGGCTGCGCGTTGATCCTCTGGGGAAGCGAGCGCGACAGCTCCGCCAGCTGAATCTCCAAGTCGTCGCTCTCGCTCATTGGACACCAGAGAACGTATACAGCGGGAGCGGGCCCTCCAGCCGTGCCTCCGCGAGCGCGGGGAACGCGGCGACAGCAGCACGGTACGCCGGGAGATGCTCCCGCCGTACGAGATGGGCGAACGACGCGCCCCGTCCGTCCGCCAGCGAAGTCACCGATTCGGCGACGACGACCGGACCCAGCGCGTGCTTCAATGCGAAGCCCGGGCTGCTCGACATCGCCTCCCGCAGCGTCTCGAGATACTCGCGTCCCGGTCCGCTCGCCTCGTCCACAGCCGCTTCCCGCCTGGTCGACGTATCCGTTCGCGCCCAGTCCAGCTTTCCCGCGACGGTCGTCATCACGAGATGCATCTCGACGCAACCGGCGAATTCTTCCAGCACCCGCACGAGTTGCGGACGATTCTCCAGATGCGTGCAAGGCTCGTCGTCGTTCGCGAACGTCTGGGCAAAGCGCGTCGGGACGACGGTGAGACCCGATTCGACGGCGGCGCGCAGAACGGCGTCGTGTGTCCTGATGTGCTCGAGGGACGGCGCGCTCCCGATGAAACCCGCATCGACGGTACCGACGATCGCCCCCAGCGCGCCGCAGCGCACACCCCGGACACGTCGATCGTGGAAGCCGGCAATGGCCGGCAGCCGCGCGATGTCAGCGCCCCGAATCAGGCCGTACAGATACGTCGGCAGTCGCGGCGGCCCGCTGTTGGCGTTCGAGCATCGTTGCCACCGATGAGATCAGCACCCGCAGGTCGAGCTGGATGAGATCGATGTCGGCGATTCCGATCTTGATGTTCGCGTGAATGACGACACCCTTGTCGAGCACGCGATTCACGAGATCGGAGAGGACCAGCCGCTCCGGTTCGTAGACTTCCTCGAGATCGGAGGACTCGCTCACCCCTTGGCTCCCTCGGCGGCGAGCGCGGACGAGCCGCTCTGTGCCACGAAGTTGTACGGTGGCCACGGACCGGTGAAATCGAAGGTGACGCCACGCGGCTCGAGCGCGCGTGCGTGCGATGTGACGGCCGCGCGAAAATCGTCGCCGCGCTTGCGGTCGACGAGAAAGGCGGCGTTGAGGACCATGGTCGTGTTGCCGGCCTGCGCCGCGTCCGTCGCCGGCGTCAGCGGCCGCGACACCGAGGCCCGCGCGATCCTGCCGAGCTCCTCGAACACCTGCTTCGCCATCCGCTGGCTCGCGCCCCTGATCGCGCTTTTCGCCCTGTCCGACAGCTTCCGCTCCAGGAGATAACGCTGTCCCGGCGATGCCGACGCTGCCTGTTTGCGCAGGGCGGCGACGTCGGCATCGAGCTCGTCGATGTGTTCCAGCATGATTTCATCGCGTCGATGAACGCGCAGCCCGAACTCGTCGGCGTCGGCCACGCGGTCGAACACGGCGCCGAGCTCCGCGCTTTGCGCGCCGAGTGAGCGTTGCACCGCGGCGTCGCTCCCCCACATGGAGAACATCGGCAGCGGAATGACGCCGCCGTGATCCTGCGCCCAGGTGAGGACGCGGTCGTGCGCCATCGCGCGCGGACTCAACCAGCTGACCGTGCCGCTGTGCTGCTCGATCGCATCGGGGCCGTACGCGCTGGCGGGCAGGCGCGACACCAGCGCGGCGACGTTGCCGGCCGCCAGCAGACGCACCGGGACGTCGTCGATGCCGACCGGCGCGCGCGTGACGTCGAACCCCGACCGCACGATGCCGTACGCGTAGATGACTTCCGTCAGATCCTCAGCCCTCAGCGTCAGCCGACGTCCACGAAGCGGCCCAGCGTCGCAGAGCGTCGATACCGATTGGTGGTGGATCCGTGATGGGCGCTTCAAAGTGCACGGGGGCATTCGCGACTGGAAGTGCGGCGGCGCTGGTCGCGCGATTGAGGACCACGCCGGCGACGGCGATGCCACGCTGCGCGACCTGCGCGGCGAGCCGCTCCGTCTCGGCGCGAACGACCGGCTCGTCGAGCGCCACGAGAACGACGCCCGAGCGCGCGGCGTCCCGCATCAGGGCGTCGAGCGCGCGGAGATTGCGCGCGAAATCCAGCAGCTCGCGCGCCGTCTCGCCCAGCCCGGCCACGTCCTTGTACTTGAGCATGAGACGCATGAGCTGATGGGTCCACGCCAGCGCGAGCGCGGGCATCTCGAGCAGCCGCAACAGGTGGCCCGTCGGCGCCGGATCGACGACGACGCGGGCGTAACGGTCCTGGAACAACGCGTCCGATATCAGCGACAGCGCGTAGACCTCGTCGACACCGGGAGGCGCGAGCGACAGGAGGTCGCGCGCGATCGCGCGGTCGTGGCTGAGATCCACGCCGCGGCCGACGAGCGCATCGAACAGCGCGTCCACACGCGCCTGGTACTCGCTTCGCAGCCGGCCGAACGCCGCGGTGGCGTCCATCTGGCGCGCGAACAGCGCGGGAGCCGAGGCGATCGGCGTATCCGCGTCAGGGATTGCTTGATCGAATGCGTCCGCCAGCGACGGCGCGGGGTCGGTCGACACGACGAGCGTGCGATCGTACTCGGAAGCCGACAGCGCCAGTGCGGCTGCCACCGTCGTCTTGCCAACGCCACCCTTCCCCGCCACGATCGTCAACGGTCGGAGTACCGAGGTGAGGCTGGGCGTCCGCGTCCGCTTTGTCTCGGCGGATCGCTTGGGCGCGACACGAGTGCGGCCCGCACGTCGTGCCGGCGTCGCCGGACGCATGGCGTCGATCCACGCGTCGAGACCCTTCGCTCCGACCGGCCAGTGGTCCAGATGCGGCACCACGAACTGCGTCGCCGCGTCGACGTCCGCGTTCTTCGGCGGAGCGCCGTCCACGCCGTTCCATACGATGGCGGCGACGTCGATTCCGAGCTCGCCCAGCGCCGCGAGATAGCGGCGCGTCTCGTCGAGCACCAGTGTCTGCCTGTTGGTCACGACGACCGCCGCCGATCGCTGGGCATCGTGCAGGGAATCCTCGAGCGCACCGACGAGCTTTGTCATCTCCGCGAGGAACGCGTCCGCGTCGTCCGTCTTGTACGATCGCGTGAGCGTGCGGACCATGAAGCGGTGCTTCGCCTGCATCGCGTCCAGCAGCCGGACCAGGGCGCGAAAGGTGCGCGGCAGATTGAGGAGACGCAGCGTGTGCCCGGTCGGCGCCGTGTCCACGATGATTCTCCCGGCCTCACTCGCACCGATCGTCAGCTCGGCGAGCGCCAGCGCCGCGAAGATCTCGTCGCTCCCTGGCAGCGCCGTGTCGACGAGCGGCCCGATGTCGCTCTCGTCGAGATACGTTCCGCGATCGAGGATCGTGCGGATCGTGTTGCCCCAGCGCGCGAGAAAGCGCTCGCGCAGCGCCGTCGCATCGAGCGTCTGCGCGCGCAGCTGTGGCATCCCCGCGACCGGCGTGGGCTGCGCGCCGACAGCCTGGTCGAGCACCAGCGGAAGCGCTTGCGCCGGATCTGTGGAGAGCAGCAGCGTCGGGGTCGATCGGCTCGCGTACATCGCGAGCGCCGCAGCGCACGTCGTCTTGCCGACGCCGCCCTTCCCGACCACGAGCGTCGTGCGCGGCAGTTGCGCGACGAGCGCGCCGACCGCGCTACCGTTCTTGTTCGTCGCCGCCGAAGCTGCCCTCGCCAGGACCAGTCACCTTCACCGGTCCGCCGGACACGCCCTTCCCGAGCCGCTCGCGCCACGCACGAACCTCGCGCAGTCGCTGCATCAGCGCCGCTTCGCGCGCGACGTACTCGTCGTCGTCGATGTCGCCGAGCTCGAGCTGCATCTGCAGTTCCATGAGCTCCTGCTTGATGCTGCTGTCGTCCGTGAGCTCCTCATCGACGACCTGGGCCACCTTGTTCAGCGACCACTTGATGCCCGCGACGGGGCCGGTGATCGGAAAGAAGAGGACCTTGGAAATCAGACCCATGGAGAGATCGCGCTCGGAAGAAACTACGCTTGTCGGCTTGTCAGCTTGTCAACCAGTCCCGTCGCATTTGACAAGCCGACAAGCTGACAAGCGTCGTTTCGCTCTCGCAAAGAAGCGTCAATCCGCCCTTTCAAGTTTCAACTTGATGTTCACAAAATTGTACGGCGGCCACGGCCCCGAGTACTTGAACGTCAGGATGTCCTCGTACTTGCGGCTGATCTCCTTCACGCGCTCGTCGAACATCCCTTCCTGCGCGCGATCGACGAGGAAGGCGGCGTTGAGGATCATGCGGTCGCCGATGGGCTTGTTGCTGCGGCTCGCCACGGCCACGGATTTCAGGAACTCGTGGATGTCGGCGACGTAGCGCTGACTCGTCTCCTCGAGTGAGGATTCCACGAGACGGCCCAGCTGCATGCGCGCGAAGTAGGTCGAGCTGCTCGTGTGGCGGCTGATCTCGTCCTTGAGGCGCCGGATCTCCTCGTTGTCCTGCTCGAGCGAGGCGACGACCTTGTCGCGGTCCCACAGCACCTTGAGACCGAACTCGATCTTGTCCTGCATCTTGTCGAGCACTTCGCTGAACGCCTGATACGTCGAGCGCAGCAGCTCGGTGACGTCATCCTCGGACCGAAAGACGGTGCCGAACGACATCGGGATCACCGTGTGCTCCTTCATCACGGTCTCGTTGACGAACTCGTGCGCCAGCACGTTCTCGCGCGTCGGATCGTAGATGACGATCGGCGTGTCGCTCACGACCGCGGCGAGATCGTTGTGGTGCACGGTGTACACGCGCTGCCCGCCGCCGATACCGATGCCGCCGAACTCGCGATCGTTCTCGCTGCGAATGATGCAGTAGACGTACTTGCCACCCTCTACCGGCACCGCGGGAGTGTCAGGCGATTGCGTGTGCGGCTCCGTCATGACCCCCCTCGGGCGGTTTCGGCGGACGGCATTGCCCGCCAGGCAGCGCTAGAGGATCGTATGGCGGCCAGCGTTCGGCAAGTCCTACTGCTGCAACATCCTGTGCCGCAGCGCACCGAGCTTGCGGCGGACCGAGCCGTCCATCACGGTGTCACCGACGCGGACGACGACGCCGCCAAGGATGCGGTCGTCAACCGTGAGATGTGGCACGACAGTCTTGTTGAAGACCCTGGACAGTCGGTCCGCGATCACGTTGCGCGTCTTCTCGTCCGCCTCGCGCGCGACAGTCACGTTCGCGTGCATGCGATTCTCCGCGAGGTCCACGAGGTCCATGTACTCCTGCGCGATCTCGGGGATCAGCATCTGGCGCCGGTGCGTGACCACCGATTCGACGAAGCGCACGAAGCGGCTCGGCGCGCGATCAGACAGCGCCTTGCGGAGTACCTCGTTCTTGGACGCCGCGTCGACGCGCGGCGTCTGGAGAAATGCGCGGAGCTTCTGGTCGCGCTGCATGGCTTCGGCGATGCTCTGAATCAGCGTTCCCCAGCCGCGCAGGTCCTTGGCTCGTTTCGCGAGCTCGAGCAGCGCCTCTGCGTAGTTGCGCGCGATCGTCGACTGGCGCATCTACCGCCCGGCCGACGGCCGGCGTTCGGCCGAGAGAGACGTGAGGAACGACTCGACGAGCTTGCGGTTCTTGTCGCTGTCGAGATTCTCCTCGACGACCTTGGTGGCGCCGGCGATCGCAAGGTCGACCGCCTCGCGACGCAGCTCGGCGATCGCGCGGTCGCGCTCCGACTGGATCTCGCGTCGCGCGCGCTCGATCATCTCCGTCTGCTCCTGACGCGTGCGCTCGAGGAGATCGTTGCGCGACTTCTCGCCGAGCTGACGAGCCTCGGCGATCAGCTGCTGCGCTTCCCCGCGTGCCGCCTCGATCCGCTCGCGGTGTTCGGCCAGGAGACGCGCCGCTTCCTCACGATCGCGCTTGGCGGCGTCGATCGCGTCCTGGAGCGCCTTCTCCCTCGCTTCGACGGCACCGAGGATGGCCGGGAAGGCCTTCGCCTTCAGAATCCAGAAGAGCACCAGGAAAATGATCAACGTCCAGAACATCACGTTGACCTTGATGTCCATGAGGCCGCCGCTCGGGGGGGCGGCGGCTTCGTGTTCCTGGATGAGCAGAGCGAGCAGCTGGTTCATTGAGTTGGCCTGAATGTCAAAAGAGAATCGGGTGACGGCCGGCGGTAACCGCATGCGGCTTCCGGGCGCCGCGAACGATCAACCGCCGGCCGTGTTCCCGGGATCAGAACTTCGTCCAGATCATGAGTGCGACGACGATGGCAAAGAGCGCGGCGCCCTCGATGAACGCCGACAGAATCAACGCGCCGGTCTGAATCGTTCCGGCCATCTCCGGCTGACGCGCCATGCTCTCCGTCGCAGAGCCACCGATGCGACCGATGCCGATGCCCGCACCGATGGCCGCGAGGCCGGCGCCGATGCCCGCGCCCATCAGCGCCCAGGCCATCGAGTAGCTCTGGTTGTACCCGCCCGCGGCTTCGGCTGCAGTCTGCAGAAGCGGAAGAATGCTCATGTGTGTTGCTCCGATTGAAACGTTCTACTGCCGTTCGCCGCGCGTCCGTCCTGCGACGCCGCTCGTCACCGAGGCCCGGGCCTCAACGAGCTTCTCCGGTCGCTCGACTGGATACTTCTCTCACAGGTGCAGCGTGGCCTGTGAGAGTCCTGCATTCTTCGAAACGCGGAAATGGGAAATGGGAAATGGGAAATGGGAAATGGAGAATGGAAAATGGGTCCGGGACGCTACCTCGTTCCAACGCCCGCAGCGGTGAAGCAGAGAGCATCCCGAACCCATTCTCCATTTCCTATTTCCCATTTCCCATCCATTCCCCATTCTCCATTTCCATTTCCGCCGTTCTCGAGTCACTAGTGATGCGCCGACCGAATCTGCCCGATGAACACCGCCGCGAGCAGCGAAAAGATGAACGCCTGAATCGCGACGACGACGACTTCCAGCCCGGTGATGAACAGCGCCATCGGAATCGCGCCAAAGGCGACGAACCATCCGAACAGGAAGATCAAGCCGATGAGCGAAAGAATGATGACGTGGCCCGCGATCATGTTCGCGAAGAGACGTACCGTCAGCGCAAACGGCTTGGTGAATTTGCTGATCAGCTCGATCGGCGTCATGATCACCGTGAGCGGCAGCTTCAGCGCGAGCGACATGTCGTGCGGCCAGTACACGATCGTGTTGAAATAGCCCGCGCCCAACGCGCGCATCCCGGCGCTCTCGATCATGATGAAGGTGATCGTCGCCAGCGTCGCGGTGACCGCGATGTTGCCGGTGGCCGTCGCGCCGTACGGGATCAGCCCGAACGCGTTGCAGACGAGAATGAAGAAGAAGAGCGAGAGGCAGAACGGCACGTACTTCTCGCCGCCGTGGCCGCCGAGCACCGGGATGTAGATCTCGTTGCGCAGATAGAGAATGATGGCCTCGAGTCCGGCGGCGAAGCCGCGCGGCCGTCCGACTTCGTGCGTGTGGCGCTTGTGCGCGGCGGCGGTCGTGAGGAGGACGATCGCGACGACGGTCGCCGAGATGAACAGCCAGACGACGTGCTTCGTCGGACCGATGTCCGCGAGGATGGTTTTGCCGCCGATGACGACGGGCCACGTGGGCAGCGTCAGCTCACAGGCCCAGGCGGCCTCGTACCGGCCATGTTCGTTGCGGTCGGCGAAGCCTCGAAAGCACGGGTACTCGAAATGTTTCGAGTCGGTGAGGTGCGGCATGAGGAGATCCGCAGGCCCCAACTTCGCGGGCGCCGCGGCGTGCTCCTGCGCCGAGAGCGCGGAGCTCACGACGAGCAACAGCATCCCAACGAGCAGGCGTTTCATCGTTTCAGGAAGATTGGTTCGACGACGGTGGTAACGAACAGAAAGGCCGCGAAGCTGAGCAGCGCGGGCGCCACCGGAGCCCGCAATAATCTCGCTAGGACGACAGCGTAGAGCACCAATACCACGAGCCGCAGTACGCTCCCGAGTCCCCAGCCGAGCAGAAGATTCTGCCGCTGCATCGCGCGGGCGACGCCGAACGCGACGAGCTGCACCGCGAACGCGAGCGCAGCGCTCGCGAGCACCATGGACCGTGCGTCGGGCGACGAGAGCGTCCACGCGATCGCGCCGATGATCGCGATGCTGAGGATGCAGGCTGTCGCGTACTCGACGAACCCCCTCATCGCTTGCTCCCCTTGGTGACGCGCCGCACCATCGTCCAGAACGCGAGCCCGGCTCCCCCCAGCACCAGCGCGATGAGGAGCCACGGTGATGTTCCGAGTCGCCGATCGAGCCAGATGCCGGCCAGCGCGAAGCCGACAAGGATGACGGCGAATTGCAGCCCGATGCCGGCGAACTCACTGCCCGACATGCCCTTACGCTGGCCCATCAGCCGGTCGTATTCGACCTGCGGATCCACCGGACGCGGAGCATCCTTTGGCGGCTTGTTGGTCAGAATCCCCTCGCAGTCGGGTCGAAAACTAGGGCTTGTGAAATTTTTCTCAAGCGACTTCTAATGAAAGGCCGTTAAGGCGGTCCCAGCAAACATCTGGGTGACCCAAGTCACGGTCGGATCGTCACTTCCGCGGTCAAGATAATGTTGACTGTTCGCTCCCCGGTTGATAAGTTCGGCCTCCCGACATTTTGTGACCAACGCGGCTCGTGATCGTGATGAGCAGCAGAAAGGTCGCCTTCAAAGACAGCGAACAACTGATGAGCTCGCGCTTCCTCATTCCTGCGTTGTGTATCGGTGCGATTGTACTCGCGTGCGGTCCGCGCGCGCACAACGAAGCGTCGACTCCAAAAAAGACCACGCCGACCGTCGCGCAGGCGGGCAGCGAGATGACGCCGGTGACGCCTGTGGCAGTCAAGTCAGAGCATCGCGAGAAGAAGCCCGCGATCGCGGCCCAACTGTCGGTCCGCGCTGAAGAGTCCAGCATCCGCCTCGCGCTGCACGTGACGAACACCAGCAAGAAGCGCGTCGAGCTCACCTTCCCCAGCGGTCAGACCTACGACTTCGTGATCCTCGATTCCCTCGGCCGGGAGATGTGGCGTTGGGGCAACGGCCGGATGTTCACGCAGGCGGTGCGCAACAAGCTGCTGACCGGCGGCGAGTCGATCGATCTCGAGGAGACGTGGAAGGATGCGCCTCTCGCGCCCGGCCGCTACATCGCGAAGGCAGTGCTCACGAGCGAGAACTATCCGCTGACCGAGCAGGCCGAGTTCACGGTCACGACGACGACGGTCGCCTCGCGGTAGGCTGTGTCGCGCAAGCGGCCACGTCCCACAAAAATGCGGATTTGACGGATTAGATCAGATCGTCTGTTCGTTAATTCAAAAGCTCCTCGTCGCCACTGCGAGAGGAGCTTTTTTGTTGCGGTCAACGGTCCGCATTCATTCGCGGAATCGGCGTCCTTGCCGTACGTGACCGCTTGCGCGCCGGAGCCTAGTTCTGCGTGTGCCCGAACACGTTCTCCTGCGGCGGTTCCGAGAATGTGTGCGGGCGCTGGTGGAGCCGGGCGCGGAGCTCAGCGGTGATCTTCGCTCCCTCGTTCATCGCTGTCCGATGCGTGGCGGCGTCGTACTCGCCGGTCAGCAGCCAGGTTGGGTCGATGCCGAACTCACGGATCACCGCGGCCAGGACCTCGACCGTGGGATGGGGTGAGTCTTCGTCGATGCTCATCCGGAGCGACACTTCCTCGAGTCCCAGCGATGCAGCGAGGATCCCAAGGTCGCGCGACTTGTCGGTCGCCAGCAGGAGCTCACGCAGGCGGCAGGCTATGGCGGCTCTATCAAAGGCAGACAAGGCAGTCTTGGAGGAGGAGGACAAGGAGTGTGACCTGACTCACCTTGCAAGTTTCGGTCCGACAGGGGGTTACCTCAGCGGTTTTCCACCCGGTAGCCGATCCTGTCGTCGAGTCGCACGCCGCTGCGCATCAGACTCCCCCCTCCGCGCCCCACGATCCTGCCGCCGACGTCGATCGTGGACTCGGCAATGAACAGCCGCTTCGAGTGATGCACGACGCGCCCGGACGCGACCATCTCTCCCTCAACGACCGGCGCGAGCAGGTGCACGTTGAACGACACCGTCAGCACGAACACGTCCGTCACGAGCGATTGCGCCGCGAAGAATGCCGCGTCGTCGAGCATCTTGAAATACACCGCGCCGTGCGCGGCGTGCGCCGCATGATGCATGTCGGCGCGCACCGCCATCCGAATCTCCGCCTCGCCCTCTTCTATATGTATGGCGGGCTTGAAGAACTGATTGATCGGCGCCGTGACGTACATGCGCTCGAGCGCGGAGTAGTGTGACATAGGTGCGAGGTGCTGGGTGCTAGGTGCTCGGTGCTAGTGAACGTATCACCGCCGATGCAACTCACCCCATCACCTTGGCTCCATCCCGGCCACCCTACCACCCCACCTCCCTACCACCCACTTTTCGCCGATGGCCTCGCCCGCACGAAAGCAGGAAGACGATCGCGACGTCGAGCTCCTGGACCAGCTCGCCGCCGCACGCCGCGCGCTCGTCGACCAGATCGCGCGACGCATCGTCGGACAGCATGACATCGTCGACAACCTCGTCGCCGCGCTGCTCGCCGGCGGCCATGCCCTCCTCGTCGGCGTGCCGGGACTGGCCAAGACCCTGCTCGTGCAAACGGTCGCGCAGGCGCTCGACCTCTCCTTCAACCGCGTGCAGTTCACGCCCGATCTGATGCCGAGCGACATTACCGGCACCGAGCTCCTCGAGGAGGATCACGCGACCGGGCGTCGTTTCTTCAAGTTCGCCAGGGGTCCTGTCTTCGCGAACGTGGTGCTTGCCGACGAGATCAACCGCGCGCCCCCGAAGACGCAGGCAGCGTTGCTTCAGGCGATGCAGGAGCACGCCGTCACCGCGGCCGGGCAGACGCACCGCCTGGGCGAACCGTTCTTCGTGCTCGCAACGCAGAACCCGATCGAGCAGGAGGGAACGTACCCGCTCCCCGAAGCGCAGCTCGATCGGTTCATGCTGATGCTCAAGATCGGGTACCCGTCGCGCGACGAAGAGGAACGCATCGTCGCCGCGACCACCGGCGAGTGGGACGTGGAAGTGTCTCCTGTGCTCGGCGCGCAGCAGATGCAGGACCTCCAGCATCTCGTGCGGCGTCTGCCCGCGCCGCCGACGGTCGTGAGCTACGCGGTGAGGCTGGCGCGCGCGACACGACCCGACGCGCCCGAGGCGACCGCGAACGTCAAGAAATACGTGAGCTGGGGCGCGGGTCCCCGTGCCTCGCAGTACCTCGTGCTCGGCGCCAAGGCCCGGGCCGCCATGGATGGGCGCGCCATCCCGGACCTCGAGGACGTGAACGCGATGGCACTACCGGTGCTCGCGCACCGTATTGTTGTGAACTTCCAGGCGGAAGCCGAAGGCATCACGCCCGAACGTCTCATCGAAATCCCGAAACGTCCGTAAACGATGGAAACGTCGACGCAGGATCTCAGAACGCGGAGATGGGTGGGCCGGCTCGCGCGCATCGGGCTCGTGCTGCTCGCGATCGTGATCGCCGGTTCGTGGATCGGAGCGAAGATCTCGCGCAAGACGCACAACATTCGCGTGGTGAAAACACAGCCGGTGCCCGACGAGGCCCTCGCGTCGGGCGATTTGCGCATCTACAACGGAGACAGCACCGTGGATCTCGTCCTTCGCGGGCATCAGGTCCTCGCCGGTCTGTCTCCCAAGACCGTCGCGAAGATCCAGAGTGAGCTGGACAAGTCACGGGACCGGGACACGTCGGGGCTCGGCGCGATCATCGCGTCGTCCGTGAAGAGCGCCGTCGCTGGGACCATCGGCATTCACGCCGCGTATCCGGTCAGCGACATTCGTGACATGCGCTACGAGGGTGGTCAGCTCGTCATCGAGCGCAACGACGGCAGCCGGACGCGCCTGTTCGGCGATGCGAAGGTCGACCACCGCAACGTCTCGAAGACGTTCCGGGAAGACGATGCACAGCGCTTCATCGCGGCGGTGAAGGCGCGCCGCGCCGAGCTGGAAGGTACCCCGAGCACGGCGATCAGTCGCTCGCCGTAGCGTTACTTCAGCCGCGGGTCCTGCTTTACCGTCAGCTGCCGCGTGTACGTCTTGCCGTCGACGTCGAGCACGACGTTGAACGTGCCGAAGAGCATCGTCGTGCTGCGATCGAAGCCCCGGCCCGACACGACGACGGGATGCCAGATGACGCGGTGAACGCCAGCCTCGGTCGAGAGAGGTAGCGTCGCCGGCTGCTGCCAGAGGGGGGACACGCTGGGAATGCCGCCAACACGGCCGCCGCGCGACGGCGTCGCGGGCTGTTCGCCGGCGACGCTGGAGAAGCGCGCCGCCACCGCGTCGTTCTGCGCGCGGATCTCGAGCGAGACGGGCCCGCGAGCGGCCGTCTTGAGATAGAAATCGATCGCAGCGCCGCCGGCCGGGTTGCTCGCCTGGGGCTCGTCCTTCTGCAGCGGCGTCCCGTTGTCGCTCGACTGCACCACGTTGACGGAGTCCGCCGGCTTGAAGAGATACGCGTCGGCCGCCATCACGTCGGCGGTCAGCTGTCGCAGCGGTGTCAGGTCGTCGATGATCCAGAAGCCGCGTCCGTGCGTCGCGACGATGAGATCGTTGTCGTAGAACTCGAAATCGCGAACGGAAGTGACCGGGAGATTGAGCTGCAGGGGCTGCCAGTGGTCGCCATCGTCGAATGAGATGAACGCACCGCGCTCCGTGCCGGCGACGAGGACACCGCGCCGCTTGGGATCCTCCTTGACGACGTGCACGTAGACGCCGCGCGGCAGCCCCGCGGTAATCGGCTGCCAGGATTTGCCCATGTCGCGCGTGCGATAGACATACGGCTCGAAATCCTGGAGTTGATGCCGGTCGACGCTGGCGTACGCGGCTCCAGCATCGAAATGCGACGCCTCCATCATCGTCACGCGACTCCATGGCGTCATCGCCGTGGGCGTCACGTTCTGCCATGATGTGCCGCCATCGGTCGTCACGTGGACGTACCCGTCGTCCGTGCCGACCCAGATCGTCGGCGCGCTGAGCGGTGACGGCGCGATCGTGTACACGACGCCGAACCTGTCGTTGCGGTCGGTGTGCGCCGCGGCAGTCGCATCCAGGGTGGGAGGGACGTTCACCTCGCGGCGCGTGAGGTCCGGGCTGATGCGGGTCCACGATTTCGCGCGATCGGACGTCTTGAACACATACTGGTTCGCGTAATACAGCGCGTTCGGATCGGCCTTCGAGAACACGAGCGGCTGCGTCCAGTCCGTGCGCGCACGCTCGCCCTCGGGCACGCGCGGCGCGACGGTGTCGCGTAGCGGAAGATTCGCCTCGAGATCGTGGCGCTGTCCGCTGCCGCCGAAGATGATGCCGGGATTGAGCGGATCGCCGGCGGTGTAACCGCTCTCTCCGCCCGCGCCGATCGGCTCCCAGTCGCGCATCGAGATCTCGGCGAACTTCCCGCGCGAGCGCACGGCGACGGCGCCGGAGTCCTGTTGCGCCGCGGTCACCCAGTACGGGAAGCGATGGTCCACCGACAGGTGGTACAGTTGCGCTGTCGGCTGGTTCAGCCACGAGCTCCACGTCACCTCGCGGGGATCCGAGGCCTTCGCATTGTGCGTGATGATGGCGCCCTGGTCGCTCGCGACGATCATGACGTTGGTGTCGTCCGGATTGATCCACGCCTGGTGGTAATCGTCACCCCCTGGCGATCCCCGCAGCACGACCCACGTCCTCCCGCCGTCCACGGATCTGTTCACGGCGACGTTCGGCACATACACGACGTCCGCGTCCTTCGGGTCCACGGCGATCTTCTCGAAGTACCAGCCGCGTCCCCAGAGCGCGGGATCGTTGGACAGCCGCGCCCACGTCTCGCCGGCGTCGTCCGACCGAAACACGCCGCCCTGCTGCGGGATCTGCTGCGCGGGCGCGTTCGCAGCCGCTGGATCGGGATTCGGCGGTGGAACGGCGCCGGGTTCGGGCAAGAGACAGTCGACCACGGCATACAGGCGTCGTGGATTGCTCGGCGCCACGGCGATCCCCGTGCGGCCGACTGCTTCGGAAGGCAGGCCTCGCGTGAGCTGCCGCCACGTCGTGCCGCCATCGGTGGATTTGTAGATCCCACCCCCTGGCCCATTCGTCGGCGCGTACGTGAACCACGGCGGTCGCCGCGTGCTCCACAGCCCCGCGTATACGACGCGCGAGTTCGTCGGATCGATGACCACTTCGACCGCGCCGACGTCGGCGTTCCTGTACAGAACCTTCTGCCACGTTCTTCCGCCGTCTCGCGAGCGAAAGATGCCGCGGTCGGCGTTCGGCGCGTAGAGATGCCCGATCGCGGCGACGAACACGACGTTCGGGTTGCGCGGATCCACGGCGACCTTGCCGATGTGGTGCGTGTTCTCGAGCCCGATGTGCGTCCACGTCTTTCCACCGTCGGTGGACTTGTAGACGCCGTTGCCGTATCCCACGGAATCGCGGAGCGTCGACTCACCACTGCCGACGTAGATCACGTCAGGAGATGACGGCGCGACGGCGAGTGCGCCGATGGATGCCACGGGCTGTGAATCGAAGATCGGCACCCACGTGCGGCCGGCGTCGATCGTCTTCCACACGCCCGCGTTCACGTGGCCGAAGTAGAACTCGTCGTGGCGGCCGGGCACACCCGACACCGCGTCGACGCGCCCCCCGCGGAAGGGACCGAGCATCCGCCACCGCAGGCTCGTGCGGAGCGCATCGATCTCCGATTGTGCCGCGACCCACGACTCCGACGCCAGAAGTCGTTCCGCGAGCGACCCGCCAAGCGCCAGCGCGCCGCCGAGCTGTCCGGCGCGCGCGACGAAGTCCCGCCGTGAGATGGTCATGGGTGCTCACCTAAGCGTTCGCGAAAGAGGGTGTCAAGCAGCGGCGCGCGGAGTTACCTTCGCGCGATGTCGGTGCTCTCGCGTCGGAACTTCGTCGTATGGCTCTCCAGCGCCGTGCCGCTCGCGGTCGTCGCGCGGCGAGCGGACGCGTTGGGCGCCGCCTGGATCCGCGACGATTTCGAAACGCTCGTCGCCTTGGCGCGGGCGATCCTGCCTTCGCAGCTCGGCACGGACGGCGCGCGGCGCGTCGCCCGCGACTTTCAGCGATGGATCGACGAGTATCGCGAGAACGCCGAGCTGGTCCACGGATACGGCACGTCGGCACTGCGCTTCGCGCGGGCAAGTCCGCGCGCACGATGGGCCGCACAGCTGGCGGCGCTTGGCGACGGGTTTACGTCGTTGTCCGGCGAGGAGCGCCGCGAGATCGTGCGCGACGCACTCGACGACGAGCGTTCGGATCGCCTTCCCGATGTGGCCGCGGCTCCGCACGTCGCGCTCGCGTTGCTCGCGTTCTACTTCGGCAGCAGCGAGGCCGCGGACCTCTGCCACGAGGCGCGCATCGGCCGGGAACGCTGTCGTCCGCTCGCGGAGCAGGCGCGGAAGCCGCTGCCGTTGCGCGGTCGCGAGTCGCGCGCATGACGTATCTCCGCCAACGCGTCGCGGTCGAATGCGACGTCTGCATCGTCGGGTCCGGCATTTCCGCGGCGATGGTGGCGGACAAGCTCGCGCGAGAACGTGAGGCTCGCGTCGTCGTCATCGAAGCGGGCGACGAGGTACCGTCGCTGGGACGTCGCGGAGCGCTGCGGCAGCGCTTTCTCGATTACGACGAGAACCCGTGGCCGCGCGATCATCTCGAGGGCTACGACGTCGAGGGGCCGCTCCAGTCGCGGTCCATGTGCGTGGGAGGGCTCGCGATGCACTGGGGCGGCGTGACGCCGCGCTTCAGCCCCGAGGATTTCAAGCTCAGATCTCTGTATGGCGTCGGCACCGATTGGCCAATCAGCTACGACGACCTCGAGCCGCACTATCTCGAGGCCGAGCGCGTGCTCGGCGTCGCGGGCGAGCAAGGCCCGCCGCAGATGGATCCGCGGTCGGCGCCGTTTCCCATGCCGATGCTGCCGCTGACGTACAACCTCGAGCTGCTGAAGGCGTGGGTCGCAAAGGCCGGCATCGCGATGTGGAGTCAGCCGTCGGCCAAGAACTCTGTGGTCTACGGTGGACGCGCGCAGTGCTGCCGCAACGACACCTGCACCCCGATCTGCCCCATCGGCGCCAAGTATTCGCCGGACTTCACGTGGGATGCGCTGCGCCGCGCGAAGCGCGTGGAGTTGATGACGCGCACACTGGTGCGGCGCCTGGAAAAGGACGGGAGCGGCCGGGTCACGCGCGTCGTCGCCGTGCGACGCGATGCGCCGAACGACGAGGTCGAGGTTCGCGCCAGGACGTTCGTCGTCGCCGGCGGGTACGTGTGGAGTGCGCACCTGTTGTTGTTGTCCGGGTTGGCGAACAGCTCGGGACTCGTGGGCAAGTACCTCTGCGGCCACAGGAACGTTCAGGCATACGTGCGTCTGCCGATGAAGCTGTATCCGGGCATCAATGGACAGCATTCGCTGGTGTCGAAGCAGTTCATGCGCGTGAAGCGACGCGACGACGGGCGGTACCTGCGGCACGATCTGCGGGTGTGGGAATCGAGCGTCGGCCAGGCGCCGCGGCTGCGGAACAGCGCCGGCAAGCTGCTGCTGGGCGACGAGATCCTCGACGACTGGCGCTCGCGGACGCAGCAGGGCGTGGCGCGGCTGCGCGCGTACTACGACGTGATTCCCGATCGCTCGAGCGAGCTGACGCTCGACAGCTCACGCAAGAGCCCGTGGGGCGATCCGCTGCCGAAGCTCGCCTTCCGTGACGCGCCGGAGAGCGCTGCGGTGAAGGACTGGAGCGAGGAGACGATTCGCGGGCTGTTCGCGGAGCTCGCGCGCGCCGGGGGTGGCGAGGTGATTCGCGCGCAGAGCGATGCCTTTCAGGACCATCCCGCGGGGGGATGCCGGATGGGCGACGATGCCGGTTCCAGCGTCACGGACAGCTGGGGGCGCACGCACGACCACGAGAATCTGTTTGTCGTCGGCGCGCCGACGTGCGTGTCGGGGTCGTGCGCGAATGCGACGCTGACCTTCTGCGCGCTGTCATTGAGGTCCGCGGCGGAGATCGGCAGGGCGTTTCCGGCGCGCGCATCCGCTGTCACACCGGGGTCGACGGGATAGTCTGGCGCGCCAGCGGTCACGTACTGCAAGACATGCGGATTTGACGGATGCATGCGGATTGCTCCGCGTGCGTTCAGGTCTCGTCGGCCCCAGGGCCCAATACGCGATGGAACTGCGCCTTTGGACCGAAGTGGAGGAGCATGCCCAAACGCAGGCGCGAGGCGGCAAGATAGTTTCTCAGCTGTTTCTTTGATGCCTCCGCCAGCAGCTCCGTCGCCTTGATCTCGATAATGACCGTACGCTCCACGATCATATCGCAGCGGTAGAAGCCGATCTGTTCTCCCTGGAAGTGAATCTCCAGGGGATACTGGCGCTCCACTCGCAGACCTTTGCGCCGCAGGACAATCTCCAGTGCTCGCGCATACACGACTTCGAGGAATCCAAAGCCGAGTGCGTTGTAAACCTCGAAGAACGCCCCGATTATCACTTTGCTGATTTCTTCGTGAATGAGTGCGACAGGCTCTTTTTCGCGCGATGGACGATCCGCATGCATCCGTCGAATCCGCATTTTTGCAGTTCGTGGCCCAGCCCGTAGAACCCTCCCGACAATGCAACGAGAGCCTCGAACGTCGGTACCAATCCATCGCACCGCGGCACATTTGATCGCAGCAGTGCTCCCCGCCGCCGGTCAAGCGTCCGCGCAGGGCATCGATTGGCCGGTGTACGGCGCCGACCCCGGATCCACCAAGTACTCTCGCGCGTCCGACATCAACCGCGCGAACGTCGCCCAACTCAAGCCGATCTGGGAGTGGTCCACCGGCGAAGTCCCGATGCCCGAGATGCGCGTCCGGCCCGGCAACTTCCAGGTGACGCCCCTGGTCGTGAACGACACGATGTATCTCAGCACCTCCTACAATCGCGTCGTCGCGCTCGACGCCAACACGGGACGGTTGCTCTGGCAATACGATCCCAAGGCCTACGATTTCGGCCAGCCTCCCAATGGTACCGGCTTCGTGCACCGCGGCGTCGCGCTGTGGAGCGATGGAAGGAATCGCCGCGTCTTCATGAACAGCCGCTGGCGGCTTATTGCCCTCGACGCCGCCACGGGAGCGCTCGTGCGCTCCTTCGGCGATACGGGCGTCGTCGACCTCGTGGCGGCGCTCAGCCGTCCCACGAACAAGCTGCACTACACGCAGACGTCACCACCCGTGGTCTGGCGCGATCTCGTGATCGTCGGCAACGGCGTCGCGGACCGGCTCGTGTATCCCGGCGATCCACCGGGCGACGTGCAGGCGTTCGACGCGCGCACCGGCAAACGCGTATGGCGATGGAGCGGAATCCCGCTCTCGCCCGCCGACGAGGGTGCGAGCACGTGGGAGAGCGATTCATGGCGCACGACCGGGCACACCAACGTGTGGGCGCCCTTCTCGGTCGACGCGGAGCGCGGTCTCGTGTATCTCCCGGTCAGCACCGCGAGCAACGACGGATACGGCGGCGCACGACTCGGCGACAACCTCTTCGCCGAATCCCTGGTATGTCTCGACGCCCGAACGGGACGCAGGGTCTGGCACTTTCAAACCGTGCATCACGGCCTGTGGGATTACGATCTCCCTGCGCCGCCGGTGCTCGGCACCGTCACGGTGAATGGCGCGAAAAGGGACATCGTTGCCGCGCCCGCGAAGACCGGATTTCTCTTCGTCTTCGATCGTGTCACCGGCCGGCCGATATGGCCAATCGAAGAACGTGCCGTGCCACCAAGCGACGTACCCGGCGAGCGGGCGGCCGCCACGCAGCCCTTCCCGACCAAGCCGAAACCGTTCGCGCGGCAGGGATTCACGGACGACGACCTCGTCGACTTCACACCCGAGATCCGCGCGCGTGCGCGCGCGCTCGTCGCACAGTTCAGGACCGGTCCCTTGTACACACCACCGTCGCTCCAAGGAACGATCGGACAACCGGGCATCATCGGCGGCGCTGCGTGGGGCGGCGCCGCGTTCGATCCCACGAGCGGGGTGATCTACGTGAAATCCACCAACCAGCCGGCGCTCCTGCGCATCATGCCCCTCCAAACGCGAACGGACGAGCTGAACGCGTCATACACGTGGGACTTGAGTGGCTCGAGCCGCTCACTCGCGCTCCGCGTGGGCGACGATACGACGTTCACCCTGCCCATCAACAAGCCGCCGTACGGGACGCTTACCGCGATCGATCTGAATTCCGGCGAGCACGTGTGGCAAATCCCGCTCGGTGATTCGCCCGGAATCAAGAACCATCCGATGCTGCGCGCGGCGAAAATGCCGCGCCTTGGCGTCGCCGGCGCGCCGGGGGCGATCGTCACCGGGAGCGGCCTTCTCTTCGCGAGCGGCGGCGGGAGCGCGCTCTACGCCATGGACGCGCGCGACGGACGCGTGCTGTGGTCGCACGACCTCGGACAGAGCGCGTACTCCGTGCCGATGACGTATCGTACGTCGCGCGGCAGGCAGCTCGTCGTCGTTGCGAGCGGCGCCGCCACCGGCGCGAAACTCACCGCTTTCGCTCTACCCTAGGTCGCGGTCCGCGCGGCAACACTCGCCGGCAGGCGCAAGGTAAAGGTGCTGCCCCGGCCTGGCGCGCTGGTCACCGTGATGACGCCGGACAGCAACGTCGCGAGATGACGTGACACGGCGAGGCCGAGGCCCGCGCCGCCGGCCCGGCGCGTCAGCGGCTGCTCGGCCTGCCAGAATTCATCGAAGATGCGCTCCTGATGTTCGGGCGCGATGCCGATGCCGGTGTCGCGAACCTCGATGACGACGTCCGCTCCGTCGAGGCGCGCGTGCAGTGCGACCGACCCCGTGTCCGTGAACTTGACCGCGTTCCCCACGAGATTGATCAGGATCTGGCGCAGCTTGGCCGCGTCGGACACGATGGTGATGTTCGGGTCGCAATCGCAGTGCACCTGCAGCCCCTTGGCGCCCGCAAGCGGCGTCGCGATCGCGACCACCTCGCGAAGCAGCATGTCGACGGAGACCGTGTCGAGGTTGATTGCCGTCTCCTTCACTTCCGCGCGCGCGAGCGTAAGGATCTGGTCCACGATCGTGGTGAGGTGCTGCGCACTGTGGCCGATACGTCGCAGGTGCTGACCCTGCGTCTCACTCAGAGGCCCCAGGACCTCGTCCGCCAGCAGCGACTGATAGCCGAGGATGGCGTTCAGGGGCGTGCGCAGCTCGTGCGACACGACGGCGAGGAAGTCGCTCTTCGCCTTGTTCGCCGCCTCGGCCGACGCGCGCGCCTGTTGCTCGCTTTCGAGTACGCGCGCGCGCTCCTCATCGGCCGCGCGGATGGCCGCGCCGGTCCGCAGCAGCAGCACGACGATCCAGGCCACGGTGAGCACGACGAATACCGCGATCCCGGTCTCCTGGCTCACCACCGCATTTTCGCGCGCCGTGATCCACAGCCGTCCGAGAATCACCGGAACAACCACGGTCAATAACAGGAGTGGGCGCAGTAGCGCGCCGGTGAGATCGTCTCGCATGATCAGAGAAACGCGGCCCTCGTTCGGGTACAGCCACAGCACGCCGACCTGCAGCAGGGCGAATCCGAGGGCGGTCAGCAGCGCCATACCGGCCGCCTGGTCGACGGCATACAGCGCGTGCGCGCCATAGAGATGTCCCAGCAGGGCTACCCCCGAGATTGCGCCGCCCAGCGCCGCCGCGCGGCGTGCGAGCCGGCGTCGGCGCTCCGTCTCGCTGCTCGCCGCGAGGAGGGCAATGCCGGTCAGGGTGAGGGCAACCGTGGAGTTCGTCGCCATCAGACCGATGGGGCGATACGGATACTTCGCGAGCGCCGCCGGAAACAGGATTCGGTACATCGCGAGGTCCCAATCGAACATGCGCGCAAGCAAGCTGATCCCCCCGATGACCAGCACAACCGTGCCGAGCACGCGCGCGGCGAGCAATCTCCTGCGACTCGCCGTCCCGTTCAGCAGCAAGAGTGAGAGGCCGCCCGCGAGGACGGCCACCGCTGTATTGGGCAGCATGACGATGTACCGAGGGGCAAGGCTGCGGAGCCATTCGATGTCGAACGCCCACCCCACGAGCACACCCGCGCCCAGAGTGGCTGCCAGCGCGCCGGCAAGGGCAGAGATCGAGATCGGAGAGGCGGACCGCGGCGCCGTCATGCGTCGCCGAATATAGCGCGCGCCCCGGATGAACTCTTCTGCGCGTACGGGTGTCTCATTGTGGTCACCAGAACCGGGGTCCTGATGCGTCTCGAGGGGATCTGGCAGGACGTGAAGTACGCGGTTCGTTCGCTCCGCAATAAACCGGGATTCACCGCGGCGGTCGTGCTCACGCTCGGCCTCGGCATCGGCGCCAACGCCGCGATGTTCGGGATCGTCGATCGCCTGCTGTTTCGCGCGCCTGCCTACATGAAGGACCCGGATCGCGTGCATCGCGTCTACCTGGTGCGCACCTTCGAGGGGAAGGAAAACTTCGGGTCGCATTTCCACTATACGCGCTTCAAGGACCTCGAGCGCTGGAGCTCGAGCTTCGACGCGACGGCCGCCATGAGCGATCCGCAGGTGGCGGTCGGCACGGGCGAGGACGCGCGCGAGATGCGCGTCGTCGCGGCGAGCGCCGGCTACTGGAAGTTCTTCGATGCGCGCCCGGTGATCGGGCGTTTCTATACGGCGGCGGAGGACACCACGCCGACCGGCGCCGCGGTCGCGGTGTTGAGCTACCCATTCTGGCAGAGTCGCTACGGTGGGCGCGCCGACGCGCTCGGACAGCGCCTCAAGATCGGCGCGGCGGATTACACGATCATCGGCGTGGCGCCGCCGAACTTCGTCGGCCTGGCGACGGATCGGATTCCCGTGGCCTGGATTCCGATCACGACGTACGCGGCGAGCGAATTCACGTGGGATCCGAAGGACCCGTACAACTGGTTCCAGAAGTACAACATCTCGTGGATGCAGATGATCGTGCGGCGCAAACCCACGGTGACGCTGGCCGCGGCGACGTCGGACCTCACGAGCGCGTATCTGCGCAGCTATGCAAAACAGGTCGAGCTGAGCCCGCGCACCACGCCGGCGACGATTACCAAGCCTCACGCCGTCGCGGCCTCGGTGCTCGCCGAGCGCGGTCCGCGACCAACCGCCGTGTCGCGCGTGGCGCGATGGGTGACCGGTGTCGCCATGATCGTCATGCTCATCGCCGCGGCGAACGTCGCGAATCTGCTGCTGGCACGAGCGCTGCGCCGGCGACGCGAGATCGCCGTGCGGCTGGCGCTCGGCGTCACGCGCGCCCGCCTGCTGTCACAGTTGCTGACGGAGAGCGTCGTACTCGCGGTCCTGGGTGGCATCGCGGGACTCGCAATCGCCCAGTGGGGTGGCGCGATTCTGCGCTCGCAGCTGCTGCGGTCGGATCTCTCCGCGTCGGTGCTGCGGGACACGCGCACCCTCGCGTTTGCCGCGGTGGCGGTGCTCGTGGTCGGCATTCTCACGGGCCTCGCGCCCGCGCTGCAGTCCGGGCGCGGCGACCTGACCACCTCTCTCAAATCGGGCGCGCGCGAAGGCACGTACCACAAATCACGCACCCGCGTCGCGCTGCTCGTGCTGCAGGGCGCGCTGTCCGTCATTCTGCTCGTCGGCGCGGGATTGTTCGTGCGGAGCATGGGCAACGTGCGCTCGCTGCACATGGGCTACGACATCGATCCGCTGCTCTGGGTCGGCGTGGAGGAGCGCAGCAAGAAGTTCACTGCAGACCAGAAGACAGCGCTCCGCGACCGGCTGTATCGCGAAGCGTCCGCGCTCCCCGGCGTCGCCAGCGCATCGCGCGCCGTCACCGTTCCATTCTGGATGACGTGGGACGAGGACCTCCACGTCGCGGGCATCGACTCGGTCAACAAGCTCGGCCAGTTCCCGATGCAGGCCGGGACGCACGAGCTTCTCAGGACCGTCGGCTCGCGCCTGCTTCGCGGGCGTTTCATCGATGCAACCGACACGAAGCAGTCGCCGCGCGTCATGGTCGTGACCGAGGCCATGGCGAAGGCGCTGTGGCCGACGTCAGAGGCGATCGGTCAGTGCGTGCGCGTCGGCGCCGACACGGCGCCCTGCACGACCGTCGTCGGCATCGCCGAGAACGTTCGCGCCGACGAGCAGTTCAACGAAGACAAGATGTTCTACTACTATCGGCCGATCGCGCAGGTGCAGCCGACGGGCGGCGGACTGTTCGTCCGCATGCATGGCGACGCCGCGCGGCAGGGTGAGGGAGTGCGACGCGCGCTGCAGAAGATCATGCCCGGCACGTCCTACGTCACCGTCCGCCCGATGACGGAGATCTTCGATCCCACGATCCGCTCGTGGAAGCTGGGCGCGACGATGTTCGTCGCGTTCGGCGCGCTCGCGCTGATTCTCGCGGCGATCGGCTTGTACAGCGTGATTGCGTACAACGTCGTGCAGCGGACGCACGAGATGGGCGTGCGCGTTGCCTTCGGCGCACAGATGCGCGACGTCGTCCAGCTTATCCTCGGCGAAGGGCTGCGCGTCACGCTGATCGGGCTCGCGGTCGGAGGGGCGGTGGCGCTGTATGCGGGCAGGTGGGTCGCGCCGCTGCTCTTCAACGTCAAGCCGAGCGACCCCCTCGTCTTCGGCGCCGTCGTGGGTGTGTTGCTCGCGGCGGCAGTCCTCGCGAGCCTGGTCCCGGCGTTGCGTGCGGCGCGGGTGGATCCCAACGTCGCGCTACGGAGCGAATAGACGGGCGGCGGGTAACGCATTCTCCCTCTTTCTGAAGGCGGGAACAGGGAACGGGGAACAGGACACGGGGAACGGAAAACGAACTCGAGCTCCGTTCCCGATCTCTGTTCCCCGTTCCCGCCCTGTTATCTGTTCCCGCCGTCTCGGTTATCCCTGTTCCCTCTTCCCTGTTCCCTGTTCCCGCAGTTGTTTTTCGCCCCTCATAAGTTCCATTCTGTGACCCCGCCTCGCATTCTGCTCGCCGACGCCGACGCGTTCTTCGTCGCCGTCGCGCGGCTCGTCGACCCCGAGGGCGCGGGCCGAGCGCGATTGCTCATCGTCGGCGGCACGCGGGAGAGTCGCGGCGTCGTTTGCTCGGCGTCGTACGAGGCGCGCAAGTTCGGGGTCCGCTCCGCGATGTCCATCGCGCACGCGCTGCGCCTCTGTCCGGACGCCATGTGCGTCCCCGTCCCCTTCAAGGCCTGCGGAAAGAAGAGCGCGGAGATCCGCGAGATCCTCGGGCGGTTCGCGCCGGTGGTCGAGGGCGCCAGCGTGGACGAGTGGTACATGGACATGGCCGGCACCGAGGGTGTGTACCACAACGAGCCGCTGCGCGACACCGCTCATCGGATTCGTAACGCGGTGCGCGAAGCGAGTGGGCTGTCCGTCTCCATCGGCGGGGGGACGAACAAGCTCGTCGCGAAGCTTGCCGTCGAGCGCGCGAAACCGAAACCGGGCACCGGCGCCGACGGGGTGCACATCGTTCCGCCGGGCGAGGAAGCCGAATTCCTGCGAACCTTCACCCTCGCCGAACTGCCGATGGTCGGCCCGAAATTCCAGGCGCGACTCGCCGGCCTCGGCATGACGACCGTGCCCGACGTGTTGCAGTACGACCTTCCGACGTTGAAGCGCTGGCTGGGCGAGCGCGAGGGCGAGTGGCTCTGGGATCGCGTGCGCGGCGTGAGCGGCACTCCGGTCGAGCGCCACAGCGATGCCCGGAGCATCAGCCGCGACGAAACGTTCTCGAAGGATCTCAGCGACGATCGCGACCTGGAACGCGAGCTGCTGTCGATGGTGACGCGTGCCGCCTTCGATCTGCGCACCGACGGCCTCATGGCCCGCACGATCACCGTGAAGCTGCGCGACAAGGATTTCCGCACGCGCTCCGCGCGACGCACGCTCCTCGAGCCCGTGGTCTCCGACCGCGTGATCCTCGGCGTCGCGCGCGAGCTCCTCGCAAAGCTGCGCAAGGCGCGTCGCGTTCCCGCGCGCCTGATCGGCGTTGCGCTGTCCTCCCTAACGGAGGATCCCAAGGCGGACCAGCTCGTGCTCTTCGAGACCCGCACCGACCCACTCGCCGAGACCGATCGGGACCGTGCGCTGGCCCGGAGCGTCGATCGCGTGCGCGAGAAATACGGCGCGAAGGGCATCGTTCCCGCGGCACTCACCGAACGCTAGGCTGCCGGAAAACTCCCACCCGATTGCGGCACCACGGGGTTGGAGACAAGATGAAATCATGCGTCTCCGCGCTCTGCTTCCGGCTGCTCTCACATGCGCGAGCATCGCCCGGGCACAGCAGGCTCCGAGCGCGACGTTTGTCGGTCGCGTCATCGATGAAACGGACAGCGGAGCCGTCGCCTTCGCGGAGATCCAGATCGCGGGAACGACGCTCGTAACACGCGCTGACGGCAGGGGCGCGTTCCGACTGACGCGGGTGCCGACCGGCACCGCCCGCTACCTCGTCCGAGCGCTCGTTATGCGGCGGTCGCGCGCGACGAGAGCTTCCCGCCCGGGGCCACGGTCCGTCGCGACGTCTATATGACGCGGCTGCCACATACGCTGACGCAGATGACCATCAGCGGCCGATCGATGCGCGTGCCGCGTTACTTCGAGGATGTCTACCGTCGCGCCGCGGTTGGACGAGGCACGTTCATCACCCGCGAGCAAATCGATTCCCTGAACCCCCTCGACGTCCTGTCGATCCTCGCCTACGTAAAGGGTGTGCAGACCTTCAACAGAGGCGTGAAGTTCTCCGGCTGTCCGGACATCAACTACGGCGAGGTGTACGTCGACGGCGAACGTCTGACGCGCTTCTCCACGCTCAACGACGCGCTGCGGATGGTGACCCCCCGAGCAATTCAGGCGATGGAGATTTACACCCGTCAGTCCGCGGTTCCCGGAGAGTTCCTCGATGCGCAGCCCTGCGCCGTCGTGGCAATCTGGACCAAACGCGGGCCCTGATCCCACGCCCACTTAAGCTCGGCAGTTTCGGCCCCCTTAGCCGGTCCCGCGGCGATGGTCCCGTGGCTAAATTTCGGGTCCCACCTCTCTGCAGGACAATGAACAAACTCCAGTTCGAAGCCGACGGCAGGACCTATTCGTGCGAAGCCGCCACCTCCCGAGCAACCCCCGACCAGCTCTGGTGGTGGGTGCAGGTCAGCGGGGACTCGCTGCGCTTTGCCGCCTTCCATGCGAAAAAGGGCGATACGGCGGCGTCGCTGAAGCCTCGGATCGTCGAGTTCTACGCGAAGGTGCTCGCAGATCGTGAGCGGCCACCGCTGCCGCGGCCGACGTGGGGCCAGGGGCGTCCGCCGAAGCCGAAACAGCTCGACTGACGGGGCGTACTCCGGCCCTGTCCTGCCGCTGTGCGCCGCGTCGCTGGCCGGGAGTGTGTGACGCGGCGCACCAAAATCCACCGGTGACCGCTTCACCCACCGAGGAGTCCTTGTCTCGATGGACTCTGACCTGACGACCGTAACGCCGAGCGGCGCGGAACCCCCCGCCCCGTCGGCTGCGTCTGCGGAGTTCGAGGCTGTGCGTGCGGCGCTCGAGGCCGACTACGAGGTGCTCGAGGAGCTTGGTCGCGGTGGAATGGCGGTCGTATATCGCGCTCGCGAGCGCGAGCTCGACCGCGAAGTCGCGATCAAGGTGCTTCCCTCGGCGATGACCTTCGACACGGGCTTCGTCGAGCGCTTCCAGCGCGAGGCCCGAACCGCGGGCCAGCTCGAGCATCCCAACATCGTGCCGATCTACCGCGTCGGGCGCGCCGGGCACGTCATCTACTTCGTGATGAAGCTCCTGCGCGGCCAGTCGCTCGCGCAGATCCTCCGCGAGCGCGGCAAGCTCGCCGTCAGCGAAGTCCGGCACATCCTTCTCGACGTGGCGAGCGCGCTCGGCTACGCCGCGAAGCGCAACGTCGTGCACCGCGACATCAAGCCGGACAACATCCTCCTCGATCAGGAAGGTCGCTGCATCGTCAGTGACTTCGGCATCGCCAAGACGCCGGAAGGGCCGCGCACGCAGGCGGGGACGTCGATGGGTACGCCGCGCTACATGAGCCCCGAGCATGCGCAAGGCATCCCCCTCGATGGGCGCAGCGACATCTACAGCCTTGGTGTCGTCGCGTATCAGTGTCTCGTGGGCACGACACCCTTCGACGGCGAAGATCCGTTCGCAGTGCTGTACAAGCACATCAACGCTCCGCTGCCGCAGCCCACGCTCGAGACTCAGGAGGAGAAAGACATCTTCCACGTGCTCGAGCGCATGCTGGCGAAAAAACCGGAGCAGCGCTTCCAGTCGGCGGACGAGCTGATTCTCGCGCTGGGCGGCACGGTCACCGGAAGTACGACGCTGCTGACCGCCGGCGGCACCGGCTCGGTGGCGAACGCCCCAACGCAGATCATGGCGACGGGGCCATTCGCGCGTCTGATGCGCGCGCTGCCCAGAGGTCGTCGTCTGGCGATCGACGTCGCGGGCCTCGTCGCGATCGCGGTGCTCGGCTACATGGCGATTCGCGCCAACCGCACGCCTCCGGCGGTCGCGCCTGCCCCGGCCCGCACGGCGGCCAAGGCTGACAGCGCTCGCGGCAACGCCGCGGCCCGCCCGGACTCCACCGCCGCGCTCAAGCCATCGACGGTGGCGCCCACTGTCGTCGCGGCGACAAAGGCGACCGCACCAGTGAAGGAACCGCCGTCCAACTGTGACCGACTGTCCGGAGCGGCGGCGACGCGCGACTCAGCGTACAAGCTGCTCGTGGACAACGTTCGCGATCAGCGCGCGGGTTCGAAGATGCGTGTGAGATACGACGTGTGCGGCCTGCGCCCGGAGACGCCATACAAACTGCACGTCACGGTGCGCAGGACGAGCGGCCGGAGGCTGGGGATCTTCGGTGGTGTTGCTCCGGAGACCTTCGAGTTTCTCGGCAACGCGAAGCGTTCGCGCTGGCGGGACAGCGGCACCGTCGATCTGAAGAAGTTCCCGCCGGGAGAGTACTGGCTGGAATCGACGATCTCCGACACGCACAATCGGAATCGCGACGGGCCGAGGAAGACCTTCCACATCCTCGAGGCAAAGCCGGCGGCGACGTCGACTAAGAGTCGGTAGCGTCCTGCCCGCCCGCGTCGCGGACGTCCGCGCGCGAGATATGTCCCGCCTTCGCGCACAGCTCCTCCAGGCGCGAGCAGTCGCAGACCTCCCAATCCTTCGGGATGGGGGCGAGCCGCCGCTTCTCGTCGCGGCACTCGAAGCAGAGCCAGCCGTTGGTGAAGTGGCGCGTCGGGTAGGGGGCGAGCGGTTCGGACACCGTGCTGGCCGTCGAGCCGCTGCGGCTGCTGGGGTACACGTCCCAGACCCGCCACGTCACTCCCGTTTTGTCGGTGTACTCCCTGAGCATATGGCGCAGAAGGGCGAAAACGCGGACGCAGCCTCGCGTACCTCAGCGCTGAGGCAAAGGGTGCGCCATTGCCACACGTTTGTGATTTGCCTCACGGGAAACAAACGACGGAAGGATTGACTGGGGCGGCAGGATTCGAACCTGCAACTTCCCGATTAACAGTCGGGCGGTCTGCCAATTGACCTACACCCCAATGAGAAACTGAATAGCGTTCGGGAGCGGCATCGGTCAAGGAGAATCCGCCCCAACATCCCGCCATGAAACTCATCGACGACCTGGAAGCGACGCGCGACGAAACGCTGAACTTCTTCGACCTGGGAGAGACGCACCTCGCGCTCAGCTACGCGCCGGGCAAATGGTCGATCCGCTACATCCTGCATCATCTCGCGGACAGCGAGACCGTGTTCTTCGAGCGCATCAGGCGCATCCTGAGCGAGCCGCGTCGCGTGCTCTGGGTCTTCGACCAGGATGCCTGGGCCAGGGGCCTCGATTACTCGCGCGTGCCGCTGCAGCTCTCCCGTGACGTGTTCGTCTCCGTGCGCAACGCCGTCATCTATTACGCCCGGGAGCATTACGAAAAGAGCGGCCACCTCGAGTTCGTGCACAGCGAGACAGGCGTTCGCACGCTGAAGGATGAGCTGGACAAGGTGGCCGCGCACAATGCAAAACACCTCGGTCAGATCCGCACGGCGCTCGCACGCGTGCAGAGCTGAAACACGAAGGGCCGGCGGTTGTCCGCCGGCCCGTTTTGCTTTCGTGGTGCCCGTCTCACATGGGACTCGACGCCGTGACCATGCGCACGGGGTTGAACCGGATCCCCATGGTGATGCGATACATGTTCATCATGTATCTGTTCCTGGCCGGCATCGCACCACTGTAGCCATAGCCCATCACGTTGCTGCGCATGAAGAACGCGCCCGAGGTGACGGAGAAGCGCCGCGTGAGCGCGTACTCCATCCCCCCGCCCGTAATAGCACCGAACCCCCGGCTATAGCGGAACCCGCTGCCACCGGGGCGGGATCCGGGGATCGCGATGCCGTCGATAGCCGGGAAGAAATTGTTGTATGACTGGAGGTAGCCGACGCGGAAATCGAGGAACGGATACGCTCTGCTTTCCGTGCGCTCGCGATGCAGCCGCGTGCCCAACTCCGCCGTCTGTGTTTCGGCGGGTCCGCCGAGGATGGTCGACGTCACATCGAAGGTGGCGGACACGAAGCGATTGAGGCGATAATCAGCGCGCGTTCCGCCACCGTAGCTCGTCCAGTGCGCCACGCCCGTCGCGGACGGCGGCGCCTCGACGAAGTTGACCACCGGGTAGCTCTCGATGGAAAAATGCATCCGTCTGTAGGACATCTGGCGCGCGATGGCTAGTGCCATTGGCGGCGGTTCGGCACGTCCCACGCCCCGGCCAAAAACCCCGCGTGGCAGACGCTGGGCACTCAGCGTTGCCGGCAACGCCAGCAGCGCGATAGCTGCAACGGTACGGATACGCATCGCTCCTTCCTCCACCAGTCGCTCGCAAGTCGCGGCGCGCGCGCGCCGCGGGTATCGTAGTCTCGCACTCCCTCTCGCGAACCGCAAGCAAAACCCGCCATGCGCTGCACGGATCTCGAACAGCTGTACGCCTACCACTATTGGGCGAACCGCAAGCTCCTCGCCGTGGTCACGCGGCTCACGCCCGCAGAGTTCACGCAGTCGGTCGCTGGAAGCTACGAATCAATCCGGAATACCCTCGTTCACGTCATGAGTGCCGAGTGGGGTTGGCTGGATCGATGCGGGGGGCCGCCTCGCGGAGAGCGGCTCAAGGCGGCGGACTATCCGACAGCGGAAACACTTGTGGCGACATGGAGTCGCGTGGAGGGCTACATGCGCGACTTTCTGTCCCGACTCCAGGATGCCGACGTGATGCGGCCCATCGAATTCGCGCTTGGCGCCGGACCCAAGCATTCGGTACCGCTTGGGGAGCTGCTGCAGCATGGGGCGGTTCACGCGGTCCATCACCGCGGACAGGTCGCCCTGCTCCTGCGCATGCTGGGCCACGCGCCCGGGGACTTCGATCTCGTTCTATATAGTATGGAGCGGCACGGCGGGCACGTTACGGCCGCGAGCCGGTGAGCAGCGCGGCTCGATCAAAGGCTTGCATCGCCCGCTGAATCCACGCATCGTCGCTGAGCACGACGCGGAAGTATCCTGCATCCCCGAATTTGGCTCGGGCCAGCTCAGCGGCGAGGACGCGTCTCAGGCGCGCGTCGGCGTCCGGGTCATCAGGCACCTGCCCGCCGCGGGCACGGGTAAACTCTCGAAACTCGGCGACTGCCGACGGCGGAATGGCTTCGCCGGACACATACCGCTCGACGTCGGCCGGCGCGCGCGCCGCGTCTGCGCTGACGGCTCCCGCCCACTTGAGTGGCAGCTCCTGCTCCTGCAGTCGCCGCAGCCAGAGCGGCACCGGGTCGGGCTCGTCGAGCACCACGTCCGGATAGATACCGCCGCCGCCGTACAACGTACGACCAGCCGGCGTCCGGCAGCTCGGGCGGCCGGTCGTATCGCGCGCGGCGTCTGCGCCACGATAATAGTCGCTTTGACGCACGCCACGATATTGCCGCTGTATGATCCGGCCACACGGCGTCTTCACGTGACCGATAACCAGCATCATGTACGAGCCGTCGGTGAGTGGCATGCCCTGCATGAGCAGCGCCTTGCCGAACGTTGGACGACCTACGACGATGGCGCGGTCGTGGTCCTGCAGGGCTCCGGCGAACAGCTCCGACGCGCTGGCGGTTCCGCGATTCACGAGAAGAACCACCGGATAGCCTCGCTCGCGGCGGAAGAACGAACGCGAGACCTTCACGGTCTTGTTCACCGACTGTTTGCGTCCCTCTGCCGTATAGATGACGGCGCCCTTCGGCAGGAACTCGCCAACGGCATCCGAAGCCTGAGCGACAAGACCACCGCCGTTGTCGCGCAGGTCGATCAGCAATCTTCGCATGCCCGATTTTTCCAGGCGTTCGACGGCTGCGTGCATGTCGTCCGCGACCTTCTCGCTCGCGAACGTGGTGACCCGTACGTAACCCGTGACAGAATCGAGCATCCGTGCGATGGGAACGGCCGGAAGATCTTCTACGCGCTCGCGTTTGATTGCGCGGTCAACAACGGCACTGGTTCCATCGAGGCGACGCCGCATGAAACGCAGCGACACCGCACTTCCCCTGGCACCGGCGAGGGCGATGTCCAGCTCCTCCTCGGACTCGGCTGCGAGCGGGCGGCCCTCCACGGCGACGAGCTCGTCGCCAACGAGGATATCATGTCGCGCTGCCTGCGAGCCTGGCGCGACGCTCACGACGATCGGCGTACGGCCGGCGTACACGAACGAGATCGGAACTCGCGCGAGCTTGCCCTCTTCCCAGGCGCGCTGCCGCGCCGAATCGAGACGCACCGCCGGCACGACGAACGAATGCGGGTCCGTCGCGCGCACGAGACCTTCGATGGCCGCCATCAGCAGCTCATGCGAATCCGCGGAATCCGGGTGGTTCACGCGGATCTGATTCAGCACTTGGCTGAAGAGCAGAAGATCTTCGGACAGCGTGCGCGCGCGAACGAAGGGCTTGTCCGACGCCTGTGCGTGGGCGCACAGTGCACCGCCGCCAAGTGTCAGCGTCGTGATGACGGCGATGCCGAATCGTGCGTGTTTCATCTCGTTGCCAGGGTTCGGATTCGTCGCTCGGCGTCCTCGCGACGCGGATGATCACGGCTCGCGCGCTCGAGAAACGCGCGGTACGCCTCGATGGCCTCGCGTCGCCTGCCCTGCGCCTCGAGCGCAACACCGAGTGCAAGGCGGGAATCCGCGAACGCAGGGTTCAACGCAACCGCCTTGAGAAGCTCCGCTTCAGCCTCGGCGGGCCGATTGGCCTGCGCAAGCGCGACACCGAATTGATGGCGCAGGAGTGCGTCGCTCGGCTGCAGTTGCACGGCGAGTGTGAACTCGTTTACGGCTGTGACGGTATCTTCTGCCTCGAGCGCAATACTCGCGAGACGGACGTGCGCCGGCGAAAACGCGAGGTCCTCCTGCAGCGCCCGGCCATACGCGTCACGTGCCGCTGTTCTGTTGCCCAAACGCTCATAAGCCATTCCCACGGAGTGTTCGAGCAGCGCCTTCGATGTGTACACGGACACCAGGTTCCGTTCGTCGTCGTTCCTGAGTTCGTCGAGCGCCGCTGCCAGTTGACTCACGGCGCTGTCCACGAAGCCAAGCTGGAAGAAGACTCTTCCGCGCATGTATGCGTAGTAGGATTTGTGTCTCGCCTGCCTGATCGCAGCGGCGTACAAGCGCAACGCCTCCGCGAACCGCCCCGCGGTATAGGCGAAAGATGCCTGCTCGCCAAGCGAGGGCTGCCTGAACTCGCCCGGGACATAAGGATGCGGTCCCTCGGGGAGCGCTTCGCCGCGGCGCCTTGTCATTTCCCGAGCAACTGCGTCGACGAGGGCCCGTTCGAACCGCTCGTGCAGGAATGGATTCAGGAAGAGTGCGCGAAGATACAACGAGTCGATCGTCTTGATTTCCGGTTGGCGCAAGATGGACTTGTCAGCGCGCCAGTACCGTTCCAGGCGCGGCACGTCCGTCAGCAACAGTGCGACGCGTAGGCCATAGAATGCGTCTGCATTCATCGGGTCCAGCCGTGCGGACCAGTAGAAGGCGGCTGCAGCCAGGCCCGGATCGGTTGACAGCCTGCGTGCGCCGAGGTCGTAATACGCCCGCGCGCTGTTTGTGTCAGCGCCTGCATCGAGGGCCGGGCGCCGGGGCTCGCCCATCCTGTCCTGCGCTTTCGCGACACCGCCGGACAGAGTCGCGACAAAGCAGATAGCCACGGCACGACGCCACCGCTGGATCACCGCGCCGCGAGCGTCTGAATGCGACGTTCGGCCTCCCCGCGCCGCAGATCGCGCTTGCCGGCGCGCGCGAGAAACTCGCGGTAGGCGGCGACCGCCTCCGTGGGTTTGCCGAGGCGCTCATATGCCACTCCGAGGGCGTGATGAGATCCGGCATAGTAGGGATTCAATTCGATCGCCTTGCGCAGCTCCGCCTCGGCTTCCGAGAGCTTATTCGCGTGGATGAGCACGAACCCGTACTGATGCCGGAGGGCGGCGTCATTCGGACGGAGCTGCACCGCGAGATCGAACTCGCTCACGGCTGTCGCCGTGTCCGCCGCCTCGAGAGCCATGTAGCCCAGGCGGACGTGCGCCGGCGAATACGCGAGGTCCTCCTGCAGCGCTCGCGCGTACGCCTCCCGCGCGGCTGCCTTGTCGCCGATCTGCTCGAGGGCCATCCCGATAGAGTGCTCCAGGAGCGCCTTGGATTCGTAGATGTACACGAGATCCTTCTGATCGCGCTTCCTCATCTCCTCCACCGCAAGCTTCAACTCCGCGAGCGCGCTGTCCGCCTGGCCGAGCTGAAAGAACAACCGCCCGCGCATCTGGCGATAGTAATGCTTGCGATTGGCCTGCTTGATGGCATTGGCGTAGCTGCTCAGTGCTTCGTTGAAGCGGCCATCGCCGTACGCGCGAAATGCCTTCTCGCCCCACCCGGCGCGCGCGAGATAGACGTCGATCTCGTGCTGCAGCTCACCCGTGCCGCCGCTCGATGCCGTTTCGCGGTTCACGATCTGCTGGATGACCGCGTCCTGCAGAGTGCGCTCTAGCTTCTCATAAAAGAACGGGTTGAGCGTGAGCGAATGGAAATACAACGAATCGATGGCCCTGATCTCGGCGTTGCGCAACGTGGACTTCTCGCCGGTCCAGTAGCGCTCGAGACGGCGGGGATCTGTGAGAAGGAGCGCAACCCGGCGAGCGTAAAACGCCTCGGCATTCGTCGGATCGATCCGCGCGGACCAGTAGAAGGCACCCGCGGCGAGCCTTGGATCCCGCTGGAGGGTCAGGATGCCGAAATCGTAATACTCCTTCGCGTCGTTCGTGTCGGCCGTAGCGCCGAGCGCGGGCCGCTTCGGCGGTTCATTCTCGCGCTGCGCCGGAAGGGCGACGGGAAGCAGCGTGAGCAGACACGCCGCCCAGACGTGGCGAATCATAGGAAACTCTCAAAAGGTGTCAGGGCCGAGTTTATACACGGGCCGGGCGGTTTCAAGAGCACAGAGTTGCGGCCGACAGCAGAATCACGCGACCGCGCCTTGACTTCCCCCTTGACTTCCGAGAAGGCTATAGACACTCTACATCCATGATGTAGACAGTCTACATCCTTGGAGGCGGGATGGCGAAAGAGGAACGCGGACAGTCGCGGATCGAGATTCTCCAGGGCACGCTCGATTTCATCGTGCTCCAGACCCTGCGCTGGGGTCCGCGCCACGGCTACGGCATCGCGCAGATGATCCGCGCCAGCTCGAAGGACGCGCTACAGGTGGACACCGGATCCTTGTATCCCGCGCTGCATCGCCTGGAGCGCAAGGAGTGGATCGAGGCCGACTGGGAGGTGTCCGAGAACAAGCAACGCGTGCGCGTCTACCGGCTGACGCCCGCCGGACGCAAACAGCTGGCAGCGGAGCGCTCCAAGTGGGAGCAGCTGACGCAGGTCATCGCGGGGCTCCTCGATCCGCCGACGCCGGAGGGCAAGTGATCGCCACCCCCTGGACATCGCGATCGCGCCGCGCGGAGGAGCTCGACGCGGAGATTCGAGCGCATCTCGAGATGGCCATCGCCGAGCACATGGCGCGCGGCGCGTCACGCGCGGACGCGGAGCGCGCCGCCCGGCGCGAGTTCGGCAACGCGACGCATATCGCGGAAGTGACACGCGACATGTGGGGCGGCCGATGGATCGAGCGCATCGCCGCGGACGTGCGATATGCCTCGCGCGCACTGCTCCGCGTGCCCGTTTTTACCGGCGTGGCCGTGCTCACTCTGGCGCTCGGTATCGGCGCGAACGTCGCCGTGTTCACGGTGTTGAACGGCGTCCTGTTGCGTCCCCTGCCCTTTCGGGATCCCGGCCGATTGTTCCTGCTGACCATGGACGGGGGGAACACCGGCCCCTTCGAGCGTCCGCCCAGCCTCGACGAACAGACCTTCGTCGAGATGCGACGGCGGAGCCACGCCTTCGAACGGGTCGCCATGTTTGCCGGAACGCAGATGACCCTCACCGGTGCGGGCGACCCTGTGCGCCTGAGCGCGGGCAGCGTCACGGCGGACTTCATGGCGGCGCTCGGCGTCAATGCGGCGATCGGACGAACGTTTCTCTCCGACGAAGACACGCCCGGCAAGGAGCGCGTCGTGCTGCTCGGCGACCAGCTGTGGCGCGGGCGATTCGGCGCGGATGCCGGCATCGTCGGGAAAACGCTCTCTCTGGACGGCACCCCGCACGTCGTCATCGGCGTGATGCCTGGGGGGATGACGTTTCCGTACGCTGCGCAGCTCTGGGTGCCGATGGTCGTGGGCGCGGACGCGCACAACGCGTTCGTTCGTCCCGTGGTCGGCAGGTTGGCGGCGGGTGCCACCGCGGATGCCGCCCAGCGGGAGCTCGAGCACGTGGCTTCGAGCGTGCCGCGACGCGACGAGGCGCGGTTCCTGGTCCTGCCACTCAAGGATCTGCTCACTGCGAAGGTCCGGAGCTCGCTGTTCGTGTTCGCTGGCGCCGTCGGATTCGTCCTGCTCATCGCGTGCGCCAACGTCGCCAACCTGCTGCTGATCCGCGCGGCCACACGCCGGCATGAAGTCGGGGTGCGCAGGGCGTTGGGCGCGAGCCGCGCGCGTCTGCTGACGTCGATGCTCACCGAGAGCGTCATCATCGCGATGCTCGGGGGCGCGCTCGGACTGTGGGTGTCCGTCTGGGGCGTACGGGCCCTGCTCGCACTCGCGCCGCAAGGGCGCATACCACGCGTCGAGGAGATTCATGCCGATGTGACGGTGCTGTCGGTGTCATTTGTCGCGACGATCGTCGTCGGCGTCTTGAGCGGGCTGATTCCGGCGATCGCGTCCACGCGCGGCGACCTCCGCACCGCGATGACCGACGGCGGCCGGACGACGACGGGTGGCCACGAGCGGGTGCGCCGAATACTGGTCATGGCCGAGCTGGCGATCGCGATCGTACTGCTGACAGGCGCAGGCCTGTTGCAGCGGAGCTTCGCGCGGATTCGGGCGGTAGATCCCGGCTTCCGGCCGGACAGCGTCATCGCGATGAACGTCAACCTGCCACAGGCTTCATATCGGACCGCCGCGAGCATGCGCGTCTTCCACGCGACAGTCGTGGACCGCCTGACGCGGATTCCCGGCGTGCGGTCCGCGGCCGTCGTGAATTGGGCGCCGCTCAACCCGCAGCTTCTCGCGGGAGACTTTCACGTGGAGAACGTGACGCGCTCCGGCTGGGCGGACAAGATGGCCGTGAGTCCCGGCTACTTCCGCACTATGGGCATCGCACTGCTGCACGGCCGCGATTTCACCGCGCAGGACGACGACCGCGTTCCCGGCGTCGTGATCCTGAGCCGCGCCGTCGCGCGCCGTTTCTGGCCGCCTGACGGGGCAGCAGCCATCGGCACGCGCATCACCATGGACGACCATCCCTCCGCCGCATCGACATGGCTGACGGTCGTTGGTGTCGTCGACGACGTGGTGCAGCAGAGCTTCACGAAGGCGCGTGATCCCGCGCTGTACCAGCCGGTGGCGCAGACGACGCATCGATTCTTTCTCAGCGACATGACCTTCGCCGTGCGCACGAGCGCGAACGCGGCGGACGTCGCCGGCGCGATGCGCGCCGTCATTCATGAGCTCGACGCCAACCTGCCGGTCGAACGGATCCGAACGATGCAGGAGATGATCGCCTCCACGATGGCGGCGCCACGATTCGAGGCCCGCCTGCTGGCCGTCTTCTCGCTCCTGGCGCTGATCCTGGCCGCCGTCGGCACTTACGGCGTGCTCGCTTATGACGTCGCGGCGCGCACGCACGAGATCGGCGTGCGCATGGCGCTCGGCGCACGGCGCGGCGACGTGGTGCGCATGGTGTTGCGCCGCGCGGTCGGCGTCGCCGTGCCGGGGATCGTCCTCGGCGTTGCCGGTGCGCTCGCGCTTACGCGCGTGCTGGCCGGGTCGCTATTCGAGGTGCGGCCGACGGACCCGACGACGTTTGGAACTGTGTGTCTCGTTCTCGCGGCTGTTGCCCTTGCGGCGAGCGTGATCCCGGCACGCCGCGCGACACGGGTGCATCCCGTCACTGCCCTGCGTCACGACTAATCGGCCAATGGGCTGAGCAGATAGAAGGCGCGGTCGCCTTCCACGCTGAGCCCCTGAACGACATGGCCGGTCGCGAGCGCGTCGCGCAGCTCGCGCCGCGTGCGCTCGCGCCACGCGCGGGCGGCCGTCATGTCCGACGTCTGCAGGCGCTCGATGTTCGCGGGGATCTCGACCCGCATCGCTTGTGCGGCGCGCGCGCCGGCGATCTCCTGCCGGCGTCGCTCGAGATCGTCGTCGCCCACGGGCCACGCCACGACGAAACGATCCGTGCCGATGCCGCGATGCATGGGGCTCGTGCTCTCGCCGTACATGTCCGGCACATACTCGGTGACACGCACGCCGAGGATGTTCAGGTTGAGATGCGCGTTGCGGGCGACGAGGGGGTCGAACGTCCAGTAGATGACGCTGCCGCCGATCTTCGCGACCTCCGCGCGCTGAAACTCCTTGAGCCGCCGGCCGATGCCGTGGTTCCGCGCCTCGGGGAGGACGGCGAGCATGTGCGACCAGTGCACGACCGATCCCTTCTCGACGCCGGTGAGCCCGAAGACGAAACCGATGAGCGCATCGCGCTCGAACGCGCCGGCGACGACACCGCCGAGCCGCGCCGCGATCTTGAGAATGCTGCGCGGTACGACCTCGCCGAAATCGTCGCCCCACGTCGCGCGTTGCAGGTCGACACACGCCTGCAGCTCCTGCTGCGTCTCCAGCGTTCGAACGATCAGGGGAATCGTACCAGCTGGTTCTGAAGCGGCATGGCGTCGCGGAGGACGACGGGCGTGTGCCTGGTGCATTGAATGCCGGTCATCGAGAGCGTGCACCGGCCAAGCAGCTCGAAGCTGGGCAGCGCATATGGAATTCCTTCGGCCCCGAGGGTCGACGTGCCTGCGGCGAGCGCATCGACGATGTGAAAGTGCAGGTGGGGCTCGGTGGAGTTACCGGAATTGCCCAGGCGCGCGAGCACCTGACCGGCCCTCACGCGATCGCCGACGCGCACGCGCAGCGATGCCGGCTGGAGGTGCGCGTAGAACGCGAAGCGTCCCTGCCCCATGTCGACGACGATGTGATTTCCACCGACGGTCATCAGGTTGATCGGTACGGCTCGCGCGACAGGTCCTCGCGGCGTGTTCTCGGGAATGCTGTCCTTCGTCTCGACAACGACGCCGTCGCCCACCGAAATGATGTCCTTCCCATACGCGAGGTAGTTCGCGTTGACGGTGCTGTCGCCACGCCACGAGCGCCCGCTGCTGTCGACCTGAAGCAAGTCGATCGCGAACCGCTGGCCGATGGCAGGCGCTCCATTGAGCGCCAGCGTCGTGCGCCGATGTCCCGCGGCGTTCGACGGTCCATTCGCGGCCAGCCATTCGCCGCGCAGCGGGGCGCGGATGGACACCGCACGCGGTTCGACCGCAGTCAGCGCTCCCTGCACGATCGCCGTGGCGCTGTCTCCGGCCTGGCGCTGAAAGGTGAGACGGTGCCGCAGTGTGCGAGGTGGATGACGCGCGTCGACCGGAATCCAGAGAAACAGCTGCGCGCGGCTCCCGCCGCCGATGTATGGCCGGCGCGACGGCGCGGCCGCGATGCCGGGTCTGGCGATGACGCGCATGAGCGCGCTGTCGGCCAGCGACAGGAGCGCGACGGTCGTGTCCGTCGGGCTCACGACCTCGACGCGCTTGAGCAGCATCGTGTCCGGCGTGAGGTTCGTGACGTGCAGCTCGTAGGCGAGGAACGCTCCTGAATCGCCGGCGGCAACCGTTGGTGCCTTCGGAACGCGGAACTCTATGGAGGGGGGAATCTGCGCCTGGAGTAAGGCGGGAGGCTGGAGGCTGGAGGCGAGCAAGCCGACGACCACGGGAATGAGTCGTCGTACCGGGACCGCATTGCTCCCGCCTCCGGCCTCCCGCCTCCCACCTCTCATGGCTTCGGAATGTTCGGATTGTTCAGGCGCTCGACGTCCGGCAGCGGGAAGCACGTCTGCGTGCCGTACTGGCCGCCGCCGCTGTACGGTGTGCCGGCCGCGGGGACGAGCGGGAGGTTGTAGCGATGGATGTCACCGAGGCGGTGCCCCTCGAGAAAGAGCTCGCGCCGCCGTTCCTCGATGATCTGCGCCAGCACCTGCGCCTGCGTCTGGCCGGCGGACGAATATTGCGGCATGCCGGTGCGCGTGTTGCGCGCGGCGTTGATCGCGGTTGCGGCGCCGGTCAGATCGCCGGAAGCGGCGCGCGTCTCCGCGAGGATCAGCTGCGCCTCGGCGTACTTCGCGATCGGCATGACCGTCGTCACAGCCGGATACTTGTCCGGCGTCCAGATCTGCGCGCCCGCCGCCGTGCCGTTGCGGCCGGTGTTCGTGACCGCGACACGGGGATCAGGATTGCCGCCGATCGTGAGCCCGCGAAACGTCGGATCCACCGTGGCCCAGTTGTTCTGATTGATCGCGAGGAAGGAGAAGTTGGCGCGGCGCGCGTTCACGGCATCGGTGGACGTCGTCACCGAGAATCCCGCCGGAATGGCCGCTGCGTCGGCGGCCGCCGCGGCGTTCTGTCCGAGGTTCAGCAGCACGCGCGCCCGCCCCAGCGTGGCGAAGTTGCGCATCGTGGCATCGGCTGGATTGGCTGCGTTGGCGTACACAACCGCGGAATCGAAGCGGTCCTTCGCCTCGGCGAACAGCTGCGCCGGCGTCAGCTCGGGGCCGACGTTGATCGCGGCGGAGCACATGCCTTCGCCGAGCAATGTCAGGCTGTATCCCGCGTACGCATACGACTGTCCGAGGAGCTTGGAGCGATTGACGCCCGTGGGCATCTGCGCGTCGGTCCATTCCTTCAGGCGCGCGATGACGCTGTCCGCCGAGCCGCGGGCCACGGACAACGTCGTGTAGATGGGCGGCTGCTGGTTCGCTCCGGTCGTATTGCCGCACGCCGCGGTACCGTATGCTCCGTTCGTCAGGATGGTGCGACGGTCGTAGTCGTAGTTCGCGTTCTGCGCGATCGCGTTCGCCAGTTCGTCGGTGAAGATCCCGCTGCCGACGACATAGCGGGTGTAGGCGCACTCGAAATCAGCGACGGCGCCGTTGGCGAGCAGCAGCGCGTTCGAGGGGACGTACACCTTGCTGGCCTCGATCGCGCCGGGGTTCGATTGCTGGAGCGTCGTGATCTCGCGACACGCGACGGCGCTCAACAGGACAAGAATGGTGGTGGACGTGGACGTGCGCATGGGCGTCACCATGTGAGGTTGAGGGTCGCGATGAGGCGCGTCAGCGGCGGCGTGACGGCCTGGTCGACGGCGCCGGTGCCGAACGCCGCGGACGGCGTCACGCTTTCCGGATCGAGCCCGGCATACTTCGTCCACGTGCGCAGCTCGCGCGCGGCAAGCGTCACCGATGCGCGCGACACGCGGGGCGCGAAGCGGCTGGGCAGCGTATAGCTGGCGGACACCTCACGCAGCTTCACGAACGACGCATCCTGGAACGTCTGCGCCACGTTGCCCGTCGCGAGCGCATTGCCCACGTAGTTCGCCAGCTGGACCGGCGAGTACTCGAGCGGGAAATAGTTCGCGCGACACAGCTGCGCGCCCGCGAGCCCGTTGCAGCGAATCAGCTCGTTCTGATTCCACACGCGATGCCCGCGCCGGAAATCGACCAGCGCGAACAGCCGGATGTCCTTGCCGATCCCGAACGTGTTCGCGACCGCGCCGAAGAGCTTCGGCGTCGACGGGCCCATGAAGACGAATGGCGCGGTCGCGCACGCCACCGGCGCCTGTCCGGGCGGGCCCTGGCAGAGGATGTTGATCGGCAGATTCGTGGTCGCATCGCGATCCGCGGACACCACGCGCTTGGCCCACAGACCGTTGATGGGATATCCGATGATGTTGGCGGTGCCGGGCGCCGACACCGTGTTCACGATGTTCTGCTTGATGGTGTTCGCCGCCGTGGACACGTTCGCGACGATGGACCAGTCGAGGTTGCGCCAGATCGGCGTGTCGTACGTCGCCCGCACCTCGATGCCGCGGCTGTCCACGCGGCCGAGATTCACGACGCGACTCCCCGAAAAGCCGCTGGACGGCGCCACGGGCTGATTCACGATCTCGTTGAACGTCTTCTTGTTGAAGTGCGTGAACTCGAGACCGACCCGATCGAGAATGCTCGCCTCGAAGCCGATCTCGATCTCCTTGCCGCGCTCCGGACGAAGATCCGGATTCCCCAGGCTGCTCGGCGTCACCGCATTCGTCCCGCCGGGGCCGACTACCGGCGTGAACGTCCGCAGCGCGGAGAAGGCGCGCGGCTGTCGTCCGGACTCACCGTACGCCGCGCGAAGGCGCAGGGTGTTCACCCATCGGCTGTACTTCCAGAAGGGTTCGTCGCTGACGACCCACGAGAGGCCGGCCTTCGGGTATGTGATCCACTTGAAGTCTTCGCCGAAGGCGCTGTTGTTGTCGACGCGCACGGCGCCGGTGAGGTACAGGCGGTTGCGCCACCCCAGCTGCTCCTGTACGTACGCGCCGATCGTGGTGTTCGTCGTGTCGGTTTGCGTGGACGCGAGCGCCGTCGCGGCGGAGGACACCGTCTCGACGCCTTGCGCCGGGAATCCCATGCCGCCGAGGAAGCTGCTGTTGAACTCGAGTCGGTTGTACTGACCGCCGACGGAGGTCGCCGAAGTCAACGTCGGTGAGAGGTTCGCGGTTCCGGTGGCGGCGTAATCGACGGTGACGAGCACGTTGCGACGCAGCGTCTGGCCGATGCGTCCACCCGCGGCTGCCGTCGAAAGGATCGCGGCGAGCGCCGGCGGCGCGAAATGCTCGATGTTGCGCGCGTCTTCGCCCGTGTAGTCGATCCCCGCGATGAGGCGATGGGTAAGCCAATTGATCGGTTGATTGCTGAGCGTCGAGCTCCCGGTGAACTGATACAGCCCGCTCGCATTGTCGTAGAGCTGTTGCGGAACCTCGGGGGGCAGATTCGGGAAGAAGCCGCGCGCGGTGGGAAAGAGCAGCCGGTGGCCGGCGATCGCGCCCAGCAGCGCCGAGGCACCGACGTCCGCGCCGAGATGCGCGGAGAGGTTGACGAAGTTGAGGCTCGTGCTCAGCTCACTCGACTTGCCGATCGGCGTGCCGAGGTTCAGGTGCGAGTTGAACTGACGCTGCGAATTGTTCGGCTCGACGCCGAGGTCGTTCGAGTAGCCGGCGGAGAAGTAGTAGCGCAGCTGGTCGCGCGCGCCGGACACGGCGCCGTTGTAGCGGCGCTCCCATCCGGTGTGGTAGATCGGCCGGCCGCTGTCCGCCTCCTGCTGGACGCCGTTCCACGCGACGATGTTTCCGGTTGCCGCATCACGCATGAAATTCGTCGGGACGCGCGACGCGGCATCCCGGAAATACATCGAGCCCTGCTGGATCGTCATCGTCACCTGCGGCGACGCGCCGGACGAGCCCTTCTTGGTGATGATCTGGACGACGCCGTTCGTGGCCTCGGTTCCGTAGATCGTCGCCGCGGCGGGTCCGCGGATGATCTCGATGCGCTCGATGTCCTGCGGGTTGATGTCGTTGAGACGGTTGGCGACCGCCGCGCCCTGGGCGCTGAGCCCGCCGGAGCCGGCCGGCCCCTGCGCGACGGCGTTGTTCACGCGCACGCCGTCCACATAGATCAGCGGACTGTTGCTGAGGCCGATGCTGCTCGGGCCGCGAATCTGAATCGACGGGCCGGCGCCCACGCGGCCGGAGACGGGCATCACGTCGAGACCCGGGGTGCGCGCGCGCAGCAGCGCGCTGATGTCGGGCGACGCGGACTTCGCCAGCTCGTCCGGCGCGCGAATCGAGGACACGGCGTTGCCGACGGTGCGCATTTCCTGCGCGCCCGCCGTTCCCGTGACGACGACCTCCTCGAGAGCGACCGCGCTCGTCTGCAGCACGACGTTCACGGTCGTCTCCTGCCCGGCGGCGACGCTGACCTGGCGCCTGTCGGACGCGTATCCGAGCCGCAGCACGAGCAGCGTGTGGGTGCCGCCGGAAACGCCGCCGATGCGGAAGCGGCCCTGGGCGTCGGTCGTCGCCGCGAACCGGCCGTTGTCGATGCGCACGGATGCTCCGCCGAGCGGGCTCGATCGTGCGTCGGTGACACGCCCGACGACGACTCCGCCCGGGCCCTGCGCGAGCGCGGCGGAAGACAGACACAACAGCGACGTCACCCGGAACAGAAAGGTCCGCATGCGATCCTCGACTGGGAGGGAGAAATGAGGCGCGGCGATACACCAGATTGGTATACCACACAACCACCGTCAAGGCGTCAGGCGTCACGTGTCATCATGCGTCGTGCGTCGTACGTCAGCGTGCGTGGTGCGTCGCACGTCAGCGTGCGTCGTGCGTCGTACGTCAGCGTACGTCTTGCGTGGAGTGCTGGACGCTCGTGGCGCGCCGGCCTAGGTTGTCCGGCACGGTGCCGAAACCGTCCCGCCCCACTCGCACCAGGCCGAAGCGCGCCGCTGACGTCCCCGTGACGCGCGAGAACGGACGCGTGCCCAAGATGTCGCACGTGTATCAGCAGCTCCGCGCGCTCATCGTGTCGGGGCAGCTGCCGCCCGGGGCACGCATCGCCGAGCGGGCGGTGGTCGCGCGGATGGGATCCAGCCGGACGCCCGTGCGGAGCGCCCTGCACCGCCTGCAGCAGGAGGGATTCGTCGCGTCGGTGGGCGGCGCGGGCGACCAGCGGTTGATCGTCACGCCACTGACGCAGTTCGACGGACGCGAGCTCTTCCTGATCGTGGGACACCTCGAGGGACTCGCGGCGCGCGAAGCGGCGGCGCTCCCCGACGACAAGCGGCGCGAGGTGGTGCGGCACCTGCGCCAGGTGAATCGCGATCTCGCCTTCGAGGCCCGGCAGAACCGTTCGCCCGCGCGGGTGTTCGAGCTCGACATGGAGTTCCATCGGGGCTACGTCGAGGGCGTCGCCGGCCCGCGGCTGCGCGCGCTGCACCGGTCGACCAAGCCGCAGATCGAGCGGTACGTGCGGCTCTATCTGAACGTGCTGCTCGATACGCTGCCGACGTCGGTGAAGGAGCACGACGTGATCATCGACGCGATCGCGCGCGGCGGACCGGAGTCGGCGCAGCGCGCGGTGGAATCGAACTGGCGCAACGCGGCGGAGCGGCTGACGCGCGTGATCGCGGAGCACGGCGAGCGGGGGATATGGCACCTGGGACTACCTGACAAGTAGCGTCAGGAGTCGTACGTCATGCGTCAGCGTACGTCGTACGACTTGCGTGAGCGTACGTCGTACGTCGTGCGTCTCATGCGTCACGCACGACGCACGATGACGTAGTACGCACGACGCAGGCTGACGGACCACGCACCGCGCACTCTGACGGGCGTCGCACGCGTTCTTGCCTGCTCTCGGTATACCATCGTAGTATACCGCATGCGCCTCCGCCTCCTCGCTGCTGCCCTCCTTCCCTCCCTCGCCGCGGCACAGGGCACGCGGCTCCTCCGCCACCCGACCGTCAGTCGTGACGCCGTCGCGTTTGCGTATGCGTCGGATCTCTGGATCACGTCGCGCGACGGTGGCGCCGCGCGGCGGCTGACGTCCACGCCGGACATCGAGAGCGATCCGCGCTTCTCGCCGGACGGGTCGCAGATCGCGTTCACGCGCACGACCGGCACGAACGCGGACGTGTACGTGATGCCCGCCGCGGGCGGCGATGCGCGTCGCCTCACGTACCATCCCGGCCTCGATCGCGCTCAGGGGTGGACACCGGACGGCAAACGCGTCGTCTTTGCGTCCGATCGCGCCGCGGCGCCGCAGGCGTCGTACCTGCAGCTGTGGACGGTTCCCGCCGACGGTGGCTTCGAGGAACAGCTCCCGATTCCCCGCGCGTTCACCGGTGCCTCCTCCCCGGATGGCAAACGCTTCGCCTACGAGGAGATCGGATTGCCGTTCGTGCCTGGCTGGTACGAGGCCAGCGAGTGGCGGCACTATCGCGGCGGCCGCACGCACCCGATTCGCATCATCGATCTCGCCACGTCGGTCGTCGAGAAGCTGCCGTGGCAGAACAGCAACGACAGCGAGCCGATGTGGGCGGGCAACACGATCTATTTCCTCTCCGACCGGAACTTCACCACCAATCTCTTCTCGTATCGCATCGACACGAAGGAGCTGAAGCAGCTCACGCAGCACAACGACTGGGACATCAAGAACGCCAGCGCCGGGCCCGACGCGATCGTGTACGAGCAGGGCGGCTACGTCCATCTGTACGACGTTCCAAGCGGGCGGTCGCGTCAGCTCGCCATCGACGTCGCCGGCGACCTCCCATGGGCGCGGCCGCAATTCAAGAAGGTCGCGACGACCATCCGTGACGTCGCGCTGTCGCCGACCGGCGTGCGCGCGGCGCTCAGTGCGCGCGGCGACATCTTCACGGTCCCGGCGGAAAAGGGGGACTGGCGCAACCTGACGCAGTCGTCAGGCGCGCACGATCGCAGCCCCGCGTGGTCGCCGGACGGCAGCCGCATCGCCTGGTTCTCCGACGCGACGGGCGAGTATCAACTCATGATCGGCGACCAGAGCGGCCTCTCGCGGCCGCGCGCGATCGCGCTCCCTGCGCCGATCTTCTATTCGGAGCTGACCTGGTCCCCGAACGGCCGCGAGCTGCTGTTTCAGGACAACATGCTCAACCTGTGGGTCATGGACGTCGCGTCGGGGCGCAGCACGAAGATCGACACCGATCCGTTCGACGCGCCCGGGCGGACGATCGACGCCGTCTGGTCCCCCGACTCACGCTGGATCGCGTATGCGCGCAGTCTCGACAACCATCTGCGCGCGATCTTTCTCCATTCGCGTTCGGACGGCCGCTCCTTTCAGATGACCGACGGCCTCGCCGACGCCAGCTCCCCGGCGTTCGATGCCGGCGGCAAGTATCTGTATTTTCTCGCCAGCACGGACGTCGGGCCGCGTACGGGTTGGCTCGAGATGAGCGCCGTGGATCGTCCGGTGCGGCGCGCCGTCTACCTCACGGTCCTCAGTGCGGCTGAACCGTCTCCCCTGCTTCCCGAGCTGGGCGATGAGCCGGTGACGCGTATTCCGCCCGATTCCACGGCCGCGCGCATGGACAGCGCAGCGCCCGCGCCGCGCGCGGCGCGTCCGACGCCGACACCGACACCGTCCGCGGACACGGCGGCCGCAGCCGCCGCCGCGCGCGCTCCGCGATCCGCCGTCCGCATCGACAGCGCCGGCATCCGCCAACGCGTCCTGAGTCTCGGCGTGCCCGCCGGAGACTACAGCGAGCTGTCGGCGGGTCCCGCGGGCACCGTCTTCTATATGGAAAGCATCGGCGCGGGAAACCCCGGGGCGACACAGCGGCTGCAGCGCTATCAGCTGCGCGAGCGGGCCGCGGCGACGTACCTCGAGGGCGTGCGCGCGTACACGCTGTCTTCCGACCGGAAGAAGCTGCTGTACTCGGCGCCCGGTGCCGGCGGAGGAAGGTTCGGGATCGTGGCCACGGATCGCCCCGCCGCGCCGCGCGTCGGCGACGGTGCGATCGACGTCTCGCAGCTCGAGACGCTGGTCGATCCGAAGGTGGAATGGGGCGAGTTGTTCCGCGAGGCGTGGCGCACGCAGCGGGATTTCTTCTACGACTCACGCATGCACGGCGCCGACTGGCCGGCGATCTTCACGAAGTACAGCGCGATCGTTCCCTACGTCGGGCATCGTGCCGACCTCGCCTATCTCATGGCGCAGACGGGCGGCGAGCTCACCGTCGGCCACTCGTATCTCACCAGCATGGGCGACCTGCCGGCCGAAGCGGCGCCCTCGGTCGGTTTGCTTGGCGCGGACTACTCGCTCGAGAACGGACGCTATCGTTTCAAAAAGATCTACTCGGGCGAGAACTGGAACCCGGACCTCCGCGCGCCGCTGCGGAGCCCCGGCATTCAGGTTTCTGAAGGCGATTACCTGCTCGAGGTGAATGGCCATCCCGTGGCACCGCCGACGAACGTGTACCAATGGTTCGAGGGGACGGTGGGCCATCAGACCGTGATCCGCATCAACAGCTCGCCGGCGCTGGAGGGATCGCGCACCATCACGGTGATACCGATCGCGAGCGAGGACGGCATCCGCACGCGCGCGTGGATCGAGAACAACCGGCGCACGGTGGACCAGCTGTCCGGGGGACGATTGGCGTACGTGTGGCTGCCGAACACCGGCGGCCAGGGATACACCGCGTTCACGCGCTACTTCTTCGCGCAGCAGAACAAGGATGGCGCCGTCATCGACGAGCGGTACAACCACGGCGGGCTCGTCGCAGACTACATCGTGAACGAGCTCGATCGAAAGCTGATGGGGTATTTCGCGATGCGCGCCGGCCGACCGTGGACGTCGCCCGGCGCGGGGCTGTACGGCCCCAAGGTGATGATCATCAACGAGTCGGCCGGCTCGGGCGGCGACGCGCTGCCGTACATGTTCAGGCAGCGCAAGGAGGGCGTGCTCGTCGGGACGCGGACGTGGGGCGGCCTCGTCGGCACGACCGGAGCGCCGCCGACCATCGACGGCGGGGGCGTGACGGCACCGAGCCTGGCGTTCTATGACATGAATGGGCGATGGGCCGTCGAGAACGAAGGCGTCGCGCCGGACATCGAGGTGGAGTACACCGCCGCCGAGGTGAATCGCGGGCACGATCCGCAGCTCGAGCGCGCGGTGCGTGAGGCAATGGCGCTCCTCGAGAGGGACGTTGCGCGTCGTGTGGCGCGTCCCGCACCCATCGACCGAGTTTCGCCGAGGAACTGAGCGGGGCGCGGGGTGCGGGGCGCGGGGCGCGAAGCTACAACGAGCGTTTGAGTTTGCTAATCATGCGACTGATTGCGTCACAGTGATCGCGTGCGCGTAGAAGGGCTTCCGACCGCACGAACGTCAGCTGTTCCGCGAGGTACAGGAGAACCTCAACCTCTATCGTTGAACCTCGCGCCACCGAAAGCTGATTCCGATATTCGCCGGTCGTGCTTCGCGCGTGACCTTCGGCGATATTGGCTGCAACCGAAACGGATGCGCGCCTGAGCTGACTCGTCAGGCCGTAACGTTCTGCACGCGGAAACGATTCCGTGATACGATAGACCTCGAGAACGAGTTGAACTGCGCGCTTCCAGACATCGAGGTCGCGATAACTCAGGATAGGCCGTACGCGGGAGGATGGTTTCATGGACGGACATATTACGAGGCCACGTCATCGCGGCGTCATCGCGGTGCAATGGGTTCTCGCACTTGCACTTATCGGTTGCACCCCCGCGTCCCGCGCTGCTCCCCCCGCGCCTCCCGCGCCCCGCGATCCGCGCCCCGTCGGTTCCTACGACGTCGTGATCCGCAACGGGCGCGTGCTTGACGGCGCCGGCAACCCCTGGATCCTGGCCGACGTCGCGATACGCGATGGCCGCTTCGCGAAGATCGGTCGCGTCCCCGAACGTGGAAAAACGGAGATCGAGGCGCGCGGAAAATACGTTTCCCCCGGCTGGATCGACGTCATGGACCAATCGGGGTCCGTGCTGCGCCGCAACGGCCTCGCCGAGAACAAGCTCTTGATGGGCGCGACGACGGCGATCGCCGGCGAGGGCGGCACGCCGGTCCCCGCGAGCGAGATTCCCGCGTACTTCAAGCAGCTCGAGACGCAGGGCATCAGCATCAACTTCGGGACGTACTTCAGCGAGACGCAGGCCCGCAACGCGGTGCTCGGCAACACGGCGCGGGCACCCAACGCCGCGGAGCTGGCGCGCATGCGCGCGATCGTCGACACCGCGATGCGCGCCGGCGCGATGGGGATGACGACGGCGCTCATTTATCCGCCGGGCAGCTATGCGACGACCGACGAGATCGCGGAAGTCGCCAAGGCGGCTGCCGCGTACGGCGGCATTTACGCCAGCCACATCCGCGGCGAAGGCAAGGAAGTCGTGCAGTCCGTGCAGGAGGCGATCGCGATCGGCGAGCGCGCGGGGATGCCTGTCAAGATCTTCCATCTCAAGGTCGCGTTCCAGCCGGGATGGGGTGTCCTCATGGACTCGATCCGCATGGTGATCGAGGCGGCGCGCGCGCGCGGGGTGGACGTCGCCGCGGACATGTACGTCTACACGGCGGGCGGGACGGGGCTGGAGGCGACGGTCCCGAGCTGGGCGCAGGAAGGCGGAGGGGACTCTCTCCGGGCGCGCCTCAAAGATCCCGCGATCCGGGCGCGGCTCAAACGCGAGCACCAGACCGGATCGCCCGGATGGTGGAACATCATCGAGGCGGCCGGCGGCTGGGACAGGATCGTCCTGAGCAACGCGCGCAACCCCGACAACGCCAAGTACAACGGCAAATCGATCGCGGCGATCGCGCGGGAGATGAACAAGGAGCCCGCGGACGCCGCCTTCGACCTCGTGCTGCAGGGCCAGGGGCGCGTCATGGCCATATACCATATGATGTCCGAGAAGGACATCGAGACGGCGCTGCGCTTTCCGTGGACGAGCATCGGGAGCGACGCGGGAGCCGCCGCTCGCGTCGGGGCGGGCGACGACATCGGTCTTCCCCACCCACGCGCGTTCGGAAACCTCACGCGCGTGATCTCGGAGTACGTCAGGAAGCGCCAGGTGCTGACGCTCGAGGACGCGGTGCGCAAGCTGACGTCGTGGCCCGCGACGCGCTATCGTCTCGCGAACCGCGGCGTGATCCGGGAAGGCAACTGGGCCGACGTCACGATCTTCGACCTCGCGACGCTCGACGATCGCGCGACGTACGATCGCCCCACGGAATATCCGACGGGCGTCGAGTGGGTGCTCGTGAACGGCGTCGTCACGATCGCGAACGGCCAGCACACCGGTGCACGATCCGGCAAAATCCTCTATGGCCCGGGGTACTCGCCCTAGCCGGGTCCCGCCTGCCCTCCCGCCTCCCGCCTAGGGTCGAATCGGCTCGCCCCCGACCACGTCGACCTGCACGTACGACGCGGCGTTGCGCGACCGGAAGACACGCATCGTCGCGGGACGAAAATCCGAGTCCTTCGCCGCAAAGATGTTCGGCACCCACGTCTGTGGGTTGCGATCGATGAGCGGGAACCAGCTGCTCTGCACCTGGACCTTGATGCGGTGTCCTTTCCTGAACCGATAGTCCTGCGTGTGCAGGTCGATGGTGTACTCCTCGACGCGATTGGGGACGATGGAATCGGGGCGCTCGAAGGATTTGCGGAAGCGCCCGCGGAGCACGTCGTTCGCGACCATGAGCTCATAGCCGCGCATGACGCTGTCCGGCTCCGATTCGGGATACACGTCGATCAGCTTCACGACCCAGTCGGCGTCCGACCCCGTCGTCGCCGCGAACAGGTGCGCGATGACGTTGCCGGCGATGGTGACGTCCTCGGCCAGCGGCGGCGTCACCCAATTGACGACATCCGGGCGCCCCGCGAGAAAACGCTGATCGTCCACGAGCCACCGTGACCAGGTGGACCCGTCCGCGTACGTCGGCTTGATCGGGCGCGCGCGATAGGGCACCGGGTTCGCCGGATCCGACACATATGCATCGAACCCGCTGTCGCCGGCCGCCGCGGGCGGATCGAAGGAGAGCTTGCCCCCCGGCTGGAAGTACAGGCGCCGCGCGCTCACACCTGTACGCGGTGGCCAGCTGTCGCGTCGCTGCCACGTATTGGTTCCCGCCTCGAAGGTCAGCGCTTCCGGGAGGTTGAGCGTCCCCTTCGCCTTCAGCCAGTACGCGAACCACGGCGCTTCGATGTTCTCGCGGAAGTACTTCGACGTCGGGCTCCCGAAGTCGACGGGCCCGAGCTTCTGCCCCGATTGCCCACCCCATCCGCCGTGGTTCCACGGACCCACGACCAGGAAATTGAGATTCGCCGTGTCGCGCTTCTCGAGCAGGTCGTAGATCTTGATCGGGCCGAAGAAGTCTTCCTGGTCCCACCAGCCGGCGACGTTGAGCGTCGGCACGCGCGGGCCGCCGACGACGGAGCGAGCGACCGCCTGCCGCTGCCAGAACGCGTCCCAGTTGGGATGCATGGCGAAGTTGTTCCAGGACGGAATCGTGCCGTGGAGGTAGCGCTCATTCACGTGCGCGAGCGAGCCGAGCTTGAGATACCATGTGTAGGTGTCGGGCTCGTCGAAGGTGAAGACGCCGCGCTCCTTGTTGGTCTCCATCAGCGTCGCGTACTCGAAACCGTAGCTCAGGCGGAACGCGCCGCCGTGATGGAAATCGTCGCCGATGAACATGTCGGCGGGTGACGCCTGCGGCGAAACGGCCTTGAGCGCCGGATGCGGATCGAGCGACGCGACGACCGTCAGCCACCCCGGGTACGACACGCCCTTCATGCCGACGCGTCCGTTGTTGCGGGGAACGTTCCTGAGCAGCCACTCCACGGTGTCGTAGGCGTCGGTGGCTTCGTCGATGGCGCGGGGATCCGACATGTCGCGCATCGGCCGCAACATCTCGAACTGCCCCTCCGACGTGTATCGCCCGCGGATGTCCTGAAAGGCGAAGATGTATCCCTCGCGCGCGAGCACGTTGCCGCGCAGGCTGCGCTCGCCCCCCGCGATGCCGTACGGCGTGCGCAGCATGATGAAGGGCAGCTCGCCCTGCTGCTCCCGCGGCCTCAGGATCATCGTGTGGAGGCGCACGCCGTCGCGCATCGGGATCATCACTTCGGTCTTGTCGTAGAACGGCCCCGAGTCGGCGGCGGCCGCCGGTACCTGTGCAGCCACGCGTGTCGCGACGGCGATGAGCGCCGCGAGGGCGCACGCACGGGCGAGTGCGAGTGAGCGTCTCATGCTGCCAAGGTATACCGGTGTGGTCGACCGGACTAGCGGGGACAGATGGCCTCGCACCCCGATGGCGCGGCTAAAGGGGGGTTCCGGCGAGCCGATACTTGACGACATGCAGGCGTTTCGCCGGCGCTGGCAATCCATCGGTTTCAAGCTCCCCCTCCTCGCTTCCGCGCTCGTCGTCGTCACGGTCGTCGTCGTGGGCTGGGCGGCGTATGTCCTCCTCGAGCGCGCGCTGGTCGACGCCTCGGGGCGGCGTCTGTCCGTGACGGCCAGCGTCGTCTCGCAGATGCTGACGCGCCCGTTTCGCTCGACGGACTCCAGCGCGCGCGCCGCGAACCGCGCATACGCGCACTTCCTCGCCGCTCGCCCCGCCGCGCGATCCGCCGCCGTCACGGACTCCATTCGCGCTCTGCTCGCGCGGCCGCTGAGCCCGACCGACACGTCGAAGGTGTACTCCGCGCTGATGGACCGCACGGGTGAGCCCCTGGTCGTCTATCGCCGCCTGCAATCCATCGAGCCGCGCTGGGCGCGCCAGGCCATCGCCACTGGTCAGTTGCGCGGCGACACGACCGTCCTCAGCCCTTTCGACAGCGCCGGCAAGCTGCCGGTCTTCTCGATCGTCCACCCGGTGCGCGACAGTGTCGCGGGCACCGGCACTCTTGGCTACATGGTCGAAACGCGTTTGGTGGTCGGGAGAGGGGTCAAGCAGCTTCGCGACATCATCGGCAGCGGGGTGCAGCTCGCCATCGGACAGCCCGCGGCCGGGATCTGGACGGATCTCGAGCGCGTCGTCGCATCACCGCTGGAGGTGCCCGGCCGCGACAGCGTCATCACCTCGAGCGAGGGCGTCGGCGCCTTCGCGCGCATCCCCGGCACGACGTGGATGCTGCTCCTCTCGCAACCCACGCCGCTCGTCCTCGCCCCCGCGCGCAACCTCCTCTGGAACATGGTGCCGCTGGGGATCGCGATCGCCCTCGCCGGCGCGGCGCTCATGTGGCGCATCGCGTCGCGCATCACGACCCCGATCGTGCAGCTCACGCACGCCGTCGAGGACGTGGCCAAGGACACGAGATCCATGCCGACCACCGCGGAGCTTCCGGTGCAGATCGCCGGCGCCGACGAGGTGACGCGGCTGCGCTTCGCCGTCGAGCGGATGGCCGACCGCATCGCGGAACGCGAGGCGCTGGAGCAGCAGCTGCGGCATGCGCAGAAGATGGAAGCCATCGGCAAGCTGGCGGGCGGCGTCGCGCACGACTTCAACAACCTGCTCACCGCCATCCGATCGTACGCCGACCTCATGCTCGACGACATGCCGCACTGGGACACGAAGCGCTCGGACGTCGAGGAGATCCGCAAGGCGGCGCAACGTGCGTCGGAGCTCACCTCGCAGCTGCTGGCGTTCAGCCGCAAGCAGATGCTCAAGCCGCGCGTCCTCGACATCGCCGTCGTACTGCGCGAGGTGCAGATGATGCTGCGGCGGCTGCTCATCGAGGACATCGACCTCACGATCGAAGCGCCGGACAAGCTGTGGGCGGTGAAAGCCGATCGCGGCCAGCTCGAGCAGGTCATCGTGAACCTCGCCGTCAACGCGCGCGACGCGATGCCGCACGGGGGCGCGCTCCGCATCGCCGCGGCGAACGAGACCGTCGGAACGCCGGTGCCGACGACACACGAGGTCATCCCCCCCGGCGAGTACGTCACCATTCGGGTCACGGACACCGGGCTCGGGATGGATGCCGCGACGATGAGCCGCGTCTTCGAGCCGTTCTTTACCACGAAGGCCGTCGGCAAGGGCACGGGGCTGGGCCTCGCGATGGTGCACGGCATCATCGCGCAGAGCGGCGGCTACGTCACCGTCGACAGCCAGGTGTCGGCCGGAACGACGTTCTCGGTCTACCTGCCGCGCGTCCACGAGGCGCCGGCCAAACGCGACAGCGGCGGCAGCTCGATGCCGAAACGCGGCAACAACGAGACGATCCTGCTGGTCGAAGACGACCACGCGGTTCGTTCCCTCGCGCGCCGCGTGCTCGTCCGTGCGGGCTTTCGCGTGCTCGAGGCGACGCTGCCGTCCGACGCGATGCGCCTCGCGCGCGAGCACTTCAAGGAGATCCAGCTGGTCCTCAGCGACGTCGTCATGCCCGAGATGAGCGGTCCGATGCTCGTGACGAAGGTCCTCGAGCTGTGCCCGCACGCGCGCGTCCTCTTCATCTCCGGATACACCGACGAAGACATCGTCGGGCGCGGGTTGACGACGACGGCGATGGAGGTCCTGCCCAAGCCCTTCAGCGCGCAGCAGCTGGTGGAACGCGTCCGTGCCGCGCTCGACACGCAAGGCGTCGCCTAGCATCGTTCAGCCGATGGAGATCTCCGAAGGACGCTGAGTGACGCTCGACGACCGAGTCGTCGAGCATGCGCGCGCGTGGGGCGTCGCGCTCGGCGAGTCGTTCGAGACGGCAACCTCCATCGTCGCCTACGGACAGCGCGGCGGCGACCCGGTGGTCCTCAAGGTCCTCAAGCACCCCGGCGACGAGTGGCATTGCGGCGAGGTCCTGCGTGCCTTTGGCGGCCACGGCATGGTTCGCGTTCTTGAGTCGCTCGGCGGCGCTGTGCTCCTCGAGCGGCTCGTGCCGGGCAATTCGCTTGTCGACATGGCGCTCGACGGTCGCGACGACGAAGCCACGCGAATCCTGGCTCGCGTCATTGCGGCGACGTCACGCGCGAAAGCCAGCGGTGCGTTCGTAACGGTGCAGGAGCTCGGCCGCGCCTTCGGGCGCTACGAGCGCGCCGCCGGCGGTGATGGTCCCATTCGCAATCCACTGCTGGCGAGCGCCGGGGAGATCTACGCGCGTCTCGTCGAATCGCAGAAGCATCCGCGTCTTCTCCACGGCGACCTGCAGCACTCGAATGTCCTGTTCGATGCGCGCCGCGGCTGGCTGTCGATCGATCCCAAGGGTGTGGTCGGGGAGGTCGAGTACGAGATCGCCGCCGCGCTGCGCAACCCGCGCGAGCGCCCCGCGCTCTTCGCCAGCCGCGCGACGATCGAGCGCCGCGTCGACACGTTCACCAGCGCGCTGAACGTCGATCGCGATCGGGTGATCGGATGGGCGTTCACGCAGTCCGTCCTGAGCGCGATCTGGAGTGTCGAGGATGGCGAGCCGGTGGACGCGAGCAATCCGTCGCTGCAGCTCGCGGAGGCGTGCTATCCGATGATCGCGTAGGTCGCGACCGCGACCACGTGGCAGATGCTCCCGACGAGCACGAAAAGGTGCCAGATGCAGTGGCCGAAGCGGATGCGGTGCTGGCACGACACGAAGATGACGCCGACCGAGTACGCCACGCCGCCCGCGACGATCCACGCCAGTCCGCGCCAGCCGACGTGCGTGATCAATGGATTGATCACGACGAGCGCGAGCCAGCCAAGACCGAGATAGATGCCGTTCGACAGGCCGGGCATGCGCGTGCCGATGCGCATCTTGAGCACGATGCCGGCGAGGGCGATCGTCCACACCGCCGCGAGCAGCCACCAGCCAACGGGCCCTCTGAGCGGGCCGAGCATGAATGGTGTGTACGTCCCCGCGATGAGCAGGTAGATGGCGGCGTAATCGAGGCGAAGCCACAGGTCCTTCGCGCGTCCCGGCGGCAGCGAGTGATACATCGTCGACGCCGCGTACACGCCGATGAGCGTCATCGCAAACACCGCGACGCCGGCCGTCACCAGCGGATCGGCGCGGCGCATCGCCGCGAGAACGAGAACCGGAAACGCCGCGAGGCTCGCCACCAGCCCCGCGCCGTGCGTCACCGCATTCGCGGCTTCCTCGAGATGAACCCGAACCGACACAGCCATACGCAATCCATCCAATGCGAGCATCGTGCCGCTCGCTGCCCATCGGAAGCCACTGCCTGATTGGCGGTTCCCCAGCACGGACTTGCGTCACACAGTGCGGCAACCCCACTCCACCGCCATGAAACGCACCGGCTTCAGCATCACCCTGGTCGCAGTCTTCGCGCTACCATGCGCGCTGAGAAGTCAGGCAGGCGCGACGCAACAGGACTCCGCGCTCGACAATCTCGTACACGCACACGGCTACATCACGGCCCCACTGGGATCGCTCGGCAACGTCGTGCGTCGCGGCTCGGGGCCGATGGACGTGCTGTTGATTCCCGGGTGGGGATTTGGCGCCGACGTCTTCGACGCGTTCATGCGGGACAACGAGACGCGCTACCATATGGTAGCGGTGACGCTGCCGGGCTTCGCCGGAACCGCCGCTCCACCTATGCCGGCCGCCGGCACGAGCTACGGCGCACAGACCTGGACGCGGGCCGCCGAGCAGGCGCTCGCCGCCCTGATCGAGAAGGAGGCACTGCGGCAGCCGATCGTCGTCGGCCACTTCATCGTCGGTACCCAGCTCGCCTTCTATCTGGCGCGCGACTATCCGCAGCTTGTCGGCGGCGTCGTCATCGTCGGCGGCGAGCCGATGCGATTCTATCCCTCGCGTCGCGACTCGACGCACCGCACGCCGATGGGCATCGAGGAGCGCGTCACCGGCATCGACCAGTACGTCGCGCCGCGCTGGTTCAAGACGGTCACCAAGCAGACCTTCGACCTGAAGAACTACGCGGCGGCGGAGTACGCGCGCGATTCAGCGCGCGCCGCCGCGCTGTGGCAGGCGTCGTCCGACGTTCCCCTGCCCGTCATGATCCGTTACCTCTGCGAGTACATGGCCGCGGATCTCACCGCCGACTTTGCGCGCATCTCGGCACCGACGATCGTGCTCGTCCCCGCATTTTCCCCGGCGATACTCGCGGACCCCAGGCAGTCCTGGGTGAAGCCGTTCTTTCACGACGCGTGGGACAAGGTGCGAGAGATCAACGGTCGCATCGCCGTGCGTGTCGTCCCCGATTCGCGTGTGTTCGTCACGGACGACCAGCCGGTCGCCGTACGCGAGGCGATCGACTCCCTCGCGCGGCAGCGAATCCGAGTGCGCTAGGCGACACAGCCGGCACGGTACGCGCCCCCGCCCCCCCGGTCCATGTCGTACTATTTACTGACGCCAATCCGAGCGGCCGCCCGTGCTGACCGGCACGAATCTCCTCTACACCAGACAGTTCAATCTGCGGATCGTGCACGAGGTGATCCGCCTGTATGGCCCGCTCTCACGCGCCGACATCGCGCGACACACCGAGCTCACGGGGCAGACGATCACGAATCTCGTGCGCGAGCTGCTGATGCTCGGGCTCGTGCGCGAGGGCGAGCCGCGCGCTGAAGGACGCGGCGCTCCGTCCACGACGCTCGCGCTCAATC
>Ga0081539_10000173_pt1 | contig 151356 bp, 133 predicted proteins | sample TabmetS4T2R2_FD_71023 | JGI IMG/M metagenome (GOLD analysis project Ga0081539, IMG submission 71023) | Tabebuia heterophylla rhizosphere microbial communities from the University of Puerto Rico - S4T2R2 | ecosystem: Host-associated > Plants > Roots > Rhizosphere ... | reverse complement strand
GGCGGCTCGCCAGGGCTCGCCGAACCCCCCGGCCCCCGCTGCCACCTCCGCGCCCCAAGCCCCACCCCCCCCGACGTCGGCGTTTGGTCCACATTGTCCACCGCCGGCTCGGCGAGTGGGAGGATCGCTACGGGCTTTCGGTGCCCGCGATGTCCGTCGTGGTCCAGGCCGCTGCTCCCGCGGCCTCACCCTGCCCGGGCCTGTGCGCGCGGGGATCCTTTGGTGCGTGGCCAGCGGCGGATGGGTGCGGCCACGGACCATGACGATGTCGCGGTAGCCAAAATGGTCGAAATGCGCAGTGCCACCGCACCGCCGGTAACGTACCGTAATCAGATTCGGGGCGTAGGTGTGGATCTAGAACGGTTAGGGTCGATATAGTGCCATAACCGTTCTAGATCGCGAACCTGGTGCCCGTTACCGGGCGCAGTGGCTACTGCCCGCGACCGAGGCCCGCCCGGCTCGGTCGGCGCCAGCATGGCAGGTTAGGACATTGTGGACAAACGCTGACCTCAATCCCGAAACTCTATGACGAGTCATGGTGCGGTGACACCTACGGTCCGGCCCACGACGGCGAAAGCTCTCCAGATCACCAAGACCCACCCCCCGCCCTGCCCGCCGCGCGTCGGGTGGGCTTGTCGCGCGGAGGTGGCAGTGGGGGCCGGGGATCTCGGCGAGCCCTGGCGAGCCGCCGGCCGCCACGGTCTCCGGCGGGAGCGACGGCCCGCCGCTGACACCCACCCGGGACACTCTTCTCCGGAAACGATCCTGGACCGGCCGCCGCGCACCAACCCCAACACGGAAACAGCGGGAACCTTGTCGGATGGTGGAGCGGCCGCCGGACTTTGGTCCGGCGGCCGCTGGTGTCGGCCGGGGTCAGGCGTGCCGTGGCTTCTTGTTGGTCAGTAGCGGCACGAGGTTGAGCAGGAGGCCCGCCACCGCGACGCCGGAGACAAGGTTGATCCCCGGGTGGTACTCGCCGAAGTCGACCGCACCGCCCGGCCCGCTCACCGTGATCAGCGCGGTGACGACCGCCAGGACGAGCGCCGCGCCCACCTGGCCCGAGGTCTGGACCAGGCCTGCGGCCAGGCCCTGTTCGGAGTCGTCGATGCCCTCGGTGGCCTGCGCCATGATCGAGCTGAACCCGAACGCGAACCCGCCGCCGAGCAGCAGCATCGTCGGGAACACCGCGACAAGGTAGTGCGGGGTCGTTCCGGCCGTCAGCAGGAACCACGCGTAGCCGAGCGTCAGCGAGGCCATCGCGCTGTTGATGAGCCGCTGCGTTCCGTACCGGTTGATGAGACCGCCCACGAACGGCGAGGTGAACGCGACGAGCAGGCCGGCCGGCAGCAGCGCCAGCGCCACCCTCAGCGGCGACCAGCCCCGCACGTCCTGCAGGTACAGCGTCATCATGAACTGGAAGCTCAGGTACGAGCCGAAGAGCGCGATCACGCTGAGGTTGGCCCGGACGATCGAGCCCACCCGGAGGATGCCGAGGCGGATCAGCGGGTGCGCGATCCGGTTCTCGGTGACCACGAACGCGACGAGCAGGGCGACCGCGAGCGCGGCCAGGCCGAGCGTGACCGGGTCGAGCCAGCCGCGGTCCGGTGCGGAGACCACGGTGTACACGGCGAGCAGCATCCCGGATGTCAACGTCGTCGCGCCGAGTATGTCGTGACCACCGTCCGCGGCGGGGCGGTCGCGCGGGATCAGCGAGGCGCCGAAGACCAGCGCGGCGAGCGCCAGCGGCACCGGGATCAGGAACGTCCACCGCCAGCCGAGGCTGGTCAGCAGGCCGCCGAGGATGAGGCCGGAGGAGTACCCGCTGGCGCCGAAGACCGTGAAGATCGACAGCGCCCGGTTGCGGGCCGGGCCCTCGTGGAAGGTCGTGGTCAGGATGGACATGGCGGTCGGCGCGGTGAAGGCGGCCGCGAGACCCTTGACGAAGCGGGTGATGATCAGCAGCGTCCCGTCGTCGACGAGGCCGCCGACGAGCGAGGCCACCGCGAAGACGGCGAGCGCGACGAGGAAGATCCGCCGCCGGCCCAGCAGGTCCGCGGTGCGGCCACCGAGCAGCAGCAGGCCGCCGTAGCCGAGCACGTAGCCGTTGACGATCCACTGCAGCGAGGTCGTGGACATGCCCAGGTCGGCACCGATCGACGGCAGCGCCACACCGACCATCGAGACGTCGAGGCCATCGAGGAACAGCACGGTGCAGAGGACCGCGAGCACGCCCCAGAGTCGAGGCGTCCAGCGTTGCGCGGCTGGCGCGGTCGAGGGGAGGGTCGCGGTGGCCGCGGGAGCGGCGGTTACTTCGGTGACAGACACGCGACGAACATTAGATGCGCGTGCATTGAATGTCCACGCACAGGTTCTCCTTGCATGTAATGCAGATGCATTGATCGGCCGAGACCTGTATGCTACGCCGAACTCGGCGTTTTCGCTGGTCAGAGCCTGCCGCCACAGCGGGTGGACGCCCTCCGGGCCGCCCGATCGGGTGCCCGTCGACCCGACTGTGATGATCGCCGCACCGGAGATTCACGGGCGGACCGGGGCGTGGTCGGCGTAGGTGGTGTCGAGCACGCCTTCGCCGGAGGTGAGGCCGGGCAGGGCGCGCCGCCGGTCGGCGACGCGGGCTGACGGCAGGAGAGCGTCGGCCTGACCGGTGTGGAAGCTGTGTGGAAGCGGTGCCGCCGCACAACGCCGTCAGCACCGGAAACCGTCCGAAGTGGAAGCGCCGGCCATTGACGACCCCCGAACCGTGGGATAGGTGTTCCTCATATTCGTGGGGAGGCCACATGGTCGACGTAGTGCGCACGGCACCCGACGGTGCGAAGGTTTCCGTGACGATCCCGGCCACCGCCGGCGACGTGCGGTGGCACGCCGGCATCCGGTTCGTCGGTCCGGGCTTCGCGCGCGACTTCACGATCGCGCCGGTCGGCGCGCAGAAGGCGATAACGCAGCGCATCCTGCCCGGCGCCCGGTCCCAGGTCGTCCGGCACACCGGCTACGACATCGTGCTCTACGAGGCGCCCGACCGCTCGGACAGCGTGCTCGTCTTCGCCGGGCCGTACCACGAGGCACACACCTGGTTCGGCGGTCCGGCGCCGCGGACCAGCGTGCTCAACCAGCTCGTCTCCACCGTCGACTTCGCCGACTCGCCGACCGGGGCGCGGGTGACCGCGCGGCCCGGCACCGACCTCCAGCAGCACGGGGTCATGGTGGTCGGCTCGGACGCCCGGATGACCGTCATGATCATGGACGCCCGGCAGGAGCGCGACCGCATACCGACGTTCCGGGGCATGACGCAGGGCGACGCGGAGGTGTGGCGCTACCGCATGGACGTCCGCGAGGAGGAGGCCGCCCGGCTGGCCGGCACGCCGTACGAGTGGCGCTACCTGTTCGCCAACAAGACCGCCGTGTTCGACGTCTCCTTCCGCGCCAAGCCGCCGCGTGGCGTCGCCACCGGCGCGGCCCTGGGCCAGGAGCACGTGGAGAAGGTGCTGGGCGGCCTGCGGGTCAGCTGGGCCGGGTGACGGGCCGACCATGAGCCTGCCGACCGCGATCAGCACCCTGTCCCTGCTGGTGTCGGTGTTCGCCGTGCTGGCGGTGGGCGCCGTCTACGCCCGCCTGCGCGCGCTCGAACAGACCGCGCTGAAGGCGCGCCGCGCCCTCTTCGCCGACGAGGTGCGCGGGGTGCCGGAGCGGCTGCGCCCGCGCGAGGGGGAGCGGCACACGCTCCTGTTGCAGCTCAACAGCGACTGCTCCACCTGCCACGACGCATGGCGGACGGTCACCGCCTACGCCGCCGCGGCGCCGCCCGGCGACACGCGTTTCGTCGGACTCTTCGCCACCGCGGCGGCGGCCGACGCGTTCCCGGAGAGCCCCGCGGTCGAGCGGGTGGTCGACCCGGACCAGTGGGCCGCCATGTCGGAGGGTTACACCCCGTGCGTCTTCCGCGTCGACGCCACCGGGCAGGTGACCGACCGCCGGTTCGTCTACCGCGACACGAACCTGGCCGCCCTCCTCGCCCAGTTCGCTCCCGTCGTGTCCATGCCCGATCCCGAAACCTCAGGGAGTAGCCGTGCGCTTTGACGAGATCCCGTCCATGGAGGACGCTCCGGCCGACGCACCGGCGAGCCGGGTCCGCGACCTCGTCCCCAACCCGCCCGCGCGGCGGCGGACCCTGTTCAAGGGCCTGGCGGTCGCCGCGCTGTCGGCCACGCTGGTCCCCTTCGACTGGGTCTTCTCCAAGAAGCCGGCGCTCGCCGCGGGGTGTGTGGGTGACCCCGCGCCCGACTGCGAGTGGACCGACCCGCACTGCGGCGGCGGCTACGGCGTCGACTACACCGGAGTGGCGTGCAACTGGTGGGCCGGCGACCCGGCGCAGTGCCACGGCGGCTGGCGCCGCGGGGGCAAGCCGTGCAACGAGATCAACCGGCACTTCGACGGCCACTGGGAGTACACGCACACCGGCATCTGGGAGAGCGTCTGGTCGCAGCGCACCACCCAGTACTGCAACAACCGCAACGCCTGGCGCTGGTCGGCGCCGAGCGGCAACACGTTCCGCTGCTCGGACGCCTGGACGCACGTCTACTGGACCGACAACGACTACGCCGGCCTCACCATCGCCGTCTGTTTCGTGGGTCAGCTCGGGTGAGCGTCGACCGCGCCGCCTTCGGCGGCCGGGTGCGCCGCGCGGCGCTCCACCCGCTCACCGTGGCCGTGCCGGTCGTGGCCGGTGCCGCCGCCCTGGCGGTGCCGGTCGCCACCGGGTCCACAGTGGCCGGTGCGGTGCTGGCGCTGCTGGCGTTCGGCTGGGCGGGGCTCAACGCCGGCTACGCCAACTCCGGCTCCACTTGAAGCAACAACTCGGCGTTCCTGCTGAGCGCGCCGGTCTGGCGCGGTTCCGTTCCCCTCGCCAACTTCGGCCTGGGTCTACAGCTCGGCGCGTTCACGGTGGTGCTGGTCGGCGCGGTCCTCGGTGGAGTCGTACAGGCGCTGCTGCCGTTCGCGGTACGGCTGGCGCTGTTCGCGCCGCTGGTGGTCGCCGTGCTGCTGCGGGAGGCCGGCCTCATCCGGCTGCCCGTGCCGGAGAACAAGCGGCTCGTGCCCGAGGCGGTGCAGCACCGCGGCCGGGTCGTCGGCCCGATCCAGTTCGGCTTCGAGATGGGCACCGGCATGCGCACGTACTCGCCGTCGGCGCTGCCACACCTCGTGCTGGTCGGCGTCCTGCTGGTGATCCCGTTCACCGGCGCGCTGGCCGCGGGCGCGGGTTTCGCGCTGGCGCGGTGGGTGATGCCGGCGGCGAGCATCGGCTACGGCGCGGACGGCGGATGGGAGGACCAATGGCGCAGGCGCAGGCGGCTGCTGGCGGTCGCGACGGCGCTGGCCACCGCGACGGCGCTCACGACGGGGGTCGTGCTGACCGCGTGGTGACCCGGGTGGTGCTGGTGTACGACGCGTCGTGCGGCGCGTGCTCGGCGATCGCGGCGCGGGCCTCGGACGTGCTGCGCCCGCCGGTGGCGGCCCGCTCGTGCCGCGATCCCCATCTGGCGGCCGAGTTTCCGGTCCTGGCCGCACACCTCGGCGGGCGGCCGTGCCGCCGGCCGCTGATGGTCACGGAGTCGGCGGACGGGCGGGCGCGGGTGGCGCGCGGGCTGGCGATGATGTGGCGCGGCGCCCGCCTCGTCGCCCCGCGCCGCCGGCTCGCCGCGCTCGCGCTCGCGGTGTCGGTGGCGCGCCCTAGCGGACGACGAGGGGGTGGTCGCCGCGGGGAAGCAGCTCGCCGATGACGGTGCCGCCCGGCACCTCGCCGGCCAGCAGCAGGCCGCCGGAGGTCTGCGCGTCGGCCAGCAGCAGCCGGTCGGTCTCGGCGGTGCCGCCGAAGTCTGCCATCGGGCTCACCCAGCCAAGGTTGCGCCGGCTGCCGCCGCTGACGAAGCCGGCCTCCGCGGCGGCCCGCGCACCGTCCACATAGGGCACCTTGGACGCGTCGATCGCCACGGTGACCCCGCTCGCCCGAGCCAGCTTGTACGCGTGGCCGAGCAGGCCGAAGCCGGTCACGTCGGTGCCGCAGCGGATCCCCGCCCGCACCGCGGCCTCCGAGGCCTCCCGGTTGAGCCCGGCCATCACCGCGACCGCCTCCGGAAACGGCTCGCCGGTCGCCTTGTGGCGGGTGTTGAGCACGCCGACCCCCAGCGGCTTGGTCAGCGTCAGCGGCACGCCCGGCCGGCCGGCGTCGAGCGAGATGACCTGGTCGGGGTGGACCACGCCGGTGACCGCCATGCCGTACTTCGGCTCGCCGTCGTCGATGCTGTGCCCCCCGGCCACGTGGCAGCCGGCCGCCGTGGCCACGTCGTGCCCGCCGCGCAGCACCTCCCGCGCCAGCTCCATCGGCAGCGTCTCGCGCGGCCAGCACAGCAGGTTGAGCGCGACGATCGGCGTGCCACCCATCGCGTACACATCGGACAGCGCGTTGGCGGCCGCGATCCGGCCCCAGTCGTACGGGTCGTCGACCACCGGGGTGAAGAAGTCGACGGTGCAGACGACACCCGTCGCCGGGTCGAGGCGTGCCACCGCGGCGTCGTCGCCGTTGTCCAACCCCACCAGCAGCGGCGCGGCCGCCGCCACGGGCGCGACCGGCAGCCCGGCCACCATCGCCTCGAGCTCTCCCGGCGGTATCTTGCAGGCGCAGCCGCCGCCCCGCGCGTACCGCGTCATCCTGATCCCGCCGGGGGCATCTATCATCTTCTCCACGTGTACATCATGGGCTAGGAGGCGGGCAGGTGTCTGGTGGCCCTCACGGTCTTCAAAACCGATGCGGCCGGGTCTCGCGGCCGGGCGGGTTCGATTCCCGTACGCCTCCGCCACACGCGTCCATTGTGGATGGACACGTGACGTGACCGACCCGCGCCGCACGGTCCCGCGTGTCGACGCCGTGCTCGCCGCCCCCGCGCTGGTCCGCGCCGCGGCCGCCCTGGGCCGGAGCGTCGTCCACGCGGCGGTGACGGCCGTCCTCGACGAGGTGCGGCACGGCAAGCTCGCGCCCGAGGCGGCCGTCGACGCCGTCGTCGCGCTGCTGCCGCCCACCGCCGCCACGCTCCGCCCGGTGATAAACGCCACCGGCGTGCTCGTGCACACCAACCTCGGCCGGGCCCCGCTGTCGGCGGCGGCGCTCGCGGCCATCGACGTCGCGGCCGGGTACACCGACGTCGAGCTCGACCTCGCGACCGGCCGGCGGGCGCGGCGCGGCGCCGGAGCCACCGCCGCGCTGGCCGCCGCGGTGCCAGACGCCGAGGCGGTGCACGTCGTCAACAACAACGCCGCCGCGCTCGCCCTGATCGCCGCGACGCTGGCCGGCGGGCGGGAGGTGCTGCTGTCGCGGGGCGAGTTCATCGAGATCGGCGACGGCTTCCGCATCCCCGACCTGCTGTCCAGCGCGGGCGCGCGGATCCGCGAGGTGGGCACCACCAACCGCACCCACCCGGCCGACTACGCCGAGGCGATCGGCCCGGAGACCGCGCTCATCCTCAAGCTGCACCCGTCCAACTACACGGTCACCGGCTTCACCGCCTCGGTGCCCGTCTCCGAGCTGGTCCCGCTCGGCCCGCCGGTGGTGTACGACATCGGCTCCGGCCTGCTGTCGCCGGAGCCGGCGCTGCCCGCCGAGCCGGATGCCGCCGGCGCGCTGCGGGCGGGCGCCGCGCTCGTCACCGCGAGTGGCGACAAGCTGCTGGGCGGCCCGCAGGCCGGGCTGATCCTGGGCCGGGCCGACCTCGTCGAGCGCGTGCGCCGGCACCCGCTCGCCCGCGCGATGCGGGTCGACAAGCTGACGCTCGCCGCGCTCGAGGCCACCCTCCGCGGCCCGCTGCCACCGATCCGGGCCGCGCTGGCCGCCGACCCGTCGCTGCTGCACCGCCGGGCGGAGCGGCTCGCCGGGCGGCTGGCCGATCTCGGCGTCGACGCGCGAGCGGTGCCCAGCGAGGCGAGGGTGGGTGGCGGCGGCGCGCCCGAGGTGGTGCTGCCGAGCGCCGCGGTCAGCCTTCCGCGCCGGTACGCCGACCCGCTGCGCACCGGCCGGCCCGCGGTGATGGGCCGCCTGTCCGGCGACCGCTGCCTGCTCGACCTGCGCGCCGTGCCCGCCGGCACCGACGACGACCTGCGCGCCGCGGTGGCCGCGACGCACGCGCGACACGGCTGACCCGTGCACGTCGTCGCCACCGCCGGCCACGTAGACCACGGCAAGTCCACGCTGATCCGCGCCCTGACCGGCATGGAGCCCGACCGGCTGGCCGCCGAGCAGGCCCGTGGCATGTCGATCGACCTCGGCTTCTGCTGGACCACGACGCCCCGCGGGGAGACCGTCGCGTTCGTCGACGTGCCCGGCCACGAGCGCTACCTCGGCAACGCGCTCGCCGGCGTCGGGCCAGCCCCCGCGCTGCTCCTCGCCGTCGCCGCCGACGAGGGCTGGATGCCGCAGGCCGAGGAGCACCTGCGCGCAGCCGAAGCCTTCGGCATCCGGCACGGCGTGCTCGCGGTCACCCGGGCCGACCTGGCCGACCCTGCCGCCGCCACGGCGGAGGCCCGCGCACGGTTGGCCCGCGGCGCCCTGCGCGACGTCCCCGCGGTGGCGGTCAGCGCCGTGACCGGCACCGGCCTCGACGCGCTGCTGTCCACGTTGGAGGATCAGCTCGCGGCCGTCACCCGCCCCGACCCGGCCGCGCCCGCCCGGCTCTGGGTCGACCGCGCGTTCAGCGCTCGAGGCTCCGGCACCGTCGTCACCGGCACCCTGACGGCCGGCAAGCTGTCCGTGGGCGACGAGGCTTATGTGCCGAGGCTCGACCGCACGCTGCGGGTACGCGGCCTGCAGAGCCTCGGCCAGGCGGTCGACAGGGTCGAGGCCGCCGCACGCGTGGCGGTCAACCTCCGCAACGTCCCCGCCGACCAGCTGTCGCGCGGCGACAGCCTTGTGGCACCGGGCAGCTGGCTCGCGGTGACCACAGTGGACGTCCGGCGCCACGACGAGCCGCGGCACGACATGCCCCGGGAGATCCTCGTGCACGCCGGCACCGCCGCGGTCGCCGCCACCGTCCGTCCACTCGGGACAGACGCGCTGCGCCTGACGCTCGCCACGCCGCTGCCCCTGCACATCGGCGACCGGATCGCACTGCGCGCGCCGGGCAGCCGCCACATCGCCGGCGCCACCGTCCTGGACCCGGCCCCACCGCCGCTGGCCCGCCGTGGCGCGGCCCGCCAGCGTTCGGCCGAACTCGCCACCGCCACCGGCCGACCGGACGCCGCCGCGGAGGTGGAGCGGCGCGGCCTGGCCCAGGGGAGCCTGCTGCGCGCGCTGGGCGCGCCACCCGCCACCGCACCACTCCCCGGCGACTGGCACGTGTCGGCCGCCCGCGCCACCGAGATCCGGGAGGCCATCCACGAGCTGGTCGCCGGCGCGCCGGCACCGCTGGCGGCCGAGGCCGTGCGGCACCGCCTGGGCCTGCCCGACGTGCGCCTGGTGAAGGCCCTGCTCCCGGACACGGTGCGGTCGCGCGCCGGCCTCCTCGAGCCCAGCGTGGCGCCACCCGTCCCACCCGCGACCCGCGCCGCACTCGACGAGCTGCTGGCCCGGCTCGCCGACTCCCCGTTCGACGCGCCGGACACGGCGGAGCTGGAGCGTCTCGGCCTCGACCGGGCAGCGCTGGACGCCGCCGTCCGCCGGGGCGAGCTCATCCGCATCGGCCCCGCGCACCTGCTGCCGGACGCCCCCGAACGCGCCGCCGCCACCCTGCGGACCCTTCCCCAGCCCTTCACCGCCAGCGCGGCCCGGACAGCGCTGCGCAGCAGCCGCCGCGTCGTCATCCCGCTCCTCGAGCACCTCGACCAGAATGACCTGACGAAGTGCCTCCCAGACCACCGCCGCGTAGTCCGCGACTAGAGATCGTCTGGAGTTGAGGTCAGCGTTTGTCCACAATGTCGCAACCCGCCAGGCCGGCGCCCACCGAGCCGGGTGGACCTCGGTCGCCCGGGTCCGCGTCAGCCGCGGGCCGCCGCTCCCGCCGGAGACCGCGGTGGCCGGCGGCTCGCCAGGGCTCGCCGAAATCCCCGGCCCCCGCTGCCACCTCCGCGCCCCAAGCCCCACCACCCCGACGTCGGCGTTGGTCCACATTGTCCGCTGCCGGCTCGGCGAGTGGGAGGATCGCTACAGGCTTTCGTCGCCCGCGATGTCCGTTGTGGTCCAGGCCGTTGCTCTCGCGGCCTCACCTTGCCCGGGCCTGTGCGCGCGGGGATCCTTTGGTGCGTGGCCAGCGGCGGACGGGTGCGGCCACGGACCACGGCGGGCGTCGTGGTAGCCCAAATGGTCGAAATGTGCGGGTGTCGCCGCACCGCCAGTAACGTACCGTAATCAGATTCGGGGCGTAGGTGTGGATCTAGAACGGTTAGGGTTGATATAGCGCCCTAACCGTTCTAGATCGCGAACCTGGCGCCCGTTACCCACGGCGGTGGCTACTGCCCGCGACCGAGGCCTGTCCGGCTCGTCGGCGCCGGCGTGGTGGGTTAGGGCATTGTGGACAAACGCTGACCTCAACCCCAAAAGCTCTATAGAGAGCCACTCGGAGTCGCGGTTCTGAGTTTCCCGGGAAAAGGTCTGGCTAGGAGCTGCGCGGCACCGCCCAGGTTTCGTCGAAGTAGCTGACCAGCGTGCGGGCCAGCCGCCAGGCGTGGGCCTCCAGCCCGGCGGCGGCCGCCTGGTCGAGGGCGGCGACGAGGGTCGACTGCTCGGTGGCAAGGTAGTCGAGTGCCTGGCGCCGGCCGCCGAAGCGCGCGGCTGTCACGCCGGCGTGCGGCACCGGTGGGGTGGCCGCCTCGCCGGCCGGCCACAGTAGACGGTCGGCGGTGTGCGCGCTGTGTACATAGTGGTCGAGCAGGCGGCGGCGGGCGGCCCACCGCTGGGTCGCGGGCTCGGCGTCGGCCAGCTCGCCGGCGTACGACCGGACGAGCGGGTGCATCGCGTAGCGGCCGGGGCGGTGTTCGACGAGCAGGCGCGCGGCCACGAGCTCGTCGAGGAGCGGGCGGACCTCCCGTACGCCGAGCGCGGCGAGGCTGGCCGCGGCGGTCGTGGTGACGTCTGGCCCGACGGCCAGCCCGAGCAGGCGAAACAACCTTGCCGCGCCCGGTGGCAGCCGACGGAACGACTTGTCGAACGCCGTCCGGACCCCGGCGACCGCGTCCAAGCCGTGCGCGTCGCGCAGCTCGTCGCCGAGTGCCGTTAGCGCGAAGCCCGGACAGGCCGCGGCCCGCCCGGCCACCAGTGCCAGCGCGAGTGGGAGGCGGCCGCAGGCGGCCACGATGTCGTCCACCGCCGCCGGCTCGGCCGCCACCCGCGCGGTGCCGATGCGGCGGGCCAGCAGCTCGGCGGCCTCCTCCGCGGGGAGCGGGCCCAGCGTCAGCGACTCGACGAGGTCCGAGGCGACCAGGCTGGAAAGGCCGTCGCGGCTTGTCACCAGCACGCGGCAGCCGGGCGCGCCGGGCAGCAGCGGGCGCACCTGGTCGCCGGTCTCGGCGTTGTCGAGCACGACAAGTGCGCGCCGGCCGGTCAGCAGGCTGCGGTACAGGCCGGCCCGCCCCTCGATGCTGTCCGGGATCGCGCCGGGGGCGACGCCGAGCACCTCCAGGAGCACGCCGAGCGCCGCCTGAGCGGGGGTGTCGCGCAGGTCGAGGTAGAGCTGTCCGTCGGGGAAGTGCGCCGCCACGGTGTGCGCGAGGCGGATCGCGAAGCTGCTCTTGCCGACGCCCGCCATGCCCGTCACGATCAGGGCCCGCGCCGCGCCGGCGCCGCGCAGGTGGCGGGCGGCCGTCTCCAGCTCGCGGCAGCGACCGGCGAACCGGGGCGGATCCGGTGGGAGCGTCCGGGGCACCGGGCCGGTCTTGGCGGCGGCGGGCTCCAGGCGGCGGCTCAGGATGTCTCGCTGCAGCCGCCGCAGCGCCGGGGCTTCGATGCCGCGCCGGGCGAGCGCGGTGAGCCCCTCGCGGCACGCGGCGGCGGCCTCGTCCACCCGCTGCTCGGCGTAGAGGGCCCGGGCGAGCATGCCGCGCAACCCTTCGTCGTACGGGTCTTCCGCGACCGCGACGGTCAGGCTGCCAACCGCCTCCGCGTGCCGGCCCACTGTGGACAGTGCCTCGGCGTGCAGGCGCCAGGCCGAGCGGCGCAACGCCATAAGCCTGGTGCGCTCGGCGAGCGCGACGGGCTGGTCGGCCACCTCGGCGTAGGCCGGGCCGCGCCAAAGGGCCAGCGCCGCGCCGATCAGCCCGGCCGCCCGCTCCGCCGGCCCGCTGTCGCCGGTGAGCAGCCGCTTGCCCTCGGAGTACAGCCGGAGGAACTGGTAGACGTCGGTGTCTTCGGGCGCGAGGTCCAGGCGGTAGCCGGTGCCCTCGGTGACCACCACGCTGTCGCGGCCGGAGCAGCCGGGCTCCAGCGTCCGGCGCAGGTGGGCCACGTGGCTGCGCAGCGTCGCGGCGGCGCCCCTCGGCTGCGGCTCGCCCCACATCATCCGGGCCAGCTGGTCGGTGCGGATCGAGCGGCCGCGCACGAGCGTCAGCAGCGAGAGGAGCTGGGCCTGGCGCGGCCCGAGCTTGAGCGGCTGGCCGTCGCGCGTGACCCGCAGTGGCCCAAGGACGTCGATCCGCAACCTTCTCCGTCGCTTTCTCATCGGTCCGCCACATTGATCTCGACCATGCTCCTACAGGTGGTGGAGGTGGCGCCAGGGATACGGCGGGCGGGATGGCCTTGACCGCTCCGCGTGGATACGCATAGATTCGGGTCACTGCGGGATCCGGGCATTCTCGCCGGTCGTCGACGACCGGCGATTCAGTTCGTCTGCCCCAGGTCCGCCAAGGAGTGCCCGCATGTCCGCAACACCCCCCACCGAAGGCGAGGAGCCCAACGCTCCGGCGCAGCACCGCAAGGTCCTGCGCCTCGACCGCCACGGCCGCACGATGATCGCGGCGACGGTCGTCTGCGTGTGCCTGGCCGCGGCCACCCTCGTCGCCTCGGCGCTCGACCTCATCGGGCCGGCGCACGACGCGGGCGCCACGGCCAACAGGGCCGGCCCGGCCTACCTCGACCCGGCGCAGCCCGTGCCGGCGCGGGTAGCCGACCTGCTCGGGCGGATGACGCTCGAAGACAAGCTGGGCCAGCTTGCCCAGGTCGACCGGGCCGCGCTGACGAGCCCGCAGGACATCGCCGCGTACCGGATCGGGTCGGTGCTCTCCGGCGGCGGCTCGGCGCCGGCCAACAACGCGCCGACCGGCTGGGCGGACATGTACGACGGGTTTCAGAGCGCGGCACAGGCCACGCCGCTCGGCATCCCGATCATCTACGGCATCGACGCCGTGCACGGCCACAACAACGTGCGCGGCGCGACCATCTTCCCGCACAACATCGGCATCGGCGCCAGCCGCGACGCCGGGCTCGCGCAGGCGGTCGGCCGGGCCACCGCCGAGGAGGTCGCCGGCACCGGCATCGACTGGACCTTCGCGCCCTGCCTGTGCGTGGCGCGCAACGACCGGTGGGGGCGCACGTACGAGTCGTTCGGCGAGCAGGCGGAGATCCCGACCGCGATGACCTCGATCATCGGCGGCTTCCAGGGCACCAGCCTCGGCGAGCCCACGTCGATCCTCGCCACCGCGAAGCACTACGTCGGCGACGGCGGCACCACGGGCGGCCGCGACCAGGGCAACACCGAGATCTCCGAGGCCGAGCTGCGCTCGACCCACCTCCCGCCGTTCCAGGCGGCCGTCGCGCAGGGCGTCGGCTCCATCATGGTCTCCTTCAGCAGCTGGAACGGGCAGAAGCTGCACAGCCACAAGCGCCTGCTCACCGACATCCTCAAGGGCGAGCTGGCGTTCCAGGGTTTCGTGGTCTCCGACTGGGCGGGCATCGACCAGATCGACGGGCAGCGCGGCTTCACCGGCGCGGAGATCTCCGCCGCCGTCAACGCGGGCATCGACATGATCATGGTGCCGACCGACTACCGCCAGTTTCTCCAGCTGCTGCGCAACGAGGTCGACGGCGGCCGCATCACGATGGAGCGGATCGACGACGCCAACCGGCGCATCCTGACCAAGAAGTTCGAGCTCGGCCTCTTCGAGCGGCGCTTCACCGACCGGGCGCTGACGTCCACAGTGGGCAACCAGGCGCACCGCGACCTGGCCCGCGACGCCGTGCGCAAGTCGCAGGTGCTGCTCAAGAACGACGGTGGCGTCCTCCCGCTCGCCAAGAGTGGCGGCAAGATCTTCGTGGCCGGCAAGAGCGCGGACGACATCGGCCTCCAGTCCGGCGGCTGGACGATCTCGTGGCAGGGCGCGGCCGGCAACGTCACGCCGGGCACCACGATCCTGCAGGGCATCCGCGCGACGGTCGGCACCGGCGCCACCGTCACGTACAACCGGGACGGCACCGGCATCGACTCCTCGTACCGGGCGGCGATCGCGGTCGTGGGGGAGACCCCGTACGCGGAGGGGCAGGGCGACCGCACCGGCGCGATGGGGCTCGACAGCGCCGACCTGCAGGTGCTGTCGCGGCTGCGCGCCTCGGGCGTACCCGTGACCGTGGTCCTCGTCTCCGGCCGCCCGCTCGACATCGCCGCGCAGGTCGACGGGTGGGCGGCGCTCGTGGCCGCCTGGCTGCCCGGCACCGAGGGGCAGGGCGTGGCCGACGTGCTGTTCGGCGACTACAACCCGACCGCGAAGCTGCCGGTCACCTGGATGCGCAGCGTGTCTCAGCAGCCGATCAACGTGGGCGACGGCAAGCCGCCGCTGTTCGCGTACGGCTTCGGGCTCAACTACCCGGGCCGGCCGACCACGCCGTCACCTTCGGTGACCACGACGCGCCCGCCGCAGACGACTCCGCCCGCGCCGACCACGCCGGCCCCGACGACGCGACCCGCGTCGACGACCCGCCCGCCGGCCACCACCGCCGCACCGACGACGCCGACCGTGGGCACGCTGTCGTGCACGTTCGGGTACACGGTGAGCAACCAGTGGGGCAACGGCTTCGTCGCCGAGGTGCGGGTCACCGCCGGTTCGGCGCCGGTGAACGGGTGGACGCTGCGGTTCACGTTCCCGGGCGACCAGGCCATCACCAACGCCTGGAACGCGAGCGTCACGCAGAGCGGCGGCCAGGTCTCCGCCGTCAACCAGGACTACAACGCGAGCATCCCGGCCGGCGGCAGCGCCACGTTCGGCTTCCAGGCCACCTACAGCGGCACGAACTCCCCACCCACCGGCGCAAGCCTCAACGGCACGGCGTGCGCGGCAGGGTAGTTCACAGGTCGCGGCGGCGGAAGGAGAGCGCGGCGAGCCCGAGGATCAGCGCGACCCAGACGGCGGTCCAGGCGAGGTAGGGGATCGTGAGCTCGTCGTCGCTCAGAAACGGCTGGCCGCGTACCTCGGTGAACTGGGACAGCAGGTTTGGCTCCTGGAAGGAGCTCATCGCGCCGCGCCAGAGGCCGTCGGTCGGAAGGATCATGCGGGAGACGGTGCCGACCCGGGCGACGCTCTCGTTGCCGAGGGCGTCGCCGAGCCCGCCGACCACGCCCGCGATCCAGGTGGCGCCGAAGAGGCCGACGGCGACGATGCCGGACGCCATGGGCGAGATCGCGGTCGACAGCAGCAGCCCGACCGTGAGCAGCACCGCGGTCTGCCCGGCGAGCAGCGCCAGCCCGACGACCGGACTCGGCGGCCAGTACCCCATCGTCACCCACACGATGACGAGCTGGGTCAGGCCGGCGAGGGCCACGAAGACGCTGCCGAACGTGACAAGCCCCAGCCACTTGCCGAGCAGCACCGCCTCGCGGCGGATCGGCCGGGCCAGGATGGCGAGCGCGGTGCCCGACTCCATCTCGCCGGCCATCGTGGGCCCGGCGAGAAACGCGGTGCCGAGCGCGGCGATCATGCTGAGCCCGAACATGACCAGGTTGAGGACCACGGACGAGGCGATGCGCGCCTCACCGCTGGTCAGCCCGCCGAACTCGGCGTCCAGCCGGTAGAAGCCCCAGGCGCTGAGCGAGAGCAGCGCGACCGTCATGACGGCGAGCGAGCGCAGCACCTTGCGGCGGGCGGCCTCGCGCAGCGTGAGGGCGGCGATGGTGAGCACGGTCCGGGCGTTCATCGGTGGTCACTCCCAGCGCGGAGGATGTCCAACAGGCGTTCTTCGAGGCTGATGCGGCCGGGCTCCACTGCGTGTACCCGCACGCCGAGGCCGACCAGGTCGGCGACGAGGTCCGGGACGGCCGCGGTGTCCCGCAGCGCGACGGTGAAGTCGTCGCCGGCGCGGGTGAGCTGCCCCTCGGCGGCCAGCCGGGCCTCCGCCTCCGGGCCCACCCCGTCGAGCCGCAGCCGCAGCTCGCGCTGGCCGAGCAGCTCGGCGAGGGTGCCGGACGCGGCCACCTTGCCCTTGTCGAGGATGACCACCCGGTCGCAGACCCGCTCGACCTCCCCGATGAGGTGCGAGTTGAGCAGGACGGCGACCTGCCGCTCCTTGAGCGACAGCAGCAGGTCGCGAACGTCGGCGCGGCCGATCGGGTCGAGGGCGCTGGTCGGCTCGTCGAGCACGATCAGCTCCGGCCGGGCCACCAGCGCGACCGCCAGCCCGAGGCGCTGCTGCATGCCCTTGGAGAAGCCGCCCACCCGGTCTCCGGCGCGGTCGGCGAGGCCGACGGTGGCGAGGCACTCGCGGCGTTCCTCGTCGGGCACGGTGACGCCGGCGAGCCGCACGTGCAGCGCCATGACCTCGGCGGCGGTGAGCCACGGCTGGTAGCGGAACAGCTCCGGCAGGTAGCCGACGCGGGCCCGGGCCCGCGGGTCGCGCGCCGGCCGCCCGAGCAGCAGCACGTCGCCCGCGTCGGGCCGCACCAGGCCGAGGAGCATCTTGATGACGGTGGTCTTGCCGGCCCCGTTCGGCCCGAGCAGGCCGAGCACCTCGCCGCGGCCGACGGTGAAGGACACGTCGTCGACGGCGGTGTGCCGCCGGTATCGCTTGCGCAGGCCCGAGCACCACACCGCCGGCGACCGGGGCAGCTCGTCGAGCAGCTGCCGCGTCGCGGTCGACCCGGCGGTCATCGGTCCCACCTCAGGCCGCGCGCGACCGACAGGACCTCGGCGGCGCTCAGCGAGCCGGCCACCGCGGTGACCACGCCGTCGTCCACCCAGACCACGCCGGCCATCGTGCGGTCCTTGGCGATGAGCACCGTGGCCGGCCGCCCGCCGACGTCGGCGGTCGAGGTGGTCTGCGCGTCGCTCGACACGAACAGCGGCAGCGTCGTCCCGTCGCCGGAGAAGCCGCGCAGCTGCGACGCGATGCTCTCCGGCACGCCGGGCAGGGACAGCACGTAGTCGCGGGCCGTCTCGAACGGTATGCCCGAGGAGTACGCGGTGGGCGCGATCGCCCGGACCACGACCATGGCCGGCACGGGTCGGCCTTCGGCCCAGACCGCGGCGAGCCCCGGACCGGCGGTCAGCCGGAACTTGGCGCCGTCGAGCCCGGGCGGGGGCGGTGGCAGCGCCTGTGCGGTCGTCCCCACCGCCCGGGCGGCCTTCTCCACCGAGAACGTGAGGACCGCGCTGGCCCGGCCGGCCGCGTAGTAGGTGGGCTGGCCGGTCACGCCGCGGGGCAGGTCGTCGACCCGCGGGACGGACAGGCCGGTGGCCTTCTCGGCCGTGGCGGCGTCGTCGACCCGGCGCGGGTCGATCCGCTCGATGATCTCCGTCTCGCCCAGGGCGTCGAGCTCGGGAATCTTGACCAGGTCGGCCGCCGGCGCGGTGACCGGGGCGATCCGCTCGGTGTGGAAGATCGGCAGCCAGTCCGCGGCCGCCGCGGCCGTGGCCCCGGCGACCAGCGCGACCGCGCCGACCACGGCGACCACCGGGCTGCGCAGCGCGTTGCGCCACCGGCGGCCGGGTGCGGCACCGGCCGCCCGCCTGGGCGCCTCGGCGGCGACGGCGCTCGACAGCCGCCGCCATCCCGCGTCGACGTCCTCGGTGACCTCGACGTCGAGCAGGGCGCCGGCGGCGGCCGCGTCCCGCTCGGCGGCGGCCAGCCCGGACAGGCACACCGCGCACCCCGCGACGTGCTCGCGGTCGGCGTCGGCGACCCCGGCCGGCTCGTCTACGAGCCGGCGCAGCGTGCCGTCAGTCGGATGGCGCATGACGGTTCAACTCCTCGCGAAGAGCGGACTCGGCGCGGCGGACGGTGGTGCCCACGCTGCCGGGTGAGAGATCGAGGGCGGCGGCGACCTCGGCGTAGCTGAGGCCGCTGTGCCGCAGGACCAGGGCGACGGCCTGCCGCCGGGGCAGCCGCGCCAGCGCCGCCCGCACGCGGCGGCGCTCGTCGAGCGTCACGACCGTGTCGGCGACGTCCGGGCCCACGGCGCCGCCGTCTCCGGCGGCCTCCTCGCGGGTGGCGCGGCGGCGTCCCGAGCGGAGGTGGTTGAGCGCGGTGTGCGCCGCGGCGACCGCCAGCCACCGCGCGGCCTCGCCGGCCGGCACCGAGGAGCGCCCGAAGGTGAGGAACACCTCCTGCGCCACGTCTTCGGCCCCCTCGCGGGAGCCGAGCACGCGCGCGGCGACGGCGACGACCCGCGGATAGGTCGCGCGAAAGACCTCTTCGAGGTCGGCCCGGACGGACCTCGACACCATGCCGTCCTTCCGCTCGGCTCGCCTGGCGACGGCGGCATGCTCGACAACTTCCACATCTGTACAGCACCGCCGCCGGCCCGGATGTGACAACCCACCGACGTTGCTGCGCCAGCCGGTACGGCGGGCCTGAACGCCGTACGGAGCGATCTTCCTAGCCGAACGGCCATGCCTCACGGAGAGTCGCTTTTGGCGGACAGCGAGTGCGTTTCCCGGCGTCGATCTCCACTGACCCTCGCATGTGGAAAATGACCATGGCCAATGCGGGCACACAGCAAGGAGAACTCATGACACATAGAGGTCGGACGCGCCGTTCCGCGTTGCGAGTGGCTCTCGCCGCGGCAGTCGCGCTCGCGTCGCCACTCCTCCTTCTCAGCTCCCAGGGCTCGCCGGCGTCGGCGTCGCCCACCCCCAACGCCGTCGTGACCTGGGACGCCCTCGCCCAGGAGTCCATCTGGGACGTCGCGCAGCAGCCGCCCAACGCACAGGGCCGCAGCTTCGCGATCGTGCACGGCGCCATCTACGACGCGGTCAACGCGATCGCGGGCAAGCCGTACCAGCCGTACCTCGGCGCCCCGGCGGCGACGGGCACCGAGTCGGTCGACGCCGCCGTGGCGACCGCGGCGTTCCGCACACTGGAGTGGCTCTTCCCGGCGCAGCAGGCGGCGATCCAGGCCAAGTACGACACCTTCATGGCCGGCATCCCCGACGGCACCCCGAAGACGGCCGGTGCCGCGATCGGGCAGCAGACGGCGGCCGCGATGATCGTGGCCCGCACCAACGACGGCGCGTTCGGCCCGCGCCAGTGGGTCAACGGCACCACGCCCGGCGCGTGGCGCCCGACGCCACCGACGTTCGCCTCGGACGGCGCGTGGACCATGGACGTCAAGCCCTTCCTGATCCCCAAGGCGTCGGCGTTCACCACCGCCGGCCCGCCGAAGCTGACCAGCACCCAGTACGCCAAGGAGTACAACGAGGTCAAGGCGATCGGCGCGGTCAACAGCACCACCCGCACCGCCGACCAGACCGACTCGGCGAAGTGGTGGCACGACCGCAAGCTCACCGAGTGGGAGATCAAGCGCCAGCTCGCGGTCAACAACGGGCTGACCAACCTGCAGGCCGCGCGGATGTTCGCGATGGTCGACATGACCGAGACCGACGCGATCATCGCCTGCTACTACGAGAAGTACAAGTGGAACTTCTGGCGCCCGGTCACGGCGATCCAGCAGGGGGCCAGCGACGGCAACGCCGCGACGGCCGGCGACCCGGCCTGGATGCCGCTGCTCGTCACGCCGCCGTTCCCCGAGTACACCTCCGGCCACACGTGCTACACGTCCGCGTCGATGGGCACGCTGGCGTACTTCTACGGCACCGACCGGATGAACTTCCACGCGACGAGCGCCGTCACCGGCACCACCCGCTACTTCACGAGCTTCTCCGGGGCGGTGAAGGAGGTCGTCGAGGCGCGCATCTGGGGCGGCATCCACTACCGCAGCGCGGACGTGCAGGGCGTGGGCATCGGCACCAAGACGCTCTCGTACATGATCCCGCGCTACTTCCGGCCGAACTACTAGTGAAAACCGGGGGGCCGGGCCACACGGTCCGGCCCTCCCGCCGTCTACGCTCCTGATCGTGCGGATCGGCACCTACAACGTGGAAAACCTCTTCAACCGGGCCCGGGCCCTCGACCAGCGCACGTGGTCGGCCGGGCGGCCGGCCCTCGAGGCGTACGAACAGATCTGCGAGCTCCTCGAAGAGCCGCTGTACACACCGGACATCCAGGCCGACATCCTGCGGGTGCTGCGCAAGCTCGACCTGCTCAACGGCGACACCGCGAAGTTCGCCCGCCTGCGGCAAAACCGGGGCCGCCTGCTGCGCCGCTCCCGCAAGGACGGCGTGTTCGTGGTGGCGAAGGGCCGCGGCGACTGGATCGGCTGGGTCGAGCTCACCACCGACCGGGTCGACGAGCAGGGCATGCTCAACACCGCGCGGGTCATCCACGACGTCGGCGCGGACATCCTCGGCGTGATCGAGGCGGAAAACCGCATCGCGCTCAAGCGATTCACCGACGCGGGCCTGCTGGTCGGCGACGCCCCCCGCTATCCACAGGTGATGGTCGTCGACGGCAACGACGAGCGGGGCATCGACGTCGGCGTGCTCGCGACCGGTGCCTACCCCCTGGTCGGCCAGCGCAGCCACGTCGACGACACCGACGAGGTGGGCCGCGTCTTCAGCCGCGACTGTCCCGAATACCACTTCGCCACCCCGGGCGGCGGCCGCCTCGTGGTGCTCGTCAACCACCTGAAGAGCAAGGGCTACGGCGGCAAGTTCGCCTCCGACGCCACCCGCCACCGCCAGGCCACCCGGATCGCCGACATCTACCGCGACCTGCGAGCCGACGGCGTCACGGACGTGGCGGTGGTCGGCGACCTCAACGACACCCCGGAGAGCGAGCCGCTTGCGCCGCTGCTCCAGGGCACCGACCTGCGCGACATCTCCACCCACCCGGCCTTCGACGACGGCGGGCGGCCCGGCACCTACGGATACTGCACCGCCCGCAACAAAATCGACTACGTGCTGCTCTCACCGTCGCTGTGGGCCCGCACGACCGGCGGCGGCATCTTCCGCAAGGGTGTCTGGGGCGGCAAGCGCGGCGTCCTCTGGCCCATCTACGACACGATGACCGAGGCCGTCCACGCCGGCTCCGACCACGCCTGCATCTACGCCGACATAGACCTCTAAAGAGCTACCGCGACGCCCGCCGTGGTCCGTTCGTTTGACCCTGGAATTTCAAGCGTATTTCCCGGGTCCGCGTCAGTCGCGTTTGGTCTACGTCTCTGTCTGTTGGGTTCCAGGCCGCTGCTCCCGCGGCCTCGCCGTCCGCGTCTGGGCGATCTCATCCCGGCCGGCGTGGCCAGCGGTGGACGCGGTAGGCCGCGGGAGCTGCCGTCTGGACCCCGACGAACAGAGCGGTAGCCCAAAATAGTCGAATATGCAGGGTCGCCGCACCGCCCGTAACGTAGCGTGACCGGGTTCGGGGCGCAGCTTCGCGATCTAGTCTAGAGACCTTTCGGGGTTGAGGTCAGCGTTTGTCCACAATGGCGCAACCCGCCAGGCCGGCGCCGACCGAGCCAAGGTGGGCAGTAGCGGGCAGTAGCCGCCGCGCCGCGTAACCGGGACCGGGTTCGCGATCTAGAACGGTTAGGGCGCTATATCGACCCTAACCGTTCTAGATCCACACCCACGGCCCGAATCTGATCACGCTACGTTACCGGCGGTGCGGCGGCACTGCGCATTTCGACTATTTTGGGCTACCCGACGTCCGTCGTTGTCCGGGCCGCCGCTCCCGCGGCCTCCCCCATCCGCCGCTGGCCACGCACCCAAATGGGCGGCGACGGGGCTGCCCGAGTTCGTCCCACCCACCTATGTGGACCCGCGGCAGCGACCCCGGCGCAACGTCTACCACCTCAAGACGTGAGGCGAGCGGCATCGCGTAGGTGGTCGAAGATGAGCTGGTCGCCTTCGAACGGGTGCTGAGCACCGCGCCTCTTCGAGACCGCGCTCGGCCTCGGCTTCGCCGTCGGCCCGCTGCTCGGCGGTTTGCTCGGCGAGGTGAGCTGGCGGCTGCCGTTCTTCGTCTGCGGGATCTTCATGCTCGTGGCGCTCGCCGTCGCCGCCGGCGCTCTCCGCGAGCCCACCGCCAAACAGCCGCCGGTACGGGTACGCGAGATCGGCCGCGCCTACCGGCGGTCCGCGTTCGTGGCGCTGTGCGCGGTCACCGCGGCGTACAACTTCGTGTTCTTCGTGATCCTCGGCTACACGCCGCTCTTCCTCGGCATCGACGTGATCCCGCTGGGGATCGCGTTCACCGGGTGGGGCCTTGGGCTGGCCGCGGGCATCCTGGTGGTCGGCCACCGCCTGGCGCACCGGATCGGCGCGGTGCAGACGGTCGGCGTGGCCATCGCCGGCCTGCTGGCGTGCCTGGTGCTGCTGGCCACCTCGTCCGGGCTGGCCGAGTCGATCGTCGTGCTCGTCGCCTCCGGCCTGTGCATGGGCCTCGCCAACGCCAACCTCACCGACCTCGCGCTCGCCCTGGGCGGCGGCGACCGCCGGGTGGCGACCGGCGCGTTCAACCTGGTGCGGTGGGGCGCCGCCGCGCCCGCGCCGATCATCGCGGGCAAGCTCGCCGAGCACTCGCTCACGCTGCCCTACTGGGTCGCCACCGCCGTCCTCGGCGCCGGCGTGCTGGTCTTCCTCGCGTCCGGCCACCTGATGGCGGCGGGCCACGACGAGCGGGTGATCTGGCGGGCCCGCCGCACCCCGGAAGAAGCGATCGGCGAGGCCTACTGAGCCACAGCCCGGGTTTAGGCTCGACCTGGCGGGGCCCCGTGGGGCACCGCCGCCCCGACCCGCACGCCCACATCACGCGGGCATCACGTCGGGCTGAGGCTGAGGCGCCACAGGCGGACGGTCTTGTCGTCGCCGGCCGTCGCCAGCGTCCTGCCGTCCGGGCCGAAGGCGCGCGTATCCAGCCAGTGTGGCCGGTGCCGGGATCGCCGATGGGCTGGCGGCTGGCCGTGTCCCAGAGGCGGAGCGTCTCGTCTTCGCCGGCGGTGGCGACAGTCCTCCCGTCCGGGCTGAAGGCGACACCGTGTACGACGCCGGTGTGGCCGGTGAGGGGTCCGCCGATCGCCGTGCGGTTGGTGACGTCCCAGAGGCGGAGCGTCCCGTCCTCGCCGACCGTGGCGAGCGTCTTGCCGTCGGGGCTGAACGCCAGGCCGCGGATGTCGGCGGTGTGGCCGGCGAACTGGTCGCCGAGCCGCCGGCCGTCGCGCGGGTCCCACAGCCGCACCACCTTGTCGCCGCCGGCCGCGAGCAGGCTCCCATCGGGGCTGAACGCCACACCGTGTACGTAGCCGGTGTGGCCGATGAGCGGCTCGCCGACGGGCGTTCCGGTCACGTTCCAGAGCCGGACGTGGTCGCCGCCGGTGGCGATGGCCCTCCCGTCCGGGCTGAACGCCACGCTGTAGAGGAACCCGCGCTGGCGGGTGAACGGGTCGCGGGCGGGCGCGCGGCCGGCGACGTCCCACAGCCGGGTCGAGCTGTCGCTGCTGACACTGGCGACGGTCTTGCCGTCGGGGCTGAACACCACGCCGTTGACCCAGTCGGTGTGGCCCCTGAGCGGCGCGCCGAGCGGCTCCACCGTGCGGAACGCCGGGCCTTCCCACGGCCGGGTCACGGCCAGGACGCCGGCGGTGGCGAGCACGGCGCACGCCGCGAGCGCGGCGACGGCACGCCGCCAGCGCCGTCGCGTCGAGGCGGGTGCGGGGGCGGCGGCCGGCGGTGCGACGGCGGCGGGCACGGGCGGTGCGACGGCGGCGGCCGGCGCTGCTGTGCTGTAGGTGTGGAGGGCGCCTTCCGCCACGACGAGCTCTGGCTGGTCGATGACCGTGGGTGCGATCCGCAGGGTGCGGTGCAGAAGCGTCGCCGCGAGCGGGATGCGGGACGAGCCGCCGACCAGGAACACCCCGTCCACGTCCTCCGGCGGCACGCCTGCCTCGGCGAGGACCCGCACGGTCAGCGACGCCGTCCGTTCGAGGTGGGGGCGGGCCGCCTGCTCGAACTCCTCCCGGGTCAGGTGGACCTGGCTGTCGACCAGCGGCACGTACAGGTCGCCGGTAGCGTGGCGGGACAGCTGCTCCTTCACCGCCCGCGCCGCCTGCCACAGGGTCTGGCGGGCCTGCTGGTCGCCCGGGTGCCGCGGCCAGTCCAGCCGCTGCCACGCCCCGCCGGTGCCCGCGGTGAGGGTGCGCGCGTGGCGTACCACGGCGGCGTCGAAGTCGAGGCCGCCCACGTCCGGCAGGCCGGCGGCGGTGACCACGTCGAACCCGCCCGGCCACGGGCGGACCACGCTGACGTCGAACGTCCCGGCGCCCAGGTCGTACACGACGATGCACCGGTCAGCCAGGATCCGGCGGCCCAGCACGGCGGCGAAGTACGCCGCGGCCGCCACCGGCTCGGCGACGAACCGGGCCTGGCCCAGGCCGGCCCGCGCGGCCGCGTCGGCCAGCAGCCCCAGGCGGGCCCGCCCCCACGCCACCGGATGCGTCAGCACCACCTCGCCGACGGCGCCGCCGGCCACGCGGGTCGCCTCGACACCGACCCGGTGCAGGACGGCGGCGACGAGCTCCACGACGGGGAACTCCCGCTCGCCCAGCCACACGGTGCCGTCGTCGACCCGCCGCTTCGGGTTGGGCTCGAGGCCGGCGGGGTAGCCGACCGCGGCGCGGAGCGCGTCCGCACCGACCAGCGGCCCCGATCCGGGTCCGGCGAAGACCGCCGACGCCAGCAGCGGCGACCCGTCGAACAGCAACGGCCGTACCCGGCCGTCCGGGCCGGCCAGCGCCGCGATCGTGTTGGACGTGCCGAAGTCGACGCCAAGCCGATACCCACCTGAAGCCACGCAGCCACCGTAGGTAACGCCGGCCGACGCCGGAAGACCCTCCGGATAGGACGGTGGACAGCGCAAGGCCGACCCGGCGACCGGTCACATCGGGTAGCGGCTCAGCAGTACTCGTAGTGGTAGGCCTCGTCGCCCGCCGGGGTCACGTCGCGGTCGCGGAGGATGACCGAGACTCGGGCGCCGTGGTCGGCACAGGCCGCGCGGTAGGCGTCGCTCCCGTTGTCTGTGTACTCGATCTCGTAGACCCGGTCGCCGTACGCCGCCGTGTACTCGCCGCACTCGTCGTAGACCGCGCATTCCTCGGCGACCGCGAAGTCGAAGCCGATGCCGGCCGCGCTTAGCTCGGGGGTGTTCTTCTGCGCGACGGCGAGCCCGTGCGCGTGCGCTTCCCGGACCAGCAGGCGGGCGTAGGCGACCGCGTCATCGCGCGACAGCAGCCCGGAGGAGCGGGTCCAGGAGTCAAGGTTGTCCGGCTCGACCGCCTGGTATCCGCGGGCGGCGCAGTCGGCGAACCAGCCGCCCACGATCGCGGCCAGCTCCTCCCGGCGGGCCGGGTCGGCGATGTCGAGCAACCGCTCGCCGGGCCAGTCCGGGTCTTCGACGTGGCGCCCGCCCGCGTCCTTCAGCGGCAGCGTGGGGTGGTTCGCTTCCCACCACGCGTTTTCGGCCGGCTGGGTCTGGAACGCGTTGACGTAGCAGATGTTGTAGCGGCCCGGCACCGGCGCCGCCGCGCGGTCGCGGTCGACGACACCGACCGCGGCGGCGGGTGGGTACGCCCCGCCGATCTGGTAGTCGAAGACCGCGCCGGCCGGCGGCGCCTGCCAGCCCGGTGACGGCGTGGCGGCGACCGTGCCGGAGCAGCCGCCGAGCGCACACACGACCAGCACGGCGATCAGGCGCATACGCCTCACGCTAGGGCCTCTCCGCAAGATCCTTGCCGGGCCGCGCCGGGCTCAGACGGCGTCTGGCTCGTACCGACAAAACAGGCCCTGAACGAAGGGGGCGGGCCGAAGCCCGCCCCCTCGCTCGCCTTGCCCCTCTGGCGTCAGCCCGCGTGCACCGGGGCCAGCGCCGGAGCCTCGTCGCTCGCGCCGTCCTTGGTGGTGGTCTGCCGCGTGTTGCGGATCAGCAGGAACGTCACCAGCGTCGACGCCGCCAGCAGCACCGCGCTCACCGTGAACGCCACGTTGTAACCGTGCACGGCACCGAGCGGCGCGGAGGCCGGACCGTGGTCGGTGATGTAGCCGGTCACCGCGGTCGTGAAGACCGTGTTGAGCAGCGCCACACCGAGCGAGCCGCCGATCTGCTGGGTGGTGTTGACCATCGCGCTGGCCACGCCCGCGTCGTGGTCGTCGACGCCGGTGAGCGACGTGTTGCCCAGCGGCACGAAGACCAGCGCCATGCCCACCGCCATGATGACCAGGGCGGGGAGCATCAGCGTGACGTACGACGAGTCGATCCGCAGCTGGGTCAGCCAGATCATGCCGATCGTGGCCAGCACGCCGCCGACCGTCATCATCGCCCGCGGTCCGACCTTCGGCAGCACCGAGCTCGCCGCCATCGCGGTCACGATCAGTGCCAGCGAGAACGGCAGGTAGGCGATGCCGCTGCGGATCGGCGAGTAGTGCAGGGTGCTCTGGAAGTAGTACGTCATGAACAGGAACATGCCCATCATGCCGGCGCCCAGGAGCACCGAGACCAGGAACGAGCCGCCCCGGTTGCGGTGCAGCACCACGCGGAGCGGGAGCAGCGGGTGGGTGGTGCGCGACTCGAACACCACGAAGCCCACCAGGAGCACCGCGGCGATCGCGAAGAACACCAGCGTCACCCCGGACGACCAGCCGTCCTCGGCCGCCTTGGTGAACGCGTACACGAGCGAGACGAGGCCGCCGGTCGCCAGGATGGTGCCGGGGATGTCGTAGCGCGTGTTGCCGTGCGCCTTGCTCTCCCGCACGATCGGCAGGGCCAGCGCGAACGCGATCAGCGCGATCGGGATGTTGACCAGCAGGGTCCAGCGCCAGCTCGTGTAGTCGGTGAGCACGCCGCCCATGATCAGGCCGATGGTGGCGCCGACGCCGGAGATGGCGCCGAAGACGCCGAACGCCTTGGCCCGGTCCTTCACGTCGGTGAACGTCACCGTGATCAGGGACAGCGCCGCCGGCGCGAGCAGCGCGCCGAACACGCCCTGCAGCGCCCGCGCGGCGAAGAGCGTGCCCGCGTTGGGCGCGATGCCGCCGAGCGCGGAGGCGCCGGCGAAGCCGATCAGGCCGATGAGGAAGATCCGCCGACGGCCCACGTAGTCGGCGATCCGGCCGCCGAGCAGCAGCAGGCCGCCGAACGCCAGCGTGTAGGCGGTGACGATCCATTGCCGGTTGGCGTCGGAGATGCCGAGGTCAGCCTGCGCCGACGGCATCGCGATGTTGACGATCGTGCCGTCGAGCACGACCATCAGCTGCGCGATGGCGATGACGAGGAGGGCCAGCCACCGCTTCGGATCGACCTCCTGGCCGCCGGCCGCGAGGTCCGCCCCCGTGGCGGTCTGTTGAGACATGTCGATACCTTTCAGAGGGGTCGAGGCAGCGGTGCCGACTGCGCTTCCGGAGTACCTTCGAGAACCTAAAGATCCCCTCCGACAGATTCACTCCGTTTGAGCGCCAAAGGTGTTGACCATCACAGCGGCTGGCTCAGGGGAAACCCGGGGGTGTAAGCGGGGGCCCGCTCTGGGGAAGCTCCGGATGTGCGTCAGCTGTGAACCGCGGGACTCTGTAACGCGTACCACAGAAAACGTCCCAGAGGCGGTGAGCACAGTGACCGAGCACATGCGGGCCGAGGCCCTGTTCGCCAGTGACCTCCAGCCCTCCGACCGGCCCACCGACGCCCAGGTGGCCCGGGCCATCCACACGAGCCTGTCGGCGCGCGGCGGTGCGGCCGGATGCGCCGCCGCCGTGGCCGCCGAGTACGGCGAGCACCCCGAGACCGCGGCGCCGCGCATGCGGTGGGCGCTCGGGCTGACGTCGCGCGGCGCCGCGACCCACGCGCTGGCCGCCTAGGCTAGCCCGCCGCGGCCACCCGGCGCCGCGCCTTCGCGAGGACGTCCTCGGGGAGCGCGCCGGCGGCCAGGAGCCGCGGCAGCAGGTCCGGCTCCAGCGTCAGCGCCCGAAACGTCAATCCGATCGTCACGTCGTGATCCGGCCGCTCGACCACCTCGACCGGATCACCGGCCCGGATGTGGCCCGCCCGCATCACCCGCAGGTACGCCCCCGGCGCCGCCCGCTCAGTGAACCGCTTGATCCAGCCGCGCTCGTCCATCCAGTGGGCGAACGTGTTGCACGGGATCCGCGGCAGCGACACCTCCAGCAGCACCTCCGGCCCGACCCGCCAGCGCTCGCCGATCAGCGCGCCGGTCACGTCGAGCCCCCGGGTGGTGAGGTTTTCCCCGAAGGCGCCGCCGGCCAGCTCGCGGCCGAGCGCGGCGGCCCACTCGTCGAGGTCCTCCCGGGCGTACGCGTAGAGCGCCTGGTCGTCGCCGCCGTGGTGGCCGAGGTCGAGGATGTGGTCGCCGACCGCCCCGCTGCCCGGCTCGGCACCCCTGGGCCCGGGCGCGCGCACCTCCACCGGCCCGTCGACCGGGCGCTTGTCGATGCCGGTCACGCCGATCCGCGTGGCCGGGCTGGACCGGGGGACACCGAGGTTGACCGAGAGCAGCACCGCGAGACTCACACCGCACAATGTAGGACGTGCCGCCGCCCCCGGATCTCACCGAAGTCGAAAAGGCCCTGTGGGACAGCTTCGCCACGGGCACCGCGGTCGATGCGGGTGGGGCCGCGGTGCGCGCCTCGCTCGTCGCCGACCTGCTGCGGGAGGAGGCGCCGGGCCGCGCGGCCGCCGTCCACCTGCGCGGCGGGCGGGTCACCGGCCGGCTGCGGCTGGCGTTCGCCGAGGTCACCCACCCGCTGCTGCTGGAAGACTGCGACTTCGACGAGGTGCCCGACCTGTACTGGGCCCGCATGTCCCACACCAGCTTCGCCGGCTCGCGGATGCCCGGCTTCCTCGGCTCCAACGTGCGCGTCGACGGCCACCTGCAGATGAGCCGGTGCACGGTGAGCGACGGCGTGCGGCTGTCCGGCGCCCAGATCTCCGGCGGCCTGCTGCTCGCCGACGCGGTGCTCGGCGGCAGCGCCTCCGAGTGGGCCCTGTACGCCCGCCGCGCCACCATCGGCGGCGACCTCGTGCTCAACGGCACCAGGCTCGACGGCGGGCTGGCGCTCACCAACGCGCGGCTGGGCGGCACCGCCGACCTCGACCGGGTGCGCATCACCGCCGCGCCCGACGAGCTCGCCATGGACGCCGACAACCTCGCCGTCGAGGCCGCCTTCTACTGCCGGTGGGCCGAGATTCACGGCGAGGTGACGCTGCGGCACGCGCGGGTGGCGGCCGCGCTGTCGTTCAGCCGGACGGCGGTGCGCAACCCCGGCGGCGTGGCGGTGCGGGCCAGCCGCGCGACGCTCGAAGGCGGCCTCTACCTGCACGACGGCTTCACGGCCGAGGGCCAGGTGCGGGTGCTGAGCGCGCGCATCGTCCGCACGCTGCGGCTCGACGGCGCGTCGCTGAGCCACCCGGGGCAGATCGCGCTGCACGCCGACTTCGCCACGATCGAGGGCATGCTCGACGGCCGCCGCGGCCTCACCGTCGACGGCGAGACGAGCCTGCTCGACGCCACCGTCACCGGTCCGGTACACCTCGAAGGCGCCCACCTGCGCAACCCCGGCGGCGCCGCGCTCACCGCCCACGGCCTCACGGCCGGCGCGTTGTTCAACCTCTGCGACGGCTTCACCGCCGACGGCCGGGTACGCCTCGCCGGCGCCAAGGTCGGCAGCCGCGTCTGCTTCGACGACGCCACCGTCCGCGCGCCGGGCGAGATCGCCGTCTCCTGCTGGCGGGTAGAGACGCCCGAGCTGGCCCTGCGCTGGGCCAACGCACCGGAGGGCACGGTCGACCTGCGGTACGCGACGGTCGGCATCCTCCGCGACGACCCGCGCACCTGGCCGTCCACGATGGACCTCGACGGCCTGCGCTACGACGTGCTCGAACCCTCCGGCGAGGCCGACTCCCGCCTGCCGTGGCTGGCCAGCGGCCCGAGCGGCTTCCGCCCCCAGCCGTACGAGCAGCTTGCCGCCGTCTACCAGGGCCTGGGCGAAGGCCCGCAGGCACGCACCGTGCTGCTGGCCAAGCAGCGCCGGCAGAGCGCGGTCGGCGCCTGGTACGCCCGCGTTTGGGGCACCCTCCAGGACGTGACCGTCGGCTACGGCTACCGCCCGCTGCGCGCGGCCGGCTGGCTGCTCGCGCTGCTCGTGGTGGGCACGGTCCTGCACACGAGCCTCCACCCCGAGCCGGTCGAGGACCCGGCCCCGGCGTTCCAACCGGTGATCTACACGCTCGACCTGCTGCTGCCTATCGTCGACCTGGGCCAGGAGCGCGCCTTCCAGCCGTCGGGCGCGCAGCAGTGGCTCGCGTACCTGCTGATCGCGGCGGGCTGGTTGCTCGCCACCACCGTCGCGGCCGGCCTGACCCGTTCACTGCGCCGCGCGTAACCCCTATCCGGAGGAGACCCCGTTGAGCAACGCCGACACGATCATCGCCACGCTCCGCACCGGCCACGACAGCCTGGCCGCGTTCGCGTCCGGGCTGAGCGACGAAGACCTGGCCGGCCCGTCCGGCGCGGCCGAATGGGACGTATCCGGGGTGCTCAGCCACCTCGGCAGCGGCGCGGAGATCGGCCTGGCCGTCCTCGAGGCCGCCCTGTCCGGCCGGCCAAACCCCGGCGGCGACTTCAACCAGACCGTCTGGGACCGCTGGAACGCGATGACCCGCCGCGAACGCGCCGACGGCTTCCCCCGCGCCAACGAGACGCTGACCGCCCGCTACGAGTCGCTGGACGCCCGGACCCGCGAAGACCTGCGCATCGACTTCGGCTTCCTGCCCGCCCCGGTCGACGTCGCCACCGCCGCCCGCATGCGCCTCAGCGAGGTGGCCCTGCACTCGTGGGACGTGCGCGTCGGCTTCGACCCGGACGCCGCGGTAGCGCCGGACGCCACCGCGGTCCTGCTCAACGCGTCGCCCGAGATGCTCGCCTGGACCAGCCGCCCCGAGGTCCTCGACGGCCACAAAGCGGTCCTGCGGGTAACGACGACGGAGCCGGCGTCCGTCTTCGCGCTCCACCTGGCAGCACCGATCAGCGTCGACCTCACCGCCCCGGAGTCCCCCGACGGCACCCTCACCCTCCCCGCCGAGTCGTGGCTCCGGCTGGTCGCCGGCCGCCTCGCCCCCGAACACACCCCGCCGCACGTCACCACCTCCGGCGCCGCCGACCTCGACCTCCTCCGCCAGCTCTTCCCCGGCTTCTAGGCTCTTCCCCGGCTACAGGGGCTGGATATTTTCCCGGGTTCCGCGTCAGTCGCCGACCGCCGCTCCCGCCGGAGACCGCGGTGGCCGGCGGCTCGCCAGGGCTCGCCGAGATCCCCGGCCCCCGCTGCCACCTCCGCGCGCCAAGCCCAACCCGCCGGCGGTCGATCGGTGTCGGGATGGCACAGGCGAGTGGGCGCGCGTGTGCGTTGCGCCGCTCATCGTCGGCGCTTTGTCCACATTGTCCGCTCTCTCTAGCCTCCGTGACCCTACCGGCGTCTGCGACCCCGGGAGGTGTCGAGGGAAGGCTGTCGACCTGCTAGCGCCGATGCGTCCATCGATGATCGTTAGCCCAATGTGTGGGGCTGGCGGCGGTGCGGGTCGTGATCGTTTTGGCTGATATTCGGGCGTAGATGTGGATCTAGAACGGTTAGGGTCGATATAGCGCCCTAACCGTTCTAGATCGCGAACCTGGTGCTCGTCACCCGGCGCGGTGGCTACTGCCCGCGACCGAGGCCGGCTCGCGTCGGCGCCGGCGTGGCGGGTTAGGACATTGTGGACAAACGCCGACCTCAACCCCGAAAGCTCTATATAGGGCAACCGCCGTGCTCGGATCCAACGCGCGCATGATCGTTCGCCCGAATCCGCAGTCTGGTCGGCGTGTCATCCGGTTGTCGGGCGAACGATCACTGTGCGGGCGCCGATCCAGGATGGGCCCTTTCGGTGGGTGCCAATCTAGGAGCCGGCGGATCGGGCGCACGCCTGCGGGCTGACTCGGAGCGGCGACGCTACGTTACATGTGTCGGATAAGGGCGGCGGCGACACGCGGGATTGGGGACATATCGGGCAACGCCCGGTCGGGGGGCCGGCGGAGGTGTAGAAACCTAGGGTGAGTTCTCCGTGGTGTGGGGCGTGTGATCCGCACTCGCGCACCGACCCGGAGGGGCAGCCCTGCGCCGCCTGCCACCCGTCCGCCGCCGCTCCGGTGGAGGGCGCGCGGCGGTGGTGCGGCGAGTGCCATCGACGCACGCGGCTCACCGCTGATGGGCGGAGATGCCAGCGGTGCAACCCACTCGCCGGGCGCGACGACGACCCGTACCGCCGGCGCGCCTGGTGCGGGCGGTGTGACAAGCGTGACCGGATGGTGCGCGACGCCGACGGGGTGCACAAGTGCCGGGCCTGCCACCCGCTCGGCCGGCCGCCCGCGCAGTGGCCGATGCACGACGTGCCCGACGGATACACCGAGCAGCTCATGGCCTGCGAGTGGCTCTGCTACGTCTCGCCGACGCTGCGCCGCGCGGGCAGTGACCGGCTGCGGGTGTTGCTGCAGCTGTGGTTCGAGGCGGGCTGGACCCCGCGCGACGTGCTCTACGCGCTCGACCACCTGCCGACCGGCGAGACGCAGCCCGGCGAGATGCCCACGGCGGCGGCCGACCCGAAGATGACCGAGGCGTACGTGAAGCGCCGGCTGCGCGGCTGGCTCGACGGTGACGACGGGCCGTTGCCGCCGGTCAACAGGCAGATCGCCGACAACAGGCGCAAGGTCGTCGCGGCGCAGGAGGCCGCGCGCGAGGAGTGGCTGCGGCGGAGCCGGGTGGCGGTGCCGCCGGCGCTGTCCCGGGGCGCGGCCCAGGCGCGGCAGGTGGCCCGCGACGCCGCCGAGCGAAACAGGCGCCGCCGCCGCGCGGCCGACGACCGGGAGCTGCTGCGGCGGGGCGAGGAGCTGGCCGCCGGGCAGGAGGTGTCGGCGCGGTGGCGCGAGCTGCTGGCCCGCGAGGCGCAGCCGCACGAGGAGCCGCCGCCGGGCGTGGCGGTGCCCAGGCCGCCCACCGGAGACGACCGGTTACGGGCCGCCCTCTCCGCGCCCACCCAGATGATCAGCCTGCCCACGATCGGGGAGTCGCTGCGCGCCCGCCGCCCCAGCCCCCGCCCGCGATAGCCGCCCGTCAGCGGCCGGGCAGCAGGCGGTATCCCATGCCGGGCTCGGTGAGCAGGTGCCGCGGGTGCGCGGGGTCGTCCTCGAGCTTGCGGCGCAGCTGCGCCATGTACTGGCGGAGGTAGTTGGTCTCCCGCGTGTAGGTGGGGCCCCAGACGCGTTCCAGCAGATGCTTTTGACTGACGAGCTTGCCGGGGTTGGCGGCGAGGATCTCGACGAGGTGCCACTCGGTCGGGGTGAGGCGGACCGTGCCGCCATCCGCGGCGGTGACCACCCGGTCGGCCAGGTTGACCGTGTGCTGTCCGATGTGGATGGTGGGTGACCCGCCGCCGCCCGTTGTCGCGCGGCGGGTGACCGCGCGGATCCGGGCCAGCAGCTCGTCGACGCCGAAGGGCTTGGTGACGTAGTCGTCGGCGCCGGCGTCGAGCGCGGCCACCTTGTCGGTGCTGCCCGCGCGGCCGGAGAGCACGATGATCGGCGCCTCGCTCCAGCCGCGCAGGCCGCGGATCACGTCGACGCCCTCCATGTCGGGCAGGCCCAGGTCGAGCACGACGAGGTCGGGGTGGCGGCTGGCGGCGGCGTGCAGCGCGCTCGCGCCGTCGGCGGCCGTGTCCACCTCGTACTCCCGGGCGCGCAGGTTGATCCGCAGCGCGCGTACGATCTGCGGCTCGTCGTCGACGACCAGGATGCGGATGGGCATGCGCCCATCATGCCGGCGCGCGGGGCCTCCGGCGGGCCGCCACCTCGGCAAGGGTGCGGACATCCACCCTCGAAGAGGCCAGAATGGGGGCATGCGACTCCCGATCATGCCGCCGGTCCCGCCGATGCTGGCCAAGGCGGTCAAGGGCCTGCCCGAGGGCGCGATGAGCTTCGAGCCGAAGTGGGACGGCTTCCGCTCGATCATCTTCCGTGACGGTGCCGAGGTGGAGGTGGGCAGCCGCAACGAAAAGCCGATGACGCGCTACTTCCCGGAGCTCGTCGAGGCCGTCCTGGCCAACTTCCCGGAGCGCGCGGTCGTCGACGGCGAGATCATCCTGGTCGGCGAGTCCGGCGATCGCCTCGACTTCGAGATGCTCCAGCAGCGCATCCACCCCGCCGCCAGCCGGGTGAAGATGCTCTCCGAGACGGTGCCGGTCCGCTTCGTCGCGTTCGACCTGCTCGCGCTCGGCGACACCGACTTGACCCAGCGCCCCTTCGCCGAGCGGCGGGCCGCGCTGGAGGAGGCGCTCGCGCCGGCCAAGTCGCCCATCCACGTCACGCCGGTGACCACCGACCGCGAGGTGGGGGAGCGGTGGTTCCACCAGTTCGAGGGCGCGGGGCTCGACGGGGTGGTCGCCAAGCCGCTCGACGGGCTGTACGAGCCGGACAAGCGCGTCATGTTCAAGGTCAAGCACGAGCGCACGGCCGACTGCGTGGTGGCCGGATACCGGCTGCACAAGAGCGGCCCCGACCGCATCGGCTCGCTGCTGCTCGGCCTCTACAACTCCGACGGCGTGCTGGCCAGCGTGGGCGTGATCGGCGCGTTTCCGCTGGCCCGGCGGGCGGAGCTGTTCGAGGAGATGCAGCCGCTGGTGACCACGTTCGACCAGCACCCGTGGGACTGGGCCCGCCAGATGGAGGGGCACCGCACCCCGCGCAACTCCGAGGGCAGCCGCTGGGCGGCCGGCAAGGACCTCTCGTTCGTGCCGCTGCGACCGGAGCGCGTGGTCGAGGTGCGCTACGACCACATGGAGGGTGTCCGCTTCCGCCACACCGCCCAGTTCGTGCGCTGGCGCCCCGACCGCGAACCGCGGTCGTGCACCTACGAGCAGCTCGAGGAGCCGGTCAACTTCGACCTCGAGCGGGTGTTAAGCGAGGGCCGGGCCTAGCCGCGCCGCACGGCGCGACGACGACGCGATCCGGGACTGTGCGGGCATGTGCCGCCGGCGGGCCACCAGCACCGGGCAGTCGGCGTGCCGCAGCACCGCCTGCGTGACCGGGCCGAGCGGCGTGGGGCGGTCGCCCTGCGCGCCGACCACGACGAGCTGGGCGCTGGCGGAGGCCGCGATGAGCGCCTTGCCGGCCGGGCCCTCCACCCGCCGGTGCTCGACCTTCAGGTCGGCCGCGTTGAGCGTCTCCGCGCACGCGGTGCCCTCGGCGTGCAGCACCACGAGCTCGGCGGAGCGGCGCCGCGCCTCCTCGACGGCGGTCGCCAGCCCCACGGACGCGTCCGGCGAGCCGTCGACGCCGACCACCACCGGCCCGCTGGCCGTGTCGGAGCCGCGGGCGCAGAGCACCGGCCCGGCCGCCCGCGCCGCCACCTGGAACGACACCGACGCGCTCGGATCGGCCGGCCCGCCCGGGTCGTCGCTGCCGAGCACGAGCATCGAGGCGCGGGCCGCGGTGCGCAGCAGCACCTCGATCGTCTCGCCGTCGACGACCTCGGGCGTCACGACGAGGTCGCGGTGCCAGTCGCGGGCCCGCTCGGCGGCGTCGGCGACGGTCCGCTCCGCCTGCTCACGCTCCTCGCCCGTGCCGCCCTCGGGCAGCTCGAGCGGCCACATGAACGCGTGTACGACATGTAACGGGCGGCCGGTCGCCGCCGCCTCGGCCGCGGCCATCCGCACGGCGGCCGCGTCCGTCACCAAGTCTTTGACACCAACCGCAACAGGCGTATCTGTGCTCGCCATGGCCGCCACCTCCACGCTGAGGCCCGATCGCCGAAGGGGCTCGATCGCTGACAAGAGAAATGCCGTGGGAAAGCTGGTTCATACCCCTCTGCCTGCCCACCTAACCGCATGTGACGTCCCGGCGACAGGTCTGAGCGCGGATCGGGAGTTTTCCCACACATCGGCCGAAGGCCGGGACCGGGCCAGGACCTGGGATGTTGCGGGCGGGTGGGGACGAACGGCGTGAAAGCCGGCGCCATCCATACCGCTTGATGCATACCACTCCCGGGGGCGCTCTCCTGACCTGCGTGGACAGCCATCGAGAGCAGTGTATGCGATGGGGCGCCCTTGCTCCCCGGAGGGTGGGCAGGTATCCACACATGCAAAGACCTGCATCGACCAAGGGGGACCGTCGTGCGCAAAGTGGCCGCGGCATGGATCGCCGCCGTCGTCGTCATCGCTGGTACACCAACCTTTTCCGGCACGGCGGGCGCGGCTCCCGCGGCGCCGGCCGACCTCAGCCTGCCGGGGGAGAAGCACGTCTCCCGCGACCTCGACAACCGTGCCGGCGCGGTCGGCCCGAACGCCGCGCAGCGCGCCCGGGCCCGCGCGCTGGGCGCGGTGAGGTTCAACGCCCTCGGCACGCCAAGTGCGCTCGGCAACGGCGCGAAGCCGCTCGCGACCGGCCTTCCCGCCGGCGCCGAGGCGGCCGCCCGGGCGTACCTGGCCGGCAACCGTGACCTCTTCGGCCTCGACGAGGCGGCGGTCGCGGCGCTGGAGCCGGTCCTGGTCCGCCCGATCGGCGGCGGCGCGGTGGTGACCCTGCGGCAGCGCTTCGGCGACCTGCCCGCCGGCCACGACGGCCTCGTCACGGTGCTGGTCAGCGCGGGCAAGGCCGTGCGCGTGACCTCGTCGCTGTCCCGCGACACCAGCGCGCCCGAGCCGGCCACGCTCAGCGAGGCGGAGGCGGTCGCGCTCGCCCGCGCGGACGCCGGCCTGGGCGCGGGCGTCGGCACGAGCGCGGTCAAGCGGGTCGCGGTGCCCACGCCCGCCGACGGGCCGCGCGACGCGTACGCGGTAACCCTCACCGCCGCCTCCGGCGTCGCCGAGCCGGTCGCCGTCACGACCTATGTGGACGGTCGTACCGGCGAGGTGCTGGTCCGCGAGGACCTCGTCGACTTCGACTCGGACAACCCCCGCTGGGCCGTCTTCCCGGTCGCCCCGCCGGCCACGATCGTCGCCGGCCGCGACCCGCGCGTGCTGTGGTGCCTGCAGGCGTCGAGCCGGTGCGTGCGCGAGGTCCGCGACCCGAACACCGGGCTGGCGTGGGACGTCGACGTCGCCACCGGCCTGCCGACGTTCACCTCGCGCGGCAACGCCGCCGACAACACGCTCAGCCTCGGCGCCGGCACGCCGGCCGTACCGGCGACGCCGAGCCCCGACCGCGAGTACGTCTACCCGTTCACCGACCAGTGGCGGCAGGCCCGCTGCAACCCGACGGTCTTCACCTCCGCGCAGCGCAACGACGCCGACGCGGCCATCGCCAACCTCTTCGCGATGCACAACCGCATGCACGACTGGGCGTTCAACCTCGGCTTCACCGAGTCGGCCTGGAACCTGCAGCTCGTCAACGTCTCCGGCGAGGGCCTCGGCGGAGACCCGGAACTCGGCCGCGCCCAGTCGAACGCGCTCGGCGGCAGCCGTAACAACGCCAACCAGAGCACCGGCCGCGACGGCCTGCCGCCGGTCACCAACATGTTCCTGTGGCAGCCGGTGGCCGGCGGGGCGTACCCGCCGTGCGTCGACGGCGACTACGACACGACGGTGATCGCGCACGAGTACACCCACGCCATCACCAACCGCATGATCGCCGGCCCGGACACCGGCATCGGCTCGGCGCAGGGCGGCGCGATGGGCGAGTCGTGGAGTGACCTGCTCGCCGCCGAGTACCTGTACGAGTACGGCCTCAAGCCGCCCGGCGACAGCCCGTTCATCACCGGCGCGTACGTCACCGGCAACACCACCACCGGCATCCGCAACTACGACTCCACCCGCAGCTCGCTCAACTACTCCGACGTCGGGTACGACCTTGTCGGCCAGCAGGTGCACGCGGACGGCGAGATCTGGAGCGCCACCCAGGTGCGGCTGCGCGCCGCGCTCATCGCCAAGTACGGCAACGGCACGCCGTCACTCCAGGCCCGCTGCGCGGACGGCCAGGTCGAGGTGGCCTCGTGCCCGGGCAACCGGCGGTGGATGCAGCTGATGTTCGACTCGTTCCTGCTCCAGGCCGGCAGCCAGTTCAGCATGCTGGACATGCGCGACAACATGCTCGCCGCCGACCTGGTCCGCTTCGGCGGGGCCGACCAGGAGCTGATGTGGAACGCGTTCGCGCAGGCCGGCATGGGCAGCGACGCCACCAGCGCCCCGAGCGACGCCGACCCGGTGCCGAGCTTCGCCTCCCCGTACGCCGACAACGCCACCGTCACGCTCCGCCCGCTCGGCGACTCGGAAGGCGCGCCGATCCGCCTGTACGTGGGCGACTACGAGGCCCGCGCCACGCCGGTCGCCGACACCGACCCGGAGACCGACCTGCCCGACACGTTCGAGATCATCGGCGGCAAGCAGTTCAACCTCGTGGCCGCCGGCCCCGGCTACGGCCACCGCAAGTTCACGGCGCTCTTCCTGCCCGGCCGCGCGCAGGAGCTCAAGGTCAACCTGCCGCGCAACCTGGCCTCCGCGGCCGCCGGCGCCGCCGTCACCGGCCCGGGCATCAACGTGGACAAGCTGATCGACGAGACCGAGGGCACCAACTGGGCTTCGCTCGACGGCGTGGCCGGCCGCACGCTCACCGTCGACCTCGCCGGCGACCTGCCGCAGAAGGTCAGCGTGGTCAACGTGAGCGCGCTGCTCCGCCCACAGATCACCACCGACGCCGACCCCAACGTGCAGAACAGGTTCACGGCGCTCCGCTCGTTCGCGGTGTGGGCCTGCGACGCCACCAAGGCCGACTGCGCCACGGACGCCGGCTGGCGGCGGGTCTACCGCAGCGAGAGCAACGCGTTCCCGTCGTTCAACTTCCGGCCCACGGCGCCGACGCTCAACCTGCGGCAGTTCCGCTTCACCCCGACGCCCGCCACCCACCTGCGCCTCGAGGTCGTGGCGAGCCAGTGCACCGGCAACCCGTTCTACGCCGGCGAGCAGGACGCCGACCCCACCGCCGCGACCGACTGCGCGACAGCCAGCCCGTTCGCGACCCAGGTCCGCGTCTCCGAGTTCCAAGCCTTCACCCGGTAACCGCCCATCTTTCCGGGGCGTGGGCCTGACCCGCGCCCCGGACCCGTCTCCAGAGCGCTTCCGGGCAGCGCACAATGCCACTCAGACTAAGTTGACCACTTCCCGGGTCCGCGTCAGCGACTGACGCGGACCCGGGAAATCCTCTTTGACTCCAGGGTTGAGGCGAGCGGTCTCTCCTAGGTGGGGAGCGTCGCCTCGACCAGCCAGCCGCCGCGTGGGGTCGGGCCGGTTTGGAGGTGGCCGCCCAGGGCCTGGACGCGTTCGCGGAGGCCGACCAGGCCGCGGCCGGTGCCGGGGAGGTCTGGGCGTTCGGCGGTCGACGGGTCGTTCTCGACGCGGACGGTCAGGCCGCGGCCGGTGCCGTTGACCAGGACGCGGACGGGGGCGCCGGGGGCGTAGCGAAGGGCGTTGGTCAGGCTTTCCTGCACGACGCGAAACGCTACGTGTGCGGACGGCGCGGCCACGCCGTCGCGGTCGCCCTCGAAGCGGCACGACACGTCCAGGCCGCCGCGGGCGGCGCGGGTGACGACCTCGTCGATCAGCGAGAGGTCCGGTCCGCCGATCTCCGTGCCGCCGAGCAGGTCGACCAGGCGCCGCAGGTCCTCCCTGCCCTGCCGGGCCGCCTCCGCGATCGCGGCGAAGGTCTGCCTGGCGCGGGCGGGGTCGTTGTCGACCAGGCGCTGTCCGGCGGCGGCCTGGATGACCATGACGCTGATCGCGTGGCCGACGATGTCGTGCAGCTCGGCGGCGATCCTGGCCCGCTCGTGGCGCAGCGCGAGGTCGGCGAAGAGCTCGCGTTCCTCCTCCAGCTCGCGACCGCGCTGGGCCAGCTCGTCCGCCGCCTCCCGGCGGAGCCGGAAGACCGTGCCGGCGAGGAAGCCGGGCACCGTGAACATCGCCAGCGCGACCTCGCTCGTGTCGCCGACGGCCAGCCAGAAGACGGACAGGTACGCCACGAGGCAGGGCAGGACCGCCCAGCCGGCGCGGCCGGACCAGCCCAGGGCCGCCACCGTGGCGAGGAGCGTCATGATCGCCAGTGCGCTGTCGGGGAACCAGCCGTGGTCGCCGAGGAACGCGGCCGCCAGCCAGAGCGCGCCACCCAGGAGGGCGACGAGGCGGGGGTGGCCGCGCCACAAGACCAGCGTGAACCCGCTGGCCAGGACCGTCGCGGTGAAGACGTTGCCCAGGAGGGTGGCCGGCCAGCCGTGCAGTGCCGTGGGCAGCGCGACCGTGGCGAGTACCAGGATCGCGATCCCCGCCTGCTCGAGCCGGCGCATGCCCACCATCCGCATCAACCGAACAGCGGCAGCTGGGCCACGGCGCCGGCCTGGCCGCGGGCGACCCGCACGTCGACCGAGCCGCCCAGCAGCTTGGCGCGCTCCTTGGCCCTGGCGATGGCCGCCTTCACGTCGGCACCCCGGTCCACCCGCCCGCTCACCCGGATCTCCAGCGCGTCGTCCGCGAAGCGCACCGCGACGTCGATGGGTGCGTCGGCGAGGGCGGTCACCAGGTGCTCGACGATGCGGTACGCGGAGAGCTCGACCGTCGCCGGCAGCGACCTGGCGTTGCCCGTCACGGTGAGGCGCGAGCCGGCGGTCCGGCGCCGGGCGAGCAGGGCGTCGAGGTGGGCCACGGTCGGGGCGGGCGCCAGGGCGACGTCGCCGCCGCGGAGCAGCCCGACGATCTCGCGCATGTCGTCGAGCGTCCGCCGGCTGCCGGTCTCGATGGACTCCAGGAGGACCTTCGCCTCCGCCGGCGTGAGGCCCTCCGCCGACTCGGCGGCCGTCGTCAGCTGGTCGAGCCGCTCCTGCAGCAGCCCGTCGAGCTGGCGGGACAGGTGGGCCCGGCCGTCCGCGACCTTGAGGGCGGCCCGCTCGTCGCGCAGCTGCCGCAGCTCCTCGTCGCGGACCCTGAGCTCCCGGTGCAGGGCGGTGCGGTGGCGGGCCGCCCGGCCCACCCCGAAGACGACGAGGACGACCGGGAGGGCGAGCCCGAGCGCGGCCGGCCCGGTCGTCGCGTCGAGTACGAGGACGACCGCGCTCAGCAGGGTGGCGAGGGCGCAGACGAGCCAGGCCTTCGCGCGTTCGTAGCTGAGCGCACCGAGGAACGCGAGCGTGAAGGCGAGCGGGAGCCCGGCGCCGCACCGGGTCACCCAGCCGAAGACGGCGACGTGCGCCGCCATGACGAGGAGGGCGACCGCGGTGACGGCGACGACGCCGCGCCGCCACCAGAGCACCGGGACGGTGGCGCCGGCGAACACCGGGATCATCCACGGCGAGTGGGAGCTCATCGCGTGGACCATCGAGCCACCGGCGATCGCCTTTTCGACCTCGGCGTCGGGCATGCGGACGTTGAGCCGCATGAGCAGCACGCCCAGCAGGGTGAGGACTCCCGCGAAGAACCAGTCGCGGCCCTTGACCCCCCGGAAGACCTCACCCATCGCCGTACTCCTTCTCTACGCAGACCCGGTCAGGCGGCCACGTGCTCGGCGGCCGGCCTGGCGGCGGCGGGCTGCTTCTTGCTGACCCGATTCTGGACGAAGAGGCCGATGCCGTAGAAGAGCGCGGCGAGAGGAACCGCCAGCGGGAGCGCTCCGGCGACGGTGTCGATGGAGGCGTCCCGGACGAGCATCACGAGCTGGGTGACCGCGATGCCGGCGAGGCCGATGACGTGGTTTCGCCGCGGGCCGGCGAAGCGGGCGACGGCGTACGCGAGCGCGAACGACAGCGGCAGCACCACGCCGCAGCGGGTGACCCAGCCGAACGCGAGCACGTGGAGTGCCGTGGTGACCGCGGTGACCCCGACGACCGCGAGGATGTTGCGGCGGCGCCACAGGATCGGCAGCGTCACGAGCACGAACGCCGGCAGCATCGCCCACGAGGTGGACGAGAGCGCGTGCGGCAGCTCCTCCCCGTCGACGGCGATGTTCTCGAGCATCAGCAGGGCGCCGGCCACGGTCATGAGCGCGGCGAGTGCGTAGTCGAGGGGCCGGACCCCCCTGAGAATTGTGTTCATCGGTCTCAGCCCTTCGTTCCGGGTGGTAAGTGGTGCCACGACGTTAGGAAAGGGCGCGCGTAGTCCACGTCTGGCGTGAGGACGATGTTCGGGGCCGGCGTCCTCCGCAGGGATGACCCGGCGACGACGGCCCGGCGGGCAGAATCGCGGTGTGCCCGAAAAGATCCGCGTGCTCGTCGCCGACGACCAGACCCTCGTCCGCACCGGTTTCCGGGTGATCCTGGAGGCCGAGGGCGACATCGAGGTCGTCGCCGAGGCCGACACCGGCACCGAGGCCATCCGCCAGGCCCAGCTGGTCGAGCCCGACGTGATCCTGATGGACATCCGGATGCCGGGGCTCGACGGACTGGCGGCCACCGAGGAGATCCTGCGGCACCCCGACCCGCCGACGATCGTGGTCCTCACGACGTTCGACCAGAACGAGTACATCTACCGGGCGCTGCGCGCCGGCGCGGCCGGCTTCCTCCTCAAGGACGCCCCGTCGACCCGGCTGATCGCCGCCGTCCGCGCCGCAGCTACCGGCGACTCGCTCATCGAGCCGTCGATCACGCAGCGGCTCGTCGAGCGCTTCGCCGAGCCCGCGCGGCCCGCCGAGCCGCCGCCGGAGCTTGCCGCGCTGACCGAGCGTGAGCGCGACGTGCTCCGCCTCGTCGCGCGCGGGCTCTCCAACGCGGAGATCGCGGCCGAGCTTGTGGTGGCCGAGACGACGGTGAAGACACACGTCGCCCGGATCCTCACCAAGCTCGGCGTCCGCGACCGCGTGCAGGCGGTGGTGCTCGCCTACGAGACCGGGTTCGTGACCCGCGACCAGCGCCGCTGAGGGGGCGACCCCTCAGCGGACCTCGACCCGTACCGAGTCGAGGGCGGGGATCTGGTTGGCGCGCTGCATCATCGGGATGCGGTGTGAGGCGTCGCCGGCCCAGGCCGAGCACTGGAAGAGTCCGGCCTGCGGGAGGCCCGGCACCCGGATCTCGATGACGTCCGGCTCGGCGCCGCCGCGGCTGTCCTCGGTCGCGACGAAGAAGGCCGGCGGCGGCGCGGGATCGGGGGCCGCCTCGGTGCTCGCCAGCGCGCGGCAGGCGGTGTGGAAGTGGCCGCGCACCAGGCCCTGCGCGTTGAGGATCGACATGTCCACGTAGTACCCGCCCTGCCCGGCCGGCAGGAAGCGGTCGCGGACGAGGTTGCGGGTGCTGACCCGGATGGTGAAGGGCTGGTTGACCCTGACCCGCTCCGGCGCGTCGGTGATGAGCAGCGACGGGTTGTTCGCGGCGTCGGCCAGCTCGCCCATCTCGGTGTCGACACAGCGGCCGCCGTTCTGGAAGCCGTCGTGGAGCGGCAGGCCGTTGCCCTCCGCGCACTCGTCCGGCCCGAAGTCCAGACCCGGCGCTGCCGTGGTCGGCGGTGGCGGCGGGGGCGCGGTGGTCGGCGGCGGCTGCGGCGGGCCGGTCGTCACGGGCGGGCGGGTGGTCCGGTCGGGCTGGGGTGGACCGGTGGTCACCGGCGGGCGGGTCGTCCGGGTGTTCGCGGCCGGCGGCCGCGGTGCCCGGGGCGCCTCGGTCTGGTCGGGTTCGTCGGACTCCTCGGTACGCGGGGCCGGCTGCCGGGCCGGCTGCCGGGTGGCCGGGCTCGTCGTCGCCGGCTTGTCGCGCGCCGCGGGCGTGGTCGGGTCCGCCTCGGCCGCCGGGGTCGACTCGGTGTAGTCGTTCGGGGCCGCCACCGCGGAATCGCCGGCCGGCTCGTTGACGACCTGCTGGTCGCCGGGCTGGCCCGCGCAACCGGAGAGGGCGGTCGCGAGCACCGTCAACGCCGCGAGTGCCACGCGGATCCGGACGTGGTGTGCCATGGCGAAACTCCAGGGTGCGGAGAGCGAGGTGCCCGACCGTACTCCCGGCGTGGCGACACGTGTCAAACGCGCGAAACCCTTTGTTTAAGCCGGTTTTGAGGGATCGTGGCGATGGATCGCACCGTTTTGTGGCGGATCGCACCCCACCGGCGCCGGATCAACCGGAAGCAAACCTTAAGGTGCGGATAACCGACGGAAAAGCTTGCGCCGGGCGCCCTTGCCCGATGGCACGCATCCCGTGGATGGTGGGTTCAACGGGGAGGTTTGTCGATGCCAGGCGATGCCGACGTGGCCGAGTTCGGGCGGTTGTTCCAGGAGTTCCTCCAGCTGTCGCTGGAGCGGGCCGCCGGCCGGCCCTCCCAGCTGATCGCGCTGCTCACCGAGCACCTGGGCGTCGAGCCGACGGGCCTGCCGGTGGTCGCGGAGTCCTACCAGACCTTCGACCACGCCAACGTGCAGGTGGCGATCGAGGCCTACCTGTCCGGCGAGGGCCGCTCCGCCGAGCTGGTCGGGGTCGCCGGGCAGGGCATGCGCGACATGCACAGCCTCGCCGAGGTGGTGGAGCTGTCCGCGCGCCACCACATGTTCTCGCCCGGCGGCGTCGACTACGCCACCGCGCCGGCGGGCGTCGGCGTGGAGCGGCGTGTCGTCAACTTCGGCCTCTTCCTGATCTCCGAGGGGCCGGCGCGGCTCGTCGCCCTGCTGCGCGGCAGCTCCGCGCGGCACGGCCGGCCCGCCGTGCAGCTCGAGGTGCTCTCCGCCGACCCCGCGGACGCGCAGGGCATGCTCGCGGAGGTGCGGCGGCTGATGGTCACGCACAACGTCTTCCGCGGCCAGGTCGTCTCGTTCGAGTCCGACGACTTCGCCTTCGGCCACGGTGGCGTCGGGCCGCTGCGCTTCCACGCGCGGCCGGCGCTCGAGGCGCACGACGTGGTGCTGCCGCCGGGCGCGCTCGACGCCGTCGACCGCCAGATCGTCGGGATGGCCCGCCACCGCGACGTGTTGCGCGCCGCCGGCCACCCGCTCAAGCGGGGCGTGCTGCTCTTCGGCCCACCGGGTACCGGCAAGACCCACACCGTGCGATACCTGATGTCGCAGCTGCCGGACTTCACGGTGGTACTGCTGCCGGGGATGGCGCAGCAGTTCATCCAGCACGCGTGCGGGCTGGCCCGCCTGTTGCAGCCGGCGCTCGTGGTGATGGAAGACGTCGACCTGGTCGCCGAGTCGCGGGACATGCGGCGTGGCATGGACAACCCGCTGCTGTTCCAGGTGCTCAACGAGATGGACGGGCTCTCCGGCGACGCCGACGTGGCGTTCCTGCTCACCACCAACCGGGCCGACCTGCTGGAGCGGGCGCTGGCGCAGCGGCCCGGCCGGGTCGACCTGGCGGTCGAGCTGCCGCTGCCCGACGAGGCCGGCCGCGCGGCGCTGCTGCGCCTGTACGCGCGCGGGCTGTCGCTGACCGGGCCGCAGGTGTCCGAGCTCGTCACGGCCACGGCCGGCATGACCGCGTCGTTCTTCACCGAGCTGGCCCGGCGTGCGACGCTGTTGGCCGCACTCGACGGGGCCGCCGCGCCCTCCTTCGACCAGGTCCGCGCCGCGCTCGCCGAGCTGGAGGAGAGCCGGCGCGCCGTGTCGCACCAGTCGTGACGGGGGAGGGGCCGCACTGTTCCGCACGCTGCTCGCGGCGCTTCCTCTCCAGTGCCGGCGACGCGCTCAGCCTCGTCGCGCTCATGGTGCACGTCGCCGGCGCGCTCGTGACGCTGGCGGCGGGCATCCGACTGCGGCGGGCCCTCCGGGAGTAGCGTCCCGGGTCTACGCTCCCGGGACATGGGCTTGGGCCTGGAGGAGTGGATCGGGCTCGGCGCGCTCGTGGTCGGCGTGGCGGCTCTCGTGGTGGCCGTGCTCCAGCTGCGGTCCGGCCGCCAGCCCGCCGCGCCGCCCCCACCGCCCGCGCCACCCGCCCGGCCTTCGGCGCTGCCGGCGCTGCTGCGCGCCCAGCGGGCGTACGCCGGGGCGCTGCCCTACCTGGCCGCCCTGGGCGGTGCCGCGCCCGACCTCGCCGCGGTCTACGTGACGCTCCGCGCCGGCCGGATCGAGCGGGTCGCGGCCGCCTCCGGCGCGTCCGACCAGGGCAAACCACCCGCCGAGCCGCGCGTAACCGAGGTCGACCTGGCCGAGGTGGTGTCGGCGCCGCGCGGGGCGGTGCTGGTCGGCGGCGCGGGTTCGGGCAAGTCCACAGTGGTCTCGCGGGTGGTGGCCGAGGCCGCCGAGCGGTGGCTGGCCGCCGGGGAGAGCTCGTCCGGCCTCCCCGTCGTCGTGCCGGCGCGGCTGCTCGGGCCGTCGGCGGAGCTGCCCCGCGCGGTCGCCGCCGGGCTGGCCCGCACCGCGGGCATCGCCGAAGACGACCTGTCCGCCCTGCTCGCCGCGCCGCCGTCCGGCGGCGGGCACTGGCTCGTGATCGTCGACGGGCTCGACGAGGTCGTCGACGCGGGTGAGCGCCGCGACGTGGTGCGGCGGCTCGCGTCCTGGCTGGCCGAGCCGGGCGCACCGCACCGGATCGTGGTCACCACCCGCCCGCCACGCGAGGGTGAGCTGGCCCCGCTGCGGGCGGCCGGCGCGTCCGAGTTCCACCTGCGACCGTTCGATGTGGACAGCCTGGCCGTGTTCGCGCGCCGCTGGTTCGCGGCCGTACACCCGGACGGCGGCGGCGACCTGGCCGGCCGCTTCCTGGCCCGCGTCGCCGCCGACCGGCTGGGCGGGCTGGTCCGCACCCCGCTGCTCGCCACGATCGCGGCGGTGGTCTTCGGGCGGTCGCTCGACAAGCCGCTGCCGGCCGGCCGGGCCAGCCTCTACGACGCGTACGTCGACCTCTCGCTGCGGCGCCGCCGGAGCCCCCGCGAGGTGGCCGAGACCGACCCGGACGACCCGCGCGCCCGCGTCTGGCGCGGCGACCCGAGCGGCCAGGCGCTGCTGTGGGAGCTGTTCCTGCACACCAGAGACCTGCTGCGCCACCTCGCCGACCGGCGCTTGGCCGGCGACCCACATGCCCGTGCTGGTCCGCGCCGAGGCCGCGATCGCGCTCGCGGAGGAAGACTCCACAGAGGACACCGCCGCGCTCGAGACGCTGACCCGGCTGGCGGTCGACCCGGCCGCACCCGACGACGTGCGGGCGGCGGCCATCACGTTCCTCAGCCGGCGCGACCACCTCGCACCCGCCATGCGGCTCGCCCGCGACATCGACACTCCGGGCCTCCCGCGGCTCGCGGCCGCCACGGCCCTCCTCGCCGCCGGTGTCCCCGGCGCGGCGGACGCGATACATGCCGCGGCGGCCGGCGGCCGCCTCTGGCTGTGGGCGCTGGCCGCGCTCAACCAGCACGGCGACGAGGCCGAGCGCAACGTCGACCTCGTCGCGGCCATCCGGTACTTCGCCGCCGACGAGGCCATCCCCGGCGGCGATCCGCTGGTGGAGCACCTGACGTCGACCGGGTGGTACGACTACGACGACCCGCCCCTCGACTCCCTGCGGCGGGAGGTCGTCAACATCCTGATCACGATCGACGGCGATCCCGACCTGTGGCGCGAGGGCGCCCGCGAGGTCACCCGCCACGGCGAGGGCTACGAGCGCCTGGTGGCCCGCGCGGTGCTCCGCGAGACAGATGCCGCGGCGGCGGTCGAGCTGGACAAATCGGCCTAGCGATCACGCAGGCCAGAGGCTTGACAAGCGCTTTCCTGTATCCATAGCCTTCTACTTTGTTTAAACGTTTCATGGTCGGAGGCGCTGATGAACACCCGAGCCCGCGCGCTTCTCGCCGGCGCCTGCACGGTCGCCCTCATGACCCTCGGCGGCGTCCCCGCCTCGGCCGGCGGGCACGGCCGCACCGGACCCCGCCTCGAACGCCTCGACCGCGGGCTCGTCGCGGCCACCACCGGCGACGGCGTCTTCCTCAGCTGGCGGCTGCTCGGCCACGAGGCCACCGGCCACTCGGCCACCGGCCTTACCGGCGCCGACTTCCGGGTGTACCGGGACGGTGTCCCGATCGCCACCGTCACCGACAGCACCAACTACCTCGACGCGAGCGGCACGGCCGCGTCCCGGTACCGGGTCGGCACGCTGGTCCGCGGCCGCGAGGTGGCCCGGAGCGCGGCGGTCACACCCTGGTCCGGCGCCTCCCGCGACCTCCCGCTGCGCAAGCCCGCCGACGGCGTGACCCCGGCCGGCGAGGCGTACACCTACTCCGCCAACGACCTCAGCGTCGGCGACGTGGACGGCGACGGCCGGTACGAGTACGTGGTCAAGTGGGACCCCTCCAACTCAAAGGACGTGTCCCAGGTCGGCTACACCGGCCCGGTCTACATCGACACGTACGAGGCGGACGGCACCCTGCTGTACCGCGTCGACCTCGGCGTCAACATCCGCGCCGGGGCGCACTACACCCAGTTCCTCGTCTACGACTTCGACGGCGACGGCCGCGCGGAGATGATGTTCAAGACGGCTCCCGGCACCCGGGTGACCCGCTACAAGCGCGACGGCACCGCCGGCGAGACCCGCTACGTCACGATGCCGAAGCGGGACGTCGAGGCCGGCTACTCGCACGCCGACGACTACCGCCTCAGCGCCGCCGACTACCGCGAGCGCCTGGTCGGCGTCTTCCAGGGCTGGGACCGGCACCCCGAGGTGGTCGCCGGCCGGTGGCCGTCCACACTGGAGGCCGCCTTCGGCATCGCGCCGGCCTACTCCTACCCGCTGTCGCGTGTGGACGCCGAGGCGCTGGTCGACTACTTCGTCGACGTGTACGCCCCGGCCCGCAGCACGCGCAACCTGCTGCGCGGCTTCGCCGGGTTCATCGTGGACGGTCCCGAGTACCTGACCGTCTTCGAGGGCGCGACCGGCCGCGAGCTGCAGACGGTCGACTACAAGCCGGGCCGCCACGACGACGGCCTCATGTGGGGCGACTACGCGATGGCCCGCATCGAGCCGGGCAACCGCGTCGACCGCTTCCTCGCCGGCGTGGCCTACCTCGACGGCGTGCGCCCCTCGGCCGTCTTCGCCCGCGGCTACTACACGCGGTCCACATTGGTCGCCTACGACTGGGACGGGCGGCGCCTGCGCGAGCGCTGGTACGTCGACAGCGGCTGGACGCCCATGACCAACCCGTTCAACGACAGCCCGCACGGCCGCGACGGCACCGACCCCGAGTTCAAGACGCTCACCACGCAGGGAGCGCACTCGCTCAGCGTGGCCGATGTGGACGGTGACGGCAGGCAGGAGGTCGTGTACGGCGCGGCCACCATCGACGACGACGGCTCGCTGCTCTACAGCTCGTTCGCGGTGGGCCCGCCGGAGAGCGCGGTCGCGGGCCAGAACGTCCGCCTGGGCCACGGCGACGCGATGCACGTGACCGACATCGACCCGGCCCGCCCCGGCCTGGAGATCTACATGGTGCACGAGGGCGGCACCTTCGCCCCGTACGGCCACGCGATGCGCGACGCCGCCACCGGCGAGGTCCTCTTCGGCGACTACACCGGCCGCGACACCGGGCGCGCGATGATCGGCGACATCGAGCCGGCCGTGCCCGGCATCGAAGCCTGGCCCGCCATGCCGCCGAACGCCGCCGACCTCGGCATCGGCCTCTTCTCCGCGGACGGCCAGCTGCTCGCGCCCACCACGCCCGGCACCAACATGAGCATCCGCTGGGCGGCCGACCTGACCACCCAGATCATCAGCGGCCAGGCGCCCGCGGACGTGACGATCGACGACTGGAAGCGCGGCCGCCTGCTCACCGCCACCGGCACGACCTCCAACAACTTCACCAAGGGCAACCCCGGCCTGGTCGCCGACGTCCTCGGCGACTGGCGCGAGGAGCTGCTGGTGCGCACGCTCGACAGCACCGCGATCAGGATCTACCTGAGCACGGAGGTCACCGGCCACAAGCTCTACACGCTGATGCACGACCCGCAGTACCGCGTGGAGGTCGCCCGCCAGCAAACCGTGTACAACCAGCCCTCGTACCCGAGCTTCTACCTGGCCTCCGACACCGACTGGTCCAAGGTCCCCCTGCCCCGCACCCCCTGAGTCGATCAGCCGCCGTAGTGGCCGACCACCGCGGTGGCGTCCAGCTCCTCGTCGGTCACGACGCGTGGGGTGAGGCCGGCGGCGGCGAAGGCGGCGGCCGCCGCGGGTGACTGGAGGGTGCTCGTCTCGATCAGCAGGTGGCCGCCGGGCGCCAGCCACCCCGGCGCCGCGAGCGCCACGCGGCGGAGGATCGCCAGGCCGTCGTCGCCGCCGTCCAGCGCCGCCCTCGGCTCGTGGTCGCGGGCCTCGGGCGGCATCAGCGGGAGCTCGGCGGTCGGCACGTAGGGGACGTTCGCGACGAGCACGTCGACCCGCCCGCGCAGCTCGGCCGGCAGGGGCGCGTCGAGGTCGCCCTCGTGCACGTGCGCGCCGACGTGCGTCAGGTTGCGGCGCGCGCACCGTACCGCGGCGGGGTCGACGTCCGCGGCGTGGAGAACGACCGGCCGGACGGCCGCGGCCACCGCGGCGGCCACGGCGCCCGAGCCGCAGCAGAGGTCGACGACGACGGGTGGCGACGGGCGGCCGGCCAGCAGCGTCACCGCCTCGCGGACCAGCAGCTCGGTGCGCCGCCGTGGCACGAACACGCCCGGGTCGACCGCGATCCGCAGCCCACCGAACTCGGCCCACCCCAGCAGGTGTTCCAGCGGCTCGCCGGCCACCCGCCGCTCGACCAGCGCGGCGAGGGCGGTCGGCGTGCCGGCGGCATCGGCGAGCAGGCGGGCCTCGTCCTCGGCGAAGACGCAGCCGGCCGCGCGCAGGCGTTCCACGATCGACACGCGACAAGATGCTACGCGCGGGCCGCCGTCACGATCTCCAGGAGGCGTTCCAGCGTGGACCGCGTCGCCAGGTGGGTGAGCACGTGGCCGACGCTCCGGTCGGCGTAGCGGCGGTCGTCCCCGGCCGGCAGCTCCAGCGCCGCGCCGACCTCGCCCGCGACGTAGTTGGCCAGGCTGGTGATCGCCCCGCGAAAGCTCGACATGCCGAGGGCGGGCAGCCGGCCGGCCCTGGCCCGGTAGCCGTCGACGAGCGCGCGGGCGCCTGCCGCGTTCACCCCGCCGCCCGGCTCGACCGCCCAGTCGAGGAGGGCGTTGGCCAGCTCCCAGTCTCGCGGCTGACCGCCCGCGTGCTCCCAGCCGGCGACCACGAGGCGGCCGTCGCGGGCGCGGCGGGCGTTGGCCGGGCCGAGCGTGTTGTGGCACAGCACCGGCGCCTCGGCCGGCGGGGCAGTGGCGTCGCGGAGCGGCTCGAGGTCGGTGAGCACCGGTGCGGCGGCGGCCATCGCGGGCGCCCATGTCGCACCCGCCGCGGCGGCCCGCGCGGCCCACTCCGCCCAGCTCACCTCGGAGAACCGCCGGACGTGCCAGGGGCTGATCCGGTCGACCGGCAGCGCCAGCCCGTGCACGGTGGCGAGCACCTCGCCGACCGCGCGGGTGACGCGGGCGCTGGCCGGCGCGGCGAGCGGCGGGCCGGAGCGCACCCACCCGTACACCCGCCACGAGTGCCCGGCGACCGGCTCGACGACCGCCCCGGCGCGGCTCCGTACCGGCGGGGGGAGCAGCACCCCGGCGGCGGCCGCGGCCTCCTGCAGGGCCGTGTCGGTCTCGGCGTCGACGATCGGCCACCAGGTGTCGAGCCCGCGCAGCGCCCACCGGCCCCGGTCGGTCTCCAGCGTCCAGCGGCGGCCCATGTCGTCGGGACGGGCGACCGAGCGCATCGGGCCGGTGACCTCGCCCAGGTCGAACCGCTCGGCGATGGCGCGGGCCATCGCCGGGTCGGCATCGGCCGCCTGGCCGCGCACCCGCTCGACCTCGGCCTTGAGGTCGGTCCAGGCGCGGAAGCCGTACTGCGCGGCGAGCGACGCCTGCGCGGCCGCCAGCGTGACGGCGGGGTCGGTGTCGCGCAGGCCGGCGAGGAGGTCCTTGGCCTGCTGGCGCAGGTGATCGAGGTTGGGGTTGTCGGGCAGTGTCTTCACGGAGAGCACCTCGCTCCTGGGCCCGGACTCGCACGGGCGGCTCAGAGCGTCGGCGTCCGTAAGGCTGCGTCGAAGCGCGGGGGTGGCTTCAAGCCTTTCGGCGAGTCGCGGCGCGATCCCCAGCGCGCTGCCGCGCAGCCTACCAAGGATCAGCGTTCGAGGATGCCCTCGGCGGCGAGGCGCTCGGCGATGTTGGCCAGCGCGAGCCGCAGCCGCGACTTGGCCGTGCCCTCCGGGATGTCGAGCGCGCGGGCGACCTGCCGGTAGGTGTGCCCCCGGTAGTACGCCAGGTGGACCGCTTGCCGCTGCAGGTCGGGCAGCGCCTGCACGGCCTCGCGCACCACCTTGGTCTCGGTGTGCCAGATGACCGCCTCGTCGATGTCGGCGAACGCCGGAGCGGCCGCCGCCGTCGCGCCGGCCACCGCGTGGTATCGCGCCCGCGCCTCCCGCCGCCGGGTCCAGTCGAGCGCGCGGCTGCGGGCGAGCATGCACAGCCAGGTGCGCAGCGCGCCGCGCTCCGGGTCGTACGCCTCCGGGCGCTGCCACAGCCCGACGAACACGTCCTGCGTGATGTCTTCCGCCGCGGCCGAGTCGTCGGTGATGCGCATCGCGAGCGTGTGGATCAGGCCGGACCACCTGTCGTACACCTCGGCGAGCGCGTCGCCGTCACCGGCGACGAGCCGCTCCCGTAGCCGCGCGTCGCTCTCGTCCGACGGCACGCTCAGTCACATCCAAGCGTCGCGGCGACGTGGAGGACGCGCGTCGACACGGCCGGGCTGCCGGTCGTCGAATGGGCGAGCGAGTCGGCGCCGCGCCGGTTGGCGACGAGGCGGGTGAACTCGACGGCGTCCGCGTAGATGGTCGTATCGTCCCCCGGTCCACAGGGGAGTGTCCACTCACCACCGCCGGCGCCTTCGAGAACGAGCCGCACGGTGCCGACCTCGGCGCCGCTGAGCGCGCCGGGCAGGAGCGCGGCGGCCAGGTCGACGATGCGGCGCACCTGCTCCGGCGGTGGCGTGGTGGCGTCGCGGCCGACCGCGGCGCCGATGTCGTCGAGGTGGGTCCAGGTCTCGAACGCCCGCTGTACCAGCGCGTCGCGCAGCGGCCGCAGCGGCGGCGGCCCGGTGTGCGCGAGCCGGACCCGCTGGTCGAGGCCGTCGTCACGGCGGGCGAGGCTCTCGACGATCACGCGGCTCTGCTCGCGCCAGGCGGCGTGCACCTCCTCGGCGGGCCCCTCGGGCAGTGGCACCACCGTGAGGCCGAGGTCGGCGGCGAGCATCGCGTCGTTGCCCGCCAGGTGGGCCACCACACCGCCGATGGTGTCGTGGCGCGGGTCGGGACGGGCCCAGTCGTCGGCCCGCACGGCACCGAGCAGCCGGTCGAGGAGGGCGGCCTGCCCCTCGTACGCCCCGAGGAGCGTGCGCATCAGCGCCGCCGGGCGGGCCGCCTGCGCGGTGGCGAGCACGCGGTGGCGCAGGGCCTGCGGCGCCGGCATCACGCGGTCGGCGGCCAGCCAGCCCGCGGCCGCGCGCAGCCGGCGAGCCTCCGCGGCGCAGGTGGCACACCCGATCAGGTGCGCGTCGACCTCTGCCGCCTCATCCGGGTCACAGGCGTCCAGAGCCCACGCACCGATCAGGTCGAGCACCTCGTCATGTACATCCATCGCGGTCACCGCCCTCGACGGTACCGCCCGTCAGCCGGACCGGTCGAGCAGTGGATCGCTTGGGCTGGCCAGACCCGCAAGCCGCGTTATCGGCTCGACGAACGCGTACGGCGGAAGGGGGCCGGTGGCGCGGATGCGGCCGCGGCGCGCCTGCGCGCGATCGAGCGTCGCCACCCGGGAGAGGAACGTGTCCACTGTGTCCTCTTCGACCAGGAACCGCCCGGCCAACGCGCGCACGGCGAGCGGCCGCAGCGCCTCGTACACGCCACCGGCCCCTGCCACCGGGTGGACCCCCACATCTATCTCCACCCGGCCGGCCACCTGGGCGAGTGCGTCCAGGTGGCGCAGGGCCAACCGCCGCAGCACGGCGCGGAGCCTCTCCTCGTCCGGCGCGATGATCCCGTACCGCGCCGGCAGCACCGGGCCGCCCTGCCAGAGGCAGTCGAGCACGAGCTGGTGCGCGAGCAGGTCGCGCGGGCGGGCCCGGAGCCAGCCGGGCGCGGCGGCGACCACGCCGGAGGTGGCTCCGGCCGGCACCCGCCACACGGCGGCGTCGGGACCGCCGAGGCCGACGAGGTCGGCCGCGTGACCGGGGTGGTCGGCTGACACCACCCCGAAGACGTACACGGCTGCGCCGTTCACGCGATCAGTACGCACCCCGGTGTAGCCCGGATCACTTGACATCGCGACGCGCGGTGCTAGATTACCAAAAGGTTATGAAACCAAGAGGTTATCTATGGCAACCGATCTGCTGGACGCGACGTTCGCGGCGCTCGCCGACCCGACCCGGCGGGCGATCCTGACCCGCCTCGCGGCGGGGGAGGCGACGGTCACCGAGCTCGCCGCGCCGTTCCACATGAGCCAGCCGGCGATCTCCAAGCACCTCAAGGTGCTGGAGCGGGCCGGGCTCGTCTCCCGGGGCCGCGACGCGCAGCGCCGCCCCCGCCGGCTGGAGGCCCGCCCGCTCAAGGCGGCGGTCGACTGGCTGGAGGCCTATCGCGACTACTGGGAGGAGAGCTACCAGCGGCTCGACGCGCTGCTGGCCGAGCTGCGGGAGGGCGAGTGAGCGCGAGTCGGGAGGCCGCGGAGCCCGACCACGCCGGCGGACGAGCGCGGGGCGTCACCGTCGCCACCCCGTCCGAGCGCGCGATCGTGCTGACCCGGTCGTTCGACGCGCCGCCGCGGCTCGTCTTCGCCGCGTTCACGAGGCCGGAGCTGCTCACCCGGTGGTACGGCGCGCGCGGCTGGCACCTCGTCTCCTGCGAGGTCGACCTGCGCGTGGGCGGCGCCTACAGGTTCGTCTCGGAAGGGCCGGGCGGCGAGCGGATGGCGCAGGCCGGCGTCTACCGGGCGGTCGAGCCGGCGGCCCGGCTGGTGCTCACCGAGATGTTCGACGACCAGTCGTATCCGGGCGAGACCGTGGTAACCCACGAGTTCGCCGAGCGGGCCGGCCACACCGATCTGACCACCACTTTGCTGTACGCGACGGCGGAGGGCCGCGACCGCGTGCTCCGCTATCCGATGGCCTGCGGCGTCGGAGAGAGCTTCGACCGCCTCGATGTGCTACTCACGGAGGGAATGAACGATGAACTGGACGCTTGAGGTCGTCGTCGTGCCGGTGTCCGATCTGGACCGGTCGAAGGCGTTCTACGCCGACAAGCTCGGTTTCAACGTCGACCACGACACGGTGATCGGCGACGATGTGCGGATCGTGCAGCTGACCCCGCCCGGCTCCGGCTGCTCGGTCGTGATCGGCAAGGGCGCGGTGCCCGACATGCCCCCCGGCTCGCTCAAGGGGCTGCAGCTCGTCGTCGCCGACCTGCACAAGGCGCGCGCGCAGCTGGTCGAGCGCGGTGTCGAGGTGAGCGACATCCAGGTGCTGGGGGAGAGTCCCACGCCGACCCCCGACCCGCTCGACAACGTGGGCTTCGTCTTCTTCAGCGACCCGGACGGCAACGCCTGGGGAGTGCAGCAGATCTCGACGCGGCCCTGACCCGGGTAAGCCCTCCTCCAATACTCATTTACGAGTAATAGAGGAGGGCTTACGGCGTCCCTGAGTGTTTGCGGGTTATCTCAGGTTGGCTCTTATCTTACGCGTACATTCGATTATCGTTCGCGACGCGGCGGCCTGTCGTATTTCGTTCTCGGCACTATTTCGGGAAACCTACCGGTAAGGTCGCTTAACGATTTCCATTCGCGAGGCTCATGACAGCGGCGTCGCGGGCCGGCTGGAAGCGGGCAGGCCCCCGGAGCGCCAGCAGGAGCAGCGCGAGGTTCGCGACCGCTGCGGCACCCAGGATCGTGGTCAGCGGCGCGAGCAGGTCCGCCGCCGCGCCGAAGCCGAGCACCGCGCCGAGCGCCGAGCCGGCGAGCGCCACCGCGAAGCCCAGCCGCCGCCGCGGGCGGTCGCGGCGCACCCAGGCCAGGTACGTGCCGAGGCCGACGGCCAGGGCGACCGGCGGGATCACCACCAGCGCCTCGCCGACGAACGCCCGCGGCCACAGCGCCCAGATGCCGAAGACCGTGAGGCACCAGCCGCCGAAGCCGAGCGGGAGCGGGGCGAGGAAGCGCAGCCAGACACCGGCCCGGGGGCCGAACCCGCCCCGGCTCCGTACCCGCAGCGCCATCCCGGCGAGCAGCAGCAGGGCGAGCACCGCGCCGGCGATGACGGCGCCGACCAGGATCCTGGCGATGGCCGGCATCGAGACGGCGCCCACCTCGAAGTCGACCGGCTGCCGCTGGAAGAGGGAGTCGTCCACCTCGCCCCGGTCGAAGAACGCGGTGAGCAGCCGCTCGCTCGCCTCGGTCCGGGCCCAGACGTCGCCGGTGTGGCCGAGCTCGGCGAGCTTGACCTGGCGCCCGTTCGACAGCGAGGGGAGCAGCTCGTCGGCCAGCTCCGCCGGGGTGGTGAAGTCGACCGTGCCACTGACCAGGAGCGTCTCGACCGCCGACGGCCGCACGGTCTGGTACTCGTCGGTGTCCGGCGAGGCCGGCCACGCCGTGTGGAAGCCGTCCGGGCCACCCCACAGCAGGTCGGCGGCCGTGTTGCGGAGGATCGAGCCGTGGTCGCCGCCGGTGGCGTAGTAACGTTGCGCGACCTTGGCGTCGATCATGCCGAACGAGGCGAACTCGCCCCACACGAACGAGCTGGGTATGACCAGATCGGCCAATGTGGACATCGCCCACAGGCCCGAGGCGTCGCCCCCGTCGGCGGCGAGGAACGCGTCCACGACGGCCGGCCCGTAGAGCGGCGCGGAGTCGGAGGTGCTCTGGAACATGCCGTACATCCCGGCGATCCGGACGTTGCCCTCCTTGACCACCATCGGCCCCCACCGGCCGGGCACGTCGTCCGCGGTCTTCCGGATCGTGGCGGCGAGGTCGCCGGTCCGGGCCGCGCAGCCGGCGTCCTGCCGGCACAGCTCGGCGTAGTGGCCGAACTGCCGGTCGGTGATCTCCGGGTCCCAGAGGAGGTGACCCGGCGGGTTCACCCCGATCATCGCCGAGCGGTGGAGCGACGCGGGGTGCCGCCAGGAGTAGATCATGGCGGCGCGGGTGCCGGCGCTCGTGCTGAGCAGGTTGATCCTCTGGTAGCCGAGCGCGACGCGGGCCGCCTCCAGGTCGTCGACCCGCTGCGGGATCGAGTAGCCGGTCAGATCGATGCCGTCGCCGGTCAACCGCTTGGCGCACGCGGCGAACGCGTCGACGCCGGCCCGCCGCGCCCCCGCACCGCCCAGGTCGGCCGTGCGGCGCAGCGCGGAGGTCACCTCCGGGCAGTCCAGCCGCCGCGACCCGTCCACGCCCCGGTAGCCGACCAGCACCACGTCGTGCCCCTCGGTCAGCCGGCTCGCCTGCGGAAAATCGAGGTTGGTGGCGCCCGGCCCGCCGTTGAGCCGGAAGATCGGCTCGCCCGCGCCGCCGCCGGTGGCCCGGACCCGCACGACCGGCAGCGCGATCAGGTCCGAGGCCGGGTCGCGCCGGTTCTCCGGCACCACGAGCGTGCCGCAGTCGGCGGCCAGGCCGCCCGCCTCGGTGTCGTACGTGCACGGCTTCACCGTCCACCCGCCGGCCCGCGCCCCGGCCGGCACCTCGAATGTCTCATCAGGACGGACGGCCAGGAGGCCGAGCGCGAGTACCAGCCCGCCGGTGATCACGAAAGCGATGACGCGATTGACGATGGTCATGACGCGAAGGCTAGGAACCACCCGGCCGCGGCACGTCGCTCTCGCGGGGTCACCCGCCGTACCCCCACTGGGGTACGGAAGCCTGGTCCGCGTCAGGGTCGCGGTACGCCCTAGCGGCCGAAGCCGACGGTCAGTCCACTGAGGAGCTGGCGGCGGCCCAGCGCGTACAGGACGACGATCGGGAGCGTGGCGAGGACGACGGAGGCGAGCACGGCGGGCACGTTCACCCCGTACTCACCCTGGAAGGTCCACAGCGCCAGCGGCAGCGTGCGCTGGGCCGGGCTCTGGGTGAGGATCAGCGGCAGCAGGAAGCCGTTCCAGATGGACAGTCCGTTGTAGATGGAGACGGTGACCAGCGCGGGCCTGGTCAGCGGGAAGGCGAGCGACCACAGCGTGCGCCAATCGGAGGCGCCGTCCATCCGCATCGACTCGAAGAGCTCCTTCGGCACGTCGCGGATGAAGTTGGCCAGGACCAGCACCGACAGCGGCACCGCGAAGGCGATCGACGGCAGGATGATGGCGAGCAGGCTGTCGTACATGTGCAGCCGGATGATGATGAGGTAGACCGGGATGATGGTGGCCTGCAGCGGGATCGCCAGCCCCATCAGGAAGAGCACGTTGACCGAGCGGAGAAACCGGCTGCCGGCCGAGCCGCGGACGATCGCGTACGCGGCCATGAACGACACGACCACCGCAGGCACGACCGAGCCGAGCGTGACCACGACGCTGTTGAAGAAGTAGCGGGCGAAGTCCGACTCGATGACCGAGCGGTAGTTTTCCAGCGTGGGGTCGCTCGGCGGGGCCAGCGGGTTCTGCGCGTAGTAGGTGGTGCGCGACTTGAGGCTGGTGATCACGATCCAGTAGATCGGCACCACCACGACGACGAGCCACAGCCAGCCGGCGGCGCCGCCCAGCCAGTTGCGGCGCCAGACGCCGCCTGCCCCGGCCGGGGGCCGCTCGGCCGGCGCGTCGACCCCCGCGCCGTGCTCCGCCGACAGCGTCGTCGACATGTCACATACCTTCCATCTGGCTGGTGCTGGCGTCGCGGCCGCCGAGCCGGCGCAGCAGCAGCGCCAGCACGAGCCCCACGAGCACGAGGATGACCGCGATCGCGCTGGCCGGGCCCATGAGGTTGGCCTGGAAGCCCCGCTTGTACATGTCGAGGGCGAGCACGCGGGTGGCGTCGCCGGGGCCGCCCTCGGTGAGCACGAAGATCAGGTCGAAGAACGTCAGCGAGCCGACGACCATCAGCGTCGACGAGGTGATGACCGTGTACTTGAGCTGGGGGAGCGTGATGCTGAAGAACTGCCGCATCCGGCCGGCCCCGTCGATCTGCGCCGCCTCGTAGAGGGCGACCGGGATCTGCCGCACCCCGCCCTGGTAGATCAGCGCGTGAAACGGGATGAACTGCCACGACACCACGAACACCACCACGCCGAGCGCGAGGTTGTCGCGGCCCAGCCAGTCTTGCGCGAGCAGCGGGACGCCCACCCCCGCCCCGAGGCCGAAGTTGGGGTCGAGCAACGCCTTGTACGTGATGGCGAGCGCCGCCGAGCTGAGCAGCAGCGGGATGAAGTAGAGCACGGCGAGGATCTCGCGGTAGCGCTGGCGGCCGGCGAGGAACACCCCGATCAGCAGGCTCGCCGGCGTCTGGAACGCCCAGGAGAGGGCCATCACCAGAAACGTGACCCAGAGGGCGTGCGGCAGCCCCGGGTCGGCGAGCACCGCGCGCCAGCTCTCGAAGCCGGCGGGGTGGATCGCGCCGATGCCGTCCCACTCGGTGAAGCTGAGCGCGAGCACGCCGACCAGCGGGATGATGCCGAACGCGACGAAGATGGCGAGCGCCGGCAGCGCCATCCACCAGAGCGACCCACCACGCCCGCCGGCCTGGCCGGTCGCCGTCCGGACCTGGACGGCGGGCGGAGCGAGCCCGGTCACTTGCCTATGGCCTGGTTCATGTTGTCGACGTACTGCTGCGGGGAGATCGACAGCTGGAAGAGCTTGGCGATGTTGTCGAGCAGCGTCTCCGCCGCGGTCGGGCTCAGCGCCTGGTCCCACGACTGGGCGAAGACCTTGGCGTTGCTCGCCGTGTCGTAGATGAACTTGAGGAACTCGGGGTCCTTCGAGCCGGCGATCTTGGACTCGGCCCCCTTGACGATCGGCACACCACCGGTGTTGAGCCACTCGGTCTGCTCCTCGTCGGAGAGCACCGCCGTGGAGAAGAACTTCTTGGCGGTCTCCTTCTGCTCGGCCGTGGCCTTCGAGGAGATCGCCAGGTACTGCGCGGGGTTGCCGACCGTGTCGCTCGGGTCGCCCTTGCCGCCGTCGACGGGCGGGAAGTTCATGTAGCCGAGGTTTCCGCCGGAGACGAAGTCGCCGCCCTCCTGCTCCATCGACCCGTACGTCCACGTGCCGTGCACCATCATCGCGGCTTTGCCGGTGGTGAGCAGGGCCTGGTCGGCGTTGGCGTCGGCGACGACGGAGGAGAAGCCCTTGACGAAGCCGTTGGCCTTGACCAGCTCCTGCACCTTGGTGAGCGCGTCGAGCGCGGCCGGGTGCGACCAGGCGTCCTTCTGCCCGTCGAAGACGGCCTGGAACACCTCGGGGCCGCCGATCCGGTCGAAGAGGAACTCCAGCCACATCATGTTGGTCCACCGTGACTGCCCGGCGAGCGAGAACGGCGCGATGCCCTTGGCGTTGAACTTCGGCACGAGGTCCATGATGTCGCCCCACGACTGCGGCGGCTCGGCCTTGATCTTGTCGAACGCCCGCTTGTCGTAGAACAGCACGATCGGCTCGACCGTCTCGCACGGCATGGCGTAGATCTTGCCGTTGACCGTGGCGGCGCCGAACGAGGAGGGGAACAGCCGGTCCTTCACCGCCGCGTTCTGGCCGAACCAGTCGGTCAGGTCGTCGACCGCGCCGGCCTCCACCCAGCTCTTCAGGCCACCGCCGCCCCAGCCCCAGATGATGGTGGGCGCCTGGCCCGCGCCGATCGCGGTGCGGATCTTCGTCTTGTACGCGTCGTTTTCGAACGCGGTGTGCTTGATCTGGGAGTCGGGGTTGTCCTTGTTGAAGCGGTTGACGGCGTTCGTCCGGATCTGCTCGCCGGGCGCGGCCGTGAGGAACCAGTAGCTGGCCTCCCCGCCGCCACTCCCGCTCGTGCCCGGACCCGAGCTGCCGCACGCGGCCAGCGCCATCCCCGCGCCGGCGCCCGCCGCCAGGTTGAGGAAGTGCCGCCGGGACATCGAACTGTTTGCCACGCTTACCTCCGTGGTCGTCTCGCGGCTGCCCGCGGGAAATCGATACCTCTGAGGTGTGCGCGCCGCCGCCGCGACAGGAACGCGGGCGTGCGGCCGCACGTCTTCCGGAGCGGCTATCGGAAACTTTGCGTTAAATATCTAGGCCAACGTATGTACCCGAAGGGGGCATGTCAACCATCGGCACGGCAACGGATACACGTCAGTCTATGCGGCCGATGGGCTCGCGCTTCTCCGCCTGGAAGACGTCCTCGGTGCGGCCCCGGGCCCAGTAGCCGGAGATCGAGATCGATTCGCGCGGCACGCCCCGGTCGCGCAGCACGGCGCGCATGGCCTTGACGCTCTCCCGCTCGCCGTGGACGAAGACCCGCACCCCGCCGCTCCAATCGGCGCCGTCGAGCGCGCGGGCCAGGAAGGCGACGTCGTCCGGGTCGGCGTTGACGAGCCAGTGGACCGCGACCCGGTCCGGCCGCTTCAGCTCGATCGCGTCGGCCGGGTCGGCGACCTCCAGGTAGGCCACGCCGCGGGCGTCCGCCGGCAGCGCCTCCAGGGCCGCCGCGACGGCCGGCACCGCGGACAGGTCGCCGGCGAAGAGGTGCCACGCGGCGGCCGGGTCGGGCGCGTAGCCCCCGCCGGGCCCGGACAGGACGAGGCGGTCGCCGGGCACGGCCTTCGCCGCCCACACCGCCGCCACACCGGTGTCGCCGTGCGTCACGAAGTCGATCGCGAGCCGGCGCGCGCCCCGATCCACCCAGCGCACGGTGTAGGTGCGCACGACCGGCGCCCGCCCCGCGGCACGCAGCTCGGCCACGTCGTAGGGCGGCTCCAGGCCGAGCGCGGGGTCGACGAAGAGCAGCTTCACGTAAGCGTCGGTATGCCCGTTGTCGGCGAACCCGGCGAGCGACTCACCCCCGGCCACCACCCGGACCAGGTGCGGGCTCAGCCACTCGGTCCTCTCCACCACGAGTACATGCTGGGCCGGTGGCTGCCGCCGGGGTGTAGTCATGCGACCAAATCTAGCCACCCCCGACCCAGCGCCACTCAGCTGAGCGTGACCATGAATTTCAGAGCAGTTTCCCGGGTCCGTGTCAGTGGCTGACCGCCGCTCCCGCCGGAGACCGCGGCGGCCGGCGGCTCGCCAGGGCTCGCCGAAACCCCCGGCCCCCGCTGCCACCTCCGCGCACCAAGCCCCACCCACGCGCCGACCCTGGGTCCGAAGGGCTCGCGCCGCCCCAGCTTCGGCGATTCGTCCACACGGGTGAGGCCGCGCCGGCACGATGATCGTTCGCCCGATAGCCGGATGACACGCCGAGAATGCGGTTTTCGGGCGAACGATCATGCGGTCGTTGGGTTCGAGCGCGGCGGTTGCCCATGATCCGTCGGCTTGTCCTGCTGTTTGGAAGAGTCGGTCCACCAGCCGGGCGCTCCGGAGCCCTCCCGGGCCGGAGCCCAAACCGCGACGGGCGAGGCCGGGCTTCTGACCGGTTGGCGTTTTGTCCACATTGTCTGCTGTGGGAGCGGCTGAGGGACCACCGCCGGGGGTTCTGTTGCCCTAAGTGACCGTCACGGTGGGATGAGCGGCATCAAGTTCCAGATCTTGGAAAGTTGGGGTTGAAATAGCGCCCAAACTTTCCAAGATCCGGAAAGCCGCCACCCGTCGGCGGTGACGCTGCGTTAGAGGGCTTGCCGGGGTCGTGGGCGGGCCGGGGGTGGGTGCGGTCTGAGCCCGATGCCTTTAGGTCGACTTGATCAAGGCTTGAGCTCGGCATTCTCGGGGGCTGTGCGGACTGGCGGCGCCGGCCGGGCGCGGATCTTCCCTGCTCCACGCGTGGTCGACCATGGGCCCGAGCTCATGATCAATCTAAGCTGGGTGGCATTGGGTCTGGACCAGGACGGACGTCGCGGTAGCTCAAGATGTCAAAAATGACCTGAGGTCGGGCGACTTGGACGCCCATAGGCGGTCTAGCCTCGCTCGGCGGCTACCAGCTCGCGTGTCGCCGGGGCGACCTCGGCGGCGAAGGTCTCGATCGTGTGGGCGTCGTCGCCGGCCAGGATGAAGCCGGTGATGCCGTACTCCAGCGTCAGGCCGGCCAGGTCCTCGGCCCACTGCTCGGCGGGGCCGTTGAGGAAGCCCCGGCCGGTGGGTGCGAGCTGGCCGCCGACGTTCAGCAGGCGCCGGATCTCGCTCGGCTCGCGGCCCGCGGCGGACGCGGCGCCGTCGATGTGCTTGTTCATCTCGGCGAGCTCCTCCGCGCCGCCGGACAGGTAGCCGAGCGAGGGCAGCCAGCCGTCAGCGGCGCGGCCGATGAGGCGGAGCATCCGTGGCTTGTACGCGCCGACCCAGATCCCGATGTCGTGCGCCGGCTTGGGGCCGCGCTTGGCGCCGTGCACGCGGTAGTACTTGCCGTCGACCTTCACCGGGCCGGGGCGGTCGGGCGCCCAGATCTCGCGGATGATCGCGATCGCCTCTTCGAGGGCCTCCACCGACTGGCCGGGGCTCAGGCGGCGGCCGCCCATCGCCTCGATCGCCTCCCAGAAGCCGCCCGCGCCGATGCCGAGCTCCACCCGGCCTCCGCTGAGCAGGTCGAGGCTCGCGGCGCTGCGGGCGAGCACGGCCGGCTGGCGCAGCGGCAGGTTGAGCACGTTGCCGGTGACCCGGATGCGGCTCGTGCGTGCGGCCACATAGGACATCAGCGTCCACGTGTCGTGGAAGCGCGGCTGGTACGGGTGGTCCTGGAACGTCACGAGGTCGAGGCCGGCCCGGTCGCTGACCACCGCGAGGTCGACGGCCTGGGTAGCCGGGTGGTTGGTCGGCGTGATGAAGGTGCCGAAGAGCAGGTCCTGGCTCATGATGCCTCCCCGCCGTCGAACGGGCGGATGTTGAAGTTGTCGCGGAAGACGTTGTCGGGGTCGTAGCGCCCCTTCAGCTCGCGCAGCCGGCGCAGCGTCCGGGGCGGGAACGCGTCGGCGAGGCGCTCGGGCCGCTGGTCGGTCTCGAAGCTCAGGTAAAGGCCGTCGAAGTGCTCGCCCAGCGCGTCCCACAGCGTGTCGAGGCGCTGGCGGTCGACGGCCATCGCGATCACCGAGAAGCCGGCGTCGCGGTGCGCGTACGCGGTGGCGTCCGGATCGACGTCGGCGACCGCGCCGCCGACGGTGCGCAGCTGGAAGAAGTACACCACGCCGCTGAGCAGCAGCCGCTCCGCCGCCTCGGCGAACGCCGGCGTGACCGCGCGGATGAACGCGGACCGGGAGACCGGCTCGCCCTGGCCGTGGTGCTCGGCGTCGGGGGCCATGCCCATCACCGCCGCGTACGGCGCGATGACCACCTGCTGCTGGAACATCGGCGCCATCCGCGCGAACGGCTGGAGCTGGTCGATCACCGTGTCGGGGTCGCCGGAGTCGACCACCCCGTACATCTGGCCGACCGCCGGCTGCCCGCGCCGCGGCGGGCCCACCAGCAGGAACGCGGTCGTGTCGCGCGGTGCCGTGGAGGCCGCCTCGCCGAACGCGCGCAGGAAGCCGGCGATGTCGCTCGCCACGAAACCGAGCTGCGCGAAGCCGACCTCGCCCACCTCGTCGACCTCGAAGTCGAACGCGGTGACGATGCCGAAGTTGGCCCCGGCGCCGCGGACGGCCCAGAACAGGTCCTGGTTTTCCCCGTCGCCGGCCCGCACGACCGAGCCGTCGGCGAGCACCATCTCGACCGCGCGCAGGTGGTCGATGGTCAGGCCGTACTTGCGGCCGAGCAAGCCGATGCCGCCGGCCGTGGCCAGGCCGCCCACGCCGACGCCGCCGTAGTCGCCGGAGCTGAGCGCCCACCCGTACGGTTCGAGGGCGGCGGCCACCTCCTTCCACCGGGCGCCGGGGCCGATGCGCACTCGCCGGGTGGCCTCGTCGAGCACGTCGACGCGGTCGAGCGCGCCGAGGTCGATGACGATGCCGCCGTCGTTGGTGGAGCGCCCGCTGATGCCGTGGCCGCCGCTGCGCACGCCCATGGGCAGGTCGGGGTGGCGGCGCGCGTACGCCAGCGCGTCGACGACCTCGGCGGTGCTCCGCGGGCGCAGCACGATGCCGGGGGAGCCGCCGCGCATGTAGTTGGACCGCACCCGGCCGTAGTCGATGTCGCCGGGCTCGACGGCCGTCTCCGCGAGCGGGCGCGGCACGCCGTCGTAGTCGATGCCGGGGCGCCGCTTGGCGCGGACCGCCCCGCTCCGGGCCGCGCCGGTGGGCAGCGGCGCCGGCAGCTCCCGGTCGACCGCCTCGCGCAGCGCCGGCGCCACCTCGCGGGCGAAGCGCTCCATCGTGTCCGGGTCGTCGGACATGAGGATGAACGTGCCCACGCCGTCCTCCACCACGAGCGGGAGCAGGTCGTCGACCCAGGCCGGCGGCGGCCCCTGGAGGAAGCCCTCGCGGCGGTCGGCGAACCGGCCGGCGATGTTGACGAGGCGGCGGATCTCCGCGGGGTCGCGGCCGGCCTCGGCCGCCGCCTCGTCAATGATCTTGTTGCCAGCGCGGAACTCGCCGGGCTTGAGGTAGCCCAGCAAGGGCAGCCAGCCGTCCGCCTTGCGGCCGATCAGGCGCAGCATCCGCCGCTGGCGGGCGCCCAGCCAGATCGGGATGTGGTGGCGGGGGAGCGGACCGCGCTCCGCCCCGCCGAGCCGGTAGTGCTCGCCGGCGTAGCGCAGCGGGCCGGGCTCGCCGGCGTCGAGCATGCCGCGGATGACGTCGATCGCCTCTTCGAGGGCGTCGACCGCCGCGCCGGGCGTGAGCCGCGGGCCGCCCATCGCCTCGATCGCGTCCCAGGCGGCCTCCGGGGCCGGCGAGGACGGACCGATCCGGCCGTCCGGGGCCACAGCGAGCGGAGCGAGCGCATCAAGCTCAGCGCCGGCGCCGAGGGCCAGGTCGAGCCGGCCGCCGCTGAGCAGGTCGAGGCTGGCGGCGGCGCGCGCGAGCACGGCCGGCTGCCGCAGCGGCACGTTGAGCACGTTGGCCGCGATGTGGATCCGCTCGGTCTGCCCGGCGACCCAGGACATCAGCGTCCAGGTATCGAGGAACGCCGGCTGGTACGGGTGGTCTTGGAACGTCACGAGGTCGTAGCCGAGTGCCTCGCCGCGCCGGGCGAGCGCCACCGCCCCGTCACCGGCGGGAGTGACGAAGGTCCCGAACTCGAGCGGATGACCGTAGTTCATCGGGTGGGGCTCCCGCCTCGCAGATGAGTGGTGACACAGATCGTATTCGCTACAGATGATAGTAGCAACCGCACGTCGGTCGGTATGATTCCGGTCATGACGAGCGCGCGACCCGCCTACCACGGCGACTTCGGGTGGCACCTGGGGGTGCTGCTCAGCGCCTACCAGAGCTCGGTCGTCACGGTGCTCGGCGAGTTTCCACATGGCCCGCGGGGATACCAGACGCTCGCCGCCGTGGTGCACGGAGACCAGCCCAGCCAGCTCGCGCTCGCCACCCACCTGGGCATCGACCGCACCGTGATGACCTACCTGATCGACGACCTCGTCGCGGCCGGGCTCGTCGAGCGGCGGCTCAACCCCAGCGACCGCCGCCAGCGCAAGGTCGTCGCGACCGAGGCGGGCGCCGGGCTGTACACCGACCTGGAGCGGCGGGTCCGGGCGGCGGAAGACGCGCTGATGGCCGGGCTGGAGCCCGCCGACCGGCAGGCGCTCCGCCACCTGCTGCGGCGGGTGGCCTGCGACCTGCGGCACATCGAGCCCCGGCCCGACCCGTGCGAGGCGGTCGATGGCGAGCTGGCGTCAGGTGCAGGGAGCGCCGTTCACCGAGCAGGTTGACGGCTTGATGCCGGAGCCGTCCCGGTCGAGCTGAAACCGCAGCTGGGCCGCCTTGCCGGCCGCGACCGGCGCGCCGCTGGTAAACGTGAGCAGGTCGCCGGAGCGCTTGAGCGTGGGGCGCGGCGCCCGTTCGACCCAGAAGGTGCGCAGGCCGCCGACGCTCGCCGGAAACCGCAGCCGCACCGTCCAGCCGCGCGCGGTCTTCGACGTGTTGGTCACCCTTACCTCGCCGATGAACGAGTCCTTGAACGTGTCGACCACCACGAAACGCCCGACCAGCGGCGGTGGTGGCGGTGACGGCGACGGCGCCGCGGTCGTCGGGGGCGTCTCCGGGGTCGCCGCACCCGCCTCGGGCGGCGGCTCAGGCTCGGCGGGTCCGGCCAGGAACGGCGGCGTGGCGGTCGGCGGCACCGGTGCGGGCGTCGTGGCCAGGTCGGTGCCGGACGGGCGGAGACTGATCACGGCGAAGCCGAGCAGCCCGAGCATGAAGAGCACGCCGAGGGCCGACGGCACCCACGGCAGGGCACGTCCCACGCGTCCCACGCTCATCGACCGTGGGTACGCGGAAATACCGCGGATGGATCAACGGTCGCGCGTCACGCGGGCGGGATGTTGTGGTTGACCCGGAACACGTTGTCCGGGTCGTAGGTCGTCTTGGCCTTGGCGAGGCGGGCGTAGTCGGCCGCGGTGAAGGCGAGCTTGACCCGCTCCGGGTCGGCGTCGCGGACACCGCAGAAGTTGTACGTCGAGCCGCCGGTGCCCCACGGGCGCAGCGCCTCGTGCAGCGCGTCGTGCGCGCCGCGCAGCGCGGCCTCCTGCCCGGGCTGGAGCAGGCCCGCGGCGAACAGCGCGTACTCCGCGTCGCGCCCGCCGACCGCGCTCGGCACCGCGGGCGGGCGCCGGTACGCGCCGCCGAGCTGGCGCAGCTCGACGATCAGCGGGGAGCCGGCCTCCGGGCCCACCTGCGACAGGATCGCGTCGACGGCGCCGGCGTCGAGGGTGCCCAGCGAGCTGTTGGAGTCGTACGCCGCGGCCGGCTCGGTCGGGTCGTTGTAGATCGTCCCCACCTCGGCGTACGGCAGCTCGCGCAGCGTGTCGACGATCGCCGGCGCGGCGTCGCGCAGGGGCTGGACCAGTCGCTCGCCCTCCTCGGCGGTGCCGGTGTACGCGATGCGCACGTTGGCGATGTACCGGCCGCGGATCGGCTCGGGGATCTGCGGGAGCGGCGGCAGCTCGATCAGCAGCACCGACGACGACATCCGCTCCGGCATGCCCGCCGCCCACTCGCGGTAGGTGTGCAGCACCGCGGCGGCCGACTCGGCGGGGAAGAACAGGCCGCCGCCGTAGAGCCGGGCGACCGGTACGAGCTCGAACTCCAGGCCGACGACCACGCCGAAGTTGCCCTTGCCGCCGCGTACCGCCCAGAACAGCTCCGGCGCGCTCTCCGCGGTGACCTGCCGCAGCTGGCCGTCGGCGGTGACGATGTCGACGCTCCGCACCCGGTCGGCGGCGAAGCCGTACGAGCGGCCGAGCGGGCCGACACCGCCGCCGAGGGTGTAGCCGACGACGCCGACGTTCGGGCTGGAGCCGTTGAGCGGGGCGAGGCCGTGCGGTGACGTTCGCGGCAGCACCTTGTCCCACCGCACCCCGCCGCCGACCCGGGCCGTGCGGGCCGCCGGGTCGACGAGGACCTCGTCCATCCGGCGCGTGTTGATCAGCACCTGGCCGTCGGCGGGCACCGCGGGCCCGTGCCCGGTCGTCAGCACAGCCACCGCGAGGCCGCGCGCCGTGGCGTGCTCGACCGCCGCGATCACGTCATCCGGGCCGGTCGCGCCCACGACGAGCTCCGGGTGGTGGTCGACGGTCAGGTTGAAACCCGCCCGCTCCTGGTCGTATCCCTCGTCTCCCGGCCTGAAGACCGGCCCCGTGAAAGCTGTCACGCCGGCCAGCCTAGGCGGTGCCGCCTTCAAAGACGTGTCAGGCGCTGGGCGCGATGAACGCGGGGTTGGCCATCAGGAACTCGGGCAGCGTGCCGTCGCGGACCGCGGCGAACATGCGCATGGTCTCCGGGGTCAGCGTCTCGTAGTCCTGCCCGCCGATCGTCTCGGAGGCGAACTTGCCGGCGTTGGTCTTGACGAGGATCAGGTCGTTGGCCGAGAGGCTGCGGAACGTGAACAGGAAGTCTTCGATCGGCACACCCTGCGTGTCCAGGACGAACGCCTTGCCCGCCGCCTTGATCACCCGGTTGAGCTTGAGCGGGTCGGTCAGCACGCCGGTGCTGGTCGCCTCCTTCGCGATGGCCTTGAGCAGCTGCTGCTGGTGGCGCTGCCGGCCGTAGTCGCCGTCGGGCAGGCTCTTGCGGATGCGGGCGTAGTCGAGCGCCTCGATCGCGGACAGGCGCCGGCAGCCCTTCTCGTAGACCTTCGCCTTGGCGCCGGGCGGCAGGCCCTGGATGCCGACGCCCTCCTTGTACCAGCCGCGGACCAGCTTGCCGTCCTTGGTCACGCCGATGTGGATCGACTCGGCGCGGGTGTCGACGCACATATCGACGCCGCCCAGCTCGTCGACGACCGCCTCGAAGCCGCTGAAGTCGATGATGGCCGCGCCGTTGAACGTGATGCCGGTGAGCGAGTTGATCGTCTTGGCCAGCAGGTCGAAGCCGCGGGCGCGCTTTTCCAGCTCGGTGCCCGGACCCTCGTATCCGGCGGCGAACGCGGCGTTGATCTTCGCGGTGCCGCCGGCGTAGCCGCTCTTCGGGTACGGCGGGATCCGCACCCGGGCGTCGCGGGGGATCGAGACGAGGTAGGCCTGGTCGTGGCTGGCCGGGATGTGCAGGATGATGATCGTGTCCGACCGGGCACCCTCCTCGTCGCTGCCCTCGCGCTCGTCGAGGCCGACGAGCAGCAGGTTGACCGGCCCGTCGATGTTGTTGCCCCGCGCGGCGGCCGCCGCCCCGGCGGCGCCCTCGATCAGCGTCGTCTGGGTGATGTCGGACGTGACGTGGGAGATCAGCAGCCGGGCTCCGACGATCACCGTGCCGCTCGTCACCATCAGCACGGCGCCGACGATGACGGTCAGCTTGGCCCAGAGCGGGGCTTTTCGCCGCTTATGGGTGCCGGCGACCTTCGAAGCGGTGGACACGCAGCGAAGCTACGTCTGATTTCTGGGCACTGCCTGTGAACGCCGGACGGCGAGCAGGGCGATGTCGTCGCCGGGGCGTTCCTCGGCCAGGCTCGCCATCACCGTCGCGCACACCTGCTCGGCGGGGCCGGGCGTGACCGCGGCGCGGAGGCGCTCGATGCCCGTGTCGATCACCTCGTCGCGGCGCTCGACAAGCCCGTCCGTGTAGCAGACCAGCACCGCCCCGGGCGGAAACGGCAGCGCGGTGTACCGGCGCCGCGCTCGCCGGCCGCCGAGGCCGAGCGGAAGATCGACGGGCGCCTCCGCGAGGACCGCCGGCTCGCCCGGCGCGGCGAGGATCGGGCGGAGGTGGCCGGCGAGGGAGATCCGGACCGTCGCGTGGTCCGGCGAGACCATCGCGTACAGCACGGTCGCGAGGCTGCCCGCCTCGAAGTGGTGCACCTTGCGGTCGAGCAGGGTGAGCGCCTCCGCCGGGTCGTCGCAGACCAGGCTGTACGCCCGGAGCGCGCTGCGCAGCCGCCCCATCACGACCGCCGAGGCCAGGCCGTGCCCGGAGACGTCGCCGATGACCACGCCGAGCCAGCCGTTGGGCAGCGTGAACACGTCGTACCAGTCGCCGCCCACGCCCGCGTCGTGGCCCGGCACGTACCGGGCGGCCGTCTCGATGCCGGGTACCTCGACCGGGCGGGTGGGCAGGAGGCTGCGCTGGAGGGCGAGCGCGGCGGTGCGGTCGATGGTGTTCGCCCGCGCCTGGGCGGCCGCGCTGGCCCGGTCGGCGGCGAGCTGGAGCAGCCGCACGTCGTCCTGGACGAACTCGCGCGGCTCGCGGCACCCGACGTGCAGCACGCCGATCACCTCGCCGGCCGCGAACATCGGCACGCCCAGCAGCGACCGGAGGCCCGCCTCGAGCAGCAGGGGGTTTACCACGTCGCCCATCTGGAAGTCGACGAGCCGCACCGCGCGTTTCTCCGCGGCGACCCGGCCGGCGAAGCCACGCCCGACCGACACCCGGAAGCCCTCCCGGACCTCCTTCTCCAGCCCTTTCGCCGCGGTCGCGACGAGCTGCTGGGCGTGCTTGTCGAGGAGCAGGATCGCGGCGGTGTCGGCGCGCAGGACCTCGCGCACCCGGTCGAGCAGCTCGTCCAGCATGTCGTCGGGGTCGAGCTGCGACAGCGACGTGTCGGTCAGCGCCTCGATCTGGCGCAGCCGCTCGTCACTGCCGCTCCCCAACCCTTCGATCACGGCGAGAAGCGTAGTACGGGGGACCGGTGCGGCGCCCGGTCACCACACCGCTGCCCGATTGGACGGGTTGGGCCAGGTGTAGCTGGGTACATTCACCCATGCAGTGATCCCTGTCAAGGGAAGGACGCAGGGAAGGGGAGGCCACGGTGATGGGCCGCTCACCCGACCGCCATCTCGCCCCCACGCGTCCGCTTCTCTCCGTCGAGATCGTCGCGGGGCGGCTGCCCGCCATCCGCATGCTGGTGGAGACCCTCGCCCGCGACTGCGGTCTCCCGGCGGAGCGGGCCAGCGACTGGGTCACCGCCGTCAACGAGCTGATGGCCAACGTCGTGCGGCACGGCGGCGGCGCCGGCCACCTGCGGGTCTGGGCCGACCGCGACCTCTTCTGCGAGGTACGGGACGGCGGTCCCGGTTTCGCCGCCGACCCCTACGTGGGCCGCCAGGACCGCCCCGTCCCGACGGGCGAAGGCGGGATGGGGCTGTGGATCGCCCGCCAGATGACCGACGACCTGAAGATCGACAGCGGCCCCTCCGGCACGGTCGTCCGGATCCGCACGCACATGCCGCGCGCATAGGCCACCCCCTACCAGGGAACTATCTGACGACCCCTGTGAGGAGGACACAGTGCAGACACGCGTGCGAGCCCTCGGGCACCCGGTACACCAGATGCTGGTGGTGTTTCCGCTCGGGCTCTTCGTCACCGGCACCGTCTTCGACCTGATCCACCTGGTCAGCGACAACGGCACGTTCGCCGAGGTCGGGTTCTGGATGATCTCGGCCGGCATCATCGGCGCGGTGCTCGCGGCGCTGACCGGCTTCGCCGACTGGACCAGCATCCCGTCCGGCACCCGCGCCAAGCGCATCGGCCGCGTACACGGCGCGCTCAACTCGGCCATGCTCGTGCTGTTCGCGATCTCCTGGCTGACGCGGGTGGGCAACGCGAACCACGCGGCCGGCGGAGGCGAGTTCACCCTCGAGGTGATCGCCGTCGCGGTGGGCGGCACCGCGGCCTGGTTCGGCGGTGAGCTCGTCGACCGGCTCGGCATCGGCGTGCACGACGACGCCAACCCGGACGCTCCAAGCTCGCTGGCCGGCACCGGCGGCGCCACACGCCCCGCGACCGGGAGGCCGCGTACCTCCCACCCGTGACCGGGGCCACAGGCCGTCCCATCCTGGCGGCGTCATGATGGGACGCATGACGATCTATGACATCCCCGTCCGCACGCTGGCCGGGGAGCCCGCCACGCTGGCGGACTACCGGGGCCGGGCGCTGCTCATCGTGAACGTCGCCTCCAAGTGCGGCCTCACCCCGCAGTACGCCGCCCTGGAGCAGCTGCACGAGACGTATGCCGCGCGCGGGTTCAGCGTGCTGGGCGTGCCCTGCAACCAGTTCGGCGGCCAGGAGCCCGGCACCGCGGAGGAGATCGCCGAGTTCTGCTCCACCACCTACGGCGTTACTTTTCCCCTGCTGGAGAAGACCGACGTGAACGGGTCGGGCCGGCACCCGCTCTACGGTGTGCTGACCGCCGTGGCGGACGGCGACGGCGAGGCGGGCGACATCCAGTGGAACTTCGAGAAGTTCCTCGTCTCGGCGGAGGGTGAGGTCGTCCGGCGCTTCCGTCCGGGTACCACGCCCGACGACCCGGAGCTGGTCAAGGCCGTCGAGTCCGAGCTTCGCTGACACGACGACGCACGGGCCGGCGGTGGCGGCCGCCGGCCCGTGCGTACCCCCCGAGTGGGTCTGGTCAGCTCCGCTTGGCCCGGCCGCCGCCCGCGGTGATGGCGAACCACTGGTCGGCAACACCGTGCCCGGCGATCTGGCCGAGGCTGAGGTCCTCGTGGAAGTAGTAGAGCGGCCAGCCCTTGAGGGTCAGCTGCTTGCTGCCGTCCGGGCGGGTGATGACGCCGACGAGGTCCTCGTCGATCCCGTCGTCGACCTGCACGCCGTTGGGGGCGAGCACCGGCTGCCAGGTCTTGAGGCAGTCGCCGATGCACGCGGTACGCGGCGGGTTGTTGTCGTCCTTCTGGAACCTGTAGATCGTGCGGCCCTTGGCGTTGACCACGATGGCGGGGGTGAGGCCGTCGACCTGGGCGACGCGCAGCACCTGCGGCTTGTTGGCCGGGGCCGGCCCGTCGCTGGACTTCTCGGCACGGCCGCCGCTCGGCGAGATCGCGAACCAGGCGTTGCCCGTGCCGTGCCCGGCGGTCTGGCCGAGCTTGAGGTCCTCGTGGAAGTAGTACATCGGCCAGCCGTTGAGCGTGACCTGTACGTCGCCGTCCGGGCGGGTCACCGTGCCGACCAGGTCCTCCTCGATGCCGGCGTCCACCTCGACGCCGTTCGGGGCGAGCACCGGCTGCCACGTCTTCAGGCACGCCTCGACGCAGGTGGTGGTCGGCGGGTCGTTCGAGTCCTGGTCGAAGCGGTAGATGGTGCGGCCCTTGCCGTTGACGAGCAGCGGCGAGAAGCCGTCGATCTGGGCGATGCGCAGCACCTGCGGTCCGCCGGTACCGGCCGGCGCGCCGCCCGCGGCACCCGCGCCGGCGCTGGCGGTGGGCTCGGTGGGGGCCTGGAAGACAGGCTCGGCCTTCGGTGCGGACAGGGCGCAGGCGGAGAGGCTGGCGGCGGCGATCAGACCGCCGAGCGCGGCGAGGAAGCGGGGGGCTCTCATGTGGACTGTCTCCTCAGGCGGGTACGACGGCATTGCGGTGGGTCGCCCCGCCTGGCATAGTCAGCGGAAGCGACGCGGTGTGTGGTGATTCATTTGGTTGGCTCCAATACGACAGGTGGAGCCGGCCGGTTCACGTGGTTCCTCGTTGCCCTGGCTGTGGGGCTGGCGCTGACGGCTGCCGCACTCGTCGTTCCACAGTGGATGTCCGCTCGCCCCGGCGCCGACTACGTCGAGATCGCCGACGCGCCTTACGCCTCCGCCATGCCGCCCGCGCGGGCGTACACGTGGTCGTGCGGGCGAAACGCGGAAGGGCACCGCAACACCGCTAACCTCGTGGTCGCGCCCGGTGTGGCCGGGCCGCCCCACCACGTTCACGAATATGTGGGTAACCTGTCGACCGATGTGGACTCCACAGACGACACCCTCGCGGCCGCGGCGACGAGCTGTCCCAACGGCGACCGGTCCACGTACTACTGGCCGGTGCTGCGCACCGGCGCGCGGGCCGGGGAGAGCGCACACGGCGACATCGCGGAGCCGGTCGCGGTGACGCTCACCGCGTTCGGCAGCCCGGCCGGTCCGGTCCTCGCCACGCCGCCGCTGCTGCGCGGCGCGGTCGGCGACGCCAACACCGCCACCACGCCACTCGGCCAGGCCACCCGGTCGTGGACCTGCTCCGGCACCCCGGACCGCCGCGCCGACCGCTATCCGCTCTGCCGGCGCGGCCAGCGGGTGGTGCGGGTGTTCGACTTCCCCAGCTGCTGGGACGGGCGCCACCTCGACAGCCAGAACCACCGCGCCCACCTGGTCTTCCCGACGCCGGCCGGCGCCTGCCAGCCGGGCACGTTCGCCATCCCCCGGCTGCGGATCGCGGTCGAGTACCCGCGGCCGGACGGCGACCGCTTCGCGATCGACGCGTTCCCGCCGCAGCGCAACGCGCCGCGTACCGACCACGCGTTCTTCGTCAACCTCATGCCCGAGCCGCTGATGGCGCAGGTCGTGCGCTGTCTCAACACGGGAGATGGGTGCACGTGAACCGGTCCGGTCCGGCGGCCGTAGTGGTGTTGACTCTCTGACGAAGGGCGGGACGGCGGATGGCAAGGCGACGGCCACCGACTTCCAGCGACGAGGCGCTGGTCCGGTCGCTCTACGAGCAGCACGGCGCGGCGATCCTCGCGTACATCACAAGGATCACGGGGGACCGCGCCCTCGCGGAAGACGTGCTCCAGGAGACCCTCATCCGGGCCTGGCGGCACGCCGAGACCCTGTCCGAGCAGACCGGGTCGATCAGGGGTTGGATGTTCACCGTCGCGCGCAACGTCATGACCGACAAGGCCCGCGCCCGGGCCATCCGCCCGATCGAGGTGGCCGAATCCGCCTCGACCGGGCCGGTGGAGCGGGACCACGCCGACCGGGTGGTCGACTCGATGGTGGCCCTACAGGCGTTGGAGCACCTTTCCGAAGACCACCGCCGCGTCCTCGTGGAGATCTACTTCCAGGGGCGCAGCGTCGCCGAGACCGCCGAGCAGCTCGGCATCCCGGCCGGAACGGTCAAGTCCCGTTCCCATAACGCGTTGAAGAACCTACGAGAGCTGCTCGCCGGGCGGTCGGCCGCCCTGAAAGGGGCCGCATGATGAGTGCCGAGGCGCACGACGCGCAGATGCTCGGCGCCTACGTCCTGGAGACGTTGGACCCCGACGAGCGGCGCGATGTCGATGCCCACCTGGCCGAGTGCGAGATATGCCGGGCCGATCTGGTGGAGCTTGAGGCGGTGAAGGACGTGCTCCAGGACATCCCGCCAGAGGCTTTGATGCACGGCCCGCCCGACGCCGACCTGGTATTGCAGCGCACGCTGCGCCAGGTCCGCGAGGAGGTCTCCAAGGAGGTATCCAGCGCCGCCCGGCGCCGGTGGGTGCCCGCCGTGGCCGCCGCCGCGGTCCTGCTGGCCGGCGCGATCGGCGGCGGCGTGGCCCTGGGCCGCGGCACCGCACCCGAGCCGGTCGCCCAGGTCCCGCCGAGCCCCGCGCCGACCGTCTCGCCCGACCCGCCCGGCACCCGCGTCCAGTCGACCGTGCAGGGCGCCGTGCGGATGACCGCCAAGATGGTGCCCGCGGCCGGCTGGTCGCGCGTCACCGCCGTGGTGGCCGGCATCCCCGCCGGGGAAAACTGCCGGCTCATCCTCGTCGGCAGCGACGGCAAGCGCGAGATCGCGGCCGGCTGGATCGTCTCCCCTCAAGGCGAGCAGGCCGGCACCACCCTCAGCGGCAGCGCCTCGGTAGCCCCCGACAAGGTAGTAGCCGTCGAAGTCCAGAACACCGCCGGCAAAACCTTCGTAACCCTCCCCATCTAGCGGGGGCGGCGTCGGTCCGCGGGCGATTCTGAGAAGGAGATTTTCCCGGGTCCGCGTCAGCGGCGGTCCGCCGCTGAGACGGATCCGGGAAATCTCATAACGATCAAGGAGTGTTGGTCCAGAGGCAGAAGGGGTGGCCGGCCGGGTCGAGGTGGACGCGGACGTCTCGCTGGGGTTGGAAGTCGGCGAGCTTGGCGCCGCAGGCCTCCGCGTGCGCGCAGGCTTCCGGCAGGTCGTCGACCTCGATGTCGAGGTGGATCATCATCTGCTGGTCGCCTGCGGCGTGCGGCCACACCGGGGGTGCGTAGCCCGCCTCGGTCTGGAACGACAGGCCGGTGCCGCCGCCCGGCGGGACGAGCTTGACCCAGTCGGGCTCGTCCTGTTCGCGGTGCCAGCCGAGCAGGCGCTCGTAGAAGGCGGCCAGCTCGCGGGCGTCGGGCGCGCCGAGCACGGCGGCCGTGAGCGAAAACCGGGTCATGCCGAGACCTTGGAGCGGACCGCCGACGTCACGTCGGGCGTGTCAATGTCGCGGTACCTGGCCTGTACGGCGCAGAACAAGGCGAACGCGGCGATGCCCAGCGCCATGACCACCAGAAGCACCGTGCCGTACGCCTGGTCGCGCAGCGTCTGCAGGGCCGCGTCGAGGCCGCGCGCCTTCTCCGGGTCGTAGGTGACCGCGGCGACGGTGAACAGGATGCCGGCGATGCCGTACGCGGTGCCCTTGGCGGAGTAGCCGACCATGCCGAGCCGCCGCGCGACGGTGCGGGCCCGGTGGCTCATCTGCCCGGTGAGCAGGTGCTTCTCGAAGCGCTTCATCGCCCCGTACACGATGAGGCCGGCGCCGAGCGCGGCCAGCCCGACGCCGGCGAGGGCGACCAGCCACCGGCCGCCGGTCGAGCTCATGAGGTCGCCGCTCACCTGCTGCTGCTTGTCGGCGCTCGACGAGCCGGCCGCCCGGTACACCTTGACGGCCGTCCAGGCGAAGTAGAGGTAGGCGATGGCGCGGCCGGCGGAGGCGACCCGCTCGGCGGCGCGCTCCTTGCCGCGGTCGGCGCGGTGGCCGGCGACCGCCTCGTACACCTGCCAGAGGGCCATCGCGAGCAGGCCGACGGCGACGGCGATGACGAGGAATTTCCCCAGTGGCTGTTCGGCCAGAGTGCGGAGTGCGCCGGACTGGTCGCCCTCCTCGGCCGGCTCGCCGAACGCGATCTGCAGGATCAGCCAGGCGAAGAGGAGGTGTACGAGGCCGTATCCGACGAGGCCGACGCGAGTTAACAGGGCGAGGGGCGAGCGGGACATGCCCCGGACATTGACCGCCGCGCCAGTTTCGCAAACCTTCACGTACACGCTGGAGTGCGACGACTGCGAAGAGTAGTCGAATCTTAGTGAAAACTTTCCTCTCGGTAACGTTCCACCGAATGGCGGTGGCAACCGGCCGTCCGGCTCAGCAGGATGGAGCCCGTGCCTGGCCGTCATCGCATGCGAGAACGTTTTCCCGCGGCGGGCGCCATCGCGGCGGCGGTGGCGCTCATTGTCGTCGTGGGCGGTTCGTACTTCGGATATCGGGAGCTTTCGGGCGATAAGTGCAGCGGTCAGGTAAAGCTGACCGTCGCCGCGCCGCAGGAGCTCGTCGCCGACGTGCGGGCCACCGCCGACGCCTGGGTGGCCGAGGGTGCCTCCGCCAACGGCGTCTGTGCCGGCGTGGAGGTGAGCGAGACAAACCCGGTCGACCTGGCCGCGGCGCTCGCGGCCAAGCACGGCGTGGCGCTGACCGGCGTCGGCGGGGCGAGCGGCAGCACCACGATCCCCGATGTGTGGATCTCCGACTCCTCGATCTGGCTGCACCGGCTCCGCGCCGCGGCGCCCGGCTTCACGCCGACCGACGGCGCGTCGGTCGCGCTGAGCCCGGTCGTGCTCGCGATGCCCGAGCCGGTCGCCAAGGGGGTCGGCTGGCCGGCCAAGAAGGTCGACCTGCCCGCCCTGCTCCAGCAGATCATCACCGGCAGCGGCCTGCGCGCCGGCCTCGTCGAGCCGACCCGCGACGCCGCCGGCATGTCCGGCCTGCTCGCGCTCGGGGCGGCGGCCAGCCAGGCCGGCGGCAACGCCAAGGAGACGCAGACCGCGGCGCTCCGCCTGCTCGCGGCCGGCCGCTCGACGGTGCGCGACGACCTGATCGCGAAGTTTCCGCAGGCGGCAGACCAGGCGTCCATCACGCAGGGCCTCGGCGTCGCGGCACTGTCCGAAGAGGACCTTATCCGGTACAACTCGAAGAAGCCGCCGGTGCCGCTGGCCGCGATCTACCTCGACCCGGCGCCGCTGCCCCTCGACTACCCGTACGCGGTGATGCCCGGCACCGACCCGGACAAGGCCGCGGCGGCCGACTCGCTGCACAAGGCGCTCGACGCGGCCTCGTTCCGCGACCGGCTCGGCGCGCTGGGCCTGCGCGCCCCGGACGGCTCCGGCGGCACCGGCTTCACGACGCCCTCCGGCGCCCCGCCGAAGACCGCGCCGCCGTCCGCCGCGGGCAAGGGCGGCGCGCCCGACACGCAGGTGGTCGACACCGCGCTTTCCACCTGGACCGCCGTGACCGCGCCGGCCCGGATGCTCGCCGTCTTCGACATCTCCGGCACGATGCGCGGTCCGGTGCCGACCGCCGGTGGCGCCAGCCGGATGGAGGTCACCAAGGAGGCCGCCCGCCGGGGCTTGAGCCTCTTCGGCGACGACTGGGCGGTCGGGGTGTGGGTCTTCTCCACCAACCTCGGCGGCGGCAAGGACTGGCGCGAGATCGCGCCGATCGGCCCGCTCGCCAGCAACCGCGCCGAGCTGCTGCAGAAGATCTCGACGATCCAGCCCAAGCAGAACGGCAACACCGGCCTCTACGACACGCTCGCCGCGGCGTACGAGGAGGTGCAGGACGGGTGGCAGGCGGGCCGGGTCAACTCGGTGCTGATCCTCACCGACGGCGTCGGCAACGACGACCCGGAGGGCGGCCTCTCGCTGCCGGCGCTGCTCAACCGCCTGGAAGAGCTCAAGGACCCGAAGCGGCCGATCCAGGTGATCATCCTGGGCCTCGGCGACGCCGTGAACCGGGGCGCGCTCGACCAGATCACCCGCACCACCGGTGGTGGCGTGCTGATCGCCAAGGACCCGGCCCAGATCGGCCAGGCGTTCCTCAAGGGCATCTCGCTCCGCCCCACCGGCGGCTGAGGCGCGCTCTCGTCGAGCGTCGCCCTCGCGCGGTTCATCCTGGCACGGTGGCGAGTACCGCGTCGCTCACCGCCGCCTGGTGGCGGGCGCCGTCGTGGCCGGGCAGGAGCAGGTTCGTCAGGTAGGCGAAGGCGAGCCGCCGGGTCGGGTCGGCCCAGGCCAGGCAGCAGTTGCTGCCGTTGTGCCCGAACGTGAGCGGGCTGCTCAGCCGCCCCATCGGCCGGCTCGTCGCCGGGTCCTCCGCGGGACCGCCCAGCTGAAACCCCTCCGACCAGCGGATCGCCAGCCGTAGGAAGCGGTCGACCTCACCCTCGCTGGACGGGCGGCGGGCGGCCTCGATGGTCTCCGGGGCGAGCACGCGTACCCCGTCGAGCGCGCCGCCGCCGACGAGCATCTGGTAGAAGCGGGCCACGTCGCGCGCGGTGGCCGATATGCCCGCGGCCGGTACCACGGCCCCGCGGGTGGTGCGGCGGTTGAAGTACGCGGCGCTGATCCGCGCGCCGCTCAGCCCGCGTACCGGCACGTGCCGCCGCCACAGCCGGCCGGGCAGGCCGAGGTGGGTGTCGCGGAGCCCGAGCGGGTCGAGCAGCTCGCGCCGCAGCAGCGCGTCGACCGGCGCGCCACCCACCCGGCGGGCCGTCTCGCCCAGCAGGAAGCCGTAGCTGAGCAGGTGGTACGCGGGCACCTCGCCGGGCGCGTACCGCGGGCGGGCCCGCTCGAGCGCGCGTACCGAGCGGCGCCAGTCGGTCATCGCGAGCGCGTCGCCGACCACGCTCCGCGCGACCGGCAGGCCGGCCCGGTGCTGGAGGACGTGCCGCACGGTGATTCCGCCCTTGTCCCGCTGGGCGAACTCCGGCCAGTACTCGGCCACCGGCTCGTCCAGCGACAGCGCGCCCCGCTCGGCGAGCAGGTGGACGAGCAGCGCCACGTAGGGCTTGCTGGTCGAGAAGATCCAGAAGAGCGAGTCGGGCGCGCAGCCGACCGCCTCGTCGACGACGACCCGCCCGTCCTGGATGACGCACAGCTGCGCCGCGGCGCCCCGCCGCCGGACGAGGTCCAGGGGATCGTCCATGGCCGCCTACCGTACCGGCGCGACGGCACGGTAGGCGGGCCGAGTGCTGAAAGCGACGCGAAGCATCGTGTCCCTAGGATCTTCGTCATGGGACGGACGCATACATACGAGGTCGGCGTGACCTGGACCGGCAACCGCGGCGGCGGCACCAGCGGATACCGCGACTACGGCCGCGACCACGACGTCGAGACCGACGGCCGGCCGGGCATCGCGGGCAGCGCCGACCCGACGTTCCGCGGCGACCGGACGCGGTGGAACCCGGAGCTGCTGCTGGTCGCCGCCCTCGCCGAGTGCCACATGCTGGCGTACCTGCACCACTGCGCGGTGGCCGGCGTCGTCGTGACCGGCTACACCGACCGGGCGCTCGGCGCGATGGAGCAGGAGGGCAACGGCGGGCACTTCACCGAGGTCGTCCTCCGCCCCGAGGTCACGGTCGCGTCGCCCGACATGGTCGACGCGGCGGTACGCCTGCACGAAGACGCGCACCGCGACTGCTTCATCGCCAGCTCCGTCAACTTCCCGGTGCGGCACGAGCCCGCCGTCCGGGCCGAGGCGGCGGCGTAGCCGACCGTGCTGCTGGAGGCCATCGCGGAGATCGCCAACCACGAGGTGACGCTGGCGCCCGGCGACCCGCACGCCGAGGCCGGCAACAGCCACTGGCTCGACGCACCGTCGGTCGAGCGCGCCATCCTGAGCGTGCCCGAGGTGGTCCGTGCCTTCCACGCGACCGTGGCGGCCCTCCGCGAACGGGTGCCCGGCCCGGCCGTCTTCTACCTGTGGCACGACGACCGGGCCGGCCAGCTGCGTTGCGGGATCACCTCCCGCCCGGCGCACGACCTCCCGATCGGGAGCGACTACCGGACGACCGGCGACCTCGCCACCATCGTGGCGGACTACCTGCTCGCCGACCCCAAAGCCGCGTTTCCACCCGAGATCGACCTGACCGTCGACGACCCGGCCCCGCCGGAGGACCCGCCACTGCTCGTCTGGACCTACCCGCTGTAGCGACAGCCCTCAGCGGAGCGGCCGGAAGCCGGCCCGGATCTCGTCGGCGAGCAGCTCCGGCTGCTCCCAGGCGGCGAAGTGGCCGCCCTTGTCGAGCCGGTTGTAGTGGATCAGGTTCGGGTACGCCCGCTCGGTCCAGCTCCGCGGTGCCTGGTAGAGCTCGTCCGGGAAGACGCTCACCGCGGCCGGGACCGAGACGCCCTTCGTGGCGAGGAACGAGTTGTCGTTCTCCGCGTAGAGGCGGGCGGCCGAGATGGCCGTGTTCGTCAGCCAGAAGAGCGTGATGTTGTCCAGGACGTCGTCGCGGGAGAGGCCCTCCTTCTGCCCGGCGAACGCGCGGGAGATCAGGTCGAGGCTCGCCGCGTCGTGGTCGAGCAGGAACGACGCGAGGCCCACCGGCGAGTCGGCCAGCGCGGTCAGCGTCTGCGGGCGCGACTGCATGATGAGCGCGTACGCGACGTGCTTGAAGAAGAAGCTCATCTGGTCGTACGCGCGCTTCTCCTCGTCGGACAGGCCGGCCGGCGCCGGCTCGCCGGTCTGCACCGCCTTGTCGATGTCCGGCGGCACCGTGCCGGGCATGTTGGTGTGCACGCCGAGCAGCTCCGGCGGCGCCTGCACACCCATGAAGTCGGTGACGAGCGCGCCCCAGTCACCGCCCTGTGCCACGAACCGGTCGTATCCGAGGCGCCTCATCAGCTCGGTCCAGGCGCTGGCGATGTGCTCGGGGCCCCAGCCGGGCGCGCTCGGCTTGCCGGAGAAGCCGTAGCCCGGCATCGAGGGCACCACCACGTCGAACGCGTCCGACGCGCTCGCGCCGTGCGCCGTCGGGTTGGCCAGCTGGTCGATGATCTTCAGCTGCTCGACCACCGAGCCGGGCCACCCGTGCGTGATGACGATCGGCATCGCGTTCTCGTGCGGCGAACGGACGTGGATGAAGTGGATGTCCAGCCCGTCGATGGTGGTGATGAACTGCGGCAGGGCGTTGAGCCTGCTCTCGACGTCGCGCCAGTCGTACTCCGATGCCCAGTAGCGCGCGAGCTCCTGGATCGTGTCCCGTTGCACACCCTGCGACTGGTCGGGGACGGTCTCCTTCTCCGGCCAGCGCGCGGCCTTCACCCGGTCGCGCAGCTCGTCGAGGTCCGACTCGGGGACGTCGATCGTGAACGGCCGGATCCCTGAGGTTGTTGTCGTGGCGGACACGACTTTCTCCTTCCCGCTTGCGAAACAAGCGGGGTGCCCGAGGGCGGCCGTCCGTACGCATTCCCGGGACGGGCCGGTCGCGCACCATCAACGAACCCGCACACGACCGACCCGACGCCGGTCGCCGTACGACACGGCGAGCCAGGTGCCATTCGGGACAAACACCAAGCCCCACCCACCCGCCGAGTCCGAAGGGCTCGCACAGAGGTTTTGGTGCGTGGCCAGCGGCGGACGGGTGCGGCCACGGACCATGACGACGTCGCGGTAGCCGCCGCACCGCCGCCTACGTAGCGTAATCAGATTCCGGGCCGTAGGTGTGGATCTAGAACGGTTAGGGTCGATATAGCGCCATAACCGTTCTAGATCGCGAACCTGGTGCCTGTTACCCGGCACAGTGGCTACTGCCCGCGACTGCGGTCGGCCCGGCTCGGTCCCTGGACCCGGGCCGGTGACGGCGCGTTACAGATGCGCGCCGGGTCTGACCAACGGCGGACGGGTGAGGCCGCGGGAGCAACGGTCCGGACCACGACGGACATCGCGGTAGCCCAAATCTCTTGTCTGGAAACGGTTTCCACCGCCCCGGCGGACCGAGGGTTTACCCGAAACCTAGTCCGGTCGCTTGAACAGCCGGAGGAGCGGGAAGATCACGCGTTGCCAGCGCGGCCGGCTCGCGGGCACCGGGTTGGTGCTGGGGTAGCGCTCCCGGTAGGTGGGGACCTCGTCCGCCAGCGGCGGGATGGGCTCCGGTTGCTCCGCGTACGCGCCGGTCGGGCTGGGGTCCTCCAGTGGCGGCACATCGCCCGAAAAGGACAAGGTGGCGCTGCCGTCGGGGGTCTGCACCGCTCCTTCCGCCTCGCCGGCCTCATCGGGCGCGGCGTCCTCCGGCTCTGCGTCCTCGGGCGGAGCATCGTCGGGTGACGCGTCCTCGGACGAGGCATCGTCGGGTGAGGCGTCTTCGGGCGGGGCGTCCTCGGGCGGGGCGTCCTCGGGCGGGGCGTCCTCGGGCGGGGCGTCCTCGGGCGTGGCGGATTCCGGTGGGGCATCGACCGCTTCGGCCGGCGGCGGCGCGGCTTCGTCGTCCGGTGGGGCCTCCGCCTCCTCCGCCTCCTCCTCGTGCTCGGCGGCCTCCGCCTCGGCCGGCGGGCTCGGCTCCCCGCCCGCGCCGTCCTCTTCGGACGGTGGCGCGGGGGCTTCCTCGTCTTCGGCCGGGGTCGGCGCGGGCGCCGCCTCCTCGACGGAGTCGGACTCGCCGGTGCCGATATCGGACTCGCCGGCGTCCGTGGCGGGTTCGGCCGCCGCGCCGTTCGAGTCGTCCATGTCGCTCATGACTGGCTCCTGGTGTGGGTGCGGAAGAGGCGTACCCAGGGCAGGACGTCGCGCCGCCACGCGCTCCGTCCTATATGGACGAAGACGCAGGCCTCGTAGTCGCGCCGCGCCGGGGCGGTGGGCGCGTCGAGGGCGACCTCGTCGGCGACCGCCCGCACCCAGCCGGCCGTCTCCCGCCACCAGGCCGCCTGGGTCGCCCTGGTGTTCGGGTACGCCTTCACGCGGGCCTTCAGCTCGGCGGCGTGCTTCGGGCGCACCGCCGTCGCCGCCCGCGCGCGAAACTGGCAGCGGTGCGCGCAGCCCGCGCACTCCGGAAACGGCGCGATGGCGCCGTCGATCGCCGGCACCGCGGCGGCCAGGGCGCGAAAGCGCGACGCCAGCGCGGCGTCGCCGGCGAGCGGGGCCCGTTCGTGGCCGGCGGCCCGGGCCGCCTCCCCGCGCACGTCCGGCACCCGCACGAGCGCCGGACGGTCGAGCCCGTCGTGGAACGCGAACGCGGTGAACGGGGCGAGGCTGGCCGAGTACCGCTCCTGGTCCGGCGAGAAGCGCATGGTGGCACCGATCAGCCCGCGGTCGTCCTCGGCCGGCAGCCGGTGCATCACCTTGAGGTTGGTGTTCTTGTACGCGTCCTCGACAAGCTTTCCCGGCACCTGCTCCACGATCAGCAGGCCCTCGCCGTACTTGCGGTTTTCGGCGAGCGTGTTGGCGAACGCCTCCGCCGCCCGCTCCCGCGCGTTGCCCTCGCGGACGTCGCGCGCCGGCGTCCCCGGCCGTCCCAGCAGCCGGTGTGCCTCCTCCACCACGGTCACGTGGGCGAGGTCGCCCGCCTCCCGGTTGGCCTTGTACCACGACGTCATCGCCTGCAGGATCAGCGCGGTGACCAGCGACTGCTCCTTCTCGTTGTCACCGACGCCGGCGAGCTCCACGACGGCGGGCCGCCGCAGCAGCTCGTCGACCGGGTACGAGCGGGCCACGTCGAGCGTGCTGGCGCAGGCGCCCTCGGCGAGCGACTCGGCGCGCAGGCGGGACGCGGCGAGGATGTTCGACCTGACCTCGCCGGCGTAGTCGAGCCGGTCGGTCTGCTCCCGCATCCGGTCGACGAAGTCGCGCAGCGTCGGCCACCTGCCCTCGTGGCGGGGCCCGGCGACATCGGTCGGGACGATGCCGCGCCGGGCGTACGTGTCCCGCAGGGCCCGGTTGTAGATCGCCGGCAGCGGGTCCCACAGCCCGAACGCGGCGTCGAAGCAGGCGAGCAGGCCGGCGATGTGACCGCCGATCCGCACTCCCGGCGGCACCTCGAACGGGTTGAGCCGGAACGGGGCCACCGCCTCGTCGCCGACCGTGAACACCACCAGGTCGTCGAGGCCGGGCCGCCCGACCAGCCACCGGTAGTCGTCCATCGTGGAGTTGACCGGCTCGAGGACGAGAAACGGTATGGCGTGGTCGCGCCACAGCTGTTCGCAGAGTGCGAGCGTGGTGTTCGTCTTGCCCGACCCGGTGGTGCCGACGACGAGCGCGTGCCGGGTCAGCGCGGAGAGCGGGACACCCAGCGCGCCGGCCGGCCGGTCGCCGACGAGCTGGTGCCCCAGGCGGACGGCCGGCCCGGATGGCCGGTAGTCGGCTTCCAGGTCGATCCCGGGGCGGCGCACGGGAAAGCCGGGCATGCTGCCGTGTACGGCGAGGGGGAGCCGCGCGGCGGTACTCGCCTCGCGCGGGTCGGCGAGCTCGGCGAGCAGGCGCACCGGCGCGGGCGGCTCGACCGGGAGCTCGCGGAGGTACGCCGCGTCCCAGCGGGCGTGGTCGAGGGTGGTGAGGTTGTGCCAGGCCGTGGCGAGCTCGGCCGCTTCGGGGCGCACGACCACGTGCGCGGCGCCCTGGAACGTGCCGGTGAGGGCCGACGCGCCCTGCGCCCGCTGCGGCGGCGACACGGTCGTGGCGGCCAGCTCCAGCAGGGACTCCGGGATGGGCGCGGGTGACGCGAGACTGATCCGCATGCGGTACGCCCGGGCGGTGTACCGGCGGGCGGCGTCCGCGTAGAGCCGCGCGGCGTCGACGGCGAACGCGTCCGGCGCGAGCGGCACGCCGGACGACCAGACCCCGTCCGGCATCCGGCCCGGCGCCGCCAGCCGGCCGTAGTGGGTGGCCAGGGCGTGCACCGCGCCGGCGAAGGTCGGTGGGGCCAGATACGGCTCCAGGCCCACCGTGAGCATCGTCGGGTGCGCCGCGGCGACCATGCCCCGCCACAGCGGCTCCCAGGTCGGCGCCGCCGCGGTGAACGGCTCCACCGCGAGGTACCAGGCGACGCCCGCGTCGGGCCGGTTGGGCGCGGCGGCCCGGATCCGCTTGCGGATGTCGGCCAGTCCGTCCGGATGCGGCTGAAACGGGGTCAGCCAGGCGGCGACCTCGTCCGCGCCGGTGACCTCGGCGGCGTGGACGTGCCGGGGCAGACCCGCCAGGCGGGATCGCAGCGCCCGGGCGGCCGCCGCGACCGGGGCGGCCTCGGCGCCGTGTACCCGGCCGAGCACCGCGCACCGGAGCCGCCGGCCCGCGGGGTCGGTCAGGTAGCGCAGCTCGATCCGCGTGCTCCAGGCGGTGTCCCACTGCCCGGCCAGCCAGGCGGTCTCCGCCGCGACCGCCTTCACCAGCCGCTCGACCTCGGGCAGGTCGGCGTACTCGCGGGTCTCCGGCAGGTCGGCGGCCGCTTCGACCCGCACTCCCACCCAGGCCCACGTGCCGTTGGCGTCGGTGGCGACGAGCACCCCGTCGGTCATCGCGGGATTCAGGACCCGGGAGACGGCGGCGCCTGCGCCGGAGGCGAAGTAGGTGGCGCCGTGGGCGGAGGCGGTGGGGGTGCGGCGGGGGCCGGCGTCCAGGCGGCGGGCGGCGGGGCGGGGACCGCGACCGGGGTCAGGCCCTGGATCGGCACCTCGTGGCCGAACGTCTCGGCCATCGGCACCTCGATGCCCAGGACGGCCACCTCGACGCCCTCGCGGACGGCGGAGTGCACCGCCTCCCGCATCGCCCGCACCTTCTCGGTGCGGAGCATCTGGCTGTCGAGGCCGGTGCGGCCGACGACACTGCCCACGAAGTCCTTGAGGAAGATGCCGATCAGCACCGCGCCGCGCCGGTTGCGAAACATCGTCCACCCGACGTAGAGGCTGGTGCCGTACGGGAAGACCGTCACGTACACGACGTAGCTCCGCTCGCTGATCAGCAGCCGGTTGTTGACCACCTCGCGGCTGAACACGTCGCTGCGGATTCGCACGGCGGCCGCGTCGACCGGGATGCGCCGGCGGGCCAGCGAGCCGTAGATGGCGGCGTACGCCGAGCCGGCGGCCTCCGCCTTGCCCTCCAGCAGGACCCGCCACTCGGCGATCGGCTCCTCGATCTGGGGGAGTAGCAGCAGCACCCAGAACAGCGCGATGGCCAGGAACATGCCGACGGTGAACAGCTTCGCGGCCCCGCTCGCGTCGTCGTCGGAGCTGAGCCTGCTGGTGTTGAGCGAGTTGACGATGGCGACGAACCAGATGAGGAAGAAGACCAGCCACGCGCTGATCGAGATGACGGCGGCCCGCAGCCACAGGTCGAAGAGGGCGCGCAGCGGGACGGACTCGTCGAGGCTGGTCTCCATCGGGATGAACTTCAACGACTGGGTGCGGTAGGCGGTGTCGCCCCCGGATGGCCCGGCCGCGGCCCAGCCAGCTGGTCGAGCCGCCGTTCCGTCCACGTTCACAGAAACCCCTCCAGAGACGAAGAAAATGGCTACCTGAACGAAACAGTGATCGCCGATCCGGCCGCCGAGACGCTGCCGTGAACGGTGAAAGGCTGGTCGCCGCTTTCCGTCGCGGTCGTACCCAGGAATGTGGTGTATGTGGCGACGTAATGCACGACGCCGCCGGACCCTTCGACGACCGCCTGCCCGTCTCCGAAAATGGACGGCTCGACGGAGATCTCGACGGTCGGGTAGGCGACCACCGTCCAGCGCACCGAGACCTCCTCGGCGAAGACCCAGACGCTGAACGGGCAGCCGTCGGGGGCCGGGGCCGTCTGCAGCGCGCAGCTGTCGATCCTCTGCCGCACCTGCGTCTCGACCGCCTCGCGCGCACCGCCGGCGAGCGCGGGCGGACCGAACTCGACCGCGGCGACCGGCTGCCCGCGCGCCGTCCGGTGCACCGACGCCGGCCGGGTGTCTCCCGCCAGCAGCGCGTTTGCCTCCGCGGTCACCGTGTACGCCCCCGGGAACACGAGCGTGTCGAGCGAGTCGCCGGCCTCCACGGCCACGCCGTTGACGATCAGCCGCCGGCCGCCCGGCGAGTCGACGGCCAGCCGCAGAAACGGCTCCTCCAGCAGGTAGGGCTCGCCGTCGCTGGTCTGTCCGGCCAGGATGGTCTGCTCGACCGTGGTATCGCCGATCCGGTACGAGACCCGCACGGCCTCGACCCGGGTCCCGCGGAACTCCTGCCGCGGCGGATCGTCGAAAACCCGCACGTCCGTCGGCCGGTTTCCCTCGTCGGACAGCACCTTCGGGTCGAGCAGCGGGTAGTCCTCCGGCGCGTACAGCCCGCGGCTCGCGACCAGCGCCAGCGCGGCCGCCGCGTCGCCGTCGCCCAGGGCCTCGAAGTAGCGCTCGACGGAGACCGTGCCGCTCGGGCCAGGCGGCCGCAGCAGCGCGTATGCCACGCCGCCGCCCAGCAACAGCACCACGACGGCACCGAGGACGAGCAGCGTGCGCGGGCCGGGGCGGCGGACGGCCTCGGGCCGGAGCGTCACCGTCGGGCTCGCGAGGCGCGGCCCGGGAGCGCTCAGTGTGGACGGTGGGCCCGCGGCCGCCACGCTCGCGGGCACCGTCTGCGGCACGGCCGCCATTCCGCAGTACGGACAGAACTCGGCGCTATCGGATAGCGGAGCGGCACAGCTATAGCAGGTCCCCATACGAATGCCTCAGTGATCATCGGCTGAATGTGGCGGGTGCTGCCAGCGACGCCGTTGAATCGTATCGGGACTGTCGAATTCTCGAAACCCGCACTATTCCGTGCGGAGGCCGTCGGGACGCATGAGGCGCCACAGCGGAGGCAGGCTCAGCAACGTGACCACCGCCATCACCGCCGCCGCCAGGCCCACGGTCAGGCCGACCACCGGCCAGCTGACCGAGATCGTCACGCTCACCATGCGCAGCAGCACCACGCCCAGCGCGAGCCCGAACACGACCGCCAGCGCCAGGCCCAGCACCACCGGTACCACCGTCTGCCAGACCACCGACCAGACGAGCGTGCCGCGGCGGGTGCCGACCGCGACGAGCATGGCCAGCAGGCGGCGGCGCTCGCGCAGGTGCTCCAGCACGCCCACCAGCAGGCTGGCGCCGACGAGCAGGAGCGTGACCACCGTGCCGATGTAGAGGCCGCGGCGGATGTTGGTGAAGCGGCGCGCTTCCTCGGTGTCGGAGAGCGTGTCGACGTAGGCGAGCGGGCTCACCGTGGCGGCCGCGTTGCGCACGTGCTCGGCGGCGTCCGGATCGTCGGGGTCGGTCCGCACGTAGGCGTTGAACGTCACCGTGCCCAGGCGGCCCGCGTCGAGCGCGGCGGGCGTGGCGAGCAGGCCGCGCCGGACGTAGCCGGCCGGGTCGGAACGCGCCTGGACCCGGCGCGCGGCTGACGGCACTGTCCATTGTGGACCGTCTTCGCCGAACGACAGGCGGTCGCCGCTCGCCACGTCGCCGTCGGTAAGGAAGACCTGGCCGTCGGCGCAACCGTCCACATCGGCCAGCTCGGCGAGGGCGGCGCAGTCTCCGATGTGGACCATGACGAGATGGTCGGGCGAGTCCACTCGGGCCCCCGCCTGGAGCATCCCGGTGACCTTCGTGATGCCGGGCGCGGCGGCCAGCCTGGCGAGCGCGTCCGCGCCGTCGCCGGTCGACAGCTGCACGTAGGCCTGTGCGCGGCTGGTGTCCTCGCCGGAGGGCGTCGTGAACTCCCGCTGCGCGGCGGCGAAGAGCATCTGCAGCCCGATCGTGCCGGCGACCGCGACCGCGATGCCGTTGACAAGCCGGGCGGAGGTGGCGCTGTCGACCTGGAGCCGGCGGACTGCGAGCTGCCAGGGCACGGCGCCGCCACGCATCCGGCGTACCACCAGGTCGATCAGCCACGGCAGGAGGGTGACCGCGCCGATCAGCAGGAGCGTGGCGCCGGCCGCGACCTGGTACTGGCTGCCGTCCCTGGCCTGGCGGAGGTCACCGAAGAGCGGGTAGAGCAGCGCGACGCCGAGCAGCGGCAGGACCAGCCGCCACCACAGGCGGCGCCGGGCGCCGGCCGCGCGGCGGACCACGCCGAGCGGCTCGATCACCACGCCGCGCAGCGCGACCATGCTCACCGCGACGGCCAGGGTGGGCACGGCGAGCGTGATCACCAGCGCCGCGGCGAGGCTCGGCCGGACGTCGCCGGCGAAGACGCTCAGGTCCCAGAGCGTGAACAACGGCACGAACTGGCGCCCCAGTGCGAAGAGCGCCCCGCCGACCGCGACGCCGAGCAGGGCGCCGGCGGCCGCCTCACCCGCGGCGATGCGTCGCGTCATCCGCCGGTCGGCGCCGACCAGGCGGAAGGCGGCCATCCGCCGGTCGCGGCGCTCGCCGCCGAAGCGCACGGCCGCGCCGAGGAACACCGCGATGGGCAGCAGGAGCACCACGAAGATGATCACGACGAGCACCACGAGCAAGGCCCCGAAGGGCTCACCCTCGGGCGTGGTGCCGAACCCGTCGACGCGGCTCGCCCGCTCCGTGGTCAGCGTGTCGCTGCCGAGGTAGTAGGCCAACTCGCTCGGGCCGGCCAGCCCCTCGTCGCCGATCGTGCCGACCACCCGCGCGCCGCCCAGCCGGGGCGCGAAGAGCGGGCCGTCGCCGGACTCCAGCACGTCGCGCAGCGCGGGGGAGACGACCACCTCGCTGGCGCGGGGGAGGGCGGCGACACCCGGCGGCACCGGCGCCCGCGGGCCCTCCGGCCGCAGGATCCGCCCGCGCACCGGCACGCCGCGAAACTCGGTCTCGACCCCGGCGACGAGCAGCGTGCCGGGGCCCGCCGCCAGATCCTGCCCGATGCGGATGTCGCGGGCGAGGCCGCGCGCCTCCCGCGCGTCGAGCGCGGCCGGGACCGAGGCGGCGAGCAGCAGCATGGCCACCCCGATGCCCACGCCGAGCGCGGTGAGCACGGCCCGGGTCCACCCGTCACGCCCGCCGGCGAACGCCAGCCGCGCGCCCATCAGCAGGTCGCTCACCGCGCCTCCTGGTTCGTTCGCTCGTGCGGCGCTGAAGTCGACGTCTTCCTCCGCCGCCCCGAAACCCCGACTTCGTCGGCGGGGCGGCTCCGTCCAGACGCCGACGCGCCAACTCGCTCACTCACGACCCGGTCCGGGCCAGGTCGCGGGTGCGGCCGTCGCGGACCACGACCTCGCGATCCGCGTACGCCGCGACGCGGGCCTCGTGGGTCACCAGCACCACCGCCGCGCTGGTCTCGCGGGCGGCCGTCGTGAGCAGGCGCATGACCCGCTCGCCGTTGAGCGAGTCGAGCGCCCCCGTCGGCTCGTCCGCGAAGATCACCTTGGGTGCGGTGACGAGCGCGCGGGCCACGGCGACCCGCTGCCCCTGGCCGCCGGAGACCTCGCCGGGCCGCTTGCCGGCGACGTCGGCGACCTCCAGGCGCGCCAGCCACTCGGCCGCCCGCCGCTCCGCCTCCCGCCGGCGCACCCGCTCCAGCCGTAGCGGAAGCGCCACGTTTTCCACGCAGGTCAGCTCCGGCACGAGCTGCCCGAACTGGAACACGAAACCGAACTGCCCGCGCCGCAGAGCGCTGCGCTCGCCGTCGCCCATCCGCGAGACCTCGCGCCCGGCGTAGAGGACGCGGCCGGAGTCGGGGCGCACGATGCCGGCGACGCAGTGCAGCAGCGTCGACTTGCCCGAGCCGGAGGGGCCCATCACCGCGACGACCTCACCCGCGTCGACCTCGAGAGAGGCGCCGTCGAGCGCGGGCGTCGCGCCGAACGACTTGCGCAGGTCGTCGGCCACCAGCAGCGAGCTCATGCGGCGACCTCCTTCGCCAGCTCGTCGAGCCGGGCGGCGGTGAGCTCGAGCCACCGCAGGTCGGCCTCCAGGTGGAAGAGCGCGTGGTCGCAGATCAGCTGCTCGGCGAGGTCGCCACCGGCCTTGCGCCGGGTCATCTCGCGCATCAGCCTCAGGTGCTCGGCGCGCTGGGAGTCGAGCAGGTCGGCGGCCGGCCGGCCGGTGAGCAGCGCGAGCACCACCTTCGCGTACAGCGTGCTCTGCAGGTAGGGCTCGGGCTTTTCCGGCTGGGCCAGCCACCGGGACACGTCGGTCACGCCGGCCTCGGTGATGGCGTAGCGCTTGCGCTCGGGCCCGCCGCCCGGCTCCACGCTCTCGACCTCCACGAGGCCGTTTTTCAGCAGCCGGGAGAGCGTGGCGTAGACCTGCCCGAAGTGCAGCGGCCGGCTGCGGCCGAACCGCTCGTCATAGGCCCGCTTCAAGTCGTATCCGTGCCGTGGGCTGGACTCCAGCAGCCCCAGGAAGGTCTGTCCGATCGACATGCCGAGCACTGTACACCATGTCTATACGCGCTATGTATAGACATGGTGCAGTCCGGTTTGCGACTTCGAAGCCACCCATCCGGTCCCAAGAGCGCGGCGAACAACCTGTGACTGGGGAGGGTGACGTCGATGGATGCGTGGCCGTTCGTTGGACGGGACGGGGAGCTGGCGGCGATCGAGGGCGCGTTCGCCGGGGCCGGAGCGGACGCGGTGGTGGTCGCCGGTGCGGCAGGCGTGGGAAAGACCGCGCTGGCCCGCGAGGCGCTCGACCGCCTCCGGGCCACCGGGTGCCGGGTCGAGTGGGCGGCGGGCACCCGCGCGGCGGCGAGCATCCCGTTCGGCGCGGTGGCCCACCTCGTACCACCGGACTGGCGCCCGGCCGGCGGGCCGCTCGGCGTGCTGCGCGCGGTGGCCGCCCACGTCGGCGGCTGGGGCGGCCGCCGACGCGTGGTGCTCGGCGTCGACGACGCGCACCTGCTCGACGACCCCTCGGCCGCGCTCGTCGCGCACCTGGTGGCCGAGCGGCTGGCGTTCGTGGTGCTGACGCTGCGCACCGGCGAGCCGGTGCCGGACGCGGTCACCGCGCTGTGGAAGGAGGAGCGGGCCGAGCGGCTCGACCTGCCCGGGCTGCCCACCGCCGACGTCGACCGGCTGCTCGACCGCGCGCTCGACGGGCGCGTCGACGGCCTCACCCGGCGCCGCATGACCGACGCCGCCGCCGGCAACCCGCTCGCGCTGCGCGAGCTCGTCCACGGTGGACTGTCCGGCGGCGCGCTGCGCACCCGGTACGGCGTGTGGCGCCTCGACCCCGGCTTCCAGCCGCCTACCCGGGTCACCGAGCTCGTCGCGCAGCACCTCGTCGGGCTCGACGCGGACACGCGGCTCGTCGTGGAGCTGGTGGCCGAGGGGGAGCCGGTGTCGCTGCGGGCCCTGGAGCACCTCGCCGAGGCCGCCGCCATCCGCGCCGCCGAGGAAAGCGGCCTCGTCGTCGTGTCCCGGTCCGGCGTGCGGGTCGAGGCCCGCCTCGCCCACCCGCTCTACGGCGAGGTGCTCCGGGCCGGCGTTCCGCTCACCCGGGCCCGCCTGATCCGCCGCCGGCTGGCCGAGGCGCTGCTGGCCACACCCATGCGGCGCCGCGGTGACGCACTCCGCGCGGCGCAGTGGCAGGTGGGCGGTGGGTCCGTGATCCGACCCGACGTGGTACGCCTCGGCGCGCGCCAGGCCATCGGCTGGTCCGACCTCGCGCTGGCCGAGCGGCTGGCCCGCGCCGCCCGCGACGCCGAGCCGGGCATCGAGGCGGACGTGCTGCTCGCCGAGATCCTGGAGTACCGGGGCAAGAGCGCCGAGGCGGTCGCGCTGCTCTCCGACGAGCCCCCGCCCGGCACGCCCGACCCGGCGCTGTGGGCGGTCACCCGCGCCGAGACCCTCTACTGGGGACTCGGCAGCGCCGCCGCGGCCGAGCGGATGCTGGCCGGCCGGGGCGACCTCGCGGACGGCTCGCTCTCCTGGATCCTGATGTTCGACGGCCGGTGCGCCGAGGCCCTCGACGCGGCCGCCCGGGTGCTCGACCGCCCGGGCGCCCACCCGCAGGGCGTCATCTGGGCCACCGCGGGCGGCACCGCGGCGGCCGGCTTCCTCGGCCGGCTCGGCCAGGCGACGGCCATCCGCGAGCGCGGGATGCCGGTCGCGGTCGCCCACCGCGAGCCGATGCCCTGGGGCGCGTACGAGATCGAGATCGCCGACTGCCTCGCCCACCTCGCGGCCGGCGACCTGCTCCGCGCGCGGGCGATCGCCGACCGCGGCTACCGCCTGTCGGTCGAGGCCGGCGTGCCGATGATGGTGAGCGGCTGGGCGCTCTTCGGCGGACTCGTCGTCGCCGCGCAGGGCCACCTGGAGCCGGCCGGCGCGCTGCTGCGCGAGGCGGTCGCGGGCTTCGAGGAGAACGACACGTTCCGCTTCCGCCGCCACTGCGCCGCCGCGCTGGCCACGGTGACCGCGCTCGGCGGCGAACCGGCCGAGGCGGCGGCCTGGCTGGCCGAGGCGGGCGCGGCGGTCGGCGGCCCCAACCGCGTCTTCGCGCCCTGGCTGGAGCTTTCCCACGCCTGGGTCGCGATGTCGCTCGGCGCCCAGGCCGACGCGGTGGAGGCCGCCCGCCGCGCCGCCGACCTGGCCCGCGACGCCGCACTGCCCACTGTGGAGGCCGCCGCGCTCTACGATGCCGGCCGGCTCGGCGGCGGCGTCGACCGCGGGCGCCTGGACTCGCTCGCCGCCCAGCTGGGCACGCCGTTCGCGGCGGCGCTCGCCCAGGCCGGGCACGGCCTCGCCCGGGGCGACGGCGCGCCGCTGGCCCGTGCGGCGGAGGCGTTCGAACTGCTGGGGCAGGACCTGCTCGCCGCCGAGGCGGGGATGGCCGCCGCCCGGCTGTTCCGCCGCGCGGGGCGGCGCGGACAGGCGCATCTCGTACGCGGGCGCGCCGAGGGCGTGCGGGCGCGGTGCGCGACGGCGCGCACGCCGCTGCTCGTCAACGACGAGGTGGCCGAGCTGCTCACCGCGCGGGAACGGGAGGTGGTGCTGCTCGCCGCCCACCACAGCAGCAAACACATCGCGGAACGGCTGGGCCTGGAGGTCAAGACGGTCAACAACCACCTGGCCCGGGCGTACGCAAAGCTCGGCGTCTCCAGCCGCGCCGAGGTCCGCGCCCTGCTGGGCAGCTGACCCCCCGCGACCCGATCGACAGTCGTAGGATTCGCGGGTCGCGACGACACCGGGGCGATGTGCGATTGGTCAACGACGGCTATGCCGTTGGCGTCGACTTCGGCACGTCCAACACGGTGGCGCTGGTCCGGTGGCCGGACGGCCGCACCCGCCCGGTGCTCTTCGACGGCCAGCCGGTGCTGGCCAGCGCGGTGTACCTCGACGGCTGGGGCGCCATGCACGTGGGCCGCGACGCCCAGCGCATGGCGCAGGTCGACCCGTCGCGCTACGAGCCCAACCCGAAGCGCCGCGTCGACGAGGGGCGGGTGCTGCTGGGCGACCGCGAGGTGCTGGTCACCGACCTGCTCGCCGCGCCGCTGGCCAGGGTGGCGCGGGCCGTGCGGGAGGCGGTCGGCCACCTGCCGCGGGCCGTCCTCGCCTGCCCGGTCGCCTGGGGCCAGACCCGGCGCGCGGTCCTGCTGGACGCCGCCGCGCGGGCCGGCTGGCAGGGCACCGAGCTGGTGTACGAGCCGGTCGCCGCGGCCAGGTACCTCACCGCCACGCTGGGACGGCCGATCCCGCCCGGCGGCGTGCTCGCGGTGTTCGACTTCGGCGGCGGCACGCTCGACGTCGCGCTGGTGCGCAACGACGGCGGCACCCTGGCGGTGATCGGCAAGGGCGGGTCGGAGAGCCTCGGCGGCGTCGACTTCGACGCGGCCCTGGTCGGCCACCTGGGCGGCCTGCTGGCCCAGCGACACCCGGCGATCTGGGCGCAGATCACCCAGCCGGCCGACGCGCTCGCCCGCCGGCACCGGCAGGCCTTCTGGGACGACGTCCGCGCGGCCAAGGAGATGCTGTCCCGAGCGGCGGTCGCGCCGGTGCCGATACCCGGCGTCGACGCCGCGCTGCACCTGACCCGTGACGAGCTGGAGCGGGTCGCCGAGCCGCTGGTGCGGCACGCGGTCGCCGAGCTGCAGACCACATTGGACCGGAGCGGCCTGGCCCGGCAGGCGCTGTCCGGCGTGTTCCTGGTCGGCGGCGCCAGCCGGATGCCCCTGGTCAGCCGCCTGCTGCACGCCCACCTCGGCGTGCCGCCGACCGTGCCCGACCAGCCCGAGCTGCCGGTCGCCGAGGGCGCGCTTCCGGGCCGGCGGCGGATCCGGCCGCGCGACGATCGCCTGCTGGGCCACGAGCCCGGGCGGCGTGGCGACGATCGTGTCGTCGTCTTCCGAGATCGCGATCAGCTGGTCGCCCGGCTGGATCCTCCGGTCGCTCGGCGGGTTGAGGACGACCTTCCGGCCGGCGAGCCGCATCCCGATGACCGACGACGCGCGGAAGGCGTGCAGCGCGTGCCCGTACGTGGCGCCGGCGAGCGAGGGCTCCTCGTGGAAGTAGATCTCGTCGCCACCGAAGTCGAGCAGGTCGGTGTAGACGACGGACAACCCCGACTGGAGGCAGGTCTGCACGATGAGCCGCGCCGCCACGTCGGTCGCGTCGATCAGGTGGGCGTCCGGACCGCCGGCCAGCCGCGCCGCGGGCAGGTTCTTGGGGTCGGCCACCGAGCCGACGATGTGGCACCGCCCGGGCTGGCCCTCGCGGGCCTTCGCGACCGCGAGCAAGGTCTTGACGAGCTGGGCGTCGCGGTCGCTGTCGGTGGTCGGGAGGACGACGACCGACCGGGCGGTCTCCGGGCTGACGATGGCGATGTCGTCCGGGTCCACCGGGTCGCCGGTGCGGCACACCACCCGCGTGTTGCGGGTGCGGCCCGCCTTCGCCCGGATCTCGTCCTCCATCTCGACCTTGTCGCGGTCGGCGAGGATCACGATGCACGCGCGGCGCTGGTTGCTGTTGGCCTCGACCAGCTCCCTGATGATGGTGAACACCTGGTCGGACCAGCCGAGCAGCACGGTGTGGTCGCGTTCGAGCACCGCCGACCGGCCCTTGCGCAGCTCGCCGAGCTTGGCGTCGAGCCCGGTGGTGAGCACGCCGATGAACGCGGTGACCACGAGGATCCCGCCGACCGTGATGGCGAAACCGATCGTCACGAACCACCAGTGACCGCTGTCGCCGGCCACCGTGCCCGGGTCGAGGGCGTGCAGGACGCTCTGCCACACCGACTCCGGCAGGCTCCGCTTGTCGTCACCCTCCGCCGGCACCGGGTCCAGCAGCCAGACCAGCGTCCCTCCAACGAGGACGATCGTCAGTGAGGCGAACGCCAGCCAGCCGACCAGGGCGGGAGTGCCCCTCGACATCGTGTTGTCGAACCAGTAGCGAAGCCGTCGCCGGAGAGTAGTGGATGCCACCGTGGAGTCCAATGTGGTTCGCCTGACGCGAGCTTTCGGACGCTAGCACGATGCGCGGCGGCGCGCGGGCCTGCCGCTTTCCGCGACGAGCTCCAATCCGCCCGTTCGATACACCGGCGCAACGCGCGGGCGCGATGATGAGCGTGACGTGGAGGAGGAGCCATGACGCCGGTCGTCTTCGTGCACGGGCTTTGGTTGCACCACACAAGCTGGCAGCCCTGGGTCGAGCTGTTCCGGGAGGCCGGCTTCGAGCCGGTCGCCCCGCCGTGGCCGGGCGAGCCGGACACGATCGAGGAGGCGCGCGCCAACCCCGCGCCGATGGGCGGCTACGGGGTCGGCGAGGTCGTCGACGCGTACGCGGAGGTGATCTCCGGCCTCGACGGCAGGCCGGTCGTGGTCGGACACTCGTTCGGCGGGCTGATCGCGCAGGTGCTGCTCGGCCGGGGGCTCGCGGCCGCGGGCGTGGCGATCGACCCGGCGCCGATCAAGGGTGTGCTGCCGCTGCCGATCTCCTCGCTGCGGGTCGCGTCGATCGCCCTGCGCAACCCGGCCAACCGCAAGGGCACGGTGGCGCTCACGCCGGAGCAGTGGCGATACGGGTTCACCAACACGCGCACGGCCGAGGAGGCGGCCGAGCTCTACGAGCGGTGCGCGATGCCGTCGCCGGGGCGGCCGCTCTTCCAGGCCGCGTTCGCCAACTTCAACCCGGGCGCGGCGACCAAGGTGGACCTGAGCAACGCGGACCGCGGGCCGCTGCTCGTCACGGCCGGCGGCCACGACCACACGGTGGCGCCGCCGATCAGCCGCGCGACGGCGAAGCTGCACCGAAGGTCGCCGGCGGTGACGGCGGTCAAGGAGTTCCCCGACCGCGACCACTCGCTGACGATCAACAGTGACTGGCGCGAGGTGGCCGACTACGTGCTCGCCTGGCTCAAGGAGCAGGGCCTGCCGTGAGCGTGGCCGTACGAGCGCGGCTGTCGTAGCCTGGCGGAGGTCCGAGCCCCTCGTGTACGGAGGAAGCGGCGTGATCAAGCCCCGACGGCGCTGGCTGGCCCTGCCCGCAGCGTTGGTCCTGGCCCTGCCCGTGACGGCGTGCGACTCGGGCGGCGACTCGTCCGGCTCGAATGCCCCCGCCGCCAACGCGCCGGCCACCACGACCGCGCCGGCCAAGCCCGCTGACAGCGGCCTCTACTTCTACCCGCCGGTCGAGGGCGCCACGCTGGAGTACGAGCTGGGTGGCGTGGTCAGCGGCACCACGTCGGTCACCGTCGACAGCGTCACCGAGGGTGGCGACGGGCGCACGGTGACCGTGACCGAAAAGGGCACCGCCCCGGCCGCCAAGCGGGAGTTCGTGACCCGGGCGGACGGCGGGCTCACCATCGACATCGGCGCGTTCGCCGCCTCGGCCGCCGGCTTCACCGTCGAGGGCGCCGGAGAGGACCTGTCGGTGCCTCCGGCGGCCGACCTGGAGGCCGGGAAGAAGAGCACCGGCCGCACCGCCGTCGAGGTGACCGGCCCCGGTGCCGACGGCGGGAGCCAGCCGGTGACCTACACCGTGAGCAGCACCGGCACCGAGTCGGTGACCGTGCCGGCGGGCACCGCCGAGGCGTACAAGATCGATCTTGACCTTGATCTTGGCGCCGGGTTCGCCGGGGTGACGCAGGCCAGCGGCACGTTCTGGCTCAAGCCGGGCTTCGGCCTGGTCAAGCAGGAGGTCACGATCGCCGGCTTCACCCTGACGTCGGAGTTGGCGAAGACATCGGTGCCGCTCTGAGAGAGTAGGGACATGTCGAAGCCGGCGGTCATCGAGGTCGCCGGCCGCGAGGTGACGATCACCCACCCCGACAAGGTGGTATTCGCGGCTGGCGGTCACACCAAGCTCGACCTGGTCCACTACTACCTCGCCGTCGCCGGCGGCGCCCTGCGCGGCGTCCGCGGGCGGCCGATGGTCCTCAAGCGGTTCGTGAAGGGGATCGACGAGGAGGCCATCTGGCAGAAGCGGGCGCCCGCCAAGCGGCCCGACTGGATCGAGGTGGCCGAGCTCAAGTACGCCTCCGGCCGTTCCGCCGAGGAGACCGTGGTCCGCGACGAGGCCGCGCTGGCCTGGGTGGTCAACCTCGGCTGCGTCGACCTCAACCCGCACCCGGTGCTCGCCGAAGACCTCGACCGCCCCGACGAGCTGCGCATCGACCTCGACCCGGTGCCGGGCGTGGAGTGGCGGCAGATCGTCGACGTGGCGATGGTGGCCAAGGAGGTGCTCTCCGACCACGGGCTCACCGGGTGGCCCAAGACGTCCGGCTCGCGCGGCTTCCACATCTTCGTCCGGATCGAGCCGCGCTGGCTGTACAAGGACGTGCGCCTCGCCGCCGAGACCGTCGCCCGCGAGGTGGAAAACCGCGCGCCCGACCTGGCCACCAGCAAGTGGTGGAAGGAGGAGCGGCAGGGCGTGTTCGTCGACTTCAACCAGAACGCGAAGGACCGCACCGTCGCCTCCGCGTACTCCGTGCGCCCCACCCGGGACGCCCGCGTCTCCACCCCGCTGGCCTGGGACGAGGTGGCGGGCTGCCGGCCGGAGGAGTTCACGCTGCCGGTGGTGCGCGAGCGGTACGCGGCGATCGGCGACCCCTGGGAGGGCATGGACACCGCGTACGGGACGCTGGACGGGCTGCTCGACCTGGCCAAGCGGCTCGGCCCCGCGGAAAAGCCGCCGAAGGGCACCGGCCGCCGCCAGCAGACCATGCCGCTCATCGAGATCGCCCGCGCCAAGACCAGGCCCGAGGCGCTGGAGGGGCTGGAGCGGTGGAAGGCCCGCCATCCGTCCACTGTGGAAAAGCTGGAGCCGGCCGACGTGCTCGTCGACGGGATGCGCGGGCGCAGCTCGATCTGGTATCGCATCCGGGTCAACCTCCAGCACGTGCCCGAGGCCGAGCGGCCCGAGCAGGAGCCGCTGGAGGTCGACTACGACCCCTGGGAGGGGATGCGCCCGCCGGGTTCAGACTCGTAGCGCGTCGGCGCGGTCGAGGGCGACCGGTCCCGCGTCCGGGACCTGGAAACCGCCGAAGACGAGGATCCCGGAGCGCACGTGGGCGCCGGAGAAGGAGCCGCGGGCTAGCGGGAGGAGCGCGTCCAGCGTTCGCCACCGGTCGGCGTGCGGGTCGTAGACCTCGGTGGTCCGCAGGGCGCCGGCGCCGCCCGCCCCGCCGGCGACGAAGATCCGCTCACCGTCGGTGGCGACGGCCGGGTTGCCGCGGGCCTCGCGCATCGGTGCCACCGTCCGCCACGTGTCCGTGCGCGGGTCGTACCGCTCCACGGTGGACAGAAAGGTGCCGTCCGGCCCGCGGCCGCCGATCGCGTACAGCCGGTCCCGCACGTTGACGAGCTTCAGCAGGCCGCGCTTGGTGGCCATCGGCCGGACCGGCAGCCACCTGTCGGCGCGCGCGTCGTACGCGTCGACCGCGCCGGTGGCCGCGTCGTCGCGGTCGAAGCCCCCGGCCACGTAGACGCGGTGGCCGACGGCGGCGGCTCCCGGCCCGCCGCGGGCGCCGGGCAGCGACGTCGCGGCGCTCCACCGTCCGGTACCCGGGTCGAAGGCCTCGACGGTGTCGACCGTCTTCTCGGCGACGAACCCGCCGAACACGTAGACCCGCCCGCGCGCCGCCGCGGCGGCCGGGTTGCCCCGCGCGGTGGGCATTGGCGCGACCGGGTGCCACATGTCCCGCGCGGCGTCGTACGCCTCGACCGAGTCGAGCTCCCGGGCGAACCCGCTGGTGAACCCGCCGATCGCGTAGGCCGTGCCGGCGAGCGTGGCGTCCGCCAGCCCGCCCCGTGCCTCGTGGAGCGGCGCCCGCGACTCCCAGCCGTCCATGTCGTTCCCCCTCGGTCGTGTCGGTTACGACCACGATCTGGGAGCGGGCGGGCGAGGCGCCATACGATGTTCGTCGTACCGCCGGGGCCGCATAGGCTCACCGGCATGGACGCTATCCAGGTGGCCGCGCACGGCGGGCCCGAGGTGCTCTACGGGTACGCGAGCGGCAGGCCGGAGCCGTTCGACGTCAGCCGCCTCCAGACCGGCGGCTCGCTGACGCTGACCCGGCCGACGCTGGGCCACTTCGTCGCGTCGGTCGAGGAGCTGCGCCTGCGTGCCGGCGACGTGCTGCGCTGGGTCGCCGACGGCACCCTGAAGGTGACCGTCGGCGGCCGCTACCCGCTCGCCGAGGCGGCGCGCGCCCACGCCGACCTCGAAGCCCGCCGCACGACGGGCAAGCTGCTGCTCATACCCTGACCGCCTACCCGGTGGTGCCGCCGGGCTGGCGTTTGCCGTTCACCGTCAGCGTGTACGGGGCGTACTGGGTCACCTGCTCGGTCGGCTCGTCGTAGGCGACGATCGCGACGACCTTGGGGAAGAGCTTCAGGGCCGCGAGCCGCACCGGGTCGAGCCGCACGTCGCGCCGCCCGTCGATCTCCACCTGCACCGCCGCCTTGCGCTTGTCGTCGAGGCCGATCAGGCGCAGGTTCCAGTTGTGCACCTCGATCGCCCGGATCTCGGTGGGCGAGTCGAACGCGGCGAGGCTCGCACCGTCGCTGACCACCTTGCCGCCGAGCGTGACGTCGTCGACGAGCAGCCCGCCTTCGTTGACGCCGCCGTCGCTCACGTACCGGAAGCCGAGCAGCACGGTCTTCCCGGCGTACCCGGAAAGGTCGAAGGTGTGTGGCTCGAAGCCGGTGGTCGTCCCGTTGAGCGCCGGCCCGAGCGGGCCCTCGACGGTCTTGTCGCCGGCCACCGGCGTGTAGGTCCTGCCGCCGTCGGCGGAGACCGTCACGTACCCGTAGTCGAAGCCCGCCTCGGCGCCGTACTTGGCGAGCAGCCGCAGCGTCGCCCCGCCGGCCGGCACGGTGACGGTGGTGACGGCGGCGCTGTCGAGGTTGCTGGCGTTGCCGGACCAGAGCACCGGGTTGTCGCGGCGGTCCGGGTCGTTCTTCACGACGGTCCAGGTGAGGGGGAGCGGCGGCAGCGTGCGGGCGCCGTCGAAGCGGACCGAGCGCAGGTCGCGGCCGCGCACCGTGAACGGCACGTAGTCGGCGCCGTTGGGCGCGGCGCCGGGCGTGGCGTTGATCGCCGGGTTGGCCAGGTTGACCGTCGAGCGGAGGCTGGGCGTGGTTACGCGGCTCTTCGGGACGCCGTAGACGCGCCAGCCCTGCACGAGCCTGTCGAGCAGCACCATCGACTGGTAGTCGTGTACCACCTTGTAGAGGTCGCGCACGCCCTCGCGCCGCAGGGCCGCCGCCACGCTCGCCAGCCCCTGGCGCCCGCCGTCGCGGTGCAGCCGGGAGACGAGGTCGGTGCCGTAGCGGTCGCGCAGGAAGAGCATGAACGAGTACGCGTTGCCGTAGTCGGCGAGCGTCGCGTTCGGGTTCGGGCTCTCGCCCCACAGGGTCAGCGAGTTCTCCGGGCCGCCGCAGTCGCGCGGGTTGGTGTTGAAGTCCGTGCGTACCGTGCCGAAGCCCTGGAAGCAGAAGATGTGGCTGTCCGCGCCGCGCTGGAAGACGGTGGCGCGCGCGTCCACGTACCCGGTCAGGGTCTGCGCGAGGTCGGAGAGCCCCTCGTTGAGCCACGTCGTCTCGAACGGGTCCGTGTAGTTGTGCAGCAGGTGCTGCCACTCGTGCGCGAACACGCCCTCGTACAGGTTGGGGCGGGCCGGCCGGCTGGTGCACAGGTCGGCGGTCGGCTCGTTCGGCGGGTTGGCGCCGGTGCGGTGCGCCCAGTCGAACGCGTCGATCGTCATCACGTTGCGGTCGAAGAGGTCGTCGAGCTGCGCGGAGAAGAAGCCCGCCGTGTACGTCGGGTTGGCCGGGAAGTCGTAGAAGTTGTCGTCGCGCACGTTGTCGACGAGCGTGACCGTGCGGTCGCCGGCGCCCGTGTACACCCCGCCGGCCCCGTTCGCGTCCGGCCCGAGCTGCGCCTTGGTGCCGTCCCGGTCCGGCGGCGTGCTGAAGGCGGCGGTCTCCTTCGGGTAGATGTTGGTGTCGAACTCGCTGACCAGGCGCGCCACCTGCGCGTCGGTGACCTGCGTCGTGCCTGGCACCTTGGCGCGGCAGTCGCCGGCGGGGAAGGCGAGGTCGTCCGCGACCCACACCTCGATGTGCTGGCCGACGCCGCGCAGCGTGTAGTCCTTGCGGTAGATCAGGCCCTCGACGTCGTCGAGTCCGAGCCACTGCCGCTTGGTGCCGACCGGCGGCGTCCCGGCGGCGGCCCGCGGGCGTGCCTTCGGCACCTCCCCGGGCTCACCGTCGAGCGTGAAGTGCTTGTGGGTCAGCTCCCGGGTGTCGTCCGCCGGCCAGAAAGCGGCCGGCGCGGCCGAGGCCGGGAGCACGGACAGCGGCAGGAGCAGAGCGGTGGCGGCGGCTGCGACGATGCGGCTGCGGGCCATGGATCCCCCTTCGTGTACCGGACGACCAAGTCGTCACGGTGGGAGATCCTATTTCAGGGTATGTCCGAAATGGTCTAAGCGGGTGGTTTTGCACAGACGAAGCGTGGTTCAGGTTGGTACGTCCAGCTGAACTTCTCCCGCTTGGTCTCCTTGCCGTCCTTGCGGAAGATCCGCCACGCGTCCTGGCTGAAGCCGGGCAGCCCGCCCGTCTCGATGCAGTCCGGACCGGGCTCCAGGTACTTCGTCTGCGGCTGGGTGACGTTGCGCCGGGGCCCCCACTCCGTCTTCACGCTGTCGTAGACCTTCGTGCTCCAGATCGACACGGTGATCGTGCTCGACGTGTACGAGGTGTCGATGAGCACCCCGTACGGCGTGTTGTTGCGGAACCGGAAGTCGAGCGCCGGCGGGTAGATCGTCGACTCGATGACCGCGGGGTAGCGGCTGAAGTAGTACGAGTGCGGCTTGTGCTCGACGTCTTCGAGGCCGGCGTAGTAGGTGGCGTTGAAGAGCGTGGTCACGAACTGCGAGACACCGCCGCCCGAGCCCGGCACCAGCTTGCCGTCCACGATCGTCGGCGCGTCCTTGTAACCCTGCGCGTAGCTGCGCTCGCCGGTGTGCGTGTTGAGCGAGAACGTCTTGCCCGGCAGCACGAACGCGCCCTTGGTCTCCTTCGACGCCAGCACGATGTTTTGGCTGCGGGGCGAGGAGAGGCCGCCGGTGAACTTCGTGGTGAAGGTCGAGACCTTCTCCTTGACCCCGAGCTTGGCCACGGCGTCCTCGGTGACCTTCGGCTTCGCGGTGGTCAGGGTGCCTTCGACGGTACGGCCGTCGGCCTTGGGCAGCACGGCGAGCAGGTCGGTGCTGAGCTTGGCGGTGTCGAGGCGGTGGCCGTCGGCACCGGGCACGACCGCGGGCTTGCCGGCCTTCAGCGCGATCGTCGCGTCCTTCGCCTCGACCTCGACCTTGGCGAGCGGGCCGGCGAGCGCGGCGCGCAGCTTCTTCTCGTCGACCCGAGGGTTGATCTTGCCGGTCTTGTCGGCGGTGAGCACGAGGCTCTTGGCGATCGCGGCGGGCGGCACGGTCACGGTGCCACGGGCGGTGGTCACTGCCACGGGGCCCGCGACGGCCGGCCGGGCCAGGTCGGAGACGAGCTTGTCGACCTCTTCGGCGGAGGTCGCCGGGTGGATGTCGACGAGCGGCACCGGCACGGGGTGGATGCCGAGCCAGCCCTCGCGCAGCGCCTGCGCGGACTTTTCCGTGTCGATACCCTTGCCGGGCTTGGGGTGCACCGCCTTCGGCGTCGTGCCGGAGAACGTCACGGCCGGCATCCGCATCGCCTGCGCGTCCTCGCCGAGCGCGGCGCGCAGCACCTCCTCGGCCTTCGCCGCGTCGACGGTGACCACGGGCGCCACCTCGCGCGAGCCGAGGAGCCGGCTGAACGGGCCGCCGCCGCTCTCCGCCGCCGCGGCCACCGTGGCGTCGACGTCGACCGCCAGCCCCACGTCGGCGGGCTTGACCTCCACGACCCGCTCGCCGAGCCGCACCGGCAGCGGCGCCTCGAGGCGCTCGGACTGGCCGGCCAGGCCGGCGCGCAGCGCGGCCGCGGCGTCGGTCCTGCTCTTCGCGCCCAGCGCGATGCCGAGGACCTCGGTGCCGCGCGGCACCTCGCCCGCGTAGCCGTAGGCGGCGGTGCCACCCACCGCGACGAGGACGGCCACGGCGATCCCGCCCGCGAGGAGGATCCGCTTCCGGCTCCGCCGCGGCGCCGGCGCGCCCACCGCGGTGAACTGCACGGTCGGGGCATCCTCGGCGAACTGTCTCGGTGGCTGGGTCACGCCGGCAGATGCTACGCGACGGAAGACCCGATCGGGGCGACGTGGATCGATGGAGTACGTGCGGTGAGCGGCGCATCACACCCTGAAATGCCCTCGAACGTGTCGGTGGGTGCTGTTAACGTCCGGCCCGTGACGATACGGGTGCCGTTCACGGGCGGCGAAAAAGAGAGCCTCCGGGCAAGTCTCGACCGCCACCGCGAGGTCGTGCTCTGGAAGGTCGACGGGCTGGACGACGAGCGGCTGCGGCGCCCGCTCACCCCCTCGGGCACCAACCTGCTCGGGCTGGTCAAGCACCTCGCGGCCAACGAGTACGGGTGGTTCTGCCAGACGTTCGGGCGGGAGACCGAGCCGCTGCCGTTCGACGACGACGATCCCGAGGCCGACATGCGGGTCGAGCCGGGGGAGAGCACCGCCGACGTGCTCGCGTTCTACGCGCGGGCCCGCGCGGCCGCCGACACGGTGATCGCCGAGGTCGGGCTCGAAGACGTGGGCACGGCCTGGTTCGGCGAGGCTGTGACGATGCGGTGGGCGCTGATCCACATGATCGAGGAGACCGCCCGCCACACCGGCCACATGGACATCGTGCGTGAGCTCCTCGACGGCGCCACCGGTGACCACCGCGACTGACCGCGCGGGCGAAGCGCGATAGTTTGGCGCGATGGACGCGCACCACCACCATCACGGCGGCGACCGGCCGCACCACCAGCGGGCCGGGCGCACCGCGCTGATTGTGCTCGCCTGCGCGGCGGTCGTGACGATCGTGGCGATGGTGCTGCTCTGGCCGCGCGGCGACGTCGGCGGCGACAAGCAGCGCGACGAGGCCCAGGTGACCGGCGACGTGGTCACGGTGGCGGTCGAGCCCTGCCCGGAGTCGCCCGACCAGCCGCAGATCTCGCCGCAGGGCGGCCCGCAGGAGTGCGGCACGGTGACGGTGACGCTGACCTCCGGGCCCGACAAGGGCAAGCGGATCGAGACCGGCCTGCCGCGTGGCCCGGGCGCCCCCGTGGTCGGCGCGGGCGACCACCTCGTGCTGATCCACACCGAAGGCACACCCAGCGGCGTCGACTACCAGATCATGGACCACCAGCGGGGGACCCAGCTGTGGATCCTCGGCATCGCGTTCGCGCTCGCGGTCGTGGCGTTCGGCCGGTGGCGCGGGCTCGCGGCGCTCGGCGGGCTCGCGATCACGTTCGGGGTGCTGCTGTTCTTCATCGTGCCGGCGATCCTGGACGGGCGGTCGCCGCTGCTCGTCGCGGTCGTGGGCTCCGCCGCGATCATGCTCTCGGTGCTGTACCTGACACACGGATTCACGGTGCCGACGACCGTGGCCGTGCTCGGCACGCTCGCCAGCCTCACCCTCACCGGCCTGCTCGCCGCGATCGCGACCGCCCTGCTGCACCTGACCGGGGTCGGCACCGAGGAGACCAACTATCTGAGCGTCGTGTACTCCGACGTCAACATGCAGGGCCTGCTGCTGGCCGGCATCCTGATCGGGTCGTTGGGCGTGCTCGACGACGTGGCGGTCACCCAGGCGGTGACGGTCAGCGAGCTGGCCCACGCCAACCCGGCGCTGTCCGCGATCCGGCTGTACCGGGCGGCGGCGCGGGTCGGCCGGGCGCACATCACCTCGGTGATCAACACGCTCGTGCTGGCGTACGCGGGCGCCTCGCTGCCCCTGCTGATCCTCTTCGCGGCCGGCAACGCCCGCCCCGGCGAGGCCTTGACCTCGCAGATGCTCGCCCAGGAGATCGTGCGCAGCGTGGTCGGCACGGTCGGCCTGATCGCCGCGGTGCCGTTGACTACGGCGCTGGCCGCGTTCGCGGCGACCCGCCGCGCGCGGGAGCCGAAGGAGAAGGCGCCCCGCCAGCGCCGGCCGGAGCCGATGACCGTGACCAGCGACGACTGGCTAGCCGGGCCGGCCGACGACGTCGGCCACCTCCGTCCGGGACGACACGCCAAGCTTCCGGAGGATGTTGGAGACGTGCACGGCGGCGGTCTTCGGTGAGATGTAGAGCCGGCGGGCCAGCTCGGTGTTGGTCAGCCCGTCGCTGATCAGCAGCGCCACCTCCCGCTCGCGCGGGGTCAGCGCGGCCGGCCCGGTGACCGCGGGCGCCGCGTCGGCCGGCGCGAGACCGAGCATCGCGCGTGCCTGCTCCAGCTGCGCCACCCGCCAGCCACCCCAGGAGGCCAGCAGGCCCGCGGCCGCGTCGACCTGGGCGGTGGCCTCCTCGCGGCGGTCGGCGGCGAGCAGGCAGCGGGCCGCGCCCAGCCGCACGGTGCCGCGCGTCGAGGGCGGCAGGATGTCGGCGTCCACGATGGACAGATAGCCGGTGAGGGCCTCGGCGTGCCGCCCCCGGGCCTCGGCGATCTGCGCGTCGACCAGCAGGCGGTAGGCGTCCCAGCTGGTGGCGTCGAGCAGCACGGCGGCCATCTCGTCGAGCCGCTCCAGCGGCAGCCCCAGCTCCAGCGCGGCGGAGACAAGGTCGTGCGCCTGCTCGCCGCTGTGCCAGGCCTGCTTGGCCATCTCCGCGAGCAGCGCGTCCAAAGTGGACTCGGCGGTCGCCCGGTCGCCGCGGCGGCAGGCGAGGTGGAACGCGAGGCCGGGCAGCGACGTCTTCGGCAGGCGCGGCACGGCGCCCAGCTCCGCGATCACCCGCTCCACGTTGCCGAGCTCGCCCGCCTCCAGGTAGAGGCCGGCGAGGAACACGCCGTGGTAGTCGGCCCGCCGGCCGTGGCGCAGGAAACCGCGGTCCTGCTCGCGCCCTTCTTCGAGCGCCTCGATGGCGGCCTTGAGGTCGCCGGCGCGCATCGCGAGGCGGGCCCGGCCCTGGAAGTAGCCGGCGACCGCGAGGGCCTCGAAGCCGGCCCGCTCGGCGTCGGTGCGCATCCGCTCCAGCACCTCGGCGAACTCGGCCGGCGACTCGGGCGGCTCGCCCTGCACGAGGTTGCTCAGCGCGCGGGCGGCGAGGACCCACTCGCCGGCCTTCTCCGCCTCGTCGACCATGCCGGAGAGGATGGCCCGCCCCTCGGCCGCGCGGGCCGGCACCTCGACGAGCGCCGAGCCCCGCTCCACGAGCGCGGCGAGCCGGACCTGCGGCAGGTCGAACTCTTCGGCCAGCTCCATCGCCCGCTCGGTCCAGCGCAGCGTGGCCGGCAGGTCGTCGCGGAGCATCGAGGACTGGGCGATGGCGGTCATCGCGCGGGCCTGGTCGGCGCCGGGCGGCAGCTCCTCGATCAGCGCCTCGATGCCGCGGGTCAGCTCGGCCATCTCGTCCCACTCGCGGGCCTCCCAGGCGAGGCGGACCAGCAGGTAGTGCGACTCGGCCCGATCGGCCGTCGTGGTGGCGACGTCGCGCCAGCTGTGCCCGTATCGCACGGCGTCGTCGAGCAGCCCGGCCAGCCACGCGGCGCGGGCGGCGGCCGACAGCAGCTCCGGGTCTTCGGGCACCTCCTCCAGGCCCATCTCGGCGAGCTGGAGCGCCTGGTACGCGGAGCCGATCGACAGGTACAGCGCGGCGCCGCGCCGGGTGGCGGCCACCATGTCGTCGTACCGCCCGGCGCCCTTGGCGTGGTGGGCGAGCATGGCCGGGTCGGACGAGCCGGCGGCGAGGAGCACCTCGAGCGCGGCCTCGTGCAGCCGGCGGCGCTGGCGCCCGAGCATCTGGTCGGCGATGGCCTCGCGGAAGAGCGCGTGCCGGAACGCGAACTCGTCTTCCCCGGACTCCACCAGCACACCCCGGGTGACGAGGTCGCGGAGCACCTGGATCAGGTCGTCTTCGGTGGCGCCGGTGACGCCGGCGAGCAGGTCGAAGGGGATGCGCTGGCCGAGCACCGCCGCCGCCTCCACGATGCGGTGGCTGACCGGGTCGAGGTCGTCGACCTGGCGGCGGAGCAGGTCGGCGAGGCTCCACGGCAGCGGCTTGTCGACGAGGTCGTCGAGCTGGCAGCCGGGCATGCTGCGCAGCAGCTCCTCAAGGAAGAACGGGTTGCCGCCGGTGCGGTGGTGCAGCGCCGTCGCCGTACGCAACGGGACCTGCTCGCCGATCGCGGCCGCGAGCAGCGCCGCCGTCTGCGAGGGCGTGAGCCGGTCGAGCCGCACGTGCGCGACCGTGTGGCGCCGCTCCAGGCGGGCGAGCAGGCCGGCCACCGGCTGGCGGCGGGTCACCTCGTCGGGCCGGTAGGTGCCGACGAGCAGGCGCGGGCCGCGCTGGTCGGCGATCCGCTCGAACAGGGCGGCGCTCTCCGAGTCGGCCCAGTGCAGGTCTTCGAAGACGATGACGGCGGGGGCGTCGCCGACCAGGTCGGCGAGGATCGCGAGCCCGGTGTGCAGCCGCTCGACCGGGCTGCGCCTGGGGTCGCCGAGCGCGGCGAGCTGCTCCTCGCCGACCTCGGCGCGGCCGTCGATCGCGTCGAGCAGCACCTCGTAGGGCCGGGCGAGCGAGCCGGGCTCGGCCTGCCCGACCAGCACCACGGTCTCCGGCGGCAGCGCGTCGAGCAGCTCCTGCACCAGCCGGGTCTTGCCGATGCCGGGCTCGCCCGCGATGACCGCGACCGCGGGCACACGCGCCGACGCGAGCTGCGCCAGTCTGCGCAGCTCGCGTTCGCGCCCGATCATCACCGGGCTGGCACCGCCACGGACGGCTCGCACGACGCCAGCGTACCGGCGGGCTGCCCCCGCACGGGCACCGCTTGACGTGCGCGGCGGGCCCGCAGCGCCTTGCGCACGCTTGCCACCAGCCGCGCGCGCCCGGCCTCGGCGACCAGCTCACGGTGGCGCGCGTCGGCCTGGGTCAGAAACTGATCCGGGTGCATGAACATCGTTCTCTCCCTTGTGGTTTCCCAATGAACCGCTGATGTGTCCATCCTCGGCCGGTAAGGGCCCGACCACATCGGGAGCGTTTACGTATCTTGGCCGCTCCAGGGGCCTTACCCGGCCCCCCGGAAGCCCGTAAGGAGGCGGTAGGTATACCTAGATCGACTCCGCTGTGGCCCGATGTCGCTCAGGTGGCTGGCAGTAGCCACCGCCGTGGGTAATGGGCGTCATGTTCGCGATCTAGAACGGTTATGGCGCTATATCGACCCTAACCGTTCTAGATCCACACCTACGGCCCGGATTTGATTACGCTACGTTAGCGGCGGTGCGGCGGCACTGCACATTTCGACTATTTTGGGCTACCGCGACGTCGTCATGGTCCGTGGCCGCACCCCGTCCGCCGCTGGCCACGCACCAACGGGTCCCCGCGCGCATAGATCCGGGCAGGGTGGGGTCGCGGGAGCAGCGGCCTGGACCACAACGGACATCGCGGTAGCCCAAACTTAGGACATTGTGGACTAACGCTGACCTCAAGTCCCGAAAGCTCTGTAGACGCGGCCGGTCCCTTTCGCGTCGGGTGGGCTTGGCGCGCGGGGGTGGCAGCGGGGGCCGGGGGTTTCGGCTCGGCCTGCGAGCCGCCGGCCGCCGCGGTCTCCGGCGGGAGCGGCGGTCCGCCGCTGACGCGGATCCGGGAAATCTGCCTCTGTATGGGGGTGAGCCGGAGCCCAGACGTTTCTGGACTCCGGCTCGTTCGGGCAAGGATCAGCTGGTTACGCCGAAGACGATGCGGCTGAGGGTGTTTTCGGTGCCGGTGAAGCCCTCGTTCGGGTTGAAGGTGTCGTCGCCGAAGTCGACGTCGGTGTCGTCGTCGGTGCCGCCGACGTTGTCCGGGCCCACGGCGAACATGACCGGGAAGTTGCCGCCCTGGTCCATCAGGTTGGGGATGTCGTTGAACTGGTCGACGTGCCAGTCGCCGAAGAAGTGGCCGGCCTCGTGCGAGACGACGTTGCCGAGCGCGCGGCCGATGAAGGCCACCTTGTCGCTCTCCGGCGTGATGTAGGTGTTCAGCGACGCGTCGTCACCGGCCGGGTCGCTCAGCACGTCGAGGAGCACGAGCGCGGTCTCCTCGGTCTCGAAGTTGCCCGGGTCGATGCTCTGCGCGATGCCGATCGTCGGTACGCCGGACTCGTCGATCGTGCCGCCGACCACGACGCGGCTCACGTTCTGCTGTCCGAACGTGTCCTTGTGGTCACGGCTGTTCTTGATCTGGATGCGGAAGCGCCCGTTGAGGCCGGTGGCCTGCAGGTCCGACTTGATGTTCTCCTCGACGGTGGCGAGCACGGCGTCGATCACCGCGTCTTCGTCGGCGCGGGTGAGGCCCCACCGGCCGAGAAACGCCTCGAACGGGCTCAGCGTGCGCACGCCCGGCCCGCCGAAGGGCGCGGTGTTGAGCCGCGCGCCGTCGAAGTCGAGGAAGATCGTCTGCACCGGCGGCGTCGCGCCTTCCAGCGCCGGGCGGTGCGCCTCGACGGTGACGTCGTAGGTGCCGCTGCCGGAGGTCACCGCGACGTAGTGCCAGCCGGCCTTCTCGGCCACGTAGTCGACGACCGCGTTGCCCCCGCCGGGGAGCGGGGTGTTGGCCGGGAAGATGAACGAGGCGTCCTGGGTGGAGCCCTGCACCTCGCGCGGCACCGTGTCGTAGACGGCCAGGCGCGCGGCGCCGCCGGTCACCGAGGCGCCGAGCACGTCGCCCTTGCGCAGGCGCACCGCGAAGAAGTCGAAGTCGGACTGGCCCACCAGGATCGTCAGGTCGTACGGCCCCTCGCTCTCCGCGCCGGTGCCGCTGCCCGAGTCGAACGGGTCGTCCGGCAGCGCCAGGAAGCCGCTGACGAACAGGTAGTACGTGCCCGACTCGGCGAACTGGAAGTTGAGCAGGCTGTCGAAGCTGACGCCGTCGTCGTCCGCGGTGGCGACGATCTCACCCTCGGCGTCGAGCAGCAGCAGGATCGAGTCGAGCTCCGCCGTGGTGGTGTCGATGTCGGCCGTGATGCTGTCGCCGGCCGTGGCGTTCAGCTTGTACACGTCGAAGTCGCCGGACCCGGAGCCGGCGCTGCCGTGCGGGCCATCGCCGATCACGCCCGAGGTCCGGATGCCGTCGCGGGTCTCGCCGATGCCGGTGTCGCCGGCCAGCGGGATCGAGCCGTCGTCTTCGGCGTTGGGTGCCACGTCTTCGGCGCTCACCGGCTCCGGCGAGAGGGTGCCGAGCACGCGCGCCGCGGGGTTCTGGCCGGTGTTGGTGCCGAATCCGGCCACGCGCTGCGCCGTGGCCGGGCTGTCGTTGGAGCCGCGCACGCCGGCCGGCTCGTCCTCGTCGACCACGATCGGCGAGGCGGCCAGGGCGTTGCGCTGCGCCTTCGTCTTCGCCCGCTCCTTGCCCTTCGCGGCCAGGTACCTGTCCCAGCCGGACATGTCCGCCGCGGCGGGGTCGGGCAGGAGCGCGAGGTACGGGTTGGCCCCGGCCGGCTTGGCGTTGGCCGTCTTGCTCTTCGCGGTGGACTTGGGCGCGACCTGCAGGCCGTTCGCCAGTGCCTTCTTGGTGTCCACCTCAGGTTTCGCCCGTGCGGCGGCTCCGCCCGGTGCGAGGGTGACAGCCGTCAGTAGGCAGGCAGCGACCATCGCGATGCGTCGACGCATGGTTATCCCCCTTCGATCCGGCGGAGCCCCCGCCCCGTCGGCATCGGCGACCCTACCCACAACGGACGCGAATAGATAGATCTATGGATTCTCGGCGAGTTCCGATGAGTTCGCGGCGCTCGGGCCGTCCTACTTCTCGAAAGCACGTTCTCGAGGAGGAGAGTCCGATGAACATCACGATCGACCCGCTGACCGCCGCCCGCGCCGAGGCCCTTTTCACCAGCCACATCTCCGCCGGCTCCACACCTTCCTACTCCGACGTCGACGCCGCCATCCGCACCGCGATCCGTTCGCACGGCGGCACGCGTGGCGTGGCCGCGGACGTGGCCGAGGCGTACGGCGAGCATCCCGAGACCGCCGCCCCGCGCATGCGTTGGGCCAGGTGCGTGGTCGACCAGCTGTACCGGTCACGCACGGCATGTGCCACGTCAGGAGCGAGATAGGAAGGAAACACAATGTTCGAAAGCGCTAAGGCGTTCAGCGGTTTCTCCGTCGACGACATCCCCGCCGCGAAGGCTTTCTACGCCGACACGCTGGGCCTGAAGGTGACCGAGGAGCACGGCATGCTCACCCTTCATATCGAGGGTGGGGCGCGGATCCTCGTCTACCCGAAGGAAAACCACACGCCGGCCACGTTCACGATCCTCAACTTTCCGGTCGCCGACGTCGACGCGGCGGTGGACGGCCTCGCCGCGCGGGGCGTCTCCACACTCCGGTACGACGATTTTCCCCAGGACGGCAAGGGCATCATGCGCGGCAACGGGCCGGCGATCGCCTGGTTCGCGGACCCGGCCGGCAACGTGCTGTCGGTACTTGAACAGTCTTGACTTATATAAGCAGCGGCTGGCATAGTCTGGGTCGTGCACGCGTTCGACGTCCTCGGTGACCCCGTGCGCCGCCGCATCCTGGAGCTGCTCGCCGGCGGCGAGCTGACGTCCGGGGCGGTCACGGAGGTCATCCGGGCCGAGTTCGGGATCTCCCAGCCCGCTGTCTCCCAGCACCTGCGCGTGCTGCGGGACAGCGGGTTCGCGTCGGTCCGGGCCGAGGGCACCCGCAGGCTCTACGCGGTCGAGCCCGCGCCCCTGCGCGAGGTCGACCTGTGGCTGGAGCCGTTTCGCCGGTTCTGGGGCCAGCGGCTCGACGCGCTGGCCACCGAGCTCGCGCGGGGCAAGCGCGCACGCCGCACTCAAGGCATTTCCGACACCGATGGGGATACGACATGAAGGACCTACTCGACGAGCTGGCCGCCGCGCACCGCGAGCTGGGCAAGGGCAGCCTGCCGGCCGGCGAGGCATACACGGTGGTGCTCCGTCGCCGATACGACGCGGAGATCGAGGACGTCTGGGACGCCATCACCACCGCCGAGCGGATCGGCCGGTGGTTCCTGCCGGTCAGCGGCGACCTGCGGCTCGGCGGCAGATACCAGCTGGAGGGCAACGCCGGCGGCGAGATCCTGCGCTGCGAGCCGCCGCGCCTGCTGAAGGTGTCGTGGCTCTTCGGCCCGGAGGCCAAAGACGGCACCAGCGAGGTCGAGGTGCGGCTGTCGCCCGGCCCGGGCGGCGAGACCGAGTTCGAGCTGGTCCACGCGGCCGCCGTCGACCCGGTCTTCTTCCCGACCTACGGCCCGGGCGCGACCGGCGTGGGCTGGGACCTCGGCCTGCTCAGCCTGGCCGCGCATCTGGCGGGGGAGAGCCTCGGCGACCCGGCCGCGTTCGAGTCGTCGCCGGAGGCCCGCGAGCTGAGCCGGCGCAGCGCCGCGGCGTGGGGCGAGGCGCACCTGGCCGCGGGCGGCGACCCGGAGGTGGTCAAGGCCGCGGTCGAGGCGACGACGAAGTTCTACGTGCCATCCTGACCGCCGGGCCCGCCTTGGGGGACAACTTTAGGGCGCATAGGGGGTCCTAGGGGTATATCGTCGTACATGGATCTACCCTGTGAGCCGGGCGCTGTCTTGGAGGCGATGGCGTGGTGGTACGCATACCGCCGGTGGAGGAGCCGTTTCCGCCGGAGATCGAGGCCCTGTTCGCTCGCATGGTCCCGCCGGGCATCCCGCCGTTACGCGTGGCCCGCACGTTCGCGCGCAACCGGCGGATGGCACACGCGATGAGCGAGTGGATGGGGTACGAGCTGAGCACCGCGCTCAGCGTCGACCTGCGCGCTCGGGAGATCATCATCGGGCGCACCTGCGCGCTGTGCGGCTGCGAGTACCACTGGGGCCTGCACATGGCGGTCTGGTCGGAGCGGGCCGGCTTTACCAGCGAGCAGATGCGCTCCATCGCGTACGGCTCGAGCGCCGACCCCTGCTGGACGGAGCCGCGCGACCAGGTGCTGATGGAGCTGGCCGAGCAGCTGCACGAGGACTCCGACGTAGACGACCGGCTCTGGGCCGAGCTGCGCGACTACTTCGACGAGGGGCAGGTGCTCGACCTGCTCGCGCTCTGCGGCTGGTATCACACGGTCAGCTTCATCCTGCGCGCCGCCCGCGTGGAGCCGGAGCCCGGCCTGGTCCGCTTCGCGGACGTGGCCGCCCCGAAGGGCGTCGGTCGCGGCGGATCGTGGTAGCGGCCCGGCCGGAGGCTGGACCGGCTGGCCGCGACCAGCCGCGGACGGGTGGGGGCCGCGGGAGCAGCGGTCTGGACCCCGTGCCACCCACCCTAAGTCGATCATGAGCCCCGCCCCGCTGTGGTCCACACACCCATCCGTAACGCATCGTCACCGGCTCCAAGAGACACTTCGAGCTACCGCGATGTCCGCCGTGGTCCAGACCGCTGCTCCCGTGGCCTCACCCTTCGCTGCTGGTCGCGCTTACCCCGTCTTGGCCTCTGGGAGAAGCGGCCCAACATCCGCGCAACCTCATGATCGTTAGCCCAAACCCCGTGCTTACTCCGGCATGTCACACGGGATCCGGGCTAACGATCATGCGACGCCCACCGAGGCGGCCGCCTGGACCCAATGCCCGTCTCGGCCAAGATCCCGACAAAATCCCTGATTTTGCTGCTACAGGACGCGTCGACGCGTGGGAGGCAACAAAATCAGGGATTTTGCTGCCTCGCCGGCCGCAGGCCGGCCGGCGTGACCAACAGCGGACGGGTGAGGCCGCGGGAGCGGCGGTCGGGACCACGACGGACAGCGCGGCGGTCACTCGGGGCGACGAACGCGTCTGACGGTCTTCCCTGCCGCCGAGCCGGCAGCGGACAATGTGGACCCAAAATGCCGACGTCGGGCGGTGCGAGCCCTTGGACCCGCCGTCGACGCGCGGGTGGGGCTTGGTGCGCGGACCTGGCAGCGGGGGCCGGGGTTTCGGCGAGCCCTGGCGAGCCGCCGGCCACCGCGGTCTCCGGCGGGAGCAGCGGTCAGCGGCTGACGCCACCCGGGAAATACGCTGGAAACTTAGGGTGAGCGGCATCAAGTCTGGACCACGACGGACGTCGCGGTAGCTCAGGTTATTCGAAATTGCGGTTTCTGGCTGTGAAGCCGGCGGACGGGCCCTGGCGGTCCTCCGCTACCGCCAGGGGCCCTGCTCGGTGACCGCTCAGGGTGCCGCGGCGGTCAGCGGACCGCGCGGCGCCGGGATGTGACGCGCGTAGGCCGACTCCACCGCCTCGCGGGCCCAGCGCATGCGCGCCGCGGCCGCCTCGGGGTGATCGCCGAACTCCTGCGCCATCCGGGCCAGGCAAGTGGTCTCGCCGAGCCGGGAGATGGTGCGCGCCACCGCCGCGCGCACGTCGGTCGGGTCAGGCTGCTGCGAGTGCTGCAGGTCAGAGGCGAAGAGCGCCTCGCACCTGCCCAGATCCAGCTGAAACATGGCTACTTCCCACCAATGCGCCTTCCGCTACAACGGCTTCCGACTACAAGAGTGTCGCCTTCAGGTATGACACTTTTTCTATACAGAGGAGGCGTCGCCCCGCCGTCTCGTACGCCCGAGATTCGACAGATCCGTCCAGACCTTCCCAAGATCGCGGTATCTCGCTATGCTCCGAGCCGAGTTTTGATCAGATATCAAACCTTGGAGCGAGATCGTGGGCGACCGGAAGACCAAGGGAGAAGGCGGCGGCGCGGGGGAGACCCTGCTGGTCGGCGGGCTGCTGCTGGCCTTCGCCGCGCTGGTCGGCGCGCTGCTTTACGTCGCGCTGTCCTGAACGGAGGCCACCCGCACGCTTACCGCGTCTTGAGCTCGACGATGCGCGCCACGTAGCGGGTCTCGCCGACGTTCGTGAGCGTGTGGGTGTCGCCCGCCGGGCGGAAGACCACGCTGCCGGTCGGCTCGGGGGCGTCGCGGAGCTGGCCGTCGACGGTCTCCACGAGGTTGATCGCGCCCTCGACCGCGATCACCAGGTAGGGGTGCTCGTGGTGGTGCAGCGCCTGGGTCTCGCCCGGCCCGAGCATGACCTGCCAGACCCGCACCAGGTCGTTTTCCAGGATGATGCGGTAGCCGACCGGTCCGAGCTCGGGCTGCTGCTCCGTCACCTAGGCGTCCTTCTCGTCGAGCCGGGTCATCTTCTGGATGACCCGGGAGCGGGAGTTGTGGATGTGCACGCGCAGCGCCTCGGCCGCGGCCACCGCGTCACGGGCCATGCACGCCGCCAGGATCGCCTGGTGCTCGCGGTGCCGCTCGGCGGCCGCCTCCGGGCTGCGGGTGCCGGCGAAGCGGTAGCGCTCGCTGTTTTGCCAGACCGGCTCCAGCGCGCGCAGCAGCCACCGCGAGCCGGCCGCCGCGTAGATCGCGAAGTGGTAGTCGGTGTGCGCCTGTCGCGCCGCGGCCTGGTCGCCGAGCTGGCTGGCGCTGACGTGGCGGTCGAGCGCGGCGCGGGCCCGCTCGGTGTCGCGGTCGGTGAACCGGGGCGCCGCGCGCTCGATCGCCGTGATCTCCAGCAGCAGCCGCATCTCGTGGGTGTCGTGCGCGTCGTCGAGCGTCAGCTCGCGGACCCACGCGCCCTTGTGCGGCACGACCTCGACGAGGCCGAGCGACTCCAGCCGCCGGATCGCCTCGCGGACCGGCATCATGCTCATGCCGAGGCTCTCCGCGAGGTCGGTCAGGCGCAGCGCCGATCCGGCGGCGAGGTCGCCGGCCAGGATCGCCTCGTGCAGCTGCGCGGTGGCGGCGTCGGCGAGCGTCCGGTGGGTGGGGGGTGCCGGCCGGCCCGTCGGCATCGAGCCTCCTCGAACAAAGCAAATATCAGAAGGGGAGTTGTCACGCACTGCCCAAGCTGCCCGATGCTACATCATCACACTCGTGGAAGATCCCGCGCCGGGATCGCTCCCGGCGCTCTGCCAGATGGCTCGCTCCGCTCGCTTCCGCCCCGGATGCCGGCTCAATCCGAGCTGGTCGCTGCGCGCCCAGCTTCGGATTGAGCCAGTCCCGGGGCGGGATCCACTGTGACGCTCCGCTTTAGACAGTGGCGGCGACCTTGTCCTCGGCCGGCTCCGGCGTGGCCGGACGCGTCCCCGCCCGGCCCAGCGCCACGAGCACAAGACCCACGATCGCGTACGCGGCGAGGATCCAGACCGCCGGCGTGGCGCCCGCTCCGTCGAAGAACGCGGTCGAGCGGAGCAGCGTGCCACCCGCCCCGATCGGCAGCCACTGGCCCACCTCGCCCCACGGCTGGGGGAGCAGCTGGGGTGCGGAGGAGACGCCGGACAGCGCGTTGCCGACGAGGAAGACCACCAGCGCGCCGAGCCCGATGCCCGCCTCGCCGAGGACCGCGGCCAGGCCGGCGACCGAGGCGGAGACCGCGAGCGCGAAGAGGCCGATCGCCGCGGCGTTCACAAGGTAGGTGCCCGGGATCACACCGAGCCAGAACTGCAGCACCGCGGCGGAGGCGAGGCCGGCCAGCACCGCGTAACCGACGAGGCCGAGCAGGCGCGGCCGCCGTCCGCGGGTGGCGAAGTAGATCGCCGCGCCGGCGAGCAGCGAGGTGATCGCGAGCGGCAGGAACCCGCTGGCGAACCCGGTGCCCCGCGGGTCGTCCGGGTCCAGCGGCACGACCTCGACCGTGCGGACCGGCTGGCCGCCGCTCATCTGCGCGGAGGCCTGGGTGAGCAGCGTCGCGACCGTGGGGCTGGCGGCGGGCGCGGTGTGCAGCGCGAGCCCGTCCGGCCCGACCACGAACGCGGCGTAGGCGTCGCGGTCGCGCAGGGCCTCGTCGGCCGCCGCGGCGTCCGGGAGCCTGGTGATCTCGAACGCGCCCGGGCGCGCCGACTCGAGCTGACCGGCGAGTCCGTCGGCGGCGGGCGCCGGCCCGGCGACGACGATCGGCAGGTCGCGCGGCTCGATCTTGGCCGCGGGCGCGCTGAACAGGGGCACCAGCAACGCCTGCAGCGCGACCACGCCGACCGCGATCACCAGGGCGAGGGCGGCGGGCGAGGGGCGGCGGCGGGCTGGCGTACGGGTGGTGCCATCTCCCTGCTGTGCCATGACAACTCCTCAAAAACGAACACTCATTCTCTTGCGGTAAAGACTCCCATCGGCGAGAGGCCGATGTCAAGAATGAGCGTTCGTTTTACGATGTGGGTCATGCCACGCCGCGACGAAACCCACCTAGCCGCCCGCCGCCGCCAGATCCTGGACGCCGCGCGCGCGTGCTTCGTGCGCAAGGGCTTCCAGGCCACGTCGATGCAGGAGGTGATCGAGGAGGCCGGCCTCTCGGTCGGGGCGGTCTACCGCTACTTCAGCGGCAAGGAGGAGATCGTGCTGGCGGTCGCCGAGGACGCCACCGACCGGGTGACCGCCGCGTTCGCCCGGGTGGCGGCCGACCCGGAGCCGGTGCCGCTCCTGGAGGCCGTGGACCGGGCGCTCGCCGACGCCGAGGACGCGTTTCCGCTCGCCCTGGAGGTCTGGGCCGGCGCCGCCCGCGACCCCGCCCTGCACGCGCTGATGGTGGCCCGCCACCCGCCGATGCGGGCCAGCTTCGTGACGCTCGCGCGGCGCGCCCGGGAGCGGGGCGAGCTGGCACCGGACGCGGACGTGGCGGCGGTAGGGGCGGCCCTGTTCGCCCTGGTGCCCGGGTGGGCCGCGCAGCACCTGCTCACCGGCGAACCGGACCGGCGGACGGTGGTGGCGGGGTTGCGGTCCCTCATTTCTTAGGTTTGCCCACGCCCCTATCGGGCTAACGATCACGACCTGTCGGTACGCCGTGCGGGCTGGACGCATCAGTGCGTGCAGCTCGACAGCGTGTCGGGGTCACGGGGTGAGGTCGGCGGTCAGGGCAATGCCTGTCGAGGGGTCGTAGAAGCGCAGGGCGGACGGGGTGGCGCGGAGGTGTACACCGGCGTCGGGCTGGGCGGGGAACGTCGCCGGGGCCTGCACCTTCAGTTGCTCGCCGGCCAGGCGGACGGTCAGCAGCAGGGCGGCGCCGGTGGGCTCGACCACCTCGACCTTCGCGGGGACCCAGCCCTCGGCCGGGTCGGTCGCGACCTGGATGTTCTCCGCGCGGACGCCGACCACGACGTCACGCCCGTCCCATGTGGACAGGTGGTCGGGCGCGGGCAGTGCCACGTCGCCGACCGCCAGCGTGCCGTCGTGCACGCGGGCGGTCAGGAAGTTCATCGGTGGGGAGCCGAGGAAGCCGCCGACGAACTGGTTGGCCGGGCGGTCGTACACCTCAAGGGGGGTGCCCAGCTGGGTCACCTTGCCCTCGCGCATGACCGCGACCCGGTCGCCGAGCGACATCGCCTCGGCCTGGTCGTGGGTCACGTAGAGCGTGGTGGTGCCGAGCTGGCTGACGATCCGCTTCAGCTCGGCGCGAAACTGGAGCCGCAGCAGCGCGTCCAGGTTGGACAGTGGCTCGTCCATCAGCAGCACGGCGGCGTCGACCACGATCGCGCGGGCGACCGCCACCCGCTGGCGCTGGCCGCCGGAGAGCTGGGCGGGATAGCGGTCCAGGTACTCCTCCAGGTGGAGCAGCTCGGCGGCCCGCTTGACGCGCCGGTCGACCTCGTCCCTGGGCACCTTGCGCATGGTGAGGCCGAAGCCGATGTTCTGGCGGACCCTCATGTGCGGGAAGATCGCGTACGACTGGAAGACCATCGACAGGCCGCGCTGGCGGGCGGGCAGGTCGGTGACGTCCCGCCCGCCGATGCTGACCGTGCCGCTGTCGGGCGTCTCCAGGCCGGCCACCATGCGCAGCAGCGTGGTCTTGCCGCAGCCGCTCGGGCCGACCAGCACAAGGAACTCGCCGTCGGCCACCTCCAGCGACACGTCGTCGGTGGCGGCCCGATCGCCACCCGAGTACGTCTTCACGAGGTTGCGCACCACTACAGCACTCATCGCAGCGTCGTCCCCCACATGTTGAGCAGATAGCGCCGCATCACGGCGATGAAGACCACGGCCGGCAGCACCAGCGCGAGGCCGCCGGCGAACCGGTACGCCAGCGGCGAGTCGGAAAGGGTGGTGAGCACCTGCGCGGGCAGGGTGCGCTGGTTGAGGGTCAGCACGGTGGCGCCGAGCACCTCGTTCCAGGAGAGCATGAACGCGAACATCGCGGCCGCCGCGATGCCCGGCAACGCCTGTGGCGCGACCACGCGGAGGAAGGCCTGCGGGGCGGTCGCCCCGAAGATCATCGCGGCCTCCTCGTGCTCGCGGGGGACGCCGACGAAGATCGCCGCGGTGATCAGCACCGTGGTCGGCAGCGCCAGGGCGGTGTGGATGAGCATCACCGCGTACGTGGTGTCGTAGAGGCCGGTGTCCAGGAAGACGCGGGCCAGGGGCACCGAGAGCACCACGATCGGCAGCGCCCGGATGAGCAGCAGGGAGAGCTGGTAGGTGTCCCGCCCGCGGAACGCGTAGCGGGCGACCGCGTAACCGGCCGGCACACCCACGACGAGCGCGAGCACGACCGTGCCCAGGCCCACCGTCAGCGAGTTGAGGAAGCCGCCGGTCACGCCCGTCGAGCGCAGGAACGTCGACATCGTCTCCGTCGACGGGTCTGTGGGCACCAGCGGCAACGGGAAGCGGTTGAGCGACTCGCGGCTGGAAAGGGCCGCGAGTGTGATCAAGTAAAGCGGTACCCCCATGAAAAGGGTGATCGCGACGCAGGCCGCCTGGACGGCGGCGCGACTCCAGCGACGGCGGCGGCTCATCTCGTCACCGTCCGGTCGCGCAGGAGCCGCAGGTAGCCGACGGCCGCGAGCATCGAGACGGCCAGCACGACCAGCGCGATGGCGGAGGCGACGTTGGGGTTCTGCAGCACGTTGTACCACTCGTAGGTCTCGCCGACGAGCAGCGGCAGGTTGCGGCCGGTGAGCGCCTGCGCGACCGCGAACGTCTCCAGCGCCAGGATCGTGCGCAGGATCAGCGCGACCTGCAGGCTCGGCCGCAGTTGGGGCAGCACCACGTGGCGCAGCCGCTGCCAGTAGCTGGCGCCGAAGACCGCCGCCGCCTCGTCGTAGTCCTTGGGGATGCCCTGTAGGCCGGCGACCACGATGACCAGGACGAGCGAGGTCGACCGCCACAGCTCGGCGACCACCACGGTGAGGAACATCGAGGTGGTGTTCTGGTACGACAGCCAGGCATACCCGTCGAGGCCCAGGTGGTCCAAAGTGGAGTTGAGGTAGCCGCGGTCGGCGAAGACCGACAGCCACACCAGGCCGGCGGCCAGGTCGCTGACCGCGAGCGGGAGCACCCAGACGAAGAAGTGCACGCCGTGGAAGCGCGGCCGCTCGCGCAGCAGCAGCGCCATGGTCAGCGCGAACGCGAACTGCAGCGGCACCAGCACCACGACCAGCAGCGCGGTGTTGCGCACGGCCGGCCAGAAGTACGGGTCGTCGAGCATCCGCCGCACGTACGCGGTGGTGGCCCCGTCCGGCCCGCTGAACGCCTGGCCGACGCCCACGACGAGCGGCCAGGCGAACAGCGCGGTCATCACCACCAGCGACGGCGCGATGAGCAGCACCGCCGCCGGTACGCGGGCCCGCCGCGGCATCAGGCGGCCCGGCAGACGGTGTCGTCGGGATCGGGGCGCCAGCAGGGCACCTTGAGCTCGTCGAGGATCGCGTTGAGCTGCCCGGCCTGCGCGTCGAGCACGCCCTGGACCGGCTTGCCGTCGAGGCAGATCTCCTTGAACGTGTTCTTGAAGACCTGCCCGACCTCGCCGTCGCGGGCGCCGACGCCGACCGGCGGGAGCGAGACGATCGCGTTCGCCGCTTCCTGCTGGGCCTTGACGGCGGCGGCCTCGAGGCTGACCGCGCCCGGCAGGTCGGTGGGGACCTGGGCGTTGGTGACCGGGAAGAACGCGTTCTGCCGGAGTACGTCGACCTGCACGTCGCCGGTGGTCAGCGCCTTGATCACGTCCTTGGCGTGGTCGGCCTCGGGCGCTCCGTCCGGAATCGCGAGGCCGGCGACGACAAGCATGTATCCGAGGCCGCGCGGTCCAGTCGGCGCCGGCACCATCAGCCAGTCGTCCGGCTTGTCGCCGGGCGCGTCGCGGAGCCGGGCCACGTGGTCCCAGGCGACGAGCACCTCGCCGCGCTGCAGCGGCTCCTGCATGCTGTCGTAGTTTGTCGAGGCGGGCACGGTCTGCGCCCAGAGCTGTTTCATGTAGTCCCACGCCACCGCGGCGTCGCGGCTGCGGAACGTCGTGATCTGCCCGCCGGTGAAGCTGGGCAGCAGGAAGCCCTGGAAGAACCGGTGGTAGAGGCCCTTCGGGCCGGCCGGGAAGCCGAAGACCGGCTTGTTGCCGTTGGCCTGGCGGGCCGCGGTCATCCAGCTGAGCAGCTGGTCGTACGTCAGCTTCTGCACGTCGGCCCCGCTCGGCAGCCACTGCAGGGCCTTCTTGTTGACCGCCATGACGTAGGTGGCCTGCATCCACGGCACGTACTTGGTGCTGCCGCCGGAGAGCTTGGCCAGGTCGGTGAGGTCGGTCGCGAAGCCGCGGTCGCCGAGCGAGCCGAGCACGTCGTCGAGGTCGGTCAGCCGGTCCTTGTGCGGGGCGAGGTCGCCGTGCAGGCCGCCGAGCAGGCTGAGCTGCACCTTGCCGGCGTCCAGCTGGGACTTGACGGTGGTGGCGAACGTGGGCGCGTCGACCGGGTTGAACGCCACCTTTTGCGAGGTCACCCGGTCGCCGAGGATCTTCTCGAAACGCTGTCTCTCCTCCACCTGCGTGAACTGGGTGGAGAGGAAGTTGACCGCCCCCTCGCCACCGTCCGCGCCGCTCGTCGACACGCCGCCGCAGGCGCTCAGCGCTGGTGCGGCGGCGACTCCCAGCCCGAGGCCGAGCAGGCCACGGCGGGAGATTCCGGAGTGGAGCTTTATGCGGTTCGTCATCGTTACTCCCCAGGTACTGATGTCGGCACCGTTACGTGGTAGTTAATGTATTCGATCCGCGGCTCCCGCACCGGAGTCTCTTGTCAGAACAGGAAAGTATCCTTACTGTTCTCGCCATGCGCAGACTGCTCGGCGTCGCAATTGCCATGACCACCGTTCTCGCGGGTACGGCCGCGGCTCCGGCCGCCGCCAGCGCCGGCGGCCACCGGGACGGCTTCGTCCGGGTCGGCTATTTCACCCAATGGGGTATCTACGGCCGGGCGTTCCCGGTCAAGAAGCTCGACACCTCAGGGGCGGCGAGCCGCCTCACCCACGTCAACTACGCGTTCGGCAACGTCAGCGAGGACGGCCGCTGCTATGTGGACGGCGGGCCGGGCGAGGGCGACGCGTGGGCCGACTACCAGCGCCCGGTGCCGGCCGAGGAGAGCGTCGACGGCGTCGCCGACACCTGGGGTGAGCCGCTCAACGGCAACTTCGGCCAGCTGCAGAAGCTCAAGGCCAAGCACAAGAACCTCAAGGCGCTCATCTCGCTCGGCGGGTGGACCTGGTCGACGTACTTCTCCAACGCGGCGCAGACCGACGCCTCGCGCAAGAAGTTCGTGGCCTCCTGCATCGACCTCTACCTCAAGGGCAACCTGCCCAACCTGGACGGCAGCGCCGGCGGCCCCGGCTCGCTGGCCGGCGTCTTCGACGGCGTCGACCTCGACTGGGAGTGGCCGGGCTCCGACGGCGAGCCGGGCAACGTGGTACGCCCCGAGGACAAGCAGAACTTCACGCTGCTGCTGGCCGAGTTTCGCCGCCAGCTCGACGCGCTGGGCAAGGCCAACCGCAAGCACTACGAGCTGACCGCGTTCGTGCCGGCCGCGCCGGCCACCATCGACGCCGGCTTCGAGGTCAAGAAGATCTTCAAGTACCTGGACTTCGCGACCGTGCAAGGCTACGACTTCCACGGCACGTGGGAGCTGCGGGCCAACCAGCAGTCGGCGCTGCGCGTGCCGGCCGGCGCGCCCGACAACCCCGACTTCTCCGGTGACTCCACCATCCAGGCGTGGCTCGACCGGGGCGCGCCGCGGCGGCAGTTGGTGCTCGGCATCCCGTACTTCGGCCGAGGCTGGACCGGCGTGACCGGCGGCCAGAACGGCCTCTTCGGCACGGCGACCGGCCCGGCGCCGGCCACGTTCGAGGCCGGCTACGAGGACTACAAGAAGCTGAAGACCCTGCCGTCGGCCGGCTTCACGGTGCACCGCGACCTGCGCGCCGGCCACGCGTGGCTGTGGGACGGCACCACGTTCTGGACCTACGACGACCCCGCCGTGGTGCTCCAGAAGGTGCTCTACATCAGGACCCGGGGGCTGGGCGGCGCCATGGTCTGGTCGCTCGACGGCGACGACGACAACGCCACCCTCACCCGCACCATCCACTTCGGACTCCGCTAGCGGTGTCGCGGCGCCCGGGGGCTTCGTGCTCCCGGGCGCCACGCTGTCAGGCCGGCACCTTGTAGTCGTACGTCTCGCGCAGGCCCTTGTTGTTCGCCGTCATGCGCAGGACAGCGGGGAGGATGGCGTCGCGGAGGACGCGGGCCACCGGGCCGGCGGCCTTGTTGCTGTTGACCCGCAGGGCGGCCTTGATGATGCGCTCGACCCGGGGCCGGCGGAGGGCCACGAACCCGGCGAACGCGGCCGCCGGGTCACCCTCCTCGCGCAGGCACCTGGCGAGCACCACGGCGTCCTCGATGGACAGTGAGGCGCCCTGCCCCGAGCTGGGCGACGGCGCGTGGGCGGCGTCGCCGATGACCACCATGCGGCGGCTGTGCCAGCGGGGCAGGTGCGGGATCGCGTGGGTGGGCGTCATCCGGGAAAGCTCCGGCGTGGCGTAGATCAGCGCCTCGGCCGGGCCGGCGTCGCCGGCGAAGAGGTCGAGCAGCTGCCGCCGCCACTCCTCCGGCTCCACCGCCTCCACCTCACCGCGTGCCGGCTCGTCGCGGCGCGGCAGGTTGGCAAACCACCACACCTCGCCGTCCGGCGCCGGCGCGTATCCGAAGAAGGCCCTGCGCCCGAAGATCATCTCGTAGCTGCCGAGCGGGCCGTCGACGGTGACGCCCCGCGCGTACCCGCCGTTGTTGAGCAGGCCGACGTAGGTCGGCGCCGGCGCGGCCGGGTCGATGATCCGCCGGACGGTGGAGTAGACACCGTCGCAGCCGACGAGAATGTCGGCGGTGGCCGCGCTGCCGTCCGCGAACGTCGCGCGCACCCCGTCCGGGGTCTCCTCGGCGCCGGCCAGCCGCTTGCCGTGCACGACCGGGATGCCCCGGGCCACGGCTTGCTCGTGCAGGGCGGCGTAGAGGTCGGCCCGCTTCATCGTGCGGCTTGTGGTGCCGGTCGCGGCGCGGGTCGTCATGAACGCCTCGCCGAGCCGCTTTCCGGTGTAGCTGCGCAGCGTGATGCCGGGCGTGGCGAAGCCGGCGGACAGGATCGGGTCGGCGGCGTCGAGCACGCGCAGCGCGTCGATGCCGTTTGACCCGAGGGTCAGGAAGATGCCGGCCTCCTCCGCGCCGGCCGGCCGTGCCTCGTGGATCGTCGCTTCGATGCCCGCCTTGTGCAGGGCCATGGCCGCCACCGGGCCGGCGATGCCGCCCCCGATGACGAGTGCGGTACGTACACGGGTCATGACGCTGTCCCTTCTTCCTGGGTCGCTCGCTCGGCGGCGGCCGACGGGCCGCCGTCTCCTGCGGCGGGTGCCGGCTCGCCGTGGAACTCGGCCCACTGGCGGCCCCATCCGGCCTCCGGATCGATGGTCTGTGCGATGAATCGCTCGACGAACGCTGACTCGGCCTCCAGCAGCGCCAGCCGGAACTCCTCCTCGACGAGGAACAGCGGCGGCACGCCGGTGGCGAGCGTGCGGTCGACCAGCGCGCGGATCTCGTCGCGCTGGGTGGCGAGCCGGCCGAGCCGCCGCCGCAGCAGCGGCAGCACCTCGCTCGGCGGCAGGGCCGCGATCAGTGAGAGCGCGGCGACGAACTGCGGGTACTCGTGCTGCGGGTGCTCGACCAGGTCGCGCATCCAGTCGCGCAGCTCGGCCCGCCCGGTGTCGGTGATGGCGTAGACCGTGCGCTCGGGGCGCTGGCCCTCGCGCGAGGTCTCCTGCGCGGTGACGAAGCCGGCCTTGGCCAGCTGCTGCACCACCATGTACAGCGAGCCGTGGTTGAACTTGATGCTGCGCGAGTCGCCGTGCTCGCGGAGCGTGCGACTCAGCTCGTAGGGGTGCATGGGGCGCTGGGTCAGATACGACAGCACCGCCAGTGCCAACAGGTTGGAGACCTTGCGCGCCACGAACCCCTCCTCTAGTTGGGTCTAACTATCCGACACCAACTAGTCAGAGTCAACTATTCGTTTGGGCGCGCTCGTCCCTTGGGTGATTTATGCGTTTTTGTTAGGCGGCTCGGCGGGCCTGGGCGGGGCGGTCGCGGACCAGGCGCAGCGCCGGCCGGGCCGGCGGGCTGTCGGGCTCGTCGAAGCTGACCCGCCACGGGCGGCGCGGTGTGCGCTGGTCGCCGGCCGGGCCGCCGCGCGCCGGCTGGAGGCGGGAGATCACGAGCACCAGCACGTACCCGACCAGGATGAACGCGTGGCTCAGCACCCGCTCGAGGTCGACCCGACCGGCGATGACGTCACTCGCGGTGAGCAGGCTGAGCGCGGCCACGAACGCGGTCAGCGTGGGGATCAGGCCGGAACCCGGCCCGCGGCTGAACGCGATCCAGGCGAAGCCGGCGCCGACCGCCACGTTCCAGGCGGCCGACTCGTGCCACAGGTGGTCCGGCCCGACGCCGAGCGTGTGCAGGTGGCGCCCTGCCGCGAAGCCGCCGATCTGCGCGGCGCCGAGCAGGAACTGCACCACGCCGAGCGCGCCGAGCGCCACCCGGACCGCGCGGACCAGGCGGGCCCGCCCGCGGCCGGGAGCGGCGGCGAGCACGTCGTCGCTGACGGTGACCTCGTGCGTGACCACGCTGGTGCGGACCATGCGGGTCACCTGGGCGGCGGCGTCGAACCACCGCCGGCACGCCGCGCATCCCGCCATGTGTGCGTCGGTCGCCGCGCGCTCGCCCGGGTCGTCCTCCCCGTCGAGGCGCGCGGACAGCGCCTCGCGAAACTCTTCGCACCCCACGTTATGGATAGTCGGTCATGGGCCCCCGGGGGTTCCCGCCAGGGTCCTAGTGGAATCCCACAGCCGCGTATCCCGGATAGTCCTCCGGCCGGGCGGGCAGATCCTCGTCGTCCGGGCGCCACTGCGACATGTACACCAGGCCCGGCTCGACCAGCTCGTATCCCGCGAGGAGGCGGCTGACGTCGGCGTGCGAGCGCATGGTCATCGGGGTGGGCGTGCGGGCGTACAGCGCGCGGTGCTCGTCGGCCCTCTCACCCTGGCCGTCGGCCGTGGCGTGGCAGATCGCGATCGCGCTGCCCGGCGCGGTGCCGTCGCGGTACTCCGCCATCACCCGGCCCGGGTCGTCGGAGTCGGGCACGAAGTGCAGCACCGCCACCAGCAGCACGGCGACCGGCTGGGTGAGGTCGAGCCCGCCCTCGCGCGCGGCGAGGTCGAGCACGTCGGCGGGGGAGCGCAGGTCGGCCTGGATGGGGGTGACCCGCGGGTCGCCGTCGAGGATCGCCCGGCTGTGCGCGACCGCGACCGGGTCGATGTCGACGTACACCACGCGGGCCGACGGCTCCTCGGCCCGCGCCACCTCGTGCACGTTGCCCACGGTGGGGATGCCGGAGCCCAGGTCGAGAAACTGCCGCACGCCCGAGCGGGCCAGGAAGCGCACCGCCCGCCGCAGGAACGCCCGGTTGGCCCGCATGATCAACGGCAGCTCGGGCCACCCGGCGAGCGCCTGCGCGGCCATCTGGCGGTCGATCGCGAAGTTGTGCGCGCCGCCGAGGTAGAAGTCGTAGACGCGGGCCGCGTTGGGCCGATCGAGGTCGACACCGTATGGAGCCCAGTCCGGCCTAGTCACGCGCACCACATTAGCCGCCTGTCACGATTCGCCGGGCCCGCCCGTCCACCCCGCATGACCAAGAATCCTTTCGTCACGGCCGTGACGCTGCTGGGCGCCCTGCTCACCGGCGCCGCCGCGGTGTGGTGCCTGGCCGCGCCGGGCTCGTTCGCCGACTTCGTGGACTTTCCCGAGCACGAGCACTTCGTGCACGACCTCGGCGCGTTCCAGCTCGGCCTCGCCGTGTCGCTGCTGCTCGCGCTGATCTGGGCGGACGGCCTGGCGACCGCGCTCGGCGGCTTCTTCGTCGCGAACGCGGTGCACACGGTCAACCACGCCGGCGACCTCGACCTCGGCGGCCGCGGGTCGGACCCGTGGCTGATCGGCGCGATGGCGCTCTTCACCGGCGCGGCGCTGCTCGTGCGGCTGCGGCAGTTCGGCTGGGTCGTCGGCGAGGTGTCGGCGGCGGCGAGCCCGGCGCTGGCCCCGTTCGTGCGGCAGAAGACCGTGCGGCTCACCACGTACCGCAAGGACGGCCGCCCGGGCGCCAGCCCGGTGAGCGTGGCGGTGGACGGCGAGCGGGCGTTCGTGCGGAGCTTCGAGAAGTCCCTCAAGACCCGGCGGCTGCGCCGCGACCCCCGCGCGGTGATCGCGCCGTCGACAGGTCGCGGCCGCGTGACGGGCGAGGGGGTACCGGCCCGGATGCGCCTGCTGCACGGTGACGAGGACCGGTACGCGGCGCGGCTGCTGCGCGCGAAGCACCCGTTCCTGCACGGCTTCTTCGTGCCGCTGACCCACCGGCTGGCGCGGTCGAAGACGGGCCGGACCGTCCACTTCGAACTCGTGCCGGCGTCGCTACCCGGGGCCGGGTAGATGGACCACGAAGCGGCACCCCTGCGGGATGTTGTGCACCGCGACCCGGCCGCCGTGCGCCTCGACGAGCCCGCGGACGATCGCGAGGCCGAGGCCGCCGCCGGCCCCGTCGCGGGGCGTGCGGGCCCGCTCGCCCCGAAACGCCACGTCGAACACGCGCGGCAGGTCGGCCTCCGGGATCCCGCCGCAGGTGTCGGCGACCGCCAGCCAGGCGCCGTCCGGGTCGCGGCCGCCGGTGACCGAGACGGTGCCGTCGTCGGGCGTGTACCGGACGGCGTTGAGCAGCAGGTTGGCGACGACGCGGGCCAGCTCCGGCTCGCTCGCGCGCACCGCCGGCCAGCCCGACTCGGCGGCGAACAGCCGGATGCCGCGGGCGTGCGCGATCGGCGCGGTGACCGCCACCGCGTCGGACACCACCTCGCCGAGCGGCACGGTCGACAGCGACAGCCGCAGCGCGCCGGCGTTGATGCGGGACAGCTCGAAGAGGTCGTCGACGAGCCGCGCCATCCGGTCGGTCTCCACCCGGATTCGCCGGTGGTACACGGCGACCGTCTCCGCGTCGTGCACCACCCCGTCCTCCAGCGCCTCGGCCATCGCGCGGAGGCCGGCGAGCGGCGTGCGCAGGTCGTGTGACACCCACGCGACGAGGTCGCGGCGGCCCCGCTCGATCTGCCGCTCCCGCTCGCGGGCCTTGTCGGCCCACACCGCCGCCGCGGCGAGCCGCCGGCTGAACAGCCAGCCCACCGCCAGGCAGACCACCGCCGCGGCGGCCACCGTGATCAGCACGACCTGGAGGTCGTGGCCGCTGATGAACATGGCCCGCGCGACCATCACCACGCTCGCCACCACCGCGGCCACCGCGACCGTCACGAGCGTGAACACGTGCGCGGTGATCGAGCGCCCGCGCAGGAGGCGGAGCAGCAGCGCGCCGGCGGCGCCGATCACGAGGGCCGCCGCGAGCGAGTACAGGAAGATGAGCGCGAGATCCTTGACCATCGCTTGGAGCGTATCCGCGCAGGTGGTTACGAGTCTCTTACGCCGGTACGACGGTGAACATGTAGCAGCCGTACGCGACGTTGCGGCTGTGCACCTGGACGACGCCCGGCTCGGCGAGCACCTGCGCGATCGCCGCCTCCGGGTCGCTGCCGTCGTGCACCCGCGTGGCCGGGTGGATCCAGCCGCGCTCGTCGTACGCGCGGAGCACCTGCGACCGCCCGCGCCAGCCCTCGGGATAGCTACCGGTCGTGGGCGCCCCGGCACATCTCTCGGCGTGGGCGAAGACGGCGCCGACCTCGCGGTACGGGCTGGGCGGCAGCGGCGGCTCGTAGCCGAACAGGATCAGCTCCTCGCCCTCGGTCGCGTCGCGCAGGCAGCAGCGGAGCGGCTCGCCACCGCCGGCGGCCATCCGCTCGACGGGGTTGCCTTCGACCGGGTTGGCGCGGGCCGCTTCGAGGGCGGCGGCCGGCAGCGCCCGGATCTCGTACTTCGTCATGCCTCCACGCTCGCGCATCCGCGCGCCCGAAGCTGGCGGGAATCGGACGTGGCATAGTCGCTGGCGTGGACCACGAGATGGAGGGCTGGCTGGCCGCCGCGCACCCGGCGACCGCGGACCTGGCGCGGCGCACGTGCGCGCTCGTGGCCGGCGTGCTCCCCGACGCGGTCGTGACCGTCGACACCGACCTCGTCGGGTTCGGCACGGCGCCCGGCTACAAGGGGCTGCGCTTCACCGTCGCGGCGTACCGCTCGCACGTGACGCTCGGCATCGCCCGCGGCGCCGCGCTGCCCGACCCGGCCGGCCTGATGGAGGGCAAGGGCAAGGTGCACCGCCACGTCAAGCTCCGCTCCACCGCGGACCTCGAACGTCCGGAGCTCCGCGCCCTGATGGAATCCGCTGTCCACGCGAGCTGACCCGCGGCCCGTGGGCCCGGTGCACGTAGGCGGGCGGCAGGTTTCGCCACACCGTCCCGCTGCGCTCCACTGTGGAGAAACGGGCGGCGAGCTCGGCCGCGAAGCGCCTGGCGGGCGGCGTCCAGCCGGCGTGCGCGTAAGCGAACGTGCTGAACCGCCCGTCCTCCCGCAGCACGGCCGCCACCGCGTCGAGGACGCTGCGCCGCAGCGCCGCCGGCATGACCGTCCACGGTAGACCCGACACGACCGCGTCGACCGGCTCCGGCACGATGCCGGCGAGGTCGGCCGCCGACCCGCCCACGACCGTGACCCGCCCCCGGTAGCGCTCGGCCAGGCGCGCCGCGAGCACCGGGTTGAGCTCGACGGCGACGAGCCGCGCGCCGGGAGCGAGCCGCGGCAGGATCGCGTCGGTGATCGCCCCGGTGCCCGGCCCGAGCTCGACGACGGTCGCCGCCTCTTCCAGCGCCAGCCCGTCGGTCATCGCGGCCGCGAGCCGCGCCGAGCTGGCCGCCACCGCCCCGGTAACCAAGGGCCGCCGCAAGAACTCCCGAGTGATCGACATAGCGCCGACGGTCGCAGTCGATCTTGTAGTCGCGCGTCACCCTTGTCGATAGTCGCGGTCGTCCTCGCGATGGAGTGAGATTTCGGAGTCGGGGTGACCCTTTGGCCGATGTGGCGACGAAACCCCTTCCAAACAAGCGTTCCGAGCTACCACAACGGACATCGCGGTAGCCCAAATGGTCGAAATGTGCAGGTGGGTCGCCGCACCGCCGGTAACGTACCGTGATCAGATTCGGCGCGTAGGTGTGGATCTAGAGACCTTCGGGGCTGAGGTCAGCGTTTGTCCACAATGTCCTAAGCCGCCACGCCGGCGCCGACGCGAGCCGGGCGGGCCCCGATCGCGGGCAGTAGCCGCCGCGCCGCGTGACCGGCACCAGGTTCGCGATCTAGAACGGTTAGGGCGCTATATCGACCCTAACCGTTCTAGATCCACACCTACGCCCCGAAGCTGATTACGCTACGTTACCGACGGTGTGGTGGTACCCGCACATTTTGACCATTTTGGGCTACCGCGATGTCGGTCGTGGTCCAAGCCGCCGCTGCCCGTGGCCGCACCCGTCCGCGCCGCTGGCCACGCGCCAAAGGATCCCCGCGTCCCAGGTCCGGGCAGGGCCGGCGTAGCCGGCCCCCGGGGTGAGTTTGCGCAGACTCGCAGGGTGAGGCCGCGGGAGCAGCGGTCTGGACCACGACGGGCATCGCGGTAGCCCAAATCTCCTTGTTTGAAACGGGTTTCGGACGCCACGAAGCTAGATCGCGGGGGCTAGCGCTTCGCGGAGCAGTGCGGCTACGTAGGCGGGGTTGTGGCGGACCTGCCAGGCGGAGAAGCGGAGCACGCGGTCGCCGCGGAGCCAGATTTCGTTTTGGCGGCGCATGTCCGCCTCCCAATGGGCGGCGTCCATGTGGTGGGCGCCGTCGACCTCGACGTGCAGGTGCTGCTCGTGCCAGTAAGCGTCCAGGTAGCGGTTGCGACCGCTCTTGTCGCGCCGGTGCTCCTGAAGGTCTGGCGCGGGCAGCCGGTGCTTGCGGCAGAGCTTGACGAAGTCGATCTCCGATAGGGCCGTGGCACCGCCCTCGGCGAGCCGGACCGTCTCGGCCACCAAGCCACGGCGGCGGGCTCGCGGCATGACGGAGAGCACGGCGCCGACCTCGGCCGGTGTGACGCGTCGCTGCTGACACGCGGCCGCGACCAGCGCGCGAGCCTCGTCGTCGGTGTGGGCCCACTGCGCGGCGTCGACGACCGCGCGCGCCATGGTGGTACGCATCGGGCGACCCACCTGCACGTGGTTGTCGGGCAGGGTCGCCGTTCGATGCAGCACGACCGCGGGCATGTCCATCGGGAGGCGGCGGCGCAGGTCCGGATAGCGGCGACCCTCCGGCGCCAGGAGGTGGATGGGACCTGGGTGCATCCAGCGGAGGCCGCCTTCGTGGGCGGCGGTCGGGCCGGCTAGCAGCGCGCCGTCGCCGGCGGCGAGCACGGCCACCCACAGGGCCTGGTCGGCGGTGAGCGGGCCGTTGTGGGAGAGCAGCACGCCACGGCAGGCGCGCCGCCAGCGTCCGGAGCCGAGCAGCGTGCGGATCCGGGCGCGGCCCAGGACCGCGGCGGCTTGGGCGGTGGTGAGCACGCCCGACTGGTCGAAGAGGAGCCAGTCGAGGGCGGTCGCCGCGGGTCCGGGCATGGGCATCGGGCGAGTGTCGCGGCCACGGCAAACGGGCGGCAAGAGGTTGCCACCGGAGTGTGGTTTCAGCCGCCGGGGCGTACCAAACCTGTCTCGTAGGCGAGTACCACCGCGTGGACGCGGTCGCGGATCTGGAGCTTCGACAGGATGCGGGCCACGTGGGTCTTCACCGTGGTCTCGCCGAGGAAGAGCTTCGCGGCGATCTCGGCGTTGGAGAGGCCGCGGGCGACGAGCCCGAGCACCTCGCGTTCGCGGTCGGTGAGCGTTTGCAGGCGGGGGTCGGCTTCCGGCGGGGCGACGCCGGTGACGTAGCGGTCGAGGAGGCGGCGGGTCACCGAGGGGGCGACCATCGCGTCGCCGCGCAGGACGCCGCGCATCGCCACCAGCATCTCGGCGGCGGGGGAGTCCTTGACCAGGAAGCCGCTCGCCCCGGCGCGCAGCGCGGCGTACGCGTACTCGTCGAGGTCGAACGTCGTGATGACGAGCACGCGGGTGGCGGGGAGCGCGGCGCAGATCCGCTCGGTGGCGGCGACGCCGTCCAGGCGCGGCATGCGCACGTCCATCAGTACCAGATGGGGTTTGAGCTCTTGCGCCAGCGCGACGGCGGCCGCGCCGTCCGCGGCCTCCCCGACCACCGCGAGGTCGGGTTGGCTGTCGACGATCATGCGCAGGCCGACCCGCATCAGCTCCTGGTCGTCGCAGATCAGCACCCCGGCGGCGTCGGCGCTCACGCGGCGCCCACCGGGAGCGTCGCGGCGACGCGGAAGCCGCCTTCGCGGGTGGGGCCGGCGTCGAACGTGCCGTCGAAGAGCGCGACCCGCTCGCGCATCCCGGTCAGCCCGTGTCCGGATGCGGGGAGCGCGGGCGCGCGCGAGACGGTGCCGCCGGAGTTGGTGACCTCGATGCGTACCCGTCGACGGGGGCCGGCCACCCCGAAGTCGACGGCGACCCGGGTGGCCGCGCCGGCGGGGGCGTGCTTGACCACGTTGGTGAGGGCCTCCTGGACGATGCGGTATGCCTGCAGCGCCGCACCCGCCGGCAGCCCGGCCGCGTCGCCGGTGACCGCCAGGTCGGCGCCGACCCGTGCCGTGAGGTCGCGCAGGTCGGCCGCGGTCGGCTGCGGCTCGCGGGACGACGACTCGACAAGCCGGCGCAGCTCGGCGAGCGCGGCCCGGCCGGTGGCGCTGATCGTCTCCAGCGTGCGGTCGACGACCTCCGGGTCCGAGTGGCGCATCAGGGCGGCGCCCTCCGCGTTGACCACCATCACGCTCACGCTGTGCGCGAGCACGTCGTGCAGCTCGCGGGCGATGCGGTTGCGCTCCTCGGCGACGGCCCGCGCCTCCTTCTCCGCGTCGTAGGCCCGGCGGGCCCGCATGAACTCGCCGATCGCCCAGGCGAGGGCGATCATCAGCAGGTAGCCGGCCGACGCGGTCACCCACTCGTCGGACTCGAACCACGTCAGCGTGCAGGCGAGGTAGAACGCGGCGGTGAGCGCGGCCACCACGGCCGCGGGGCGGCGGCGGCCCTGGACCACCAGCGTGTACACCATGATGTCGAGCGCCGTCACCGCGAGCGGCAGCTGGTGGGCCCACGGCTCGACCGTGTAGAGCGCGGCCGCCGAGGCGAGCACGACCGCCGCGGCTGGCAGCGGGTGGCGGCGGCGCCACAGCAGCGGCAGCAGCAGGCCGCCGAGCACCAGCGCCTGCACCCACAGCGGCTTCCACCCGTGGCCGGTCTGCAGGGACCAGCTCATCGCCATCAGCGCGACGATCGCCGCGTCGCCCACCCACGGATGGCCACGCAGCCACAGGTTGAGCCGGTGCACGATCCCACGGTACGGGCCGCCGTCCGTCGTCGCGGATCGTCGTGGGGGATGACGCGCGGGTAGGTTTGGCGCGTGCGTATTGGAATCCAGATCCCCAGCTTCACGTACCCCGGCGGTCAGGAGCAGATCGCCCCCACCTTCGCCCGCATCGCCCGCGACGCCGACCAGGCGGGTCTGGCCAGCCTGTGGGTGATGGACCACTTCTTCCAGATCCGAGGCGTCGGCGCGGCCGAGGAGCCGATGCTGGAGGGCTACTCGGCGCTGTCGTACGCGGCGGCGATCACCGAGCGGATCACGCTCGGCACGATGGTCACCGGCGTGGTCTACCGCCACCCCGGCATCCTGGTCAAGACGGTCACCACGCTCGACGTGCTCTCCGGCGGGCGGGCCTGGTTCGGCGTCGGCGCCGCGTGGAACGCGGAGGAGTCGGCCGGCCTCGGCGTCCCGTTCCCGCCGGTGGCCGAGCGCTTCGAGCAGCTGGAGGAGACGCTGCGGATCGCCAAGCAGATGTGGGCCGGCGACGAGAGCCCGTTCGAGGGCGAGCACTACACGCTCGGGCGGCCGCTCAACTCGCCACCGGCGGTGAGCCGGCCGCACCCGCGCATCCTCATCGGCGGCGGCGGGGAGAAGAAGACGCTCCGGCTCGTCGCGAAGTACGCGGACGCCACCAACCAGTTCGACACCCCGGAGCTGCCGCACAAGCTCGACGTGCTGCGCGAGCACTGCGCGCGGGAGGGCCGTCCGTACGGCGACATCGAGAAGACCGCCCTCTCGGTCCTGACTCCACAGACGACGGCCGGTCAGCTGGAGGAGGTCGTGGGGCGGCTCGGCGAGCAAGGCATCGACCAGGTCATCTTCTCCTGCCGGCAGCCGCACGAGCCCAACACGGTGCCGCTTCTCGCCGACCTGGCCACCAAGGTGGCCTAGCCGCACACCTTCCTCAGGGTGACGCGGCGACCCTCCTCAGGTAGGACGGATCCGTGGTCGGATGCACTTACGGTGTGTGGCATGACGACAACGACCACGGATATCGCCGCCCGGGCGATCGACGCGTGGAAGGTATACGGCAGCGGCGAGGCGCAGGTGATCGCGCTTCGCGGGGTGAGCGTCGAGCTCGAAAGGGGTCGCTTTACGGCGATCATGGGTCCGTCCGGCTCGGGCAAGTCGACGCTCATGCACTGCCTCGCCGGGCTCGACGCGCTCACCCGGGGGCAGGCGTTCATCGGTGACACGCGGATCACCGGGCTCAGCGACAGCGGGCTGACCAAGCTGCGGCGCGACCGCGTGGGCTTCATCTTCCAGCAGTTCAACCTGCTGCCCACGCTCACCGCCGAGGAAAACATCCTGCTGCCGCTCTCCATCGCCGGCCGCAAGCCCGACCCCGACTGGTACAAGACGGTGATCACCACGGTCAACCTCGGCGACCGGCTCGGCCACCGGCCCAGCCAGCTCTCCGGCGGCCAGCAGCAGCGGGTCGCGTGCGCGCGGGCGCTCGTGTCCCGGCCGGACGTGGTCTTCGCCGACGAGCCGACCGGTAACCTCGACTCCCGCTCCGGCGCCGAGGTGCTCGGCTTCCTGCGCAACTCGGTGCGCGACTTCGGCCAGACCATCGTGATGGTCACCCACGACCCCAACGCCGCCTCGTACGCGGACCGGGTCATCTTCCTCGCCGACGGGCAGATCGTCGACGAACTGGTCGAGCCCACCGCCGAGAGCGTGCTCGACAAGCTCAAGAGCCTCGACGTCGCGACCGGTGGCGCCTGATGCTACGGGCCAGCCTCAAGAGCCTCTTCTCGCGCAAGCTGCGACTCACGCTCGCGATCGTCGCGATCGTGCTGGGCGTGTCGTTCCTGTCCGGCGCGTTCGTACTCACCGACTCGCTGGGCGCCCGCTTCGAGCGCCTCTTCACGAGCATCAACCAGAACGTCGACGTCCAGGTCGCGCTCACCGACGACGGTGCCGACGAGGACCCGCAGCCCAAGCTCACCCAGGCGCAGATCGACGCGATGGCCGCGCTGCCCGGCGCGCGGGCGGTCTCCGGCGACGTGAGCGCGCTCGGCGTGATCCCGTTCGACCTGCAGGACGGCAAGCCGGCCACCACGTCCGGCGCGCCGCAGATCGGCGGCTCGCGCAACTCCGACGACGAGCTCGCGCTTGTCGATCTCGCCGATGGCCGCTGGCCGTCGTCGGACGGCGAGGTCGCGATCTCGCGGTACACGGCCGACCAGACCCACTCGAAGACCGGCGACCGCCTCAAGATCTACCTCCCCGAGGTGAACGAGACGCGCGAGTTCACCATCACCGGCGTCGCGGTCTACGACGGCGACCGCGACTCGCTGGCCGGCGAGACGCTGATCCTCTTCGAGGAGGGCTTCGCCCAGCGCACGTTCTACGGGCGGGAAGGCCTCTTCTCCGGTGCCACGCTCGCCGCGCGCGACGGCGTGACCCAGGAGCAGCTGCGCGAGCAGGTGGCGCCGATCGTGCCGGCCGGGTTCGAGGCGAAGACCGGCGAGCAGGCCAACGAAGACGCCGCCAACGACGTGCAGGAAGGGCTTTCGCAGCTCACCACGTACTTCTTCGGCCCGTTCGCGATCGTCGCGCTGCTGGTCGGCGTGTTCCTGATCTTCAACACGTTCAACATCCTCGTCGCCCAGCGCGCCTCGGAGCTGGCCCTCTTCCGCGCGATGGGGGCGAGCTGGGGGCAGGTGACCGGCTCGGTGCTGATCGAGGCGGTGCTCGTCGGCGTGGTCGGCTCCACGCTCGGCCTGCTCGCCGGTATCGGGCTGGGGCTCGCCGGGAGCGCGGCGCTGACCGCGCTGATCGGCGCCCAGCTGCCCGGCGCGGGTATCACGGTCAGCGCCACGCCGGTGATCCTCGCGTACGCGGTGGGCATCCTCGTCACGGTCGTCTCCGCGTTCGTGCCGGCGATCCGCGCCTCGGCGGTGCCGCCGCTCGCGGCGATGCGCGAGGTCGTCCGGCCGGACAAGCCGTTGCGGGTGCTCACGATCGTCGGCCTCGTCTTCGCGGTGCCGGGCGTCGGGCTGCTCGTGCTCGGCCTGGTCGGCTCGTCGTTCACCCCGCTGCTGTTCGGCTCGCTGCTCACGTTCCTCGGCGTGGTGATCCTGTCGCCGCTGCTGACCAAGCCGATCGCGGGGCTGATCGGCAGGGCGGTCGGCTGGGGCATGAGCGGCCGCCTCGGCGTGCGCAACGCGCTGCGCAACCCCCGCCGCACCGCGGTCACCGCGGCCGCGCTGATGATCGGGGTGACGCTGGTGAGCGCGGCGAGCGTGCTGGGCGAGTCGTTCACCCGCACGATCAACGACACCATCAACGCCTCCGTCGGCGCCGAGGTCATCATCCAGACCAACCAGGCCGCCGGCCCGCCCGGCGAGGCCGGCTTCCCGGACAAGGCGATGGAGGCGGTCCGGGCGGTGCCCGGCGTCGACAAGGCCCAGCCGTTCTACGTGTCGATCGAGTCCAAGGTGGACGGCGGCAACGGCCCGTTCGGTGGCGTGCTGGCGATGGACGACCTCGCCGTCGGCCGGGACATGTTCGCGATGAAGGCGGTCGAGGGGGAGCTGCGCACGCTCCAGCCGGGCGAGTTCGTCACCGACGAGAACACGTTCAAGTCGCGCGGCTGGCGGCTCGGCCAGAGCGTGCCGATCCAGTTCGACAAGGGCGCCGAGCAGCCGTACCGCCTGGTCGGCGTCTACGAGTCGACGCCGATCTGGACCGACTCGATGATCGTGCCCAAGGCGGCGGTCGCCAACTTCCACGGCACGCTGGCCTACCAGGGCTACGTCAGCCTCGACGACGGTGCGAACACCGACGCGGTGGTCGCCGACATCGAGCGCGTCATGGCCGACTATCCACTCGTGACGGTCGGCGACCGGTCCAGCCTGCTGGAGGAGTTCAACAGCTTCGTCGACATCGCGCTCGGCATCATCTACGTGCTGCTGGGCGTGGCCATCCTCATCGCGCTGCTCGGCATCCTCAACACGCTGTTGCTGAGCATCTTCGAGCGGACCCGCGAGCTGGGCCTGCTCCGCGCGGTCGGCCTCAACCGGCGCGGCGTGATGCGCATGGTGGGCACCGAGTCGGTGGTCATGGCCGTCTTCGGCTGCCTGCTCGGCATCGTCGTGGGCGTGGGGCTGGGCTCGGCGCTCTCGTCGGCCCTGATCGAGCGCGACTTCCTGACGGTGGTCGCGATCCCGTGGGTCAGCCTGATCGTCTTCGTGGTGGTCGCGGTGGTCGCGGGCGTGCTGGCCGCCCTGTGGCCGGCCTGGCGGGCCGCCCGGCTGAATGTCCTGCGGGCGATCGCCTACGAGTAGGTGGCTCTCACCCGGGCCCCGGGATTGTCACTCCCGGGGCCCCAGGTGAGTGGGTGAATCGCCTTTCATTCAGCATGAAACGCTGATGAAGAACTATGGGATAACGGGGAGAAAAGACGCGGTAAGGGCGCTCGTCAAGCGATCGTCATGACCGTGTGCTAGAGATTGTCCGTGATCCGGACATTGCTGATCCTCGATGGGGCGCTCGTTCGGGGAGCGCTCGCGTTCGTCCTGTCAGCGCAGGACGACATCGACGTGGTGGGTGAGGGGGACGGCGGCGACGACGCCGCGGCCCTCATCAGGTCGCTCCGGCCCGACGTGGTCGTCACCGACCTCGCCGTGATGGCGGGGGAGCACCACACCCGCTGCCTCCCGTGCCCGGCGCTCGTTCTCGCCTCGCACAAGCAGGCGCGGCGGCTCGCGATGGCCGTTCGTCACCAGGCCCAGCCGTGCGGGTTTCTGGGCGACCAGGTCGCACCCCAGCGGGTTGTCGACGGGGTCCGGAGGCTGGCGCGTGGTGAGGCGGTGGCCGACGCGCGGCTGGCCGCCGCGGCGCTCAACCGGAAGAACCCGTTGACCGACCGCGAGGCCGAGATCCTGGAGATCGCGGCGACCGGCTCGCCGGCCAAGGACATCGCGGCGCGGCTTCATCTCTCGCCCGGCACCGTGCGCAATTACCTGTCCCGGGTAGTGGCGAAGGTGGGCGCGCGCACGCGCATCGAAGCCGTGCGTATCGCGCAGGAATCAGGTTGGATCTGATCGACTAAGGCCTATAAGTGCGATAGGTATTGCCACTATCGGCGTGTGAAATACGCACACGTAGCCAACGACTTCCTCATCCGTGAGACGTGACTGCGGGCACTAGGAGCGGACCACCTCAGTCGTCAGGATGAGCATCACCAATACGAAGGAACGAAGGCGAGTGGCCGGATGGACTATCGATACGAAGCGTTCTGCGCGGCGAGTCCGTTGTTCTACGACGTCCACCACGCCGCCAAGAAGGCACCGTTTCGCACCGCCGACCGCCCCCTCGCCGACGGCTGGACCCGCAAGGAGTCCGGCGACTGGTGGACGTTCCTCTGTGACCGGAGCGAGCTCCCGGACCAGGGCTGGAAGATCCACGTATCCGCCACCCTGAGCAACGCGGACAAGATCCTCGACACCGTCTGGGACTACTGCGTGCCGCGCGGCGTCAACTTCAAGTTCCTGCTCTCGCCCAGCGCGCTCGTCGGCCGCGTCACCAAGTACGCGCCGCGCGGCTACAGCGGCAAGCTCGTCACGATCTACCCGGCCGACGACGACGCGTGCCACACGATCCTGCGCGAGCTGGGCGAGCTGCTCGACGGTGAGCCCAACCCGTACATCCTCAGCGACCTGCGCTGGGGCGCCGGCCCGCTGCACGTGAGATACGGCGCGTTCAGCCGCCGCTACTGCGTCGCACCGGACGGCTCGGTCGTGCCGGCGATCGCCGACGCGACCGGCACCCTGGTGCCGGACCGCCGTGACCCGGTGTTCCACGTGCCGGAGTGGGTGACGCTGCCCGACTTCCTCGAGCCACACCTCGCCGCCCGTAACGCGGTCAGCGTCGCGGACCTGCCCTACGAGATCGAACGCGTGCTGCACTTCTCCAACGGCGGCGGCGTCTACGCCGGCAAGGAGAAGTCGACCGGCCGGCCCGTCGTGCTGAAGGAGGGCCGGCCGCACGCCGGGATCGACGGCCGCGGCGAGGACGCGGCGCACCGGGTCGAGTGGGAGTACGACATGCTCCGCCGCCTCGCCGGGGTCCCCGGCGTCCCCGAGGCGCTCGACCTCTTCTGGGTCGGCGAGCACCGCTTCCTCGCGATGGAGTACATCGACAGCGTGTCGCTGAGCCGGGCCGTGGTGCGGCGCTTCCCGCTCACCAAGATCAACGTCGGCGAGGCGGAGACGGCGGCCTACGCCGAGTGGGCACTCGGCATCTACGAGCAGGTGGCCGAGACGATCCGGGGCATCAACGAGCGGGGCGTCGTCTACGGCGACATGCACATGCACAACGTGATGGTGACCGAGGACGACCGGGCCTACCTGCTCGACTTCGAGGTGGCCGCACCCCTCGAGAACGCGGCCATGCCGGCGCTCGGCAACCAGGGCTTCAGCGCTCCGCGCGGCACGAAGGGACTCGACGTCGACAGGTACGGCCTGGCCTGCCTGCGCTTCGCGCTCTTCCTCCCGCTGAGCAACATGGTGTGGGTACACCGGCCGAAGGTGCGCCATCACGTCGACGTGATCGCCGAGCACTACCCGGTGCCGCGGGAGTTCCTGGAGGAGGGCGCCGAGGTGATCGCGCCCGGCGCGCCGGCGCCGCCGCCCTGGCCCGTCGAGTGGCCGCGGATCCGCGACGACCTCACCCGCGCGATCCTCGCCAGCGCCACCCCCGACCGCGACGACCGCCTGTTCCCCGGCGACGTCCGCCAGTTCTCGGCCGGCGGCGGGCTCAACGTGGCGTACGGCGCGGCCGGCGTCCTGTACGCGCTCTCGGTCACCGGCGCCGGCCGCCACCCGGAGCTGGAGGAGTGGCTCCTCGCCAAGGCGCGCACCCCGGAGAGCGGAACCACCCCCGGCCTGTACGACGGGCTGCACGGCGTCGCGTTCGTGCTGGACCACCTCGGCCACCGCCAGGCGGCGCTCGAGGCGATCGACATGTGCCTGCGGGAAGACTGGCAGTCGCTCGGGTTGGACCTGCAGGGCGGCCTCGCCGGCATCGGGCTCAACCTGCTGCACTTCGCCGACCACACCGGCGAGCCGGCCCTGCGGGTGGCGGCGCACCGGGCCGCCGAGCTCGTCGCCGAGCGGCTGGGCCCGGTCGACTCCGTGCCGGAGACCAGCGGCGGAAAGCACCCGTACGCGGGGCTGATGCAGGGTTCCGCGGGCCCGGCGTTGCTGCTTGTGCGCGCCTACGACGACACCGGCGATCCCGCGTTCCTCGACAGCGCCGCCGTGGCCCTGCGGCAGGATCTTCGCCGCTGCATGACCCGCGACACCGGCGAGCTGCACGTCAACGAGGACTGGCGGACGATGCCGTACCTCGACGTGGGCAGCGTGGGCATCGGGCTGGTGCTCGACGAGTACCTGGCGCGGCGGGACGACGAGGAGTTCGCCGAGGCGGCCCGGGGCGCCGAGCTGGCCGCCGAGTCCAAGCTGTACGTCTTCCCCGGCCTCTTCAACGGACGCGCCGGCACGCTGCTCTACCTGGCGAGCCGCAGCGCCGATCCCGCCACCGACCCGCGCGTGGCCACGCAGGTGCGCAACATGGGCTGGCACGCCGTGCCGTACGGCGACGGCTTCGCCTTCCCGGGCACCACGCTCATGCGCCTGTCGATGGACCTCGCCACCGGCACCGCCGGCGTGCTGCTCGCGCTGGGCGCCGCGCTGCACGGCGAACCGGTGCACGCTCCGCTGCTGCACCCCAGCGCGCGGCGCACCGCCCCACAGTCCCCCGCACCGACCGGTGCGGGTCAGGTAACACCCAGTTAGAGGGAGGAACCATCATGGCTCTGCTCGACCTGCAGGCGATGGAGACCAAGGCATTCGAGACCGGCGGCGACGGCGGCGGCCACGGCAGCAGCGCGAGCGCCAGCTGCCCGCCCAGCAACGTCAGCCTCACCCTGTGCCACGAGAGCAACCTGAGCCTGCTGCTCTGCCAGAACTGATCCACCGTTCCACCCGAAGCCACGGTCCCGGACGAATGTCGGTCGCCCGGGGCCGTGGCGCTGGAAGGGAGTCTATGTGACGGCGACGCTCGCCACGGTCAGCCGGAAGGCCGGCGCATGGCTCCCGGTCATGGCTCTCGCCGCGGTGTCCGGCGCCGCGGTCACCCTGGCGCTGCCGGCGGTGCTGGGCCGGGCGATCGACGCGATCGTCACCGGAGGAGCGAGCGCGTCGAGCGGGCGGTGGGTGCTCGTCGCCTGCGGCCTCGTGCTGCTCAGCATGGCCATCGAGATCGCCGGAGCGTACGCGGGCACCGCCAGCGCGGCCGGCGCCACCGCCTGGCTGCGCGACCGGCTGGTCCGGCACACGCTCGCGGTCGGGCCGCGGGTCGGCCGGGTGTTCGACAACGGCGACCTGGTCAGCCGCGTCTCCGGAAACGCCGCCGAGGCCGGGCAGGCCGGCGTCGCCATCGTCTCGGGCGCGACCGCCGTGCTCCCGCCGGCCGGCGCGCTCGTGTTGCTGGCCCTCATCGACCCCTGGCTGGCTGTGGTCCTCCTCGCCGGGCTCGCCCTCGTCGCCCTCGTGCTGCGGGCCTTCACCCGGCAGACGACGGTGGCCGTCTCCGCGTACCAGCGGACCCAGGGTCGCATCGCCGCCCGCCTCACCGAGTCCCTCGTGGGCGCGCGCACCATCGCCGCCGCCGGCACGGTCGACCGCGAGGAGAGGCGGATCCTCGGACCGCTCGGCGACCTGCACCGGCAGGGCGCGGACACCTGGCGGGTGCTGGCCCGCGCCAGCGCGCAGGCGGCCGTCGTCGGGCCGCTCATCCTCATCGCGGTGCTCGCCGCCGGCGGCCTCGCGCTCTCCGAGGGGCGGATCAGCGCCGGCGAGCTCTTCGCCGCCAGCCGGTACGCGACCATCGGGGCCGGGCTCAGCACCCTCACCGGCGTGCTCGGCCGGCTGGCCCGCTCCCGGGCCGGCGTGCGGCGGGCGGCCGAGATCCTCGACACGCCCGCCGTCCAATATGGACCGTCCACTGTGCCGGAGGGGCCGGGCACCGTCGAGTTCCAGGGGGTCACGGCCCGGGGCGACGACGGCGCGGCGCTGCTCGAAGGGGTCGACCTGATGCTGCCCGGCGGCGCGACCGTCGCGGTGGTCGGCCGTTCCGGGGCGGGCAAGTCGGTCCTCGCGGCCCTCGCCGCCCGGCTGCGCGACCCCGACGCCGGCCGCGTGCTCCTCGACGGCGTGCCGCTGCCCGACCTCAGCCGCCCCGCGCTGCGCGCGGCGGTCGGCTGCGCCTTCGAACGGCCGGTCCTGGTGGGCGGCACGGTCGCCGACGCCGTCGGGCTCGGGCTCACCCGCGACCGGGTACGCGCGGCGGCGCACGCCACGCACGCGCACGAGTTCGTCAGCCGCCTGCCCGAGGGGTACGACACGCCGCTCGACGAGGCGCCCATGTCCGGTGGCGAGGCGCAGCGGCTCGGGCTCGCCCGCGCCTGGCACGCCGAGCGGCTGCTGGTGCTCGACGACGCGACGTCCAGTGTGGACACCGCGACCGAGGTGCGGATCGCGGCCGCGCTGACCGGGTCGGGCGGCGGCCGTACCAGGTTGGTCGCCACCCACCGCGCCGCCACCGCCGGCCGCGCGGACCTCGTGGTGTGGCTGGCCGGGGGGCGGGTGCGGGCGGTGGGCCGGCACGCGGACCTGTGGGCCGACCCGGAGTACCGCGAGGTGTTCCAGTGAGGCGCGAGTTGCGCTACGCCGCCGCCGGGCTGCGGCGGCGGCCCACGCTGGCGCTCGTCGCGTGGTCGGTGCCCGAGGCGCTCCCGTCGGCAGTGCTCGGCCTGGCGGTCGCGCGCGCGGTCGACGACGGCTTCCTCGCCGGCCGCCCCGCCGTCGGCATGGCCTGGCTCGGCGTGCTCCTGGTCTCCGGCCTGGCCGGCGCGGTCGGCGCGCGGCAGGTCTTCCGCGCCCTCAGCGACCTTGTCGAACCGGTCCGCGACGACCTGGTCCGCCGGGTGGTCAGGGGCGCGTTGCGGGCCGGGGCGGCGGGCCGGGCGGACGACGGCGCGGTGGCGCGGCTGACCCGGCAGGTGGAGACCGTCCGCGACACGTACGCCGGGCTGATCGTGGTCTGCCGCGGCTTCCTGGTCACGGTCGTCGGCGCCGTCGCCGGCCTGCTCTCCATCGCGCCGCTGATCGCGCTGCTGATCCTGCCCCCGTTTCTGCTGGGGTGCGTGGCGTTCGTGGCGACGCTCGGGCTCGCCGCCGACCGCTACCGCACCGCGGTCCGCGCCGACGAGCGGCTGGCCACCACCACCGGCTCGGTGCTCGCCGCGACCCGCGACATCGCCGCGCGGGGCGCCGAGGACCACGCGGCCGCGATGGTCAGCGGCCCGATCGCCGACCAGGCGGCCGCCGAGCGCGGCCTCGCCTGGGTGTCCGCGCTCCGCACGCTCTGTTTCGTGTTCGGCGGCTGGGTCCCGCTGATCGTCGTCCTCGCCGCCGGTCCGTGGCTGGTCGGCAACGGTGTGACGACCGGCGCCGTACTGGGTGGACTGACCTACGTCCTCTTCGGACTCCAGCCGGCCCTGGGCCGCCTCTTCAACGGGCTCGGCGGCAGCGGCCTGCGATTCGTGGTGACGCTCAGCCGCGTCCTGGACGCCGCCGACCAGCCACCGCCGCCGCACCGCGAGGCCACCCCGCGCGGGTACGCGGTGGCGCTGCGCGGCGTCACGTTCGCGTACGGGCCGCACGCCGAACCGGTGCTCCGCTCCCTCGATCTCGACCTGCCCGAGGGCGACCACCTCGCGGTGGTCGGGCCGAGCGGGATCGGCAAGTCGACGCTGGCCGGCCTGGTGTGCGGCCTGCTCCGCCCCGGCGCCGGCACCGTGCTGGTCGGCGGCCGCCGCGCGGTCGAGGTCCCGGAGCCGGCGCGGGTGCTGATCCCGCAGGAGGCGTACGCGTTCGCCGCCACCATCCGGGAAAACCTCACCTACCTGCGTCCGGACGCGTCCGACGTGGACATCGCCGCCGCGGTCGAGGCGGTCGGCGCGGCCGCGCTCGTCGCCCGGCTCGGCGGGCTGGACGCCGAGCTGCGCCCGGCCGAGCTGTCCGCGGGGGAGCGGCAGCAGCTCGCGCTGGCCCGGGCCTATCTCTCGCCGGCCCGGATCGCGGTGCTCGACGAGGCGACCTGCCACCTCGACCCGGCGGCCGAGCGGGTGGCGGAGGAGGCGTTCGCGGCGCGGGAAGGGACGCTCGTCGTGATCGCCCACCGCATCAGCTCCGCGTTTCGCGCGCGGCGGGTGCTCGTGCTCGACGGCACCGGCGCCGCGCTCGGCGACCACGAGGCGCTGCTGGCCGCCTCACCGCTCTACCGCGAGCTGGTCGGTCACTGGTCCGCCGCCGACCCCTCAGATCCAGCCGGAGTCCTGGGCGATGCGGATCGCCTCGATGCGGGTGCGGGCGCCGGTCTTGGAGAGGATGCGGGACAGGTAGTTACGGACCGTCCCGGCGCTCAGGTATAGCCGCTGCGCGATCTCCTTCGCCGGCGCGCCGTCGACGGCCATACGGAGCACCTCGCACTCGCGGTCGGTCAGCGGGTTTTCGCCGGCGGTGAGCGCGGCGACCGCCACCTCGGCGTCGAGCACCGGCTCGCCGCGAGCCAGCTGGCGCACGCTCTCGACGAGGTCGAACGGCGAGGTCTCGGTGCCGAGGAAGCCGACCCGCGGCGCCAGGCGGGCCAGCGAGCGGCCGACGCCCGCGCCGGACTGGCGGTCGAGCAGGATCAGCACGCCGCACGCGGGTAGCGCGGCGCAGAGCGTCGGGCACAGGTCGGCCACCGTGATCGGGCCGGGCAGCGCGACGTCGAGCACCGCGACGTGCGGCTGGTCGCGGCGGGCGGTCGGCAGCACCTCGTCGGCCCGGGACAGCTCGGCCACGACCTCGAGGTCGTCAGCCGCCGCCATTACCGCCGATAGCGCCTCGCGGACCAACCGGCCGCGTTGGCCCAACAGCACACGAATCACCCAGCCACCTCGCTCGCCGCAGCGCCGGAGGCGCCACCCCATCGCGTCGTCCACCACTTCGAAGACACAGACAGCAATCGATCCGTAACACAGTGGTGAATTGCGCGTCATCTTAACGGCCGTCAATGATCGCTTTGGGGATCCGGTTGGGAAGAGCGCGGTCTGTCGGAAACACGATTCTCGGCGCGTGGGAGAAATGGGTCCGGCCGCGCATTTCGCGCGGCCGGTACGCACCGATGGAAGCGGAACTGACCGGATCGGTCGGAAACCGCCGTAGTCTCGCTAACTGGACGCGGGTGTGGGGAAAGCGACCGGGCTCCGCATGCCGTCCCGGTCGACCGCCCGCACGCCGAAGAACACGTTGTCCTTCGACAGGTCGATCGTGGTCGTCGTGACGTCGCCGACGGGGATCACGTGCGTCCACTCGGGCGCGGTCGTCTCCCGCCACACCACCTCGTACCCGGCGAGATCCGGGTCGGTGCCACGCTGCCAGCGCAACGTGGTGTCGTTGGTGAGCGCGGCGGTGAGGATGTTGACGCCCTTGGGCGTGCCGGGGCCGTTGGCCAGCGACCAGAGTGCCGCTCCGTTGACCTTGGCCACCCGCGTGATGAAGCCGAAGTCGCAGAACTCGGGCAGGTCGCCGAACTGCACGCCGCCCTCGACGCGCACGTCCTGGTGCTGATGGCGGAAATCCTCGTTCGGCTCGGTGAAGCGGGCCGCCGGGTAACCCTGCTGGAGGTACGAGATGTGGTCACTGCCGCGCAAATAGCGGTCGCGGCGATAGATGATGCGAACGTCCATTCCGGTCGCGTCGTTTTCCGCCACGTCTTGCACGAAGCGGGCCAGCTGGCGCGACGGGGAATCGTTTTCGCCGCCGACGGATTGGCGCACCGTGGCCTCGGCGGGCGTCTCGGCGGTCGGCACCCCCTCGGCGAAGAGCCGGATGGCGCGCGGCTCGCGGGTGCCGTCGTCGGCGAGGCTGCTGCCGATGATGTCGTTGCTGAACATGCCCTGGACGTCGGTGCCGGCCGCCTTGTACTGCCGGGCCTGGAACGCCGAGCCGAACAGGCCCTGCTCCTCGCCGGCCACCGCGGTGAAGACGAGCGTGGCCGCCGGCGGCCGGGTGGCGAAGAGCCGGGCGAGCTCCATCGCCACGGCCACGCCGGACGCGTCGTCGTTGGCGCCGGGGGAGTCGGCGGTGCCGTTGAGCACGTCGGTGACCCGCGAGTCGTAGTGGCCGGAGATCACGTACACCCGCTCGGGCGAGACGGTGCCGCGCAGCGTGGCCACCACGTTGCTGATCACGGTCGGCACCGGGATGCGCGGGCCCGCCTCCTGCGTGTACGACTGGATCTCCACGGTCATGCGGCCGCCGGACGCCGCGGCGTATCCGCTGAGCTGGTCGAAGATCCAGTCGCGCGCGGCGCCGATACCGCGGACCGGGTCGTCCTGCGAGGAAAGGGTGTGGCGCGTGCCGAACGCGACGAGGCGGTGCACCGTGGCCTCGATGCGACGGCGGTCGATCTCGTCGAGCAGCGCCCGCAGCGCGCGGCTCGGCCGTTGGGGTTGGATGGGGCGGCCCGGCCCGGGTGGTGTCCCGTGACCACCGGCCGACGCCGGCGTGGCGGCACCGACGATCAGCGGTGCTGCCGCGGCCGCCGACGCGGACGCCATGAAGGCCCGTCGAGATGTTCTCTCATCAATGCCCATGCCTGGATATGCTAGGGCCTTTCCGGCGGATCTTCGCTGGTCACGGCGAGACAACATGGTGCGTCAGACCATTTCGAGCTACCGCGATGCCCGTCGTAGCCGGACCCCATGCCGCTCACCTTAAAGTCGACCATGGAGTTCACAGGAATTTCCCGGGTCCGCGTCAGCGGCTGACCGCTGCTCCCGCCGGAGTCCGCGGCGGCCGGCGGCTCGCAGGGCTCGCCGAAACCCCGGCCTCCGCTGCCGGCTCCGCGGTGCAAGCCCAAGGGGCGTCGCGAATGCGACGGCCCAACCGACGGCGGAGTGGCTTGCCACTCCTCGAAAAGGGGTCGGTCCTGGATCGGTGCCGGCACGGTGATCGTTCGCCCGATAACCGGATGACACGCCGATAAGAGTGCGGATTTCGGGCGAACGATCATGCCGAGTTGGGCTAACGATCACCAGCGTATGCATCCGCGCCATCAGGGTCGACAGCCTTCCCGTCGACACCCCCGGGGCGCATGAACCGGTGGGGTCTCGGGGCTAGAGAGTGCCTCTGACGATCTTCCCACCCGCCCTTTGAACTCGCCGCGTGGGTGGGGCTTGGTGCGCGGAGGTGGCAGCGGGGGCTGGGGGTTTCGGCGAGCCCTGGCGAGCCGCCGGCCGCCGCGGTCTCCGGCGGGAGCGGCGGTCAGCGACTGACGCGGACCCGGGAAATTCCTTTG